>VFQQ010004563.1_pt1 | contig 12115 bp, 6 predicted proteins | sample 3512341 | NCBI WGS metagenome assembly VFQQ01 (sample SAMN10412373, study PRJNA504923) | tailings metagenome | isolation source: Relicate 2 Philex TSF1 revegetated site | place: Philippines: Tuba, Benguet | collected 2017-08-29 | reverse complement strand
GCACCTCAGCTGCCTGCACTTCTGTTTTTAATAAAGTTGCACGTGGCGTTTGCGGTTGCAGGTGTGAGAGACGTCCTTCTGAGTAGGCAGACACTCAAATCTCACCAGTCAATTCATGCACCAGATAAAGCCTGCTTCCGTCTTGATTAAACAATAGATGTCTTGGCCCTGCCCCAGGCGCGATGTCAAGAAATGGTTGATCTGCCTCTGACAATGGTGGAGTGCGTACTGGGTCAATATCGTAAATTCGTAATTGGTCAGTACCAAGGTCAGCTACCATCAATTGTTTTCCATTGGGATGAAAAGCCACACTGTGCACATGCGATTGGGTCTGACGATACTGATGCGTACTGCTACCTGTGTGTTGAATCGTCTGTAATAAGATCAACTTGCCATTCTCAATAGCGTACAGACTGAAACTGCCACTGAGATAATTGGCAACCGCCAGCAAGCGCTCAGAGGGGTCAAGGGCGAGATAGCATGGATGAGCACCATAACTTGGTAAACTATTATTCAGGCGCAATTGCTTACTGTGCTTATCAAAATTAAACACATGCACCTTACCCTCATTTGGGCCTTCCTCATCTTCCACACTAAATACCAACGTCTGCTCACGATTGGCAATCACATAGGAAGGGTCTCTCAGTCCGGGTGCTATCACATCGATGGTCAGTCGGTTATTGGCCGGCGTGTATTTGAGCATAGCGATGCCATGCGCTGGCTTGCTGGTAAAAGTCCCAACCAGAAATGCGTAGGTTTTATCCACTGACTGCGCTGACCACGCAAGCGGCGAGCCAGTAATCAACAGTGTGAGCAGCAGTAATTTGAGGGCGTGAAACAATGTCATGATGTCCGTAGCACCAATTGATATTTTGATACTACAGCAAAAAAAGAAATGGTGCCGAGACCAGCATGAACCTGCACGACTATGTAGATCTACTGAGATCAGTAGTGGCAGATGATGGGTTGGCAGATCAGTTGATATTTGCCTGCGCTAGTGTGATTTGATGCAAGTTATTGATTTTATTGGTGCCCGGGGCCGGAATCGAACCGGCACGCCTGTGAAGGCGAGAGATTTTAAGTCTCTTGTGTCTACCAATTTCACCACCCGGGCAAATAAAGAGCATTGATGAGGATTCGATCACTCAGAAGCCGGGCATTTTAACATCTTCCAGCGGATTTTCTCTCATCTTGTGCAAGAAAGAAAAACGGGGGCAAGCCCCCGGAGTAATTTGTTATTGTTTATTAACTGCTTATTCAGCACTTGATCTAGAGCTATTCCATACGTACCAGCTCTACTCTTCTATTTTCCTGGTTACCTGCAATCGGGTCATTTTCAGCAATCGGTTGCTCAAAGCCGTAACCAACCACGGTAAACCTATCTGCTGGTTCACCTTTGCTGATCAGATAATCACGCACAGCGCGTGCACGTGCTTCTGACAACTTCTGGTTATAGCTAGCAATGGAGGTATTGCGTTTATCAGTATGACCGCCAATTTCCACCTTGGCATCACCCCACTCCTTCAGTTCTTTGATGGCATTATCCAGTGCAGGCAAGGTTGAAGGAATTATCTTGGCACTATTGGTTTCAAACTGCACATCAGGAATGACTTTTTTGCTCAGGACTTTTGTAGGCACAGGTGCAGGCGCAGCCCCGCTGCCGGTTTTCAGGGAGATCAGGGTGTCACTCAATGGTTTGGCACTTGCCAGCAGTGCTTGCTTATCTACTTGCAGCATGGTGGGCGCTACAGCTTCACACACATTCTGGCGATCCATATATTCTGGCCGGCCGTAATCAGGCAGATCCTTACGGACGACGGTCAGCTTGTTCAACAACTCACCTTGACCAGCAAAGGTGCGGGCATGCGCTGCTCTCATGTCGTAGAGAGAATTGGCATAAGTGCGACGTGCTTGAAAATATTCATTTTCAGTATCGAGCAGATCTAGCAAGGTACGCTGCCCAATATCAAACTGTTTACGATAGGCTTCGCGGGCTTTCTCAATCGCCAACTGATGCTGATCACGATACACGAGTTGCTCTCTCAGCCGATAAATGTCATTGTAGGCAATCACCACTGTCTGGCGGACATCCACGCAGGCTTTATCCCGCAAGTCCTGAGTGCTGATCAGTTTTTGCGCGGATTGATCAATCGCTGCGCGATCAGAGAAGCCGTTAAACAGGTTGAAATTCATGGTGACTTCAAACACGTCTGCCGCCTGAATGCTGTTTCTGCCGTCAGAGCTGACATCCAGTACTTTTCTTGCATTCAAATCGAGCCTTGGCATATAGCTACCACGCTTGCTTTTGACTTCCTGCTCGGTCGCCACAATATTTTCTATTGCCCCCAGCAACTCAGGATTTTGGCGATAAGCCATCTCCAGTGCTTCTTTTACGGTAGGCGGCAGACCTTTCTCTGCCAAGTCAATCTCGGGCAGGTTGTCTGGTGGCAACTCGCCAACCAAGCGTTGGTAGCGCGCCATCACGTCATGAAGATTGGTCACTTCAGTCAAAAGATTAGCCTCAGCCAGCGCCAAACGGCCATTCGCCTGTTCCAAATCCACTCGACGCCCTACCCCTGCAGCCACCCGCTCTTGAATACGGTCATAAAACTGCTTGTGAGACACATAATTATCCTGCGCATATTCCTTGAGTTGCCGAAAACGCTGAATATCAAGGTACGCGGTCACCGCTTCCAGCGCTGCGCTTTGCATGGCAGCCTGCAATTCGTAATAGCGCACACGTGTCGCATGGCTCAAGCGGTTGACTTCATTAGAGGTAGCAAAGCCATCAAATAATAATTGACGCAATACCAATGCTGATTGGTATTCAGGTATAGCCACATTAGCTACGTTCGGGCCAACATTTTCCTGTTTTCGGTAGTTGGCGGTCAGGTCCAATTGCGGCAGCAGATTGCCTTTGGTAACCAGTTCCTCTTTTTGTGCGGCTGTAAAATTGTGATAGCGCGCCTGGACTTCAGGATTACTAGTGACTGTTTTTTCAATAATTTGCTGTAGAGTGGCTAAATTCTCAGCATAAACCGCCGATGACATCATTAATGTCACGCCAGTGACGGCAACGGTGAAAAATTGACGGATCAAAGCATGACGCTCAATTAAACGATTCATTTAATATTATCCACTAGAATCTCTTTATAACTTATTATATTTATTAAAGATTGTATTAATTTTTTGGGTCATTATAACAACTCACACCCTGATGGCAACCCCGTGATGACATTATTTACGGCATTGACAGCGCTTACACTGGCAATTCGCATGCCATGCTGACTGCCATCTAGATTGCGTTCAATGCCATTCAAACACATTTTCCTGCGAGCATCCCTGAGTGCTTTAACGCACGCAGGCGCCAAGCTGTTTTCAGGCTTGATGCTCTGTGCATGGATTTGGCTTATTCCACTCAGCGGGTTAGCCGGCATTGATTATGATCGCATGCTAATGCTGGCACGAGAGCGCTATGGCGAGCCAGCCTATCAGACCATCCAGGAATTACGCGGTTTGATTGCCGGCTTAAAGGCGCAATCAGAGCTCGACAAAGTCCGTGAAATCAATCGTTTCGTCAATCACAAGATTACGCATTTTGAGGAAGACATCGTCATTTGGGGGCAATCCGACTATTGGGCCACGCCGTTAGAGTCCTTAGGGAAGCGCGCAGGCGATTGTGAAGATTACAGCATTGCGAAATACATGTTTTTGAAAGCAGCTGGCATCCCCACCGATAAACTTCGACTCACTTATGTCCGGGCTCAGATTGGCGGCCCACAAAGCAAAATATTTCAGGCCCACATGGTGCTCGGTTATTACGCCGACGCCAATGCTGACCCACTTATTCTGGACAATCTGATCAGCGACGTCAGACCGGCCTCACGACGACCGGATTTAAGACCAATTTTTGCATTTAATGACGATGGTATTTGGGTTGGTGGCACCAAAAGCACCAAAGGGGATTCATCAACCCATCTTTCACGCTGGCGCGATCTGCTGAAGCGGGCCAGAGATGAAGGTATAGAATAACGGGAGGAGAGAGAAAGCATGTCACTCATCAAACAACTCTGGCTTGCAACATTGATACTGGTCACGGTGGTATTTAGTGCCAGTCTCATTGCCAGCATTGCGTATAGCAAAAACACTATGCAGGAGCAGTTGCTTGCCAAGAACAATGATAACGCGACCACACTAGCACTGACCCTGTCTCAAATGGACAAGGATCTGGTCAGTATTGAGCTTTTGCTGGCTGCACAGTTTGATAGTGGACACTACCACCTGATCCGGCTCACCACTCCAGAGGGTGAAGTCATTCTGGAAAAGCAGCAGAACAACACCAAAGTCAATGTGCCTGAGTGGTTTATCCGCCTGATTCGCCTGGATATCAAGCCAGGATACGCGCTGGTGCAGGATGGATGGCATCAATATGGCAGATTGCGCGTAGAGAGTGACCAGCGTTATGCCTACGAGAATCTGTGGCGAGGTAGTCTTGTCATGTTATTGGCCAGCGTGATTATTGGTCTGGCAAGTGCTTTCTTGGGCAGCCTGATTCTACGCAGAATACTCTCTCCATTGAATGATGTCGTTGAACAAGCCAAGGCGATTAGTCATCGGCAATTCATCACCATAGAAGAACCACGGACCGATGAGTTCAAGCAAGTTGTTGGTGCAATGAACAAGCTGTCCAACCGCATTCGCAGCATGTTAGATGAAGAGACACAGCGTTTGGAAAAGCTTCGCCTCGATGCGAATTATGATCCGGTATCTGGCTTGATGAACCGCGTGTATTTTTTCAATCGCGTCAGTGCTTATGTTGAGAATGAAGATGATTTCGTCGCAGGTGCGTTGGTGGTAGCCCATATCCCCAATCTGGCAGAAATTGACCGCGTGCTCGGCCATACTGAAACGAATGCGATGATCCACCGTATGGGACAAGCCCTGGAACACATGGCTGAAGAGGATAGCAGCATGATGGTTGCCAGACTCGCCGGGGCTGATTTTACAATGTTCACCGCCAGGCAGTCAGATATCTTTGGGTTAGCTACGCGTATCAAAAGTCTGCTCGAAATCGCGGCAGGTCAGCCGCAAGGTCAGCCAGGGGTTCAGCTTTCAGTGGTGGCAACCGGCTTTTCTCGTGAAGACAACATTGAGTCCCATTACAGCATGATATGCAACGTGTTGAATGAGTTATCGCAGGAAAGCGCGGGCATCGTCCATGTAATCGGCGAGCACGATGTTGCTCAGCATCAGGATGCTGATGAAATCGTCTGGCGCGACTTGCTGCAATCTGCACTGGATGCGAATCGCATCCGTCTCGCCCATTATCCGGTTTCTAACTCCACTGGTCAGGTCATTCATCAGGAAAGCCCAGCGCGTATGCAATTGAAGGAGAACGATTTCTGGCAACCGGCGGGAGAATTTATCTCATGGGCCAACCGGCTTGGCTTGGTTACTCGCATTGATACCGCAGTGATTGAGTGTGCCCTTGCAGAACTTGAAAACGGCAGTGAGGATATTGGGCTGAATATTTCCGTACGCGCCATCTGTGACAGTGGGTTTGTTCGCCAGATTGCCCATTTGATTGCACGTCACCCCAAATCAGCTACGCATTTATGGTTGGAAGTGCCTGAGCGTGGCGCATTTGAGCATCTTGATGAGTTCCGATATTTCTGCGAAATGATCAAACCACTAGGTTGCAAGATCGGTATTGAGCATGTCGGCGCTTATGTAGCGCGACTGGGTGAGCTGCATGAGCTTGGGTTAGATTACATCAAGGTAGATGTGTCTGTGATTAGCGGCATTCATACCAACACCGGGAATCAGGCGTTTCTGCGCGGTCTGTGCTTGATTGCACACTCTATTGGCTTGATGACCATTGCTGAAGGCGTGCAATCAGCTCAGGAGCTCGCCATATTGCCAGAACTCGGCATTGACGGGATGACCGGCCCCGCTGTTAGGTAAAATAAGGCGCACTGACCCGGCAACCAGTGCGCCTTCATCTGCCTATGCGAGGCTCTGCTTTAAATCAGCTTCTCAGAGCTCTCATCGAGAATATAACCACCCTGCCGGTTCTGGCGCATGGACTGGCGCTCTAGAAGCCGCTTGCGCGCTGCCTCCGGCAAGTCAGTAAAACGGATCACATCCTGATCAATCAACACATTGATGAGATCTTCCAGCACTCGAGCAAGCTGAATATCACTTTCTCGGAAGGGATCATGCCCTGGCAGGCGTTGCTCCAGAAACTGAATATATTCAGGCTCAGTATGCGCCATCCAGGTCCAATCGGGCTGTTCTTCGGTGCTCACGGCACAGATCAGCCCTTCCTTGCTTTTCAAGACATATGGCATGACGGCTATCCTTAGTCAGTAATCAGTTTCTGCGCTTCAAGCAGGCTCTGAATAATTTGCTGGTCCGTATTATTCGCGCCGACCAGATCCACATTCTGCAGGTTAATGGTCTGATCTACCAGTGACGCATTAAACCCATTGTTGAATCCGCCATGGCTACTGATATGAACCAGCGTATCACTGCCTGACTTCTCGAAGTGCAGATAGTTTTCCAGATTGGCTCCAACGCCCTGGCTGATTTCACCTTGCAACAGGTCACGGAGATCAAGCTTGTCACCATTGGGGAGGAGATCAAAGTCCGTGATGATGTCGTAGGCTGGAGCACCCGGCGCGCCAGCATCTGCCAGCGACCACTTGAAGACGTCTGCACCCAAGCCACCCGTCATGACGTCATTACCCGCGCCGCCAATCAGGATATCGTTACCCGCACCACCATAGAGGGTATCGTTGCCTGCCCCCCCTTCAAGCCGGTCATTGCCCTCGCCACCATAGAGGATGTCATTGCCAGCACCACCGATTAGGACATCGTTACCCGCACCACCATAGAGGATGTCATTGCCAGCACCACCAATCAGGATTTCATCAGCATCGGTACCATTGATCGTGTTGCCTGACACATGGAAGACGTCAGCGGCGGCAGTTGAGGTCGCACCATTTTCAGTAATGGTGTACTCAAACTGACCGGCCTCATACAGAGGACCCTTGACATTATCCATAGTCACCAACAGGTTGTAGTCAGTGTTATTAGTTGTTGCGGTACCCACGGTTTGCAATCGTATGAACACCTCGCCATCCGTAGGTGCGACAAAGTAGCCGTTGGGTGCAGCACCAGTACCTGTCCCGGTGTTGGGCACCGCAAATACTTGCAGAACACCGTTGATATCAAAGTACTCCACGAACGCCTGCATGCCCTGCGTCTGGTTGTCAATATCAATAAAAATACGTTCGCCTGCAAACAAGCTCACTTTGACATAGTCCAGATCGCGCACATTACCGGAACGGTTGCTGATGCGACCTCTGAACACCTGTGTAAAGCCCGGCACATCGACAGCCCAGGCCTGACCACCTGGCAGCACAGTACCGAAGCCATCACGTGCCAACTCGAAGGCATTCGCCCTATCGTCATTGATGGGCGTCTGACTACCCTGGGTGTTGTCCAGCAGGGCTTCCTGATTCACGCGGATAGGACGGCCTGCTGCAGCTGTCGCATTGGGGGTGAATGTCACCGAGCTACTACCACCCACCGCTCCATTCACTGCATTCTGCGTGCCAGTGAGGGTCGCACTTTGTCCCACCGAATCATTATGCATCAAGGCTTCAGCAGATACTGTAATAGGTGTACCAGCCTGCACGTTTGTCAGGATAATGTCTCGATTGGCATCCAGAATCGCCACATAATCCAGATTGATACGCAAGTTGATAGTCACCGTATCGCCATCACCATCCACAGCAGTGACCTGGAACACCTCCTGTTGATTCTGGATCGTTTGATTCACAACCAGTTGGTAATCGTAAGCCCCTGTCAGGAAGTCCAGAGTCAACAGACCACCATAGTTGGTATTCACTGAGATGGTGCTTGGACCGGTGCCGTTATAACTATAGGTTTGGCCATCGACCGTGATACTCTGCAACGCGCCACCATCAGCACCTAGCAGGAAGCCACTGGTACCTGCCCCGGAAAGCACCGAGAAGTTACCGGAGACAAAGCCACTATCCACGGTCGCCAGCAGCGTGGCTGTGAGATCAGTCGCATTGTTCACTCGGATCGCGTAATCCTCGACTCCATCACCATTTGCATCTACATTCGGGTAGGCAATCGGCAATAGGGCATTGAGCCCAGCTTCACCAATCCCGATACCGAAGGCGATATCGCCATTGGCAGCAACAAAGTTCTGCCATTGTGTTTGCAAGGTGGCGTTGACTGCAAACCCGGAAGTTGGCTCACCATCCGTAATGAAATAGAACAGGGTTTTATCAGCCGCTGGCTGGGTAAAGCCGTTCATGGTTTCGTTCAGGGCAGTAGAGTACTCGGTACCACCGGAGGACTGCAAAGAGTTGATGTACTTGACAGCATTGTACTTATCATCCAGGTACCAGTCTGTTTCCCTGACTGCAGGACTGCCACTGGCCGCGCTGGAGAAATCAATAATCTTGACGTTGACATTGCCCAGACCGTCATAGCGGTCAATCATCGCTGCCAAGGCCTCCTTGGCAATCTGCATGCGCACGGTATCTGGATCATAACCGGCCTGGTGCGAGTAGCGACCATTGGCATCCATCGCCATACTGCCTGAGCGATCCAGAATAATGACCAGATTGTAAGTCAACGAAGCAGTAGAAGCTGCTTGCAACGTTTGAACAATATCATTGCCGATTGGTACATCATCCACCACATTGATCACTAGGTTGGCATTGCTGGTCTGGCCCGTCAGGCTGTCTGTTAGGACATAGTTGAAGGTTGGCCTGTCATTGACGCCTTCTGTAGTCGGACCATTCAGCGTGTAGGTATATGCACCGGTATTGGCATTGACCACCAGTGTGCCGATCGCATTGCTGATGGTGATGAAACCACCAGATGGTGTCACACCATTGACACTGGTAATGCTTGTCGTTGGCGTAATGCCTGCATCATTGGCAAACAGGTTACCAGTCGCAACAGTAGGCATGACACCTGACTGCGTACCATTGGCGAGACCCGCTTCATACACCGTCGCAGAATCTGAAGTGGCACTGATCACTGTGTCAGTGGTCACGGTCAATGTCGCTGCATTGGAAACACTACCGTCACCATCAATCAGGGTGTAGCTGAATACATCAGGTGTAACTGTTGATAAGTCAGGCACTGCAGTCAGTCCGTTCACCAGATAGGTAGCACCTGTCGAGGTAAAGACCAGATAACGATAGCTGGCAGGAGCCGATATACTGAATGTCCGGATATCGCCGCTCTGGCCTGCCTGCGTGCCACTGCCGACTAGGTTTCCTGCTTCATCATAAGCACGCCAAATGGCAGTCTCACTGGCACTCAGATTGGTCAAGGTGACTTGTGCAGCATTCGTCAGGAAACCGATATCCAGCACCAGGTTTTCGCCACTCTGTATTCTGGCATCAGTGCCGGTGGTACTGCTATTTTCCACACCAATACCATCATCATTATTCCCCGAGGCATTACGCACCCGCACCCTGCCAGCGGATGCGTTGTTCAAGCTGTTCAAATTGATGGAATTGGTGTTGCCACCGTAGAGATCATTGGTTTGGCTACCATTGGTATCAAACCCATAGACTCCAACCCCTGCACTATTCCACTGCGCCACACTCGCAGGCGTTGCAGCTCCTGGGGCAACATTCACGGTTTGATAAGCTGAGGTGTAGGTATAGCTACCATCCTGCTGGATAACCAACGTCCCGTTAGTCGTATTGATAGTGGTGCCACCGGCTCCCACATTGTATGTGGTGCCGTTGAAAGTGACCGTGTTCACTACCGTTGGTGCATCGGTAAAGGTATCGGCACCGCCAGGTTGATTGCCACCCTCACCTGTCATGACATTACCAGTTACCACTGCGCCAATACCAACGCTATCCACATCATTGTTGGCCACCGGCACAGAATCGGCAATGTTGATGCTGACTGTGGTCCAGGCAGAAAGCAGACTGCCATCTGAAACGCGGTAGACAAAGCTATCAACATCAGATACCGCATCTGCATGGTTACGCACAGGCGCGGTGTAGGAGAAGGTGCCATCCTGATTCATCACCACTGTGCCACCCAGCGTGGTGGTAATGCTATTGGTGCCATTGACCATGACGGCTGGAGCACCGCTATTGGCCGCAAACTGCGCGACGATGAGCGCGGGAGAGTCCACATCATAGTCGTTCGCCAATACACTGCCGCGAATTGCCGTCGTGCCTTCAAGTACGCTATTAACGCCATCATATACATCGGCAACACCAACAGGGGCATCATTGATGGAAATGACATTAATCGTGGCTGTCACTGTATTAGAGTCTGCCAGACCATCATTGACCACGACCGAAATCGTTCTTGGTGTTGTGTTGGGGTCTTCACTGGTATTGCTGAAAGTGACTGTGCGAATCGCTGTTTGGTAGTCTGCAAGCGAGGCAGCACCTGTCAAGGTCACTACATTGCCCACCACACTTGCTGTGATACCGGCTGGCAAACTACCTACTGCCAGCACATCGCTGGCCTGAGGATTGGTCAGGGTAATCGTTGCACATTGCAGCGTGGTATTGTCCACATCGGATATCAGAACATCCGCATCAGCAATCGATACTGGCGAGCCATTTTCAAAGAAAGTGTTGGCGTATTCTGTGCCTTGTACAGTCACGACAATATTGCCGTTCACGCCATCCAGACCAATGTCATCCGGATTGATGACCGTGATGGTGTTCTGGCCTGACACAAAATTCGGCAGAATATAACTTCCACCTTGCGGGAAAATCTCTTCCAACTCGTTAGATGTCGTCGTTCTTGAGGCGAATATCCGAATCTCACCTTCAGATACAATCACCTGAACACGTGGAAGGCCGTTCACATTGGCCACCCAAGGTTGATCCATCAGACCATTGTCTGCAAATCGCAGGAAAACCTCTCCCGGGCCAAGCGCCCCCGCCTCCATCTCGAAACCTGTTGAAGTATGAATTGGGTTGCCATTCACAAGCAGGATAAAGGAGTTATCAATTCTGTCGAGGGTAATTACCGCATTCACGGTATCCGGATTTTGTGAACCGCTGACGTTGAAGCTCAGCGTGTGCGTGCTACCGCCATCACCGCCGACAAAACCCGCACCACCGGCGGCATTGCCACCATGCACATTTAGGCTGGTGATGTTATTTGCATCCAGATCCAGCACTGGCGCATCATTGGTACCGGTAATCGCAATGGTCAGCGTGGTTGTACTGGTCTCACCCGCCGCATCCTGCATGGTGTAGGTGATCACATCGGCCACATTCTGGCCTTGCGTGAGTGCTTGTGTTGCAGGTCGGTTATTGTCCAGGGTATAGGTGTAACTACCATCGGCGGCAATATTGATCGTGCCGTAGGTTGTCACAATATTCACACCGACGTTTGCAGGACTACCATTCACCGCATTCACGGCTTTGGTGTCTCCAGAATCAGGATCGGTATCATTGTCCAGCACATTGCCGGTTGCAACTGGTGTACCAGCAAAGGGCACGTTGCCCGGATTGACGCCTGCTTCCACCACCGAATTGAAATCCGGATTGGCAGTTGGCGCATCATTCACCGGGATGATATTGATCGTCGCCACCGCGGTATTGCTGTCGCTCTGACCATCATTAATCACCACAGTGATCGTGCGAGGGGTCGTGGATGGATCATTACTCGTACTGTTATACGTAATCGCACGGATTGCTGTCTGATAATCAGCCAGGCTGGCAGACCCACTCAGGGTGATGACATTACCCACAATATTGGCAGTGATACCTGCAGGTAGCGCACCCACAGACAATACATCGCCAGCTTGCGGGTTGGTCAGCGTCACCGTGGCGCTCGCAAGATTTGGAGAATCGACATCGGTAATCTGAATATCAATATCCGCGATTGAGACGCTTGGGCCTTTCTCCGTAAATGTCGTCACATAATTACTACCCGTTGCCGTCGAATTATCTGCATCCAGATCAATCGCAGGGGGCTGGTCGTTATCAAGAATGGTGCCGACCCCAGTGGCATTAGTAATGCTGGCATTCACAGCGCCGGACAACACCACATTGAAGGTCTCTGTCGGTTC
>VFQQ010004562.1_pt1:0-10000 | contig 12116 bp, 20 predicted proteins | sample 3512341 | NCBI WGS metagenome assembly VFQQ01 (sample SAMN10412373, study PRJNA504923) | tailings metagenome | isolation source: Relicate 2 Philex TSF1 revegetated site | place: Philippines: Tuba, Benguet | collected 2017-08-29 | reverse complement strand
ACACACGTACACACAAACACACACACACACACGAGTAAGCGCACGCTCGGGTAACGATGATGGTCACAGCGACACTGGGCGGTATGAGGAGTGTGAATGTGTGTGTGAATGTGTGTGTGTGTGTGTGTGTGTATGTCATCACACTCACCAATGTGCTTAGCGCGGATCCCATTGAACACGCCCACCTCCTGTAAGGCTGCCAACATCTCATCACGATTGAGATAGTTGTCCTGTGTGGCACACAAACATGTGGCAAACCCATGAGACGCACACACACATAAGCCCCGCACAAGCACATGAACCATGCACATATACTGCAGCATCGCATCGTCTGGCTTACAGAGCCCCACGTGAGACGCAGAAGGTACCCAGGCGAAGAAAGCGCGCTTACGCACACACAGACACACAGACGCACACACCTGGTTCACGTCGTGTTTACGGAATATGACCGCTGCCTTCTCCGCAGCACCCCCCGCAGCCAGTGATGTGGACAGCTTGAGAGGGGAGCTGCTGATGCCTGTCTTACGGGACATCTGACTGAACTGGAAGCTGTGTGTACACACACACACACACACACACACACACACACACACACACACACACACATGAGAACAACGTTCTCACGCACACAACCAGCGTTCATGGGTAAGCTAAAACTGGAGTGATGGGTACAGGATTACTGCATGCTGACACATGTGCGCGAAGACGCACACACACACATGCGCGTGTACATGTACTTACCTCAGGTATGTAGTGGCTGTGTTGCGGGTACGGTTGGTGGTGTATGTGCCGTGACTGTACACAGAGCCACCAGCCTCGCTACGACCACTGCACACACACACACACACACACACACATGTTTGCTCTCACTGTCAGGCAGTTTTTGAGCTTACACCGGAGGCCTTCATAAGGAAGGAAGAACAGAACTGGGGGCACATACGCACACGCACACACACACACACACCCGCCTACCTGCGTCCCGGTCCAGGGGAGGGAGAGCGGGAGGAGGGCTTCTTACGGTGTTCGCGCGACTCTCTGGGGCGCTGTGCGGTCACTGCAGCGGAGTGTCCGCTCACTGCATTGCCGAGGGTGGCGTTCTCAATCCACGCGTGAATGTGGGGCGAGGCACGCGCTGCAGGGAAAACACGGGTGGATAACAACAGCAGCGCACACACACACATACATACACACACACACACACACACACACACACACAATGACACGAGTGCATTCATGGACACCCGTGTGTTCGGTGTGTGCGCTGACATGAGTGAGATGAGTGAGATGATGCTTGTGTGCATGTGTGTGTGTGTGTGTTACTCACCAGGGGAGCCACTCGAGTTACGCATGGTGTTGGCAGCCAAGATCTCACTCATCTGTGACACACACACACACACACACACATATTCATCTCCGTCCCTGTTCCCTTCCTTTGCTTCCCTGCGCGCGCGCGCGTGTGCGCATATCAGCGCACCTACATTTCGTAAGCCTGTGCCTGTGTGTGCCTGTGTATGCCTGTGTATGCCTGTGCGTGTGCGTGTGTTTACATGCCAATGTGCACACCTGAGCCAGCAGTGCCTCAGGCACGGGTCCCCCAATGGTCAGATGCATCAGTGATCTGTTGTTAGGCAGCTCCCTGGCAATGGCCTCAGCACCCTCACGAGAGGACACGTCTACACGTAGTGTGTTGAGGGTAGCCGTGTAGCGCAGCATCTGACACAGCTGGACCACACCCTGTACGCACGACACACACACACACGCATACACACACAATTCAGATCCCTATCAAAAAGCCAGCTGCGCCATGCTGGGTAGACAAAGCGCGAATGCAAGCCAAATTGTGACATGCGCTCGCTCGCGATCGCGCATATGTGCGTGTGTGTCCTGTGTATGTGTGTGTGTGTGTGTGTGTGTTATACACAATGCACGTACCTCAGTGGCGAGCGATATGCCGCGTATGTCCAGTAGCTGCAGGGAGTTATTCCGCAGAGCAGCACGAATCAGTGCTACTGCAGACTCCTCTGAGGCACGTGCACCCGCCACTGCCACCTCCTTGAGAGTGCCTGTATACACACACACACACACTGACTGTATTGCATACTCTTCCGTACCCATGTGCATGCGCAAATCCTCTTGATATGGAGGCCAAAGGCGCGCGTGCGCGCGTATGTGTGCGTTAGTGTGTGTGTGTCTGTGTGTGTGTGTCATTATAAGAACGTACCTGTGTTGAATCTCAGTGCGTCAGCGAGTGCCAGCAGTGTGGAGTCAGTGGCAGCGTTCATACTGATACCAAGACGTGAGAGCACCAGTGCGCCCTTGGCAGCACGCGCTAGGGCGAGACAACCTACGTCTGAGATCTGCACACACACACACACACATCCTTTTCTTCGCTTTTGTTCGCGTAACGTAAGCACAGGTTGGCGAAGCAGGAACCAGACGCCCGTGCGTGCCGGTGTGCGCGCTCGCGCGCGCGCGCGCACACACACACACACACACGCACGCACGCACGCACACACGTACCATGTTTGCCTCCAGCTCCAGAGCCTGTAGCGGCAGCGCCCCCTCATTGACCAGCATAGCTGCCAGTGCCCCCGCACCCCTGTCACCCACTCTGTTGAAGGACAGGTCAAGTGTCTTCATACTACTCATCATACCTATACACACACACACACACACACACAGGGTACTGTCAGTTTGAGCTGTGCCCGTCTTGAGCCCACGTGTGCGTCCTGTCGGGGTTTACTGCTTGTGTGTTTGTGTATGTGCGCAAGCTGGGTAGCTAAGGGCCGAGAGGGGGAGGGTAGTGTGCGTGTGTGTGTGTGTGTGTGTGTGTGTCAAACACGTACCGACAGTCTCCAGTGCCTTCGCCAGTCTGCAGGTTCCCTCATCAGAGATGCCACATCCTGACAGACGCAGATGACTCAGCTTCTCAGCCTTGACCAGGGCTGACTCAGACAGGGCTGTGGCAAAGTCATCGCCCTACACAACACACACACACACACACACACACAGTGTTGCTTAGTAGGTTACAGCTAACCTTTGTGCTTGGTAGGCTGGTTAGTGGCGATGTGGTGTGTGTGTGTGTGTGTGTGTGTAAAGAGGGTGCAAACGTACCAGCTTGCAGTTTGCGAGGTCCAAACTGGCGAGCTGACAGCTGCCGAGCGCACGAGCGAAGGTCGCCACGCCTTGGCCGCCTGCAGGCGCACACATGGCAAGATTCTCTATGAGTTTTGCTGCCTTGCGCGTTACGCTGTGAGGCGCCGCGTGAGGACTGGGCTTCGAGCGCGCAAGGAGCCTTGGGCTGCTGGCAGGCTCACCCTGTGTGAACTGGCAGTCCTTGAAGCTGAGCTTCTGCAGGGCCTTGCACTTGGAGGCGGCATCCGCGATGGCCACCCAGCTGTTGATGTTCTGCAGACACGCGCGCAGGACACAGTACGCGGCGCACGTCTACCTCCGCGCGTCTACCTTAGGCCTGGCTGCGCAGGGCCTTGCACAGGGCCTTGAGGGCAGCGGCTTGGCCTGGGTGCGCGTCATTCTTAGTGTCCGTCAGACAGTGGAGCTGCGGAGAGCCGCGTGCTGGGACGGTGGTTTGGACTCTGAGTAGGAAACTTGACCTGCTAGCCCCCCTCTGTCACGCTTACCAGTGTCAAGTCGTGGAAGGTGAGCTCCTCAATGGATGACAAGGGCAGCACAGCACACAGACTGATAACCTGCCCATCTGACAGGACCTCAGAGGGTGCACTGATGGAGCACGCCTTGTGCCCAGCACTGCAAACATTCACAAGCAGGGCCAAGCGATGTCAGAGAACAAGAGGGCCGTGCTTCAGGCTGCAAGTAGGGGCGTTCCTGACTTGCACGGCACCTTGGACCGCGGACAGGCCAGCACCTCTGAAGCCTGTCACTGGCCCTTCTCCTGTAGCTGAGGTATCTGATAGGCCTGCAAAGGGCTTGCAAGCGGAGCAGCTTACCTCAGGCAGGAGAGCAGCTCAGGGATGGGCAGGGCCCCACCTATGTCCTGAGAAATCTTCAGGTAGTTCTGCACAAGAGCCTGTGCCATACTGGCTGTTGGTGTAGCTGACAAATCTCAAGGAAGAAAGAGTGGCAGGCCTCCTGGCCCAGACTGCACACAACGCGGTCCCACAGGTCAGGGTCTCATGGTCCTACTGTCATGCTGTGTCAGTCAGCACTGGGCAGGCTAAGGGGAGCAGGGCACTGGAAAGGGAGGCACTCAGGGCAGTTGGCAGGTCTGTTGTTGTGCTGTACACGACGCGGCCCGTTCGCGAATCATGTTTCAGCTGTCTCAGCACTCTGTGCCTGAAGTAACTTGAGCCGCAGCAACGCGTGCTTCTTTACAGACAGGCGGGTACGGTAGTCTTCACAGTGCCACACATCATATCAGTACATAACGGTATGCGGTATCGTAAGGCACAATCGCAACCCCGTGGCCCGCCCACGCTTATCCCAGCTGACACCCGTAGCCCATGAAGATGAATCAGAAGTACAGCCCCGACAACACACTAGCTCCTGCCTGGCTATAGCTACACAGTATCATAGCAAACGCAGACGTACCCAGCAATCCCCAAAGCAATCCCTGCTAACTGGTTGTCTTCGTAGGTACTGAGCCCCGGACACAAACCCTCCACCCAAGCACACAACGGCGCCCTGCTCCGCTAGTGTGCCACATACTGGTGCCACGCACGCTTGAGCAGCGCACACTGCCAGAGCCCCTCTACAGCTCTGACAGCAGCTGGTGCAGCTCCTTGACAGCTGTGTGTGTGCGCTTAGCCAATGCCTCATCTCCTGTGTCTACAGCGGCCTGAGCCCACCTCTGTGCTGTGGACAACACCTTGTGACGCAACAGCTTGAAGTGATTGCGAACCTGGGAACACACACACACACACACACACCACCCCCACACACGGAGTCACATGCCTGCAGAGTGCCAAGGCCTGTGTTCGAAATCATGCTCAGGAGTGCTGCAGTCTTGACCATGCGGGCTTGCGAGTACATGCCAGTACGTGCATGTGAAAACAAGCATGCACGTATCAAGGCTGCAGTTTGGTTACGCAGTCCACCATACGCGTATACTCGTACACGTGTGTGCTCTCCACACGTACAACGTCTTCGAAGACAGGAGGGGGCTTGCGCAGCTTGTCAATGATAGCCCACCTCAGTGTCTGCACACACACACACACACATACATACAGACAAACAGCACTATGCAATCAGCAAGGAAGTGATAGGGGCACGTAGACACAACGACATGTGTACAGACACAGCGCAAGGCAGTGACCGGCTGTGAAGGTTATTTATGCAAGGACGTGGCAGGCACCCCTACCTGCAGTGTTAGGTTGGCGTTGTACATTGCTGCTGAGGACCGTCCTGTGTCAGTACCACGCGCTGCCTCGTGTGCTGGCTCGTTATAGTAGGGATCCTCTACCAGGATCATTGCCTGTAGTGTTACAAAAGTTTTGCGTGAGTGAGTCAGTGGCACATGTAGTGGCGCATGCCAAGCATATAGAAACATGAACAGCACGACCTTGAGGAGTGGAATGGACACGATGCACGGCATTTCACTGCTTTGTGTATATCAGATCTTCAGTGCAACGGCCGTGAACGCAGCCATGCCACTCTAGCAGCAAGGCTAAGCGCAAGCTGCAGTTTCTGCGAAGCATGACACGCATGTAAACACCCTGGCGTACCTGTATTGACACCAGGACCTGCATGGTAGTTGTCACATCAGGGTTCCACTTCTCACTCTCATGTGACGCATGCCATGTGTTGATGAGTGACAGACACACTTTGCCATCCGCGTACAGGTTGGGGTTGAACCGCGCACGACCCTGAGGTGCACACAGCCACAGACACACACACACACATCCTTCAGTTCGCTTGTCCCTTCCTTCCTGCTTCGAACGTAGGCTGCAACTTGATGCTCTGGCTTTTCGTATTGCGGCTGTGTGCGTCTGCAAAGCACTGCATGAGCAAACGATGGTGCTTGCCCCTGTCTGTCTCACCTGTCCTGTTGTCTCAAAGTGTACGAGCATAGCTGTGGTGGGGTAGCCAGTGGGGAAGAGCAGGTCGAACACGAAACACCCGTACGCGTAGGGAGTGCCCTCGGGGCCTGTAATACACACCAACACACACATACGCGCGCACACACACACACGCACAGATGGCATACACAAGGGCAAGTGTCTTGTAAGGAGGGGGGGTGATTCACTGCTGTGAACACAAGCTCTGCTCTGTTGCTGTCGCTGACAAAGGTGCCATTGCTTCTGAGGCATCGCCGCCGCAGACAGCTTCCAGTACAGAGCAACCATAATGTACACAAATGTACAAGGATACGGAAACAGCCAGTCAGACACACGCACACGCACACATGCACAGTCACACCTGTGATAAGTGCCCTCATCTTGTTCATGTTGTCTGCGTCGTATCGTAGGAATATGGACGCAGGGGGTGAACAGGGCAGTGATGTCTTGCCACTGCTCAGGTCTCTGATCTCCTTGGACACACGCTTCATCATGGCAGCAGAGTTACTGGCTGCGTACACACACACAAACACACACACACATGGTTGCAACACATCTCGAATTCTGTCGCCCAACATGCGCGATATGAACGTGTATGCGTATGCGAACGAGCCTGTTGCTGTGTGTGTGTGTCTGTGTATGTGTGTGACCCCAAAACATACCTGCCGACTCCTCTGCCAATGTGTGGAAGGCGCTGTGATACGCCCTAGACGCAGTGGAGTCAAACGTGTCCAGCTGACAGCTACCCAGCAGCTCTGTGTACTGCTGCTGCAGTGCTACAGCCGACAGCTCGGGGCCGGGCAGCGACAGCTGCTGCGCGCTGCTGTCAGCTGCGGCTGCGGCTGGCTGTGAGGGCAGCTGGTTGTGTGTGTCTGCGTCCATGGTGCCTGTGGAGGTGGGCTCGCCATCAATGCGTGTACGCTTGGCTGGGGGCACTTCTGTGTTGCAGTGTGTCACACACAGACACACAAAGACAGACAGACATAACCAGCGTCTCATGAGGCCGTTTATGCACCCATCTGCATTGGCGATATAAAGTTGGGTTTGCTTGTACGGCTACGAGGTCAGCAACAGAAGCGCCGTAGGTGCAGTGCGCTTCTGTGACACACACGAAGCCGTATCAGCACTTTGCGATTGAGCAACACACACCCACACTCCACAGTCCTTCTATGCCCATACACGCATACATGGCTGATGTCACATTCATGCACAGAGGCAGAGACACACACAAGCACATGTACACACACACGCGTAGCGTACCTGTGTTGGGGCTGGCCTTGAGTATAGCCGCAGCCCCAGGTGTCTCTCCACCACCCCCAGCCCATGCTGCAGGAGTGAGACGTGTGATGAGTGCTGACATGGCAGTGGACTCTGTCACTGCGTGATGGGACTCTAACTGGTCACGAGCCTGTACGTGCGACACACACACACAAGCACACAGGGCGCTCACTCGCACACACACACAAACAACACAGGCCACACCTGAGGAGCACAGAAGCATTCTGACGTCATCTTGGTGGCCAACAGCCCGAGTTATGGGTAAGGTGTCACAGCCAGGGCTGCTCGCTTCCAGAATGACTAGCTCATATCTGTTGAGTGTAGACTGGGAATGCTGTGCCATGGTGTTTACATTTCCCACAAGATACTCACCTGTTTGAGTGTGTCTATGTCCATGTCAGGCTCCGCAGCCAGTGCAGTCACAAACGCCTGTCCCTCCCTACACGCTGCCAGGGACGTGGCCAGCCCACACACCTTGCCCAACAGACCCAGCCTGTCCCACAGGTACTGCTGGGGACGAGACACCTTTGTATGAGTAAGACATACACACAAACACAGCCGAGCATCAGCAGTATCAACAGGAACTGCTTGTATGCCTTGGGCACGCACGTACGTCGTCCGTGTGCAGCATATTGCTCAGCTGCAGGTCTGGTTGCTAAGAACCCTCAGTGGCTAGTTTAAACAATCTAAGACAAGGAATGATCAGTCGAGGTACCTTCATGGAGCGGGCAGCGAGTGCTGGTGCCTGTGGGTGGGTGCATAAGGAGACCCAGGTGTGTGGGGCCCCATACCTTAATCTCCTGTGCCTTCTGTCCAGACAGCACCTCAATGAAGTGAAGCAGTGAGTACGCCACACGCCCAGACAGAGGGGAGCGACAGAACGCTGTGCCGGTCTGTGAGGGCACATGCATGCACACACACACAGAGACAAACGCTTGCTGACAGAAGGCCATAGTACGCCCATAACCCTTGCATGCAAAGGTATTTGTGCAGGCTGTACGCTCTCGTGCGGCGTCACGGCCCAGCGTTGTGTGCCAGCTGAGCTCGCAGCAGCACGACGAGTGAGTGCAGCCTCCTATCACCGCGCTGTCGATGTGTGAGTGCGTGTGTGTGTGTGTGTTCCCACCGCACCTGTGGGTGCTGTGCGAGTGTGTTGAGCCATGTAAGCGACTGCACCGCGATACGCATGAAACCCCTGCACGTGTGCGCCTGTGACCGCAGGAAGTCCTCTTGTGTGTCTCGCTCCTCCTTAGGCCTAGCTGCCCACCCTGGCTCGTCTGACTTGGCTGTCTCCACCTTGGCGATGTCCACCAGACGGTCCAAAGAGTCCTGTGGTGTGTCAAACATGTTTGTACACGCACATGTAGATATCCACACCGTGCTGTCTGCAATTCGGTACCTAGACGTGCTTGACAGGGGCTCCAACACAGCCGTGTGTGTGTGTGCATGTCGCGTACCTTGAACAGGTATATGAGTGAGTTGAACAGACACTCCACATACTCTTCAAACGGACGTGTGGTGTGACCCTGTGTGTTAGCTGGTGCAGCTGTGCTGGCTGCAGCTGCTGCAGCTGTGCCCGTCTCAGCGAGGCTGATGAGGGAACGTCTACCGCGCTCATCACGCCATAGCTCCTCAAGGATACTGTCTGTGGTGCCACACATACACACAAACATACATACACACACACACACACAAACACACAGGCATATGGGCGGTGCAGGTAGGTCGCCAAGAGAGAGGGACACGTGGAAAGTCGCGCAGATTAGTGGTTGCCATGATCCCCAGCCCCAACCCTGACAGTACGCAAGTTTGTGCGAACTGGTATGAATGGAGCTGGACATGATGGCACTACAGTCGTGCGTACAAGAACATGGCACCGATAGTACGCACCACATGTATGCGCTTCTACTGTGTGTTTACGTAGGACAAGGGGTTCAGTCAAGCGCGCTTTCTGTACCGCTGTGCCGCGCTGTGTGTTTGTGTGGATGACGACTTGGTATAAACACCCACCTATACACGATCTCATAGTAAACTTATCAAACGAGTCCCTGTCAACGTCCAGGCCCACCACATGATCCGCACCCACATATGCGCGCATGAGCGCAGCGGGCAGCGCACCGGAGCGAGCGGCCTGACTGTTGAGCACAGCAGCCACCAGCGCAGCCTCACCTGTACAGTTGGATAAGGCGCGCACACACGCACGCACACACACACACACACACACACATGACGTTGATGGTCACCGGCATAGGACAGGCCAACCAGGAGTGCAAGTGTGAGCAGGTGTTTTGGGAACGTTTGTTGCAGCCCCCGCAAGTCAAACCGCAAACATCTGATTGTGCGGAAAAGCCGTGCGGGAGCACTAACACACGTTCCCGCTTGCTTTGAATACAAGGCGGACATGCTACAGGTGCGGCTTGCACGGACAGTGCACACACACCTGGTCTTTGCATGGTGGGTGCCAGCGCGCCCCTGCCCCCGTCCTCGACACGCTTAGCCACTCCTAGCTGAGGTGCTAACATGGTCAAGAGCAGCCTGACCATCTTGTCTGACATGACAGGGGAACGAACCAACTGCGAGAGTAGGCACAATGTACACGTATGCACACACAAGTCAACGGCGCATTAGCACTCATTCACTGCTTCTTAGCTAAGCGGTCCTCGCGCACGGCGACATGCCAGCGTATG
>VFQQ010004559.1_pt1 | contig 12122 bp, 14 predicted proteins | sample 3512341 | NCBI WGS metagenome assembly VFQQ01 (sample SAMN10412373, study PRJNA504923) | tailings metagenome | isolation source: Relicate 2 Philex TSF1 revegetated site | place: Philippines: Tuba, Benguet | collected 2017-08-29 | reverse complement strand
CATGCAGGAGCGAGTGAGCAAGGTCGCGGCCGTCATCGTCGCCGCGGGGCGTGGCGAGCGTGCCGGTCAGAAGGACGGCCCCAAGCAATACAGGCGGATCGGCGGCGAGTCGATCATCGCGCGGACGTTGCGTGCCTTCGTCCGGCATCCGGAAGTGGACAGGGCGATCGTCGTCATCCACCCCGACGATCATGGCCTGTTCGCCGCCGCCGCCGGTGATCTGGCCGGCGCCGTATCCACGGTGGAGGGCGGTGCCACGCGCCAGAATTCCGTGCTTCGCGGTCTGCGCGCCCTCGGCGACGACGTCGACGTCGTGCTGATCCATGACGCGGTGAGGCCGTTCGTCGATGCCGCCACGATATCCCGCACCATCGCCGCCGCCTCGTCGGGCGTGGGCGCGCTGCCGGCGGTCGCGGTCGCCGACACGCTGAAGCGCTCGGCCGGCGATGTACTGCAGACCGTGCCTCGAAACGACCTTCATGCCGCCCAGACGCCGCAGGCCTTTCCCTTCGGCCCGATTCTTGCGGCACACGAGGCCGCGGACGCCGCCGGCCGCTGCGACTTCACCGACGACGCCGCCATCGCCGAATGGGCTGGCCTGCCGGTGAAACTGGTCGAGGGCTCGCCGGACAACGTCAAGCTCACCTGGGCCGCCGACATCGAGCGGGCCGATCGGTTGCTCGGAGGTTCCGCGATGCTGCCCGACGTGCGCACCGGCAACGGCTACGACGTCCATGCCTTCGAAACGGGCGATCGCGTCACGCTCTGCGGCGTCGCCATTCCCTTCGACCGAAGGCTCTCCGGCCACTCCGACGCCGACGTCGGCCTGCATGCGCTCACCGACGCGCTGCTTGCCACCTGCGGCGCCGGCGACATCGGCACGCATTTCCCGCCTTCGGAGCCACGATGGCGCGGCGCGGCCTCCCGCATCTTCGTCGAGCATGCCGTCTCCATCGTGCGGGCCGCGGGCGGCCGCATCGCCAACGCCGACGTCACGCTGATCTGCGAGGCGCCGAAGGTCGGGCCGCACCGCGCGGCGATGGTGGAGGCCATGGCCGGCATGCTCGGCATCGCCCCTCATCGCGTGTCGGTGAAGGCCACCACCAACGAACGGCTCGGCTTCATCGGGCGCGGCGAGGGCATCGCGGCGATCGCCACCGCCAGCGTCGTCTATCCGGGAGGGCTGGAATGAGCGACATGTACGATCTCGCCGATCGGTTCCTGAAGGCCTGCGCTGCTCGCAAGACCTTGGCCGCGACGGCCGAATCCTGCACCGGCGGGCTGATCATCGCCACGATGACCGACATTCCCGGCTCGTCCTCGATGGTCGACCGGGGCTTCGTGACCTATTCCAACGAGGCGAAGATGGAGATGCTCGGTGTCGCGCGCGAGACGCTGCACGCGCATGGCGCGGTTTCCCGCGAGACGGCGCTGGAGATGGCTGCGGGCGCCCTCGCCCGGTCGCGTGCCGGCATCGCCCTCGCCGTGACGGGCGTGGCAGGCCCCGACGGCGGCTCCGCGGAGAAACCGGTCGGGCTGGTCTGGTTCGGCCTCGCCCTCACCGGACAGGCCCCGCAAGCCGAGAAGCGGATCTTCGAAAATCGCGGCCGCGACTTCATCCGCCGGGAAACGGTACGCACCGCGCTGGAGCTGGGTATCGACGCGCTGAAGCAATGCGGCTTGGCGCGCTGATCGCCCTCATCCGCGCTCGTGCGCCGAATTCACGCCGCGTCGGAGAGCGGCCGGGCGCGTTCGATCCTTTCCCGTCGCTCGGGCGAGTGCAGTGCCGTCCAGAGATCGGTTCGGCGCTGGACGTTTAGCCAGAACTCGGGGCTGTTGCCGAACACGCGCGCGAGAATGAGGGCGGTATCCGCCGTCACCGCCCGCCTGGCGGTGCACAACTCGTTCACATGCTTGCGCGGCACCCCCATCGCCTCGGCGAGGTGGCCCTGGGTGAGGCCGAGCGGATCGAGGAACTCCTCCTTGAGGATCTCGCCGACGCCTGCAGGCTTGCGTTCGGTCATCATCACTGCTCGCCTCACCGATAGGAGCGGTCGTCTGCCGCCGCGACGATTCTACGCCTGCGTCGCCGCCACCCCATAAACCGCGTCGGCACGCTTCTCGAACGCCTCGGCGAAGGTCCTGAAGGCGCGGTCGAACATCGTGCCCATCACCGCGCCCAGAAGCCGGCTCCGGAACTCGTAGTCGATGGAGAAATGCACGTCCGTGCCCCCGTCCGCGGCCGGCTCGAAACGCCAGACATTGTTCAGGTAGCGGAACGGCCCGTCCAGATAGGCCACCTCGATCAGCCGGCTCTCGGGCTTCAGGTGCACCTGGCTGGTGAAGGTCTCGCGGATCGCCTTGTAGCCGACCGTCATGTCGGCGACGAGCACGGTCTGGCCGTCGCGCTCCTTGCGCGAGCGCACCGAAAGCGCCTCGCAGAGCGGCAGGAACTGCGGATATTTCTCCACGTCCGCCACCAGCGCGAACATCGCGTCGGCGTCGTGCCGGACATGCCGGACCGTATCGAACTTCGGCATGGGCCTTCCGTCAGCCCCGGGCCAGCGCGGCCTGCCGCGCGGCGCGCAGGCGCTCGAAATCCTCGCCCGCATGGTGCGAGGAGCGGGTGAGCGGGCTCGACGCCATCACCAGGAAGCCCTTCGTCAGGCCGACGGTCTCGTAGGACTTGAACTCGTCCGGGGTGACGAACTTTTTGACCGGATGATGCTTCTTCGTCGGCTGCAGGTACTGGCCGATGGTCATGAAGTCGACGTCGGCCGAGCGCAGGTCGTCCATCAGTTGCAGCACCTCGTTGCGCTCCTCGCCGAGCCCGACCATGATGCCCGATTTGGTGAAGATCGACGGATCGAGCTCCTTCACCCGCTGCAGCAGCCGGATAGAATGGAAGTAGCGCGCGCCGGGCCGCACCGTGAGGTAGTTGGACGGCACCGTCTCGAGATTGTGGTTGAAAACGTCCGGCCTGGCCGCCACCACGATCTCCAGCGCCCCGTCCTTGCGCAGGAAGTCGGGCGTGAGAATCTCGATGGTCGTCTGCGGATTGAGCGCGCGGATGTTGCGGATCACCGCCGCGAAGTGGGCGGCCCCGCCGTCGTCGAGATCGTCACGGTCGACGGAAGTGATGACGACGTGGGAGAGCCCCATCTTGCGCACGGCGCGCGCGACGCTTCCCGGCTCGGTCGGGTCGAGCGGTTTCGGCCTGCCGGTCGCGACGTTGCAGAAGGCGCAAGCCCGCGTGCAGATCTCGCCCATGATCATGAAGGTGGCGTGCTTCTTGTCCCAGCACTCGCCGATATTGGGGCAGCCGGCCTCCTCGCAGACGGTGACGAGCCCATGCTCGCGCACGATCCCGCGCGTCTCGGCATAGCCCTTCGACACGGGCGCCCGGACGCGGATCCAGTCCGGCTTGCGCAGCACCTCCTGATCCGGCCGGTGGGCCTTCTCCGGATGGCGCGGGCGCAACCCCGCCTTCTTGCGCGGATCGTCCTTCAGGAGGTCGATGGTGACCATTGATCTCACATTCCTGCCCCGGCTACCGATTTAGTGGGGGCGGGACGGGAGAGCAAGGGCGCGGCGACAAGGCAGGCCTGCGCCGGGCGGACGGATAAAGAACGCTCGGGCCGAGCAACAATGTGCCAGTTTGGATGCTCGGCTTCCGACCCCGTTTCGGTCGTTCATATAGCGTCCTGACTTGCTTGGAAGCGGCAGTGCGATCCTCGAAACAGAATACTACGATTCGGTTTCGATCTTCGAATGATGGGTGAGGTGCGAGCCCCAGCTGCATGTCGCTACCGAAGGCGGCTAATCGGACCAACGCGCCGCTGAGGTTATAATTTTTCGTCTTGACCTTAAGTTAGGTTGAGGAATTAGGGTGGAAATCCATTCAGTTGACTCAGTGAGAAAGCAATGACTTTTGAAATCCAACCACTGGTTCCAGAGTTGTGGTGTTCTGATTTCGAAAATTCGATGAAGTTCTACACAGAAATCATCGGCTTCAAGGTTGCTCAACAACGCGGACAAGACCCTCACGCCTACCTGTCGCTGAATGGGGCTCAACTCATGATTGCCCATTGGGCCTTGGATGGGAGTTGGGAGCCGTGGCATCCCGAGCCACTTGAACCCCCCTATGGTCGAGGCGTCAATTTTCAGTTTATGGTCTATCAGGTTCAACACGTCTATGACAGAATTCTGTCCCGAGGGATCAAGCCGTTCCGCGAAATCTATACTTCCGAAGTGTGGAAGATCGACTGCATGGATACAAGGCAGCAGTTCATGGTTCTCGATCCTGACGGGTATCTTTTGAGGTTCTCACAAAGCGTTAGAACTCGCGCGGTTACACCAGATGATCACAAGGAGCTGAATCAGTACTATGGTACGATATTAAAATAAATTCATCCAAAAGAAAATTTCAAACCAATATTGTGATTTATATTGATAATTGTCCGGTTAGGGCTCGAAGCAAATATCCGTCATGAGGAGCCTGATCGTCCGGAATGGGGTCGAAGCCTGGCAATCGATTGAATGAAACGGAATTCACAATTCGGTTTCAGCGCTGGCCTGATGAATGGCCGCTGTCGCGCGCGCCACGAAACCTGCAGTTCCGCAGCCCACCCCAAAGCCCGCCTTTAAGCCGAGACCCCACCGGCCGGGCGGGCATGTTGTAGGCAACGACGCCGCGTGCGAAAACAGCCCCTTTCCGCGCCCGACCCACGGTATCGATCCCATGACAGCCCCAGCCAAGACCACGCGCATCCTCCTGGCGTCACGTCCGACCGGTCGGCCCGGGCCTGACAATTTCCGTATCGAGCGGGTCGATCTCCCCGCTCCGTCTGCCGGGGAGATGCTCCTCAAGGTGCGATATCTGTCGCTCGACCCCTACATGCGCGGACGTATGAGCGCGGCGAAGTCCTATGCGTCTCCGGTCGCAGTCGGCGACGTCATGGAGGGCGGCACGGTCGCGGAAGTCGTGGAAAGCCGCAACGATGCGTTCAGCCCCGGCGACCTGGTGCTTTCCTACAGCGGCTGGCAAAGTCACGCCATCTCGAATGGCAAGGGCGGGGTGCGTCTCGACGACTGGCCTGCCCCGCCTTCGACCGCGCTGGGCGTGCTCGGCATGCCGGGCTTCACGGCCTATTCCGGCCTGCTGACGCTGGGTCGGCCCAAGCCGGGCGAGACCGTTGTGGTCGCGGCCGCAACGGGCGCGGTGGGCTCGGCCGTCGGCCAGATCGCGAAGCTCAAGGGTGCAAGGGCGGTCGGCATTGCCGGCGGGAAAGTCAAATGCCGCCTTCTCGTGGAAGAGTTCGGCTTCGATGCCGCCGTGGACCACAGGTCACCGACCTTCGCGGACGACCTCGCGGCGGCCTGCGCCGACGGCATCGACGTCTATTTTGAGAATGTCGGCGGCAAGGTTTGGGACGGCGCCTTCCCGCTCCTCAACACGTTTGCGCGTGTGCCAGTCTGCGGCCTAATCGCGCAATATAACAGCACGGGGCCGTTCGACGGACCCGACAGGCTGCCCGTCCTCATGCGTGCCGTGTTGACGAAAAGCCTCACGATACGTGGCTTCATCCAGACCGAATTCGCCGACCAGCGGCCGGCGTTCCTGAAGGAAATGGGCGCGTGGGTCGCAGGCGGCCAGGTGCGTTATCGAGAGGACATCGTCCGGGGCCTCGAAAACGCACCCGAGGCCTTCATGGGCCTGCTGGAAGGCCGCAACCTCGGCAAGCTTCTGATCGAGCTTGCCTGAAATCGCGGCGCATCGCGCGATACCCGGATCTGCCGGCTACCGCCGGATCATCCGGCCGACGGCAATCAGGATGCAGGCGCCGATGAACCCGGTGATGAGATAGGCGATCCAGCCCGTGCCCAGTATGCCGATGTTCAGCGCCATCAGGATCGCGTTCAGCACGATCGCGCCGACGATACCCAGGATGATGTTCATGAAGACGCCCTGATTGCTCTTCATGAACATTTCGGCCAGCCAGCCGGCCAGACCGCCGATGATGATGGCTGCGATCCAGCCCACGCCGTTCATTTCCATGGAAACCCCTCAGGTCGGTGTTGCAATGCGCTGACAACGCCGATGGGCTGGCCAAGGTTCCCTTACGCATTCAATGCCTTGCCATAGGCATCGAGCACGCTCTCCTTCATCATCTCGGAAAGGGTGGGATGCGGGAAGATCGTGTGCATCAGCTCTTCCTCGGTGGTCTCGAGGTTCATGGCGATGACGAAGCCCTGGATCAGTTCGGTCACCTCGGCGCCGACCAGATGCGCGCCGAGCAGCTGGCCGGTCTTCTTGTCGAAGATCGTCTTGACGAAGCCCTGGTCTTCGCCGAGCGCGATGGCCTTGCCGTTCGCGACGAACGGGAAGCGCCCGACGCGGATGTCCTTGCCCGCCTCCTTGGCCTTCGCCTCGGTCAGTCCCACCGACGCCACCTGCGGGTTGCAGTAGGTGCAGCCCGGGATCTTGGAGCGGTCGAGCGGGTGCACGTTCGGCTGGCCGGCGATCTTCTCCACGCAGATGACGCCCTCGTGCTCGGCCTTGTGCGCCAGCATCGGCTCGCCGGCGACGTCGCCGATGGCGTAGATGCCGGGCACATTGGTCTTGCCGTAGCCGTCGACCTGGATGGTGCCGCGCTCGACCTGCACGCCAAGCGCGTCCAGCCCGAGGTTCTCGACATTGCCAACCACGCCGACGGCCGAGATCAGCCGGTCGGCGGTGATCTTCTGCACCTTGCCGTCCTTGCCCTCGACATGGGCGGTGATGAAATTCGCGCCCTTCTCGACCTTCGTCACCTTGGCGTCGAGGATGATCTTCATCCCCTGCTTCTCGAACTGCTTCTGCGCGAATTTCGCGACTTCGGCGTCCTCCACCGGCATCACCTGCGGCAGCAGTTCCACCACCGTCACGTCGACGCCCATGGTGCGGTAGAAGCTGGCAAACTCGATGCCGATGGCGCCCGAGCCCATCACCAGCAGCGAGTTCGGCATTTCCGGCGGCACCATCGCCTCGAAATAGGTCCAGATCAGCTTGCCGTCGGGTTCGATGCCGGGCAGCGCGCGTGGCCTTGCGCCGGTCGCCACGATGATGTGCCTGGCCTTGTACGTCCCCTCGCCCAGCGCACCCTTGGGCAGCGGCGCCTGCGGCTCCATCGGCTTCTTGGTGGTCTTCGACACCACGACCTCGCCGGGCGTGTCGCCCTTCGGCGCCTTGGCGAGCTTCGCCTCGCCCCAGATCACGTCGACCTTGTTCTTCTTGAACAGGAAGCCGACGCCGCCGTTCATCCGCTGCGCGATGCCGCGCGAGCGGTCGACGATCGCCTTCAGGTCGGCCGAGATCTTGCCCTCGATGGACAGGCCGTAGGCCTTGGCGTGTTCGGCATAGTGAAAGATCTCGGCGGAGCGCAGCAGCGCCTTGGTCGGGATGCAGCCCCAGTTGGAGCAGATGCCGGCGAGGTGTTCGCGCTCCACCACGCCGACCTTCAGCCCGAGCTGGGCCGCGCGGATCGCCGCGATGTAGCCGCCCGGACCCGAGCCTATGATGAGGACGTCGTATTGATCAGCCATGTCTACCCCGTCTGTTGAAGTCACGGTACCGCGCAGGCCTGCGCCGGCGCATCCCCGCGCCAGCGCCCGATCCGTGTCGTGTCTGCCGGCCCGGCGATGGCGATGCCATGGAGCCGCACGGTGCCGTCTGTCTGGGTGAAGGCGGGAGCGCCGCCGCCGCCCGTCGGAAGGCCGCAGTCCAGCACCGGCGAGCCGTCCGCGGCCCGGCGCTGCGAGATCCCGCAGGAACGGCTGTTCAGCGTCTGGTCCCGCGGCGCCCAGTATCCGGCGACCAGCAGGCTGTCGGCTTCGCCGGCATCGGGCAAATCGCCGAAGGCACCGGCCCGCTCGAACGGCGCGTCGGTGCACAGCAGGACGACGTCCTGGTCCGCGCTATCGTAGACCACGCGCGTCACCCGGCGATGCTCCGTCCAGTTGCCTCGGTCGAAACCCGAAACCAGATGGATGCTGGTCGGATCGACCGTGGCGATGCACGACTTGGAGGTGATCGCGGCACTGGCCGCGACCACTGTGGCCGTGCAGTTGTAGCGCGTTCCGTGGCCGGCATAGTTCAGCCGCGCGATGGAGTTGCGGACGTCTTCGGGAACGTCCGCCGCGACCGCCCCGCCGGCAAGCAGGGCGAAGGCGAGCGCGGAACTGGCCAGCCTCCGGATCATCTCATGACCCCAGCATCGTCCTCGCCAGGGGCGCGAGCCCGCGGCCGACCGCACGCGTGTTTTCCGCATCGAGATGCACGCCGTCCAGCGGCGTCGTCTCGGCGACGGTCCCGGCGTCGAAGAAGCCGCACCCGGCTTCGTCCGCGACCTGTCGGTAGAGCGCCGGCAGTTTCTTCGATTCCGTCAGGCCGCCGTCGAACATGGCGTCGAAGTCGACGTCGGCTGTCCGGCAGACGGGCGGCGGCGAGACGAGGATAATCGCCGGCGCCGGCGCCTTCATCGGATAGGCCTGGCCTTTCACGATGTCGACCAGCCGTTCCATGCCCTGCTTGGCGCCGATGGCCCGGCCGCAGATGAACGGCTTCATGTCGTTCGCCCCGAGCATGATGATCACGAGATCGAGCGGCGCGTGGGTGTGCAGCACGGTCGGCAGCACCCGCGCGCCGTTGCGGTCGCAATCGGCCAGATGGTCGTCATAGGCGGTGGTTCGGCCGTTGAGCCCGTCCGCGATGACGCGCACGCCCGGTCCGAGTTCCGCCGCGAGCACGCTCGGCCAGCGGTCCTCGAAGCGGTGGCGGCCCGGTCCTTCGGCGGAATAGCCCCAGGTGAGCGAGTCGCCGTAACAGAGGATCGTCTTCATGCGGTGCGGATCCTTGCTAGGCCTTGCGCAGGCCGAAGGCCACGAGCAGCAGGAAAACGCCGTTCGACAGCAGTTCGATCGCCAGCAGGATGCCGAGAATCGTGGCGGCTGACGACGGGAAGTCGGAGAAGATCAGGACCGCGAGAAGGATCGAGATCACGCCCGAAATCACGGCGAAGCCCCAGCCGGAGACCGGCCGCAGCGAAAGCCCGTACATCACCTTCACCGCGCCAAGCACGAGGAACAGGATGGCGACCAGGATCGTAAGCGAAATCGCCCCGGCGAAGGGATTTGCCAGCAGCGACACCCCGACCACGGCGGTCAGGACGCCCAGCAGCAGCGCCCACAGGAAGCCGCCCCAGCCGCGCACGCTGAACGACTGGATGATCTGCAGCCCGCCGTAGAGGATGAACGTCCAGCCTGCCAGCAGAACCGCCGCGAAGGTCGCGGCGAAGGGATTGAGCAGGGCCAGAATTCCCCCGATCAGCGAGATTGCTCCCAGGATCGCCATCCAGATCCAGGAAGATCGTAGACCTTGTACCTCGGCAGCAGTTGCCATCTTGTCACCCCTCGAAAAGCGCCACGCGGCGCGGACAGGCTCCCCGGACCCTCTCCTGGAGCCATTCTATCTCCGGGAGCGGCCGGGTTCCCGCCAAACTTCCTCAGAATGGGAAGCGCGTCCGCCGCCGGATGATGGCCGCCACTATACCAGCATCGCCATCGGATTTTCGATATAGCGCTTGAAGGCGCCGATAAGTTCTGCGCCGAGCGCTCCGTCCACCGCGCGGTGGTCGGTCGAAAGCGTCACCGACATCACCGTTGCCACCGCGACCGCGCCGTTCTTCACCACGGCGCGCTGCTCGCCGGCGCCCACCGCCAGGATCGTCGCATGCGGCGGATTGATGACGGCCGCGAAGTCGCGGATGCCCATCATGCCGAGATTGGAGACCGCGCTGCTGCCGCCCTGGTATTCCTCCGGCTTGAGCTTGCGGTTGCGGGCGCGCCCGGCCAGATCCTTCATCTCGTTGGAAATCGCCGACAGGCTCTTTTCCTCCGCGCGACGCACGATCGGGGTGATCAGCCCACCCGGGATCGAGACCGCCACGCCGACATCGGCATGGCTGTGCCGCACCATCGCCGCCTCGGTCCACGAGACGTTGGCGTCCGGCACGTCGCGCAGCGCCAGCGCCAGCGCCTTGATGATCATGTCGTTGACCGACAGCTTGTAGGCCGGCTGCTCGCCCTTGTCCGTCTTCTTCACCGGTGCGGCGGCGTTGAGCTGGGTTCGCAGCGAAAGCAGCGCGTCGAGTTCGCAGTCGATGGTCAGGTAGAAATGCGGGATCGTGCTCTTGGCCTCCACCAGCCGGCGCGCGATCGTCTTGCGCATGCCGTCATGCGGCACGAGTTCGTAGGAGCCTTCCTCGAAGAGCTTCAGCACGGCGTCGTCCGACATCGGCTTGACGGCGGGGGCAGCGGCCGCCGACTTGTCGGGCTGCGGCGCCTTGGCCTCCTTTGCCGGCGCCGCCTTCGCACCGCCGGCGATCGCCGCCTCGACATCCGCCCGCACGACACGCCCATGCGGACCGGAGCCGTTCACCGCCGAGACGTCGATCCCGGCATCCCTGGCGATCCGCCGCGCCAGTGGCGAGGCGAAGGTACGCGAGCCGTCCGGCGAATTGCTGCTTTTCCCCCCCGAGGGGGCCGAAGTGGAACTCGACCCCGCGCCGTTGGAAGGAGCTTTCTGCTGTGACGCCGGCGGGACAGAACCCCCCTCGGTCTGCTTCGCAGATGTCTCACCCCCGGCCGGAGAAGCTTCAGGCGCCTCTTCCTGCTTTGCCTCGGCCTTGGCCGCCCCACCGCCACCCTTTGCAGCAGCGCCGACGTCCTCGCCCTCCGCCGCCAGCACGGCGATCACCGCGTTGACCTTCACCCCTTCCGTGCCTGCCGGAACGACGATCTTCGCCACCGTGCCCTCGTCGACCGCCTCGACCTCCATGGTCGCCTTGTCGGTCTCGATCTCGGCGATCACGTCGCCGGGGCCGACATGGTCGCCCTCCTTGACCAGCCATTTCGAAAGGTTGCCCTCCTCCATCGTCGGGGAAAGCGCCGGCATGGTGATGTCGATCGGCATGGCTATCTGTCTCCGGCGTAGTAGGGCGTTGGGTCTTCGTTCATGCCGAGCGGCGGGTCGAACAGCCAAAGGTCGGCGAGCGAGAAGGAGATGGCGTCGAAGGGGGGCGCGCGGACGGTATCGGCGGAGGACCATGTGCCGACATCGGTCCACGATCCGTCGCGAAGTTCGAAGGCTTCGACGATGTGGGACCGCACACCGATCAGCCACATGAACCGAACGCCCACGGTGCGGTACAGATCGATCTTTCGCGACAGCGCCGGGTTGCAACGCGCATCATCGGAGGTGAGTTCGCAAACCCAGTCCGGCGGCATGTCGGTATGCTCGTCGAGAAGGAACGGAAACCGCTCGACCGACCAGGCCGCCAGTTCCGGCACGACAACGTCCCGTCCGAGATGCACTTCCGGCAGCTTCAATATCTGCCAGGGCGCATCCGGAGTCGATCTCCTCCGGGTGACATCGCGAAGGGCGTAGCCGAGCACGGTGCGCATCATCGCCGGCGCGAAGTATCCATGATGGCGCGTCACCAGTTCGCCGTCGATGATCTCGGCGACAAGATGCTCCGGCGCCGCCTCGATGTCGGCGTATGTGGCGCGGCGCATCGGACCCTCAGCCATGAACGACCTCCCGGCTCACGGAGAGACTTTGCCGTCATCCCCTATACGTCACCGCCTTCACGGCTCGATCTATAGGGTTCTCCCTTTCGGCCTGGACTAAGGCGATCCCCTCGACGGGACCTACATGTTCGGCCATTTTCATGAGCCAATTCGAAAGTCTGCCCTCCTCCAACTTCGGAGAAAGCGCCAGATGTATGATATTATTGGGCATCATTCTCCCCTCCGGTGGATGGTGTCTCGGGCTTTGGAAGCTTCAGCACTTCGTCGTTTGGCGGCAGCTCGATTTGTTCTTTACGAGCCCTCGATTTGCTGACCACTTTTATCAGCTCTCGTACCTCGTCCCAGAACGGCTTTGACTTCTTACCGAAATCACCCAACATAAAGCCTGCGTCACTGGCGAAGGCAAAAAATCTATCCGTACGGGTGCCGTTTCTTGCAATTTCTTTCATCAACCCAGCTAAGTGCGAAAATAGGTTATTTTTCTTGCGGTCGTC
>VFQQ010004557.1_pt1 | contig 12124 bp, 18 predicted proteins | sample 3512341 | NCBI WGS metagenome assembly VFQQ01 (sample SAMN10412373, study PRJNA504923) | tailings metagenome | isolation source: Relicate 2 Philex TSF1 revegetated site | place: Philippines: Tuba, Benguet | collected 2017-08-29 | reverse complement strand
CCCACATGAGCAAGAAGCGCCGGGCGCAGCTGGTGTATGCGCCGCCGCCTCCCAAGCGGAAGAAGGGGGAGGGCAGCTACTGGACAGTCAAGGGGTCCATCAAGCGGGGAGTTGACTACGAGTTTGCGGCAGCAGCGGGTGCCAAGAGCAAGTGAGCCCTGCTGTGGAGAGAGGGGCGAGGGAGCAGGCGTTTTACGGGCTGCATTGCTGATTGCTCCAGAGCCACTGACGGCATGCATGCAGCTCGGCGCAGCCCGCAGCCGTCCTGGCCGTTAGTTGAGAGGCAGGGGGGATGCGGCAGCGCAGGTGATGGCGTGCATCTGGGCAGCGGCATCCCGGCCTGCTGGCATGCATGCAAGCTTCGTGCCGCTCCAGCAATGTATTGATGCACACCAGACTGCACTGCCCCTGTCCAGGTACCGCGGGCTCTGGTGCTTTGAGAACCCCTGGGGGCCAAGCTGGGCAGTGCCTGTGGCGACTCCCCAAGGCGTGAAGGTGGGTGGGTGGGCGTTCGTGGGGAGGGAGGGGAGGCCGTGCCTGCCTGCCCACCCGTTTTCCAAGCGCAGCAATACTCTCGAGCTAAGGCAGCATAAACAGAGCTGCACAACCGATGGCATGCCCCGCCCCTGCAGCCTCCACCCGTGGATGTGGTTGCTGGCGCCACACCAGGCTTTGAGGACCGTGAGCCGTACTTCATTTTTCGGAGCATCAGGAGTGAGGTGGAGGCGGCCCTGCTGCGCGACATCGCCACGCTGTGGGTCAAGCTGCACGAGAAAGGTGCGCTAAGGCAGCAGGAAGCCTGCCCTGTGCCGGGGCAGACGCTCTGCCACTTTTGGGCAGCTGGGTTTTGGCATCAATGCTCAGCGCCATCTGTCTCTGACCGGCCGTGCGTGCCTTATGTGCAGGCTGCACTCCCGCCAAGCTACAAGCTGTCGAGTGGAACCTTCCTTGCATGGAGGTGAGCCGCGCCCTTTTTGCCTCGTGTTATTGTCTACCTGCAGCAGATGCTCTTGTGCAACTGAAAGGCAGGCTGGAGCCGTTGGGCAGACTGCGTCTGCTGGCTGCTGCGTGCCTGCTGGCTGCTGCAAGCCCGCCCTCTCAGTTGCATCCGCTGAGGTGCATGCTGTGCCTTGCACTGCTGTGCAGCTGTGGAAGGAGGAGAGCGGGGCGCTCAAGCCGCTGCAGCGAGCGATGCCTCCGGAGCAGGCGAAGGTCCGGACGACGATCCGCCGCCTGGTGCGTGCTGTTGGTGCTCAGCGTGCATCAGCCCTGCCTGCCTGTGGCTGAGCGAGCGTGTGGTTGGCGATGTTGGATGGTGCACAGGGCCACTGGGGCAGGCGCGTGGTCCCACAAGTTGCTGCTGTTCTCCGCCTGGGTCTGCCTCGCTGCTGCGTCCTGCCAAGCCAAGGTGGCAGCTCCCTGCCCCTGCTCTGCCCAGTCTGCCCGGTGTGCACGCCCCACCAACTTCCATGCCCATGCCCCCCTGCCCTCGTTTCACACAGACCCGCGAGCTGCTGCTGGACCTGCCCAAGGGACTGGTGCCACAGTATGCGCTGCTCGAGCGCAAGGCACTGGAAGAGCGCAGGGCGGCCGCAGAGAAAAAGAGCCAGGAGTGGGAGGCGGAGCGGGCTGCCGAGGCGCAGCGCTGGGCGGCAGTGACGGAGGCATTTTGGGAGAAGCAAGCTGAGAAGCAGCGCAGGGCGGAAGAGGCAGAGGCAGCCCGGGTGCAGGCAATTGAGGCAGCGCGGGCTAAGGCCGAGGCGCAGCGCGAGTGGGAGGCAGGAGCCCCGGCGCGAGCAGCACACGCGCGGAAGGCGGCAGTTGCGGCGCAGAGCCAGGCGCGGGCGGCACGGATGGCGGCACGGGCGGGCAAGCGTGGGTAAGGGATGCTGGCGTAGCCCCGCCATTCACTTTTTTCTTTGATGGCTGGTTGAGTAGAATGATTGACCGTTAAGAATGATACCTTGTGGGGTTACACAGCAATGAGTGCAGAGGATTGTGATTCAAAGTAGCTTGCAGAACAGGGCAGGCAGAAGAGAGGTATCAGGCATGCAGTGGATCTTCCAATGAAAACATGAAAACACAACCAGGCATCGGGGGATTGGCAACCTATATGCATGCATAACAAATGAATGAAAATAGGATGGATAAGTCATCATGGGAAGGAGCGGCAGCAAATCAACTACTGAACCTTACGCATTTCAGGTTTGCATGTTGGAATCTCACATACTCGGGCTAAGGAACGGTCACAGTGTGATTCAATCAGATTGTGTGCCACGCAGCAAGCCAGGCGGCGGCCGCCCGCCAAGGCGCTGCTGCCCATGTGGACAGAGGGTAGGCTGCCATCTGCAGGATTTCATGCAACACGTGCACCGGCAGATGGCCCAGGTCGTGTGCCGCTGCCACACCGCTGCTGCGAGCACTGGCTGTTGCGGGGTTGCCCGTGCATGCGCTTCTGGTTTGCCCGCCAGGTGCCACCCCTGTAGCAGCAGCGCAGCAGCCGCAGCCAGAGGTGCCCAGGCGGTGCGCTGCAAGCTGCAGTTCGCGTGCCGCCAGGCGGAATGCAGGTGGAAAGGAGTTGTGGCTGGCCGGTTGCCAGGCTGGGGAGGTGGCAGCCATCCAGAGGAACCTGCTGGTTCAGAGGATTGCATGGCAGGGCACCAGTGAGCTGCAGGGCAGGCCAGGCCGTGGACAGCAAGCAACAGTGTCGAGCTTCCAAGTCACAGCATGTTGGGAGGTGTTGGGCGGGGCGGGGCATTCACATGCAACCGTGGGCATGCACACCACCACAATCCCCTCCCAAGCACCCGCACCACCCAACCAGCCACCCACCTGCCGCTGCCGTGCACACACAGCCCAGCATCCTGCAGCGCCGGCTCAAAAGCATCCATCAGCTGTGCCTGCTCCTCTTCTGGGTGCAGGACCAGCACATGACGGTAGGTGGAAGGGCGATAGCCAGCCGCAGCCAGCGCCTCTGCCATGGCGAGGCTGGTGGGGTCCAGAGGGCCGTGTCCCTGCAAGGATTGTGGGTGGTGGGAAGGGCATGGTGGTGGGAAGGGCAAGCATGCAGTGTGGAGGAGCGGAGTGGTGTGTTTGTGCATACATAAAGCAGCCGAAAAGGCAGAGCTGCACATTGTGAAGCCAACAGAGCATCAACACCCATGCCACCCTCCCACGCCTGCCCACCTGTGCTGCATGAGTCGCCAGCAAGGTCAGCACCGGGCACGGGTACTGCAGACCACTTTCCATGCTGCTGGGCAGTCGCAGCACTAGATCGGCCGGCAGTGGCTCAGCGGGCGGGATGCCATAGCGCAGCAGCAGCTGGAGGCAGGGCAGAGAGCCTCCGCGCACTGCACAGACTACTGCTGCTGCTGTGACGGGCACGCCAGCTTCCAGCAGTGCCGCTAGCTGTCCGGTGTGGCCGTCAAGTGCAGCGGCGTGCAGGCAGGCCGAAAGCTCAAGCCCCAACTGCTCAGCAAAGTGGGCTGGCACGGCTGCCCCTGCACTTACTCCAGCTGCCGCCTGCTGCTGCGCTGTGGCAGCCAGCTGGACCATGCAGCGCAGCACCTCACCAGGCCGGCCATCTGCACCGTTGCTCTCTGCTGCGCTGCCGCTGTCGCTGCCGCAGGCTGCACCGCCACCCAGGCAGCAGCGTGCGGTTGCCACCGCATCCTGTGCCAGCTGTCGGTACTCTGCTGGGAGGCGGCCCGCCGGCAGGGCGGCAGCCAGCGAGAGGAATGCGCCTGCCTCGTCGGCCTGCGCCGCCAGCAGCAGCAGCACGCTGCCCAGCTCAAAGTTGGGGCGCAGGCACCCTTGCTGCACCGTGAGCAGCAGCTCTCGCAGCAGCAGGCGCTGCACGGCGCGGCTGTGCAGCTTGAGCAGCCAGGAGGCGCGGCGCGATTGGCAGGCGGGGCCGTAGGCAGCCAGGCAGGCCGCCACATCGGCGCCGCGGGAGAGCAGCAGCTCACACATTTGCACCGCTGTGGCCTCAGACACCCGCGGCTCGCCGCAGCTGTCCACATTGCCTGCATCATGGGCCATGGCTGCTGCCGCCAGGGGGTGCCACATGGGCCGTCCGCTGGGCTCCAATGGATTTGGGTCGGCTCCGGCGTCCAGCATGGCTTCCAGGGTGGCGGTGTGGCCCAGCGCCGCCGCCAGCGACAGGGCGCAGCAGCCCAGCGGGTCCATCAGCTGGCGAAAGGCGGCCTCCCCCAGCAGCGGCACCAGTGCCTTGAGCGTGCGGCGGTGGGGGTACAGCCGGTGCACGCGGTCGGCGGCGGCGGCGAGGGACACAGCCGCGGCAGCCGGCTCCACCGCCCAGGCCGCCTCGGCGCACGCCGCCATGCCGTGCAGTAGCGGGCCCTGCTGCGTGTCGGCGAGGTGGGGGGCCAGCGCCTCCGCGTCGTGCGAGGCCAACGCGGCCAGCAGGGCCCCCGGCGCGTGCATGATGGTGGTGGTGGAGCGGAGATGGACCGGTAAACCGAGTTAGCGTGCTCAACGCGGCTAGGGTTTTCAGGGCCGGGGCCGCAGCGTCGCAGCGGGCGCATGTGGCGACATGAATTGGAGTCGACGCGGGCCTGTAGTTGCATGCATCAGCGGTGGATTGGCGTGTGCACCCTGGCTCGATACAACCTCTGGTCATCTGTTGAATGGTTCGTCCGTGGAGCGGGCGCCGGCAGCGGGCGCCGAGCGGCGGCGGCAGCAGCACATGTCACAAGGAGGCACTGCCTGCGGCTCAAGACCTTCGCACCACTCGGCATGGCGACATAGGAAATGACTCAAGGAGCATATCCAGCAACATGTCAACTTAAATTGAATCACGTCAGGGCGGCAGGCGCGAGCGTGGCCTGCATCGGCGGCGGCCCATGCGGCCACATGCGGCATGTGGGCCTCAAGTGGCGGAACACGGTGCGACCGCTCTAAATTCACGTGCCTCCGGTCCTCGGCACAGCCACGGCTGCCCGGCGCCCACACGGCCGACGAGTGTTTGACTCTGTCTCCGACCGCCGTCCCGCTCGACCCGCTCCGCCCGCCCGGCGGCCCCTTCGCTCGACCGCCGCACCCCCAGCGCGTTGCCGGGCCCCCGAGCGGCCCGCCGATCGCCCAACTGCTGCCGCCGCCGCCCACCGCTCGCGCCTGCCCTGCCGTCTGTCCTCCCTCACAGCTCCTTGGGCGTGACAGGTGGGTGATTTTCGGGCGAAATCAGACCGGGGAGGCGTGCAGGGTGGGACTGGCTGCCGCCTGAGGGCCTGCCGCTCCAACCGACCGCTCGCCGGCGGCAGCGGCAGCCCCGCCCGCCCACACCGCCTGCCTGCTGACCTCCCTCCTGCCCCGTGCCCTCCCCTCCTGTCCCGGTGTGCAGGCTCCCGGCACGATGTCCGGCATCGCCCACGGCCGCCTGTGCATCCTGTCCAAGCTGGTGCATGCCTCGGAGCGGCAGTGGTGCCGCCTCGTCATCCCTGGCGCCGTGCTCAAGCTGTGGCAGGCCATTCAGCGGGTGAGGCGGGGCTGGTAGCAGCTACCAGTCCCTCGTCAGTGACCAGGGTGGATGGAGTGCGCCTTTGGGTGCTGCTGTTGCATAGCCGGGAGCTGTGGGTGCAGGGCAGCCAGCCGCCTGCCTCATGCTAGCTCCAACTGCCGCACCGCCGCGCCCTGCTGCGCAGGAGATCAAGGCTGCGGGCAGCGACTTTACGATCATTGCGCAGAGTGCTGATGGCACGCGCGCGTGGCGGTTCGGCGCACGCATGACGGTGCAGGTGAGCTGCACGAGGTGGATTGGAAGCATCCTCCACCCGCCTGGATGCCTGCAGCAGGCGTGGGTGCTGCATGCGCAGTGAGTGCTTTCTCCTGCAAGCCCACCTCCTCTACACATGCCCTGCACTTGATTAGGGAAGGTGCACAGGCACCTTTGCTTGCCGCCTGCGCACTCTGCCGCCTCCATAACCACACACATCAGCTCTCTGCCTCCACCTGAGCCGGCTCTCTCCTCCTTACCTGCCGCCCTGTTGCCGCAGCGCCCCATGCTGCTGGAGCTGGGCCCCTTCTACGCGGACAACAACGTGCGCGAAGGTGCGCTGCTGGCCAATGAATTGGCATCATATGGCAAGGCCCCTGCTGCCTCAGCCATCCTTTCATCCTTCACCCTGCTGCCCTGCTGTGTCCCTTGGCATATGCTCACGTCACTGCTCCCCTGCTCACCACTTGAACTGCAGGCGACACTGTGAACCTGTACCGCGACCTGCTGAGCAATGCCATTTACGTAGACGTGCAGCGCGGCCCTGCCAGCCAGGCCGCAGCCTCCGCCGCCGCGCTTGCGGCAGCTGTCGCGGGCACGGCTGCAGCGCCTGCTCCCGGCACTGCCGCCGAGCTGCTGCCGACCCTCACCATCGACCCCTATGTGGCAGCAGCTGCCGCGTCAGCCACCGCCAAGGTGCTGCCCTGCCAGGTGTGTGCTTCTTCCTGGGGTGCAAGTGAGGTCAGTGAAGTTGCATGGGCAGCACTGCTTCTATGCTCAGCACCCACCCGAGCGCCTGCTGCCTCACCATGCTCGCCTGCAGGTCTGGACACAGCACATGGGCAAAGTGGTCAAGAGCCGCGAGCCTGCTGCCGCCGCTGGTGCGGCACCCAAGAAGCGCTCGCCTGCTCACTCGGAGGACGACTCAGACGGCGACTGGTCGCCCACCGCACGCGCCGGCAGCCGCTCGCGTGGCGGCGTGCCCGGCGCCGGCCCGCTGCCGCTGCGCCGCAAGCTGGTGGACGGCCAGCAGGCCAGCAGCCGGCAGAGCAACAGCGATGAGGTGGGTGGGGTCTCAGGGTGTGGGTGGGTGGGTGGGTGGGTGGGTGGAGGCAAGATGCGGTCGGGCAGCTGTGGGCAGGGAGTCGGCACTGGGCAGCGACCCCCCAATGGCCACTGCCTTACAGCTTTGCCTTGCCGCCTGCCCCATCTGGCCTGCTCGTGCAGGACAGCACTGACGTGTACAGCGCGGAGCAGATGCGGCGCTTCGATGCCCTGGTGGACGTTGCCGCCAGCCTCAGCCAGTCCCCCTCCCCTGCCACCAGCGGGCAGTTGTGAGTGGTGCCATCAGCAGCCTGGCATCCTGGCTAGGTCCGTGTGCTGCTGGACCTGCTCCAGCAGACCACCAGAAGGAATGCAAGAAACAACGCTGCTTCAAATTTGACCGAACACAACCGCCCTGTTGCCCCAGGAATGGGAGCAGTTTTGACCCATTGACCAGCCATGCGGGCAGTCCGCATGCCCCCTATTCTTGATATCTCCCCTACCTTCTCTCAGCCAAACTGCCTTGCACTGCCTCCTTGGGATTGTACTTGTCCTGCTACTGTTCTCATTCAAATCTGTCTCCTACTCTATAACTTAGCCAGCCTGCCGGCCCGCACGTTTGCGTTTGACAACAGCGCAACAGGCTAGTGCGGAAACAGCACAGAAGCCATCCCCATGTAACTGTTCACCATCCTCACCATGAATGCATAGATGCGGCTACCGAGGAGACCAACATGGAATGCAGCACAGCAGTGCGACGGCCCTGATGAATGCAGCGCCCCTGCCTGCCGCCGCTCGGCGTCGCCACTTCTCTGATCTGCACTGTTTCGCCCCACTCTGCTGTCTTTACTGCACTCGGCAGCTCTCGGCCATGTACCAGAGCGGGCCCCACCTGCAGTCTGCCGCCCCACAGCCCTGGGCGGCAGGGGCACAGTGGCAGCAGGGCGTGGCAGCGCCCCAGCTGCCCACTGTGGGCGTGGCAGAGGCGCTGAGGATGGTTCAGCCTGCAGGGGAGCTGCAGCACCAGCTGCACCTGGCCGTGAGGCGTGCAGCCGCAGCAGAGGAGCGCTGCCACGCCTTGGAACAGCAGCTGGCGGCGCTGCAGCAGGAGAACAGTGCGCTGAGCCAGCAGCTGGCGGAGGCGCGGGCGGCGGCGGCGCGGGCGGAGGCTGAAAGCGAGCGCCGCATGGCAGCGGTGGGGCGCCTGCTCGCAGATCAGGCCTCCGCCTCGACTGCGCAGCAGCTGGCGCGGCTGCACCTAGGCAGCAATGGCAGCGAGCATGCCCCAGCTGCTGGCGCAGCGCCGGCCGCACCAGCGTTGGTACCTGCGGCCCCAGTCATGCCGCCGGCCCTGCCCAGTGGTTATGCGCCACCTCCCCCACCCTTCATGCCAGGCAAGTGCTGCTAGCACTTGCCGCGCGAGAGAAGTTTACCAGGCATGCCTGAGACATTGTGCACGTCACCAGGCATGCCATGGGCCTCTGCTAACGGCGTAGGACTGGTGCCCTGCCGCAGGACCCGAGAGCCCACCAGCCACCCACCCACCAGCGCAGGGTGTTGGCCTGCCCGGCTGGCCGCCGTACCTGCCGCCGCTGCCGCCCGCGCCAGACCAGCCAGCGGCCTATGGCCAGCCATATGTGGACCCTGCTACCGGCCAGCAGTTTGTGCTGCAGCCGCTGCCGCAGCTGGGGACGCCACCCAGCATGCAGCAAGGAGTGGCACAGGCAGCCGCAGGCGGGCAGCAGGGTGCCCAGCAAACTTCCTCCCCGCCTGTGCTGCCGGCGGCGGCCGTAGTGGCGCCGCCCACCCCAGCGTTGCAGCCCCTGCAGTCACAGCCGCCTGGGCAGCAGGGGCAGTCGCCTGAGCAGCAGGCGCAGCAGGGGCGGCAGGGGCAGCAGGCTCACATGCATGAGCAGCAGGCTCACGGACAGCTTGCCCAGCAGGCTCAGGCGCCTGAGCAGCAGGAGCAGCCTTGGCGGCAGCAGGCACAGCCGCCGGAGCAGCGTTGGGGGCAGCAGGCACAGCTGCTGCACGGCGCGCAGCCTTCCGCAGCTGGCGGGGAGCAGGCTGCAGAGCCATTTGAGGGAGAGGAGCAGTGGGAGGATGAGGAGCAGTGGGCAGCAGAGGGGCAGGCGGCGGCAGAGGGGGAGCAGCCCTTGGAGGGGGAGCATTGGGCAGCAGGGCAAGGAGCAGCAGAGCAGCAGCAGCGGTACCCTCAGCGGCAGCTGTGGGAGGAGGAAGAGCAGTGGGAAGCAGAGCAGGACGCAGCACACCAGCAGTACATCGAGCAGCAGCACTGGGAGGAGGAGGAGGAAGAGGCAGCGGGACAGCAGCCGCACCACGGCCAGAGGCGCTGGGAGGAGCAGGAGGGGCGGGCGGCAGCAGAGCAGCCGACTTACCACTCGCGTGCTTGGGCAGATCAGCAGGATGAAGAGTGGGGTGAGGGGCTGGAGGATTGGGAAGGCGGTGAAGAGGAGGACAGCAGCCCAGCCATCAGCACCCCGGGCAGCAGCGCAGCAGGCGGCGGCGGCGGAAGCAGCAGCAGCGCGGCAACCAGGTGGCAAGCGCCTGGGGCAGCTGCCGCAGCTGCCCCAGCGCCAGCCTGCCGCCACCTGGTGCTGTGCAATGTGGCGCGGGGGCAGCAGCGCCCGCTGCGGCAGGACGTGCGGCGCACGTTTGAGCGCTTTGGCCCCGTCACCGCTGGTGCGCTGGGCGCCCTCAGTTGCTGCTGCTGCGCTGCCTGCAGATTGCGCAGATGTGCTGAATTGGCGGATGTCTGTGCAAGGTGCTGCAGCCTCTGCCATGGTTGAAACTCACACGCAGTGCTCCTCTCCAGGCTGCTGCTTTTCCAATGCTTATGTTCAGCACAGCCCCCACGCATGCCCGCTCCCATGCCTTTTCAAACCCCGGCACAGCGCTTCTCTGCACCTCCCCTGCCCTATTGCTGCCGCAGTTGCGCTGCCGCCCAAGGAGAGCCGCGCCTTGATCACTTTTGGCTCACCGGCGGCTGCACAGCGGGCTCTGGGGGCTCTGAGTGGCCGGGTGCTGCCTGAGCTGACAGGTGCGTGGGCAGGGCTGGCTCAAGCTTGGGGGCTTGCTGGCATCATGGTGTGCAGGGTTTGGCGATGCCATGTGTGCGGCCTCAGCCAATGTACGCGCGCAGCTGCAGGTGCAAGGCATGCTGCCTTGTTGCTCAGGCTGCTGTACGGCCATGCGGGATGAGGCAGCTGTAATCATTGCCCCACCTTGCCACTGCCATGCAGGTGACAACCCTGCCAAGCTGGAGTTCGATTGGGGGCACTGGAGCGGTGAGGAGGAGGGTGAGGAGGAGGAGAAGGAGGGCCCAGCAGCTGGGGCAGCACCTCAGCAGCGCCAGCCGAGGCAGGGCGGCGCCGGCGGCAGCAGCGGCAGCACCCGCGACAATGCTGGCATCCAGGGCGCCGGCAGCAACCGTGGCAGCAGCGGCGTGCGTGGCAGCAGCGGCGGCAATGTTGGTGGCGCCGCCATAGGCGGCAGCAGCGGCGGCAGCATTGGTGGCGGCGGTGGTGGCAGGCCTGCTGCCGGTGGCCGAGTGTGCCGCCCTGAGATGGGATACTCTCCAGAGTCAGCTGCGCCCACAGCTGGCCTGGTGCTGCTGAACCTGTCTGGAGGGGAGTGGCGGCCATCACAGGCGGCCGTCTTCCGCCTGTTCAAGCAGTACGGCTACATTGTCGGAGGTGCGCTCAGCAGCAGCCTTGCAGCACTGCTGCCCTGCCCTGGTCTGGCGTGGGTTGTGCAGCCGGGCTGCAGCACATGCATCAGTGCCTTTGGGAAGCGGCGAGCCAGGCAGGGCCTCGCATTTGGAGGTGCACCACCTGGCCTCCTTTTGTCTGCCTGTGAGCACACACCAGCCCATATCCGTGCATTTCCCCTTCATTCCAGTGGACATGCCACCCAACAGGAACTGCGCATTCATCAAGTACCAAACCGTGGGCGCAGCGCAGCGTGCGCTGCGTGCGCTGGGCGGCCAAGTGCTGCCCGACCTGACAGGTACGCAGATCCCAAGGGTGTGTATGTTTGGTCCTGTCTTCGGGTGTCGCTCGCTCCCCCAACAGTGATGGATGCTTGTCAAGGTGAAGGCACGCCAGCGCTGGCAAACCGTTTGCCGGGCATACGCTTGCCGCTGCGCTGCGCGCAGCACTTGGTAGAGCGGACACCATGCTGCGCGTCTTGGCTTATGACGAGGCTGCACCCCCGCCTTCCTGTACTCTCTGCTGCCCACAGGCCGCCGGTTTGCACGGCTCCACTACCTGCGGCCGCAAGCAAAGTAGGAGGGAGCGTGTGCGCATGGTCAGCCTTACGGCCGAACAGCTGGGCATGCCTCGGGTTCAATGTGCCATTGTTTGTGTGCCATCAGCGGCATATGCGCTGCCTGCGTTTGCCACGTGCCGAACAACTGTACCTGTATTTGCTTTGGTGTAGCATGCAAGGCAGCTTCTGAAAGATTCGTATATTGTGAGCCAAAGGAGGCGGGAAACACATAGCCTGAGGCAGCGATGCTTTGCGCTCGCTCCTCGCTGTTGCATTGGATTCATTCGGTGTCGCAGTGGGCAGCACAGGATTGTGCTGAATGGCTGTAACCCACACAAAGTCAAAGTCAAAAAGTCAAAGTCAGTCAAGCCTCGCACGGGCGGGTACAGCACGGCTTAGCCAAGGCCGGCCAAAACAGGGCGATTGACAGTGCCGGTGACAGAGAGGCAGGTAACTATCGCAGGGTGGCGGGAGAGCGAGCGAGAATATCCAATCCGGGCAGCGGCGTGGGCACGGAAGGCGAGTGGGCGGCACCGCAAGTAGGGGGGAGTGGCATGAGACGGCCCGCCAAGCTGCGCGCCAGCACGACCGTGTATACAGCTCAGAACGCCTCAGTAAACCTGCGGGGACTTTCAGACGTCTGGCTGGGGACGCAGCGAGGACGGGGGCGTGCGCAAGGAGGCTGTTTCAGGGCACTACGGGGTGGCGCTGTCTGTCTGTGCTTACAGAGGCGATGCCCGTTAACGGGCTGGGAAACATTGGAAAATGAATCCACTAGCTCTGCTACCCCGAAAGGCGGTGCAAACCATCTGGCTGGGAAAGGCATGTGGGGATGAATCACAGCGGGGCTGGGGTCGGGCGCAGAGGGCGGGAGGAGAGCGGCGGGCGCCTGGTAACATGCTTGCCGAGCCAGCGGCTCGGGGAGGCGGCGGGGCCGCAAGTGTGGCAGACCTGGGGCAGCCGGCGACCAGGCACCGGCGCCCGTACAAACAGCGCAGCCCGCCCCGGCACAGTAGCTGCAGGAGCGTCCAGACAGGCGGGCTGGGATCGCGGAAG
>VFQQ010004556.1_pt1 | contig 12126 bp, 9 predicted proteins | sample 3512341 | NCBI WGS metagenome assembly VFQQ01 (sample SAMN10412373, study PRJNA504923) | tailings metagenome | isolation source: Relicate 2 Philex TSF1 revegetated site | place: Philippines: Tuba, Benguet | collected 2017-08-29 | reverse complement strand
ATAATCGTCTACGGAAGAAAGCCTGAACGGCGCCTCGATGGAGAAGGTCGAAAGATCGTGGAACCCGGCCGTACGGAACAGGCTTTCGAGTTCGCTGGACCTACCGAGACTGAACAGGCTCCCCGGAGCAAAGGGATCCCTTGGCGGCAGCCCCGCGTGACGCAGGGCCGTCGCAACGACGATGCGGAGACACGGATTGGCCTCTGGTCCCGCGAACACCATCGCGGCGAAGCGTCCGCCGGGCTTCAGGGCTGCATGAACGGCGGCGACAGCCTTGTCGGGGCGCACCATGAGCATCAGACCGAGTCGGCAGATTGCGGCGTCGAATTGCTCTCGCTCCGGAAGGTGCTCCTGCGCGTCCGCGACGCGGGCCTCCACGTTGTGGATCCCTGCACCCGCAATGTTGTGTCCGAGGCGCTCGACGAGCGCGGGCGACAGGTCGGTGGCAAGGATGCGTCCCGTCGGGCCAACGCGGGCGGCAAGGGCCAGTGTCTGGTCCCCGGCGCCGGCAGCCACGTCGAGGACGCGGCTTCCCTCGCGCAGCCCTGCCAGTTCGAGCATTGTTCCGGTCGGGCCGGTCAGCCAGCCCTTGAGCGCTGGCGACCGCGCATCCCACCCATCTGCGGCAGTTTCCCACTGCGCCCGCGTCACCTCAGTGTGGTCAGGTTCCGTATGAATGTCTTGGGTCATCGAGGGTCCTCCCTGTTTGACGAAGAGACTGACGCAGACCGTGCGGCGGCGGCAGTCGTCGGTCTTGCAGAACGGGGCCGCAGAAACGCATAGTGGGTGGTCCCGGACGCTTCGGTGGCAAGCCATGTTCGACTGGAACGACCTCAAGTACCTGATAGCGGTCGCCCGACACGGGAGCACTCTCGCAGCCGCACGTGCGCTCGGCGTCAATCAGTCGACGGTGACGAGGCGGATCGCGGAACTCGAATCCCGGCTGAACTTCAGGCTCTTCGAACGCCACCCATCCGGATATCGGCTCACCCCCGCTGGATCCGAGGTTCTGGAGGCCGCCGAAACGGTCGGAACGGCGGTGGAAGAGTTCGAACGCCAGGTCGGCCGGGTGGCACATGCGGATGTGCTCCGGCTTAGTTGCCCCGAACCCATCGCCGTGCGACTCGCGGTGTCCGGGCTCCTCGATCGGTTTCACTCGAAGCATCCGGCTTACCGCATCGAGTTCGTTCTCGCGGACCGATATCTCGACCTGTCCAAGGGAGAGGCGGACGTCGCCCTCCGATCGGGCGACACGGACGCCGGGCTGGTCGGACGGAAGATCGCGGACTCGATCTGGTCGGTCTACGGGAGCCGGAGCTACATCCAGTCCCGCGGCGCGCCAAGGTCGATCCACGACCTGAAGGATCACTCGTTCGTCGCCCTCGACGAGCACCATGTCGATCACCGGCTGACCCTCTGGCTGAAGGCCGCTGTCCCGCATGCAACCTATGCCGCCCGCAGCGGCAGTGTTCTCGGGATGCTCTCGGCCACGAAGGCGGGCGTCGGTCTCGCGGCCTTGCCGTCGGCACTCGGCGACGCCGAGGACGACCTCGTCCTCGTCCTCGGTCCGATACCGGAGCTGGCGCGGGACTGGCGGCTCCTGACCCACCCGGACATGCGCCACCTTGGCCGCGTGCAAGCCTTCTTCGATTTCGTGGCGGCGGAGAAGGAGAGCTTCAGGGAAGTACTGACCGGGCGGCGCGACGACACCAGAACTGAACGATGACGGTCCGGACATTCGCCGCTCGGCGGTCCAAGATCCGCTATGGGCCGCTCATGCACAAACGTAGCGTAGCGCCAGCGCCCCCCGAGTCGACCTCTCTTCCGCATTGCCACTCGCCGTGGATCGCCTGCTTCAGGCGACGATTCCGAACGGTTTACCACAGCCACATGCCCGTGAAGTTCGTGATCAAGATGAGTGCCACGCAGATCAAGAGAGTCTCTGACCACGAACGACGCGAAATCCGCCGATGCTTCCTCTCGACTGACGCCTGCTGGCGCTCGCTCCTCGCGCAGGCCCGCTCGAGGTCGGACAGATAGAAGCGGTGCGTATCGGGGTTGATGTCGAACATGGCAGCCGATCCTTTGTTTGCGGTGCGTGATGGATCAGCGGTATCCTCCGTCCGTAAGCGAGACGTAGGCGTCGGCGCAAAGGCAGCGCAAAAAGTGGATTCACGCGCAGACGACATCCTGACCCTGGGGGTCCTCGGCCCATTCGCGGCACATGTCGGCGACGTCTCCATCCTCGCCGGCGCACGGAAGAACCAGGCGCTGCTGGCCTACCTTGCAAGACGGCCGCAAGCCCCGGTCCCGCGGGACACGCTCTGCGGACTGCTCTGGGCGGACGGTGGTGAGGACCAGGCCCGCGCCAGCCTTCGCACCGCGCTTTCCGCTCTTCGGAAGTCGCTCGGGCCGGCTTCCGGCGTCCTCGCATCCGACGCGACATCGGTGGGGCTCGCGATCGATCTCATGCATATCGACGCCACGGAGTTTCTGAGCGCCGCCCGGGCCATGGGCAGCCCGGAGAGCTTGCGCCGGGCCGCCCGGCTTTATCGCGGGGACTTCCTTGAAGGTCTGAACGGGGTCTCACCCGAGTTCGACCGCTGGGCCGAGGCCGAACGTGGCGCGCTCCGCTCGCAGTTCATGTCCGTCCTTCTTCGCCTCGTCGATGCTCTTGATGAGGCGGGAGAAACCGAGGAAGCCATCGCGACCGCTCAGCGCCTTCTCGCGGAGGACCCGCTCCAGGAGCATGTGCATCGGCGCTTGATCCGCGCCTACTGTGGCCAGCGTCGTTACGACGCCGCGCTCAAGCAGTATGATCGACTCTGCGAACTGCTGAGGCAGGAACTGGGCGTCACGCCGGAACCGCCGACGGTGGAGCTGATCCGCGACGTGCGGCGGTTGCGGTCGGGCGACGCATCGCGACGCCTTCCGGACGTGCCACCGGGGCCCGCCGGCCAGAGCGAAAATCTGTCGAAACACGCCGTTCCGGGGCGCCCCTCCCTCGCAGTCCTGCCGTTCAAGGCCCTCGGTGACGCCGCCGATGCTCTCTTCTTCGGCGAGGGGATCGCGGAGGACACGATCGTCGAACTTGCCCGGAGCCCGGAGCTGCTTGTCGTCGCGCGGCACTCCTCCTTCCGTTTCACGGAAGGCCGCGATGATCCCGAGGAGATCGGCCGGAAGCTTGGTGTCCGCTTCGTCCTCGGCGGGTCGGTCCGGATCTCCGGCGAGCGGATCCGCGTCACCGCCCATCTGGTTAGCTGTACGGACAACGAGGAGATATGGGCCGAGCGGTACGACCGCGCTCTCGAGGATATTCTCGAGATCCAGTCCGAGATCGCGCGCTCGGTTGCGGGCGCAGTCGTCGGCAGGATCATCGATACGGAGTCGGTGGAAGCGCGTGGCCGCCCGAAGGACGAGCTCGAGGGCTACGCTCTGGTGATGCGTGGTCTCAGGCACATGAGCACGCCCGAGGCCGCCGAATTCCGGGAGGCGATTACCTGCTTCGCACGCGCGGCGGAGCAGGCGCCGCTGAACGCACGGGCTTGGGGTCTTCTCGCGCTGTCGCAGATCTATTTGCGCTGGTACTTCGACATCGATCTCGACGTTGCGGACCTTATCCCTGTCGCCGAACGTGCCGTGCGTCTGGACCCTCGCGAGCCGCGCGGCCATTGCGCCCTCGGGATGGCCTACCTGTTGACGCGCGATTTCGACCGGGCCGCCTTCCACTTCGAGGCCGGGCTCGCCGCGAACCCGAACGACGATCTGCTCCTCACCGAATACGGCCGCTTCCTGATGTACGACGACAGGCCCGAGGAAGGCCTCCAGCGCATCCGCGAGGGGATGCGGCTCAATCCGTACCATCCGAACTGGTACTGGGGCATCCAGGGCCGGTGCTTGCACACGCTGGGACGCCACGCGGAGGCGCGGGAGGCCTTTCTGCGCATCAGCGATCCACCATTCTACACGCACGCCTACCTCGCAGCCTGCTGCGCCGCGCTCGGCGATGCCGAGGGCGCGCGGGCAGCGCGCGCCGCTCTCCACCGATCGAAGCCCGACTTCGACCTCGAGACGTTCCGAAAGGTGTTCCCTTACCGGAACGACGAGACGGCGAAGCGATTCTTGATCACGCTGGTCGAGGCAGATCTCGACAAGCCGCCGCGGGAGATGGGGTGAGTCTCCGCCGGCGAAGGGTGTTGGAGTTCATGTCTGAGGCCCTCATGCTCGCTCGGCCGGTTCGTTCAGGTGCACGGAATCTCCGATTGGTTCCGGCGATAACAGGAGTAGCGGACCGGACGTTCGCTGCATGGCGAGCGAGCGACCGTTGTGGGCCGAGTGCGCACCTATGCGCGATGCGCATGAAGGTCTGTATCGCCCCCGTTCCTGCTTTCCGACCTGAGAAATAGTTTGCTCATTTCCGGCGACGACGAAGCCTCCCATCTTCCCAGCGAATCCTCACCAGAATTCAACGGCGGCCGCCTGGTCGCGGTCCGAGGTGTCTTCGTGCAGGGTCGCGAGACGAACGCCCTTCAGATGGAGTTCATCCCGAATACGAGCCATGGAAGGCATGGCCCGCTCCCAATCCTGCGAGGCAACGAGGAGTACCTCGGGAAATTCCCGGCGGAGAAGCGCAGCCACTGCCAAGGTCTCGACCTGGACCCGATGCGTGACCTTCTGCCGATGCGCCTTCACCTCCGCGACGGCGACGACCTCGTCACCTACGCGGATCTCGAAATCATAGGGCACCGTCCGGGGCTCCGCCCGAAGCCCAATGGTTGCCCCCGCACTGAACCCAAGGAGGGCCAGGTTCTCCTTCAGGAATTCGAAGGCGCGGTCTTCAAACGCCCGCGTGCGGTGCCACCGCTCGTGTCCCACACCACCGGGAGCGTGTTCCGCCTGCTTGGCCTCCTCGAGCGCCTTCTTGAGGGCCTTCCGGGTAAGCCTCCCTGCATAGACCCGGGGGGCCAGCTCCTGCGCCATGCCCGGCGAAACCCCATGGATCTGCGCCAGGAGAAGAACGCTCGTCATTGCGAAACGGTTTGTTTCCTTCGGATTCATTTCCGGGGCGTGACGCGCGATCCAAGCTTCCGCTGAGAGGGGATTTCGAAGGCTCGAGGGATCCCTTCCGCTCAGTTCAGCAACGCGAGAGATGACGTCGCCCGGAGAAATGAACCCATAATCCTCATGCGCCCGCATGGCGGCACGGAGTAGCCGGCCGAAGGCCAGCCAGTTGGTCTCGGCGGCGATCACCTCCAGCGCCGGTAGGTCGTTCAAACGACAATCCCCGCGGTCTTCAGACGAGTCACGCTCCTCAAGCGAATCGTGTTAGTAATACTAACAGTAGGCAGAAAGACAGAACATGAAAATTGACAAACGTGCGGCTCCGACAGCCCGTCGGATCCACAAACGCGGCCTCATGAAGAGGGCCTACTTCCTCTCAACGACGAAGTCGGTCGGGATGATGCAGCTCGAGAGCCGGAACGAGGCGGACACCGCGCGGGCCCTCGCCCTCGATCCGCGAGTGGTGTCGTTCCGGCCGCAGCCCATGACGATCGAGATGAACTCAGGACGCGTGTTTCCGACGAAGGAGGCGCTCTTCGAGGCGTTCCGCGGCACGGGTTACAAGCCGAAGGTCTACACGCCCGACTTCGAGGTTCAGCTGACGACGAAATCGGTCTTCATGGAAACCCGGGCCTCACGGCTCATCAGCAAGCATCCCCAGATCCTCGAATACCCGGCCTTCTTCCGCTCTTTCGGATTGGAGCTGATCGTCATCGATGACAGCCAGTTCCCGGAGAGCTATCGCCACAACCTCGCGATCCTGAACTTCAGCGTCGGGACACGCGTCGAACCGGAGATCACAGCTCGGCTGACCGCCGTCCTCGCCGACGGCCCCCTCGCTTTCGAGCGCGTCGTTCGCGATGCCGGGCTGACGCAAACGGTCGTCCTTGCGGCGATCGCCTCCGGCGTCCTCGAGGCTGACATCGTCAGCGCGGAGATCGCGCCGACCACCATGGTTTGGCCCGCGACGACCGAGAGCGGCCATCTCAAGAGGCTGCCTTTCTGATGCCGCTCGCAGATCATGCCGTCGGACGGATCGTCGACCTCGCGGGTGAAGACTACGAGGTCACAGTACACGGACCGGCAATCGTCAAGATGGTCTCGGCCAACGGCAAGGAGGCCGTGCTCTCCGACAAGGAGTTCCGTCTCCTCATGGCCGGAGGCAAGGTCCGGCGGGCGGATGAAGCCCCGTCCAAGGGCTTCCACATCCCGGACAAGAAGGCGCGCCAGGAAACCCGGTACCGGCGGGCTTTCCTGAAGGAACTGACCTGCGTCATCGAAGAGCACGGTGGCCTGTTGTCGGTCGAAAAGGCGATCCCGATCGCGCATGGACGCGTCACCGACAAGGGCATCACTCGGGGCTACGAGAAACTTCAGAATGCACCATGCCGTCGCACGGTGTTCTTTTGGCGACAGATGGACGTGAGCGGAGCCAGCCAGCCTCTCGTTCCCAAGTGCCATCTCCGTGGGAACCCCGAGTCCCGCCACAGCGACGAGTTCGAAGACATCGTTCTTGATCTCCTCGAGGAAGTCTTCCTTCGGAACGACAGGATCAGCGTTGGCACACTGACGGACAAGGCCGCGACCGTCTACGTGGATCGGTTGGAGGGACGTAATGATGAACCGGGTCCGTGCGGCCGGCAGTCCGTCGAGGCCATCCTGAGAACCATGGCCGTCTACGACATTCTCAAGCGGCGTCTGCCGGCGGACGAGCATCGCAAGCGAACACTTCGTGCCGCCTTCTTCCATTCAGTCAAGTACCCCTTGGACCTCGTCGAGATTGACTGCCACACGGCCAAGATACTTCTCGTCGATCGGCAGAACCGTATCGTCGGCCGCCCCACGATTTGCGCGATCATTGATGTGGCGACAGGGTGGATTCTCGCGCTGGTGGTCTCGCTCACCGCGCCAAAAGGGGAACTCGTACTCCGCGCCCTCAAGGAATGCGTTGTTCCGAAGAACGAGGCGCTCTTCGACCGGCTCGGGATCGAGAACAGGACAATCCTTGCGGGCATTCCGAAGACCATCAGCTCTGACCAGGGGTCGGAGAACGGTGGGGACGCAGTCGAGGCATTTGTGGTCAACAGCCGGAGCGAATGGCACAAATGCATGCCAAAGCACCCGGAAGACAAGCCGCACATCGAGCGGTTCTTTCGGGAGCTGAAGCGGTTCATTTGCACACTCCCCGGCGCCACGGAGTCGGTGCTGATGAAGCGCCGCACGCGGACCGAGCTGGCCGAGCAGGAAGCCTGTCTCACGGTCGAAGAGTTCAACCAGATGATCCAGAAATGGCGCTACGACGTCTACGGCGTCAAGACGCGCCGCCGCGTGGCCTCGCCTCTTCGTGTTCGCGAGTCCCCGATCGAGAGCTGGAAGCGGCTCGAACAGACGGTCCTCCTTCCCCTTCCGCCGACGCCGGAGGAGTTGCAGGATATGTTCATGATCTCCGCGACGACGCGCGTCCTTCACAAGTACGGCGTCGAGGTCGGCGGTTTCCAGTACTATTCCAAGGATCTCGCGTCCCTGATCGCCGAGCTTGGCGATGGCCAGGAGGTCGAGGTTCGATGCGACCCGTCGGATGCGCGGGAGATCGCCGTCCTGAACCCGAAAACCCGGACGCATTTCTCCGTTCCGTCAAAGGATCCCACTCTTCTCGCAGTAGGGTTCGAGGAGGCGAAAATCCTGCGGCGGAAGTCGGAGGCGCAAAAGCGGTCGGACCGCAGGGCGGGTTCTATCGTCTACGACCTCGCGCTCGAGGCCGATCGGGTCATGCAGGCGAAGAGCGGCAAGAAGCCGAAAAACTCAAACCTCAAGCAGGCCCGCGCCGAGGAGCAAACCCGGCTCATCCACCAGGAGATCCTGGACCGGAGCGCACTTTCTCCGGCTGTCAATCCGCCGATGACGGCTGCCGCCAAAACCCCCGCTATTCGCACGCCCATCTCCCGCCCATCCACCATCCCCGAATTCATCGACCTGGAGTAACCTTATGTCCGCCACCGCCCTGCCTCTTCTCTCCCAGCTCATCCGCCATGATGCATTCAATCGCGCCTGCGCCGAGATTGAGGATCTGATCATGCACAAGGACCCGCGCAGCGGCCTTGTGATCCCGCTCCTCGGCCCCACGCGCACGGGCAAGGAGTTCACAGTGAAGTACCTGCGGAAGAAGATCGGGCGCCCTCCGACCGGCACTGCGCTGATCCTTCCGACCGACGACTTCGGAATTGGCAAGCTCCCCCCGAAGCCCAACGATCGCGATATCTACCGCGCGATCCTCGGCGCCGTGGAGCGCAAATGGCATGACGGCGAGAACGCCGACATCCTCAGGCGCCGGGTCGTGACCGCCATCCGAGAGACCGGCATCCGAGTTCTTGCCATCGACGAGTGCAGCCACGCCGCCGAACGCGGCGCTAACCTCTCCGCGCGGGCAGCCGCCGACCATTTCAAGACTATCGTGGACGACACCGGTGTCTGCCTGATCCTCTACGGCCTTCCCCGGTTCCAGGCCATCATCGACGGGAACGAGCAACTCCGCGACCGGAGCTCCAACACCGTCTACATCCGGCCGTACGACTGGCAGATCGAGACCGAGCGGGCCGCCTTCGCGAGCGTTGTCATCGCCGCCCTTCAAGCGATCAGCAAGGCAGGGACAACTCTGGAGGTGGGGTTCGAGGCACTGACCCCTCGTCTCTATGGCGCCTCCGGCGGACGCGTGCCCGTCGCGCTCCGGATCCTCAAGGCGGCGCTCCTGCGCGCCGCAGAAACCCCCCTCTCGATGGACCTCCTGCGGACGGTGGCGAAGGGCCTGCAACAGCGACCGATCTCTCCCCTGTCCTTCTTCCAGGGCGAGATGCCTGAGGACGCGCTCCTGATCCGCTCCTACGCCGCGATCATGGCCGAGGCCGGGCTTGCCTTTGACGTCCACACGCCGGACGGCCTGCAAGTCAAATGGGACATGCGGAGCGCCTCGTGACCCCTGCCATCCTTCCCCAGCCCCGCGAGAGCCTTCCGGGCTTCCTGCGCCGCCTGGCCGGCGCGCAGTCCTACTCGGACGTCTCGGAGTTCCTCTCGGGGTTTGGCCTGACCTACGGGCGGCCGATGATCGAGGCCCTTGGCGCTGTCGAGCTCAGCCTTGGTGTGCCTCCGGGGTCGATCGCGGCCATGACGCCGCGCGCGGGAGCCGAGCGACCGGTCCTCGAATGGCGTTTCCAGCGGAATGCCTGCGCGCCCGTCTGCCCGAGCTGCATCACTGAGAAGCGGCCGCATCACGAGGCCTGGGGACATGTCTTCGTGACCGCCTGTCCCGCCCATGAGGTCGCCCTCGTCGGAACCTGCCCGATGTGCCATGAGCCGTTCCAGCCGGACAAGGGATCCTATGGGTCCTGTGCCTGCGGATGTCCTCTGGACCGGGTCCCGGCGCGACCTGCGGCCCCGTGGGAGATCGCCATCTCTGCCCTCATTGCCGGCGAGATCCACCCGTCGCGGGCACTTCTTCCGCCGGCCATGGCGTTCCGGACGCCGGCCGACATCGGGAGCTTCCTCCTGTTCCTCGCCGGCAGCGAGGCCCGCTCGCGGACGGGGAAACCGGGCAAGACCAACCTCCCCCGCACACCGGAAGCCGCGCGCGCCTTCCTCGCGCCTATCTCGGGCATGCTGTGTGACTGGCCGGCCGGGTTCTCCAAGACGGTAGGTGAGCGTCTCGCGGCCGGTCAGGGCGCCACACTGCCCGAGCGCTTGGGCAAGTGGTACGACGGGTTGATGCGGTTCCGGTCGGAGGCCTACAGGGATTTCCGGGCCGTCCTCTCTGACGTCGCGGCTGACACGTTCGACGGGTCTTATGGTGGCGCTGCGCTCCCGGCGGACACCGAACGTGCGTGGATGGCGGCCGCCGAGGCCGGGCGCCTTCTCGGCGTGCGGGCCGAACGTGTCGTCGACGCCGTCTCGACCGGTCATCTCGACGGGCGGCTCCATCGGAGCGGCTTCGGCCACCGGCACACGGTTGTCTCCAGAGAGGCCATAGAGGCCCTCCAGGCCGCCCGCGAGGCCGTTCTCGACAAGACGGCGACCCGTGACTTCCTCGGTATCTCCAAGGCCCAGTACCGGCTCTTGGAAGAGGCGGGGGTTCTGGCGCCGACCCTGATCCCCGCGAGACACCCACTGTTGGATGGTATCCACGACCGCGAGGCGCTCGCGCAGATGGTGAACCGCATCGCAGAGAAGGTCGAGGATCTCGCGGGGGAGATGGTGGCCTTCTCCGAGATCTCCCTCCGGTTCACGACCGACAAGGCGGCGCTCCTGCACCTGCTCCGCGCGATCATGGCGGGGGAGATCGCCCCGTGCCGCAAGAGCATCCATGGAAAGCTTGGCGACTTCGCGTTCCCGCGGGCGCACCTGAAGAGCCATCTTCAGGACCGCCGCCATGATCGGGGATGGTCCGTCGAGGAGGTAGCCCAGATCACCGGCTGGAAAGCCCAGTGCATCGCCCACTGGTGCGACATCGGCCTCCTTGGGTGCGAGACGCGGGAGCATTTCCGAGGGCGTGCCCGGATCATCCGCCCGGAGCACCTCGCGGCGTTCCAGATGACCTTCGTCCCACTCGCCTCGCTCGCGAAGGAGCTTGGCACGACGTCGCGCGGACTCATGTCAGCGCTGCGCGATGCGAACATCGACGTCTTTGGGGCTTGCACGGAGGGTAACGCGAAGCGTGGCCACCTCGTCAGGATCGCCGACTTGGTTCGGGTCGGTCTCGTCGCAGGTTGATCGGCTGAAACCGGGCGGAGGAGCAGTCCCCGCGTTCGGAGATATCTGAATCGCCCATGACGGGTTCAGCCCTTGCAGGAAATCGCAGGCCCGGCTCGTGAGCATACTGACCGCCCGGGTCGTGCGGGAGGCTTCGGATTATCTTCTGGGGGTGGGCAGAATGCGCGCAGCTGTCTCATCGCGAGCCAGGGCTGCTACCGATTGCTCGTTCAGCGGACTCCAAGCTTTGCCTTCTGATATATGCGCCGACGAAGGTTCAGGTCTTCCAAAGGTATCACGCCGACCAAAGGGGAGCTGAGACGCAATCGCGTCATTTCGAGAGACCGTTCGGTCAACCTTTTCCGAACGGTGTCAACATCTGCCCGCAGGATCGCTTTCCACTCGCACACATGTTTCGGGGCGTCGTCACCGAACCGGTCGAGGCGCTCGCGGACCACCGCCAAAACATCAGGGTCGCACCTGAGTTTCTTTGCGATCAGACGGTGCATGATGAGCTTGGCCCGGTCATTCACCATCTCCGCGTTTACCGGCCTCCGGTCGCGGGGCGCAAGCGACCGCAGGTGTTCGCCAGGGTCTTTCCCGGGGTCCTTTCCCTGACCTGACATGGTGACTACGTGTCGCGCTTCGAGATCATTGCACGGGCATAATGCTGGCGTGGACGTAACGCAACGAGCTGCCGCCCGGCTGACGCACTCGAAACGTGGACCACCATGTCCCGCCGATTTCGTGAACCGAGACCTTCCACCGACCATCGTCGTCGTCAGATAGGTATGGGGCTTAACCTTCGGCGGCGTCGTTGGTTCGAGCGCGCACGGCCCTGTCGCCGGGCTGCTGCCTGTCAGAATCGGGCTTCGCGGTGGCGGACCTCATCCTTTCCCCTGTCACGGCACTCTCGATGGAGATCGGGTCACGCCCGACGCATCTGAGGCGAGTACACTTCTTCCGGCAGGCTACGCCCGGCTCGCTCTCGGGGGGCTGGAGCTGTGATCAGATCGAAAGCCTGCCTCCCTTTGCAGTGCGATATCACATTACGGTCCAGGGATCCTCCGAAGCATAAGGCGTTCGACCCCTCCCCGAAGGTCCCAGTCCCCGCCCTTCCCCCCGGATCTCGTGACCGCCTCATTTGAGCAGGAACGGCCCAATGCCGGCCTTCAGTTCCTGACCGCGAACGTCCGTTCTGGCGTACGCGATACGAAATCATGGGGTTTCGCAAGTATACGAGTGCCTTAATCCACCCGGGAATGGATCCGTCGGATCGAGGGAAACCTGGCTCAACCCTTAGATCCAGCACTGGCTGAATACGCGATT
>VFQQ010004555.1_pt1 | contig 12126 bp, 21 predicted proteins | sample 3512341 | NCBI WGS metagenome assembly VFQQ01 (sample SAMN10412373, study PRJNA504923) | tailings metagenome | isolation source: Relicate 2 Philex TSF1 revegetated site | place: Philippines: Tuba, Benguet | collected 2017-08-29 | reverse complement strand
TCAGCCCAGAACATCAGCAACCTGCTGCACGGCCTGGTCAACCTGGCCATCCACCCCTCAGTGAGCCTGCTCCCAATGAATAGGATCCGCTGTGCAGTTGCTTGCTGTCTTCATTGCGTCTGCTTTCCATCATCAGCTGCTGCCAACCATTCCCCTGTCAAAGATTCAGCCACTTGATGCGTGCTCTTGGTAATCTTCACTCTCCTGCCCGTTCTCTCTGTACAGCCTGAGTTCCTCTCCGCACTCGTGCGGGCCGCGGACAGCATGCTGCTGCACTTTGGTCCCCAGGTGTGCGGTGTGCACGGGGCCCGCTGCACTGCTTGGGAGGGTCATCCACGGTGCTAGACCAGTCGTGCATCAGGCTCAGTTGGTTCTAGTTATTTCACAAGCTGAAGCAAGCTTTGGCCTGGCCCTCCCCCGCCCTGGCCCACTGCAGGAGCTGACCAACACGGCGTGGGCGCTGAGCCAGATGTACCGCAGCGGGGTGCCCTTCACGCCCGACGTGCAGGCAAGCTAAGCTTATGCGGCCTGCGGCCTTGTGCCTGGGCTTGACTTGCTGGCAAGCTGTGCTCATGCGGCGGCCGGCCTTGTTCCTGGGCAGAACCTGGCGGCACGCTTGCATTGCAGGGGTGTTGTATCCGGCCGCATGCCCACGCGATGCAGACGAGCTACGCCTGTCATCAACACAGGCAAGAGCGACTGTGCACCACTCCCCCTGGCCCTGCTCCCTCCAGGCGCTGCTGCACCGCATCACGGACGAGGTGTCCATGCTGCTGGGCGACCGCGGCTGGCGGGCACGCGTCAAGCCACAGACCATCTCAAACCTGGCCAACGCGTGAGCACTGCCCTGCGGTTTTGAGGGCTGCCTGGCGCTTGCGGGCACTGTACCTGTGCCGCTGCCTGGGGCGGGGTGTGGGGCGCACTCTTGGCGTTGCTTGCTCTTTGAGCGCGTGGAAATTGCCTGCGACGCCCTCCACTGACCAGCTGCTTGGCCGTCTGCCCTCTCCTGCCATATATCCACACCGGCTGTTATACTGCCTGCAGGTATGCACACCTGGGGCAGCAGCCGCTGATCATGATGCGGGACCTCGTCAAAGAGGCGGTGCCCATGCTGCCGCAGTTCAAGCCGCAGGTGGATTGCCCAGGGCATGCCTGGCTGTGCTGAGATCAGCTGAGCAGCGCGTGTGTAGATGGGCGACTGATGCCCGTGCGGGGGCAGCTCTGGTGCCAACTCGGCCGTTAAAGCTGGCTTGAACCGGCCTGCCAACTAATCCCCTTCCGTTTGACAACCTCCCCTCCTGCCCACCCACCCCCACTTTAGGAGCTGAGCAACCTGCTGTGGTCCATGGCCGCCATGGACTTCTACCCCGGCCCATCGGTCCTGGACCCCCTATCCAGGGTGAGTGCGTGCATGCAATTGCCTCGCGTTGTACGGCGTGCTGCGGTTTCTAGCCATCCACATTTCTGCCATGCCAGCGGAAGGAGTTGTCACTTTATGACAATTTTTCACGTCCGTGAGCACTGCACTGCGCTCCACTCCTCTCCAACTGCCCCTGCAGGCCGCCAGCGGCGCCGCGGGGCGCATGAAGCCACAGGAGCTGGCCAGCAGCTGCTGGGCCTGGGCCACGCTGCGCTTCTTCCCGGGGGCGGCCGCCATGGACGCCATGCTGGCTGCGGCAGGCGCGTGGTTTCTTCTGATGCGCAGAATTGTGCGCTGGCTGGGGGTGTGAGGGGTGCAGCACTGCTGGGCACCCTGTTTGCGCCTGTTGCAGCGGAGGGGTCTTGCTTCTGACTTCTTTGCAACTGCTTGCATGGTTGTATGTGCCGCAGAGCCTCAGCTGGACCGCTTTAAGTCCCAGGAGCTGGGCATGCTGTGCTGGGCCTTTGCCAAGCTGGCCTACATGCCGGCAGCCGCCCTGGTGCGCGCCACGCTGCCGCACGTCACGGCCTGGTGCAACCCCATTGCCCAGGTGAGGTGGCAGGGGAAAGAGGTAACCACGTGGTGCTTGCCTGGGCGCTGTGGGACGGGCAAGACGGGAGCAACTTTTGCACGTTGCACAGTCCGCTTGGCCTAGAAGTTGGCAACAATGAGATGGCTTCCTCCACTGTGCAGGACTGCGGCAACATGCTGTGGGCATTTACAGTGCTGGACATCCTGACGCCAGACGTCATGCAGGCAAGCCTGACGCCCTGATGTGCAGCGGCGCATGTCTGCTTGCTTCCAGGCCGGCACTCCATCCTTGCCAGTGCAAGGCCTGGCTCGAGCTCAACCCGGCCCTGAGTCAGCCCAGCTCACTTTCTCCGCTGCTGCTCTTGTCACACCCAGCCTGATCGATCCTCCACCGCGCCCCTCCCATTCCCTTCCTCTCACAGCTGCTGGCGGGCAAGCTGCTGGAGCTGCCGCGGGAGACCTTCACCCAGGAGACCTACATCCAGCTCTACCAGGCCAAGATGAGCCTGAGCCAGCAGGTGGGCGGGATGTGTGTGTGGCGGCCGCGGTTGCGGAAGCGTACCTCTGGTGGCCACAACCGTCTGATGGCAGACAAAGCGCCCTTGCACCAAGCCAGTACGGGTCTCATCCCGCCGGCGAAGTGGTTGGCCCTTGCTTGATTGATTGTTCCACGCGATTGCGCCGCTGCAGGTGCACTCCGTGGCAGCTCTCATCCCGCCCGAGCTGCTGGCCCAGGCGGAGACTGAGTGGCGCCAGCAGTCGTCTGTCATCAAGGTGTCCCACACGCACAAGTGAGCGGTTGGGTGGCCGGCATTGCATCCGCCCACTTGCCTGCCTGCCCACCTGAAGCAGTTGGTGGTTGCTAGGGCCGGGCTGAGCCTCAGTGTCAAGGGCAGGACTGCAGGAGCACGACGGCAAGGCGCGCGGAAAAGGGGGTTCAGTGCCTATGAGCTCGCTTGCTCACCTTTTTGCATGGGCGTAGGGACGTGGCTGCGGTGATGCGGGAGCTGCGCATCGACTTTGAGGTGGAGAAGAAGATCGAGGACGGCCTGCTGTCAGGTAGGGGTTGTGTGGCCGCAGCCGCCCATCAACCACTGCGCACATGCAACGGCGCGCCATACAACGGGCGTCAGCTGTGCCGTCAGCACGCTTGGGTTGGAGATTCAGCACTGACTGATTGGCACTGTTCTTTCGCTCCGATGTGCACAGTCGACATTGCGCTGCGCAACGAGATGGTGGCCGTGGAGGTGGACGGCACCGCGCACTGGACCCAGGTGGGCTGTGGCCGCAGGGCTTTGCTCTAAATGCCATGTTAGATTGATGGCAACAGCTCTGCCCCGCCTTGCACACTGTGCCATGCGGCGCAGCAAGCACAAGCGCAGCAGCTGCCCCTCGCTTGCTCACTGCCCTCGCCCTGCCCAGCTCCCTTGCTCAGCTCACACCACCCACTTCCCACTTTGTGCACGACTGCCCTGCCATCCCCCTGCTCCGCCCACAGAACGAGCCCTACGTTCCGCTGGGCCGCACAATTTGGCGCTGGCGCTGCCTGGCGTCCCGCGGCTGGCGCCTGGTGAGCCAAGCAGCTCGGGTTGGCAGGCGCAGCATGCTGCAACTCCCGCGGCGGTCACAGCATTCCCCATGCATGGCTGGGCCAAGCCGGGAAGCCTGCTATGGCTGCATCCTTGATGCAACTAAATAACACGCATGTGGTCCCCCTCCGGCCCCCAGGTGTCGGTGCCCTACTTCCGCTGGGCCAAGCTGGAGAGCCTGGCCGCCAAGAAGCAGTACCTGTTCCAGCTGCTGCAGGTGCGGCCTGTTTCGTTCTGCAGTGCACGATCTGTTTCGTTTTGCAGTGCACGCCATGCCTTGAAATCCGGGCTGCGTGCTGGTACAGGTGCCTCGCTTCTCACTTATGGTTGTTCTCACGCGGGCACTTTATGCTTGGCGGCGAAGCAGCGCCTTGATCACACTCTCATTCCTGCCTGCTGCTCCTAACCGGCGTGCAAGCCATCACCCTGCGCGTCCTGCAGTGCCATACTGTGTGGGACTGCCTGTCGCTGGACCCATCCAATCGTGACGCGCCCTTCCGCCCACCCGCCAACCTGGCCAACCTCACGCCCGACGGTGCGCAGCTGCCGGGGCGGTTAGCAGCGCCTTGGCAAGGCAGGACTTTGGTCCGAGCATGATGGCCGTGGGCATGAGCTGGGGTCCGTGCTGCTATGAACGATGAAAAGAGTCGGTGCCTACCATGCATGCATCCCAGCCCGTTTCCCTCCTGTGGTTTGCCCTGCCCCTCACTATCAGCCCTGCAAACCCACCCTCCCTGCCGCAGAGGTGTTCCAACTGGCGGCAAACGGCGTTGCCCCCAGCTCGCTGCTCACGCCCAACCTTGGTGCCTTCGATGCCTCCTGCCCCGCCACTCCCGTGCTACCCGGGCTGGGCCTCACGGCTGGCGGCAGCACCAGCGGCGGCAGCGTGCGCCTGCTGCCCCCGGCCGGGCTGCAGCAGCAGCAGCTGCAGCAGCGCCCTTACAGCAGCGGCGGCCTGCCCGGCAGCAGCAATGGCATGGCGCTGCCGGTTCCACTGGGCAGCCAGTCGGCACCCGTCAGCCCGGCGCCAGGTGCCTTTGGCCGACTGCCAGACACGCTGTACACCAACCCCACAGCTGGCTCAGCTTTTGGCAGCGGTTCTGCCGCATCTGGCCGCCCAGGACCTGGCGGCCACGCCTCACCTCGTTCTGCACGGCTGGCAGGTGCCAGCGGCAGCAGCGGCGGCCTTAACGTCAGCGCCCGGCCGTTCACGTTTGGCGGCGGCGGCGGGTTTGGTTCCGGGCCGCCCCTGGCGCGTGCTGGCAGCGGCCGCTCGGATGCACCGGCCAGCCCTGTGGTGGCCACCGGCAGCCAGCTGCGCAGCGCTTCACCCTCCCCTCTAGGCCCCAGCTTCGGCGGCAGCTCTGGCGTCGGCAGCCGGGCCAGCACAGCAGCCGCCTTCTCTCCAGGCGCCCCCGCCTTCTCTCCAGCCGCCCCCGCCTCCTCTCCGGGAGTGGCAGGCCTGCTGCCGGGGCTGCCTCCCCAGCTGCAGCCGCCGCATGTGCCGGGCCTGGCTGGGGCCGCAAGCCCTGCTGTGTCAGCCGGCATGGCAGCAGCCTCTGACCAAGCCAGCGAGGCCAGCAGCGCAGCGGCAGGGGCCGGGCAGCCCCTGGGCATTGAGGACGACTCGGACGGTGCGCTGCTGCTGCTATGCAGTGGCATTGCAGGCTGGCATGCTAGATGGGTGTGGAGCACACATGTGTCTGCAGGACTGCATCTGCGCACAGCAGGCGGAATGTCAAACCCCCAGACCCACCCCCCACTAACCCCTCCACACTCCCTTGCTGCGCCCACCCTCTTGCTCTGCAGACGATCAGGGCAATCTTCGCACCATGTTCAATTCTGTGCTGGGCCTGTCGCAGCCAGCTGCCCCCGCCGGCCCTCTGTCGGTCGAAGCCGTGCGCACCAAGCTGGCCCTGCTGCCTGCCAACCGCTCGTTGGCTGATGAGGCGCCAGCTTGGCTTGCAGAGTGGCAGCCCCCAATGCTGGTTGAGCTGCTGCTGCTGCTGGACAGCCCCACCACGGCCGCCCGAGCAGTGCAGCTGTTTGAGTGGCTCCGAGGGCTGCCGCCTGATGCGCCGCTGGCCCACCTGTGCTCGCCAGACGCATACACTGCCATGATTGTGCTGTACGGCCGCTGGCGCAAGCCCAAGGCGGTGAGTGTTGGCCAGCGGCTGTGTGTGCCTGTGCGCACGCGTACGCCATTTGCTGGTGCTGAGCTGTGTGCCTGACTTCGTCTGCCTGCGCAGCGCTTGCTGCAGTTTTTTGTTTTGGCATTCGATGAACTGCACAGCACGAATCGCGCCATCTGCTCACACTCCCTTTGGCTTGCTTGCGGTGCTGCTGCAGGCGGTTCGCCTCTTTGCGCAGCTGAAGGAGCAGGGGCAGGACGGCGAGGAGGTGCACTCAGCGCTGGTGGAGGCGTTCTGCAGGTGCGGGACTCCTTGTGTCGTTTGCATGTTGCTAACTAGGCAGCCTACCCGCGGCTGTTGTGAAGGTGTTCTGCAGGTGCGGGGTCGCTCTGCCATGTGTATGTTGCTTGAACAGAGCCTTGCTCGGCAGGCCTGCAGTCGGCCTGGGTGCAGGCGTTTTGCAGTTTGGGCTGCTGCTCGTGTTGCTGCCACTCCCACCCAGCCCTCACCGCCTGACTATTCTTGCACCCCAAACCTGCGGCAGGGCGGGTCAGCCGGAGGTGGCAATGGATGCCTACCGACACATGGCGTCCCAGGGCCACCGCCCCAGCGCCGCAACCTTCCGAGCCCTGCTGGACGCACAGCTCGCAAGGGGCGGGTGGGAGGAAGCAGATGGCTTGCTGGCAACCATGGTGGACCAGCAAATCGAAGGGCTGAGCACAGAGGTGAGGGCCGGCTTGGTTTAAAAGCCAGCGGGCGGGGCTGGAGCAAGGATAAAAGGGAGCAGGCAACCTTTCCCTGCACGATTTGGGAACAGGCGGTGCTGCCCCCAGAAAGAAAGCTGCATGCATTGGCTCTGTGCTCCTTGCAACTGGTGTCGTACACAATGCGACAATGTGTCTCTGCTGCTTGCTCCGCAGCTGCTGAACGGCGTGATCGAGCGGGCTTGCGCAGCCGGCAACCCGGCTGCCGCCCAGTCGGCTTTCCGCCACATGTGCCGCGCTCGGCTGGCGCCCAGCGCCGCCACTGTTGCGCCGCTGCTGGCGGCGCTGCGGCAGCAGCACCCGGCTGATGAAGTGGTTGAGCTGGCTCTGGCTCTGGCTGAGCAGGCGGATGAGGCCTGTGGCACACCCGGCCAGGGCTTGCAGGTGCGGCAGCAGAAAGGGCGGCGCGGTGGGACATGTGGCTGGTGCATGCATGGCAAGTGCACCCAAAGTGGGTGGCAACCCTGACCACCTCTGGTGCAGGACAAGCGGAACTGCTTGCCGTGTGCTGCTGGGCCTACCTGCGATCCAGCTACATAGCATTGACCTGCTTGCCGCCCCTCCGCTTCATTGGCCAACAGGTGGTGCTTGAGGCGTGCCGCACCCGGAGCTGGTGCAGCCTCGCGCTGCAGCTGCTGGCTGCGGCGGAGTCCCTGGGACGGCAGCTCACGGTGGGGCAGATCGACGCGGCACTGGCGGCGTGCGCTGCGAGCGGTGCTGTGCAGGAGGTAGGAGCTGCTCTCGCATGCCAAAGGGTTGCTAGAAGCTTGATGGGAGTGCACTTGTTGCCTCTGCAGTGCCCATGCTTGCCGCAAGTCCTGCTCACTACTCCATCCCTGCTGCTCCGCCCATGTACTGCCCATGTACTGCCCATGCAGGCCCGGGAGGTGTTTGGCAAGCTGGCCAAGCACGGGCTGAGCCCCTCTCCAGCCAGCCATGCCGCCCTAGCAGAGGCGCAGTGCGCTGCGGGGCAGTGGGGTGACGCCGTGCAGGAGTACGAAGCGCTGGTGCACAGCCGGTGAGTGCCCAGTTTGGTGCTGGCTGGTTTCGCAGGTTTGGCAAGTTGATACGCGGTTGCCTGGTTTGCTTCCGAGCGGGACGGATGCTTTCGCAACGCTTGCGCCTGCACAGGATTCCTGCCCCTGCCGTGTGCCCAGGGCTCACCCTTCCTTCCCAGCAACCCTACGGCTACATTTTGCCCATGCAGCATGGTGCCCACTGAGGCGCATGCCAGCCTGATTGTGGATGTGCTGTGGCGCACCGGCCTGCCCTGGGCTCAGGCCAAGGCGCGCCAGCTGTTTGACGCCGCCACACAACCTAGGTGCGTGCATGGCATGGCGGGGTGGGTGCTGTGTGGCTGGCCAGGGCAGTATGAGCCGGCAGGCGTGAGCTGGGCTATGGGCTGACCCAGCAGAATTAGCAGCAGATCATGGTGTATTGTTGACTATGTTCCAAAGCTGCACGCACACCGGCTTTGCTGTGTCTGCACGTCTATAGCCTGGAACTGACCGCCTTTCTACCCACCAACCGCCTGCTGCCGCAGCACCGGCTGGCTGCCACCGGCTGAGGCCACCGCCACTCGCAGCCTGCTGCGGCTGGACCTGCGGGCGCTGCATGTGGGCACCGCTCAGCTGCGGCTGTACGCCTGGCTGCGGGGCCTGCGAGCCGCCATTGGTAACTCCAATGCGCGCTGCGTGCTGGACGAAACCTCCAGGATTGTGATCGTGGCAAATGGTGCTGGTGAGGGGGAGGGGCAGCTGTGTCCAGTAGGCAGCTGTGGCTTGATGACTGCAGGCCTTGTGCACCGCCACCAGATTGCCATGCCATGCCGTGATTTCTGCGTGCCTCATCGGTCTATTGTCTCCCAGTTCACACCTCCCACCCACCCCCACCTACCCATCACCCTGCCTGCCTACCCGCTATAGATGGTGAGCGCGATGCAGGGCTGGAGGCGCAGCTCAAGGCGGAGCTTGGGGCCAGCCTGGTGGTGCACAGGTCGCCCTTCAAGTGAGGAAGGGGCTGCTGCGGTGGCCGGAAAGCGGCGTTGATGGCTCTGGGGTGCAGCTGCTGCGTTGATCGTGAACTTCTGAGTAACTAGCATGGATTCTTCGGGCGAAAGGCGAACGATGTGCGCCACGCTCCCCACAAGCAGCGCCGCGTGGATGCCGCCGCGTTGTTGCGCCCTCACAGCTGCTCTCCCCTTGCACCTTTCTCCCCGCAGGGTGCTGTACGAGGATGGAGTGGCCAAGCGCATCGAGTCTTCCACCGAGCTCCTGCGCAAGTGGCTGTTCTCAGGTGCGGCTGGGCAGCAGTACATTTCAGCCTGACGTACACAGCAGATGGTTGGGAAGGTCGACCCACGCCTGCTTGTTTGGTGCTCCCCAGCTGCGGCTTGGGTTGTCTGATTTCGCAGGCTTGCCAGCAAGCAATGCCCCGGCTGCTTGCTCACTGCCTCCCGCACTCTTTTCAACCCCATGCTGCTGTGCAGACCGTTATGAGGATTGGCAGCGCGCGTTCAGCGGGCACGATGCCATGGCAGCCACCGGCGCGGCGGCCGGAGATGTCGAGGCACGCCTGCTGGTGGAAGCGCAGCTGAGCCAGGAGGCGGCTCAGGTGAGGCGGTCCATAATTTAGGCTTGTCGTAACGAGCTGCGGTATGCTAGTAGTGGAGGCGGCGCAGGCCACTAAACAAGAGGCAGGGCGCCGGCGGGTGGTGACTCGAGCTGGGTGAACAAAGCTGCCAGTGTGCCACTAGTGGAGGCTGTGCTGCGGCTGCTGACAATGGCGGCCCTTGGGCTGCCTTGGGCTGTGTGCAGCATGATGGCCCTTCGAGCCTGTTTGTTGCCGCACTTGCGGACTTTGCGGCTCTCCTGCTGATGGCCGAGATGCACACTCTGTCTGCCCTTAATTGCAGAGCTTCGCCATCCTCCGCGATTACGAGGCAACCCAGGCGCTGGACGCTGCAGCAGTACGGTGCGCGGCCACATCCGCCCACCGGGCTGACGCGGTGCAGGCGGCTCGCTTCCTGGCTTTCCAGCTCCAGCCCACCAGCACAGAGCAGCTGTGGCACTCGGGTACGTTCCGACCTTGCAGCATAAAAGGGAGGGGAGAGCGGGGCTTGCTGAACTGGCCAGGTTCATGGCAGTTGATTTGCACAGCTGTTGCTCGCAGTGCCGCTGCCTTGCTGTGCGCGTGCAAGCCCCCACGCGTGCAAGCTCCCATTCTGCCTGCATTGCAAGCCTGACTGCCAATCTGCCCGGTTCTCCTTGCCTTGCAGCTGTGGTTGTGCTGGACCGCTATGTAGCCGCTGGCTTGGAGCCAGGCATGCCGGTGCTGACGGCGGCTGCCTGTGTGGCAATGGCCGCTCAGGCTGCGGGCCTGCCGCTCCCGCTGGCCAGCTTGGCGGCGCACTTGGATCCACAAGTGAGAGAGAGACTAGACGGGCCTCCGTTTTAGTGCAAACCGCACGCACATCGTGCATGGCAAAATCACCCAGCACAGCATCGCGAAGTGTCAGTTTGCCCAAACTTACAAGTTTTCGTATGTCTGCCAAGCTTACCATGCACATCCCTGTGCCTCCTGCCCTGCAGCTGACCCTGGAGCTGACCGGGGAGGAGCCGGAGGCCGCTCTGCTGAGCAAGATGCAGCACGTTGTGGATTCCCTGCACGGCAACACCGCCTGCATCTCAGGTGGGGCGGGTGGCGAATGCCGGCCGGCCGTCTGTGTGCGTGGCCTGTCGTGATGGCATTGCAGCAGTGACTCTACAGCGGCCAATGCAAGTTGGATGTCAAGTTTTGAAGCGGCATGCCGGACCTGGCACCAGAGCCTTGCCAACTCCCTGCCTGCCCCGATGTCTCCGCCCCTGCAGCCGCGCACTGCCTGAAGATCTTTGCCGACCGCATGCAGTGCAACCTGGACAGCGCGGCGCAGGTGTGTGGGAGGCGGCAAATCGGGCCCGACTTACTCTCTCCAACCAGCGCTCCAGCGGATGGCCACGCTGCGCTCTGTGGGGCACAGTCAACAGCTTCCTCTGTGCTTGCAGCCACGCGCCCAGGCGCCAAGGATGTACTGAGGACACTGGACTAGCCGGCAGGGCCACTAACCCTAATGCACGCCACTCTCTGTGTGCAGGTCCAGGCCTTGATGGGCAACGCCCCGGAGCGCCTGGCTGGCTGGGCGGCTGGCGAGCTAGGCATCAAGCACCCACCCAGCCTGCTGGTGCGCAGCTGGTGGTTTGCAGCCCGGGTTTGAGCCAACTGCTGACCAGGGGCACCCGCATGCACCCATAGGGGCTGCCATGGGCGCAAATCACTGGCGACACTGCCCTGGCACCCACGCTATGCCTGCGAATTGCATCGCAGCCCGCCACAAATGCTAGACAATACCCACAACCCCTGTCCACCTGCAACACCAGCACCCCTCCATGGAACCTGCCCTGCCCTGCAGGCCGCGGCGGCCCTGTACCTGGGCCGCAGGAGCCGGGGCGTTGTGCCCCTCTGGCCCTCTGTGCTGCGCACGCTGACCGGCTTCGAAGATGACTCCCACTCAGAGGTGAGGGCAAGGACTGAGCGCCATCAGGGGGTGTGTTTTTAACAGTGTGTGCTCCACGCTGCGGAGGCAGCCATGATACTCACAGCCACGCATCACTGCGAGTGTGCCACCCCAGTCCACGCTTCATCCGCCCACCCGCTTTTTTCCACCTCCCGGCTGCCTCCGCAGTTCTCCGTGCTGCTGCGGGATCTGCTCCACATCCCGCAGTACGGCCGCATCGAGTTCAAGGCCGAGTTCTCCTGAGGCAGCTGAAACCAAAAACGCACCGCCGTTTGTAGCGCAACAACCGCCGCACGTGGTGTGGCGGGGCGGGATGCCGTTCATGATGGCCCGCCCTGCCGAAGAACCTGACGATGCACGATGAGATCGAACACTGCCACGCCACAACCGGCCCATTGCTGCACAGTTCAGCATGACATTTGGACAGTTCATCACAACCGTGGCTGTCGATCGCGGCCTTCCTACTACTCTTTTCCACTACCGTGCTGCCACAACATAAGGCAGCAATCCCTGCTTTGCCTCTCGACTACTCGCATCCCTCCTGACTCCCCTTGCATGCCTTACCCAACAATTTTACAATCGGATCCACGCTGCCTGCCTTCGCAGCGGTCGGCAACCCCGCCCTTTCCACCCCCACTCGCCCATATGCACTAGCGCCCGTGCGTGCCAACAATGCCGCCTTCTGGACCATGCATCTGAACTATGGTGCTCTCACTTTTGTTCCCACTAACCAACCTCATTTGACCTGTGATGTCTTGCTACTGAAAGGGCAACAGAAGTGAAGGGGGCCACATCACTGCCGCAGCACCCGCAGCATCACAACGGCGGTGCTGCCAGCAGGCTGCAGGAGTTGGGAGCAGACGATCAGGCCATCAAAGCCTTCAGCCGTCTTTGAACGCCAACCACGAGGGACAGCAGCGCCCCTGCCATCTCCACGAAACGGGCCCGCCGTCACGTGCGCGCCTCAGCGGGTTGCTGGGCCTGACTTGCACGGAAACAAAGCTGCAAGGGTGATCGCGACAACCGTAGCAGCCTAAGGCGTGAGCCAGGCGCTGCCGCCTGCCGCTGCCGCTGCCGCTGCCCTGTTGCACCCCATCTGGGCATGGCCCCAACTGGTCATCGGGCCTTCAGGCGCTCC
>VFQQ010004554.1_pt1 | contig 12133 bp, 16 predicted proteins | sample 3512341 | NCBI WGS metagenome assembly VFQQ01 (sample SAMN10412373, study PRJNA504923) | tailings metagenome | isolation source: Relicate 2 Philex TSF1 revegetated site | place: Philippines: Tuba, Benguet | collected 2017-08-29 | reverse complement strand
GCTATTTGAGGATGATGAGGCAGGCCCAGGAGGCAATATAAAAACAAAACAAACGACACAGGCGCAAGGCAATGCACCTACGTCTAGCAGTGATAGCGACTCAGATTAGTGGCTTCATGCCTGTGTTGTAACTTGGCTGGTGCGTCTGGAACGTTGGTGTCGCGAAGCTTGTACTCCTATGATTGCAGCGTGTGCATTCATTCGCATGACGCTGCCCCTTAGTGGTTGGTCTTTGTGGGTTTGATTGCATGGTCCAGCGTCATCGTGATTCTTGATATTTATGTGTAGAGTAGGAAGTGCGAGCTGTGATGTGCGTTGTGCTGTGTGTTGCGCTTCTTCCTTGGGCGTGGCTTGTGTGGTAAGCTTGCGCTTCGTGAGAAGGCACCAGCGGCGCATGCCTGGTACCTTGCTTCTGTATGCTGGTGGATACGCCGTGATTCTGTGCATGTGCTGTGAGGGCTGTGTTGTGTAAGCCGCCGAGATGTGGGCGTACGGGCAACGATAGCGTATGATAGCAACGGAGAAACCGCTGTGGCGACACTGCAAAACTGCGCCAGAGCCCAGTGGACTGCTCCAGACCCGTGTTCATGTTCGCGCTCGCTTCCAGGAGACTTGCACTCCGTAGCCTTAGTAGGTCCATCAGTGCCAGAGCAGACAACACGATGAGCACACCAGCTGTGGTGTCAGAGGTCTCCCTCACCGGCCCCAGCCCCAAAAAGCTGAAGCCAGCCATGGCCCAGGAGGAGCCACATCTGTACGTCAGGAAGCTGAATGAGGACGCTAAGCTCCCAGTGCGGGGCTCCACTGGCGCAGCAGGCTATGATCTATCCAGGTGCGTTCAAATCCAGGCTTGAATTTGTGGCTCTCTCCGCAGCCCACCTCTCTGCTCTCCGATGCAGAGGCGGCACAAGTGCCCTGCTATGCGTTGCTGCCTTACAGTTGTGTGGATGCGGTGGTTCCTGCCCGCGGGCAAGGCCTGGTCGACACCGGCCTCTCCATCAAGCTGCCACCCAGCACCTACGGCCGCGTGGCGCCCAGGTCTGGGCTCGCAGTCAAGAACGGTATCAGCACAGGAGCAGGAGTCATCGATGAGGACTACAGAGGGCCCGTGAAGGTGGTGCTCTTCAACCATTCTGACACAGACTTCAAGAGTAAGAGCCCCCGCAGATGTAGCGCACGCAGCCCTGCGCCTTCAGCCAGCTTGCCCACCCTTCAGCTATAGTGGCAAGCTGAGCCTCAGCCCCAGCGCGCTGCTCTCTGGTGAAGGGTGGCTTCTTGACTGAAGGGTTCTGGCGTGCGCTGTGCTGTGCGTGCCACGCAGTCAAGAAGGGAGACCGCATCGCACAGCTCATCATCGAGCGCATCGCCACGCCCGAGGTCGTGGAGGTGGCCGACCTCGACGACACTGCGCGCGGCGCAGGCGGCTTCGGCAGCACAGGCGTGGCCGCCAAGTAAGGCACGCGCGTATGCGCTGTACGTATGTGAAATGACCTCACCTGGCACCCTCAGCCAAGGCATTTATACGATTCATACAGAGCGCGCACATTGTATGCGATTCATTGACATTTCAGGTAGCTGAGCTGGTATCATAACTATGTAGAGCAGGATGATGTGTATGCTACGGTGTGCGAAGTTCCATAGCCTGCAGGGCTTGCATGCTTGCGCGTGGACTAGTGCAGGAGGTTAGCTAGCTCACGTACTGTGCTTCCAGCACACGGCGTACTAGACTGTAGGTATAGGCATCTCTCAGCGAGCCATTCATGACTAGGGCAGCCTGACTTGGCTCTGACGCGGTGTAACGATCAATGTTAGTTACAGGTCTACTCGGTCAGTGGGCAGAAGTCAAAGCAGCACAGCTGCAGGCCAATGGTACAGACAGGATAAGCGTGCAGACAGCGGAGCATGCATGTTGGTGTGTCAGAAGCTATAGTACAACCAGGACAGGAGCATGCATGCAAGACAAGAGACGTGTATAGGATCAATCGTTGAAGTGAGCAAAGAAGCCATTCATGTTCGTGCGCTCAAGCAATAATTAATCAATAGCCATGGCTTGGGTAAGGAAAGAGAAGCCCAACATGGTGGGCAAGTCAAATCAATCAGCATTTCGGTACTGTGTCATGGCAGCGTCCAATCAATGCTGTAATGGACACAGCAGAATCATTTTAGCACATTTCCTTTACTGCTCGCTGGGTAGATTAACGCGTGCTGGGTGTACACCATGATTCACCCTATCAGAGCTGGTCATGTCTTTGTACATGCCCGCTATAGGATGTCCGCATAGAGCCACTCGGGAGGAAAAGTGATGAAAACTGCACGCAGCACAGCACATACACACACAAACCAGCGTCAATGCATGTCGCAGGTACGCATTTGTGTCATGGTAGGCGCACATGGTAGCGCTTGAGCCCTGCATGTGTGGGGCTGGCATGCAAACAAGGTGCCATGCAGCTGTGCCTACATGAGATTGTGTGGGGTAAGGCAGTCTCTCACCTCACCTTGGTTCGCCACATCAGTTACCGCACACTGCGCCGCCTTCCCCGCGACCCCCGCCGCCTGCGCCGCACCCGTTGTCTGCGCGCCCGGCAGCGACAGCGACCTGCTTCTACGCCTGAGTGGGCTGACCATCAACCCCATAAGGTCCACCCCACCTGAATTAAGTAACACCTGTGAAGCCACATTGCCCTCTGACAGCAGCGAGTACAGGTCGTCCCAGTTATCGTCAGGCTCGCATGTCATCATCGGCGCCATGCCGAGAGACGACGTGCGCCGCCGCGGCGGCGTTAGCAGGCCCGCTGCCCCGGCCGCAGCGCGCGGCGCTGGGTTCACGGGGTGCGCGGCCGACAGGGGCATGGGTGGCATGGAGACTGCTGCGGCGGCTGGTGATGGGTGGGCCAGCATTGCGCCGTGTGTGGCGACAGGCGGCTGTGGGGCTGCTGGGATGGACGGTGCAGGTGGCAGCTGGGAGAGCTGTGGTAGGATGATGGTTGGAAACGACATGGCCGTTGGTAGAATCACCTCACTTGCCGATGGCCGCACTGAGATGCGTTGTGGCAGCGCACTCAGCAACACGCTGTCAGCCATCCGCTCATCAGTCTGATACTGCAGCACCTGCTCACTGCTAGGCACCCGTGGCATGCCCGGCCTCGACAGGTCTAGTACTGGGTGCGCACCCAAGGGACCGCCCAGGCCGAGATTCGAACCAGGGACCGTCCCTGGCACAAAATGTACGCTGGGTGCGGGTGGGAGTGGAGCGCTGGGGCCGGCGTCGGTGCCGTCGCTCGCGGCGTCGCCGCTGGTGGCGGGGCCGGCGACTGCGCCGGGGGCTGTTTCAATTGCTGAGAGGTTGTGGAAGATCTGCGGATTGAGCTCGTGCATGTCCTTGAGGCGGCCGGAGTCGTCGTAGTAGAGGCGGGCGGGAAAGTTGGTGATCACGCGCTGGGTCTTGCGGTGGCGGAGGCAGGCTAGATCGTAGGCCATGGCGGCTTCGACCTCGGTGGAGAACACGCCAAGGTACTGCGGGGCACATGGAGCATGCAGCACACACACAACACACATGTCAGGACATGCACTCTCTCGGAGAACACACAACACATGCATATCACTGACTGCATGCAACGGCTGCTCCATTCCATGGGTACGGATTACTGCACTGCATGCATTCAAGGCACGGAGGCAATGTGTGTGTGTGTGTGTGTGTGTGTGTCATCCCACCCACCATATAGTTGTCACCGTTGCAGCGCCCAATCCTCGCTTCCCACTTGGTCTGCTGGTGGTGGGCGGTCACACCCCTGAAGCGCGACTGGCCGCGGCTGAAGCCACTGCTGCCACGTCGCAGCAGGGCCACCACCTCGTCACGACTCAGGGTCTCTAGGAGGGGTAGCTCGTGTAGGTAGTCACTGAGTAAGAAGTTGAGCTGGGCTGAGTCACCCCACCACACCAACGCCGCGCGATCATCTGCGAGCACAGACACAACCACGAGACACACGACAACACGTCAGGCTTACTGGGTGCGTGGTCATACGCGCAAACGCAGGCTCACGTTACGTGCAGAGAAGAAGGAAGCAGGGAGATGAGAGAGGAGGGAGATGCAGTGTGAAGACAATATGTGCTCTGTGTAGTGAGCGCTTACATGCTCGTGCAGCGTCTTCCTCGGACGCGAAGCCGCCCAGGTAGATTTGCTTGCCGAACTTGCGCCCCGAGCCGGAGCCACCACGCGGCGCGCTGCTGTCCCAGAGATGGGCCTCGTACCTCTGGGTGTGCCTGTGCCTGCGAAGCACATAGCAGAGAAGAGCACAGCGAGAACATGATGATGTGAGAGGGATAAGCAGAAGAGCGAAAGGGCGGCTTTCAAAGGAAAGTCTGCGAGCGGGCAGTGTAAGCGTGTTTATGCGAGTGAGCAGGGTATGTCAGGTAGCGTCTGCCAGTGCATATGTGTTCTGAACTCACTTGGTGACGCCACGGAACTTGTTGGGTTTCTGTGGAATCTTGATTTGGCGTGAGACGCCAGGCTGTGCGGGCGTCTTGGCCTTCTTTGCGCGGGGTGTGACAGTTGCCGACACCACGTCCTCTGACGCGACTTGACCCGCCGCTTCGCCCTCACGGCTTTCAGGGGATTGAGAGCGCTTGTTGGCAGCTCGCTGCTGCACCAGGAGGGCTCCATGCTGCTGTGGGCTGCTCAGGGCTGAGCGGGAAGGTGAGGAGGCGCTCCCACTGCTCGTTGGCTGGTGGGCAAGAACGCCGGTGCCAGGAGCCGGCAAGGCAGCATTGTGGATGGATGTGAGCTGTAGGACTTGGTTGAAGGAGTTCTGGAGCTGCTGCTGCAGGGCCCCATCAGCCTGCACGCACGCCAAGGCAAGCACAGACTGCGAGTATGTTCACGGCCCGACTACTGTATACTGTACATGGTCAACATGGTATACTGTACATGGACAGTCTGTGGCTGCTTCCGGCAAACTGAGGAAGGCTGCTGATGCAGGGCGGACGAGTGTCCGGGGTCATGTCTGTTGCACATCACGCGGGCGGGCGCATGATGCAATGTCGATAAAAGCTGGGCGCTTGCTACTAGGCCGATGCTGGATGCATTTTAAGAACACTGACCTGCTGGGTCGCGAAGGGAAGAGCTCCAGGGCCGCCGTACATCTGCTGATGAGCCATCTCGCTCTGCTTGCTGTCTTTAGCCCCTCAGTGCGTGTTTGAGGTTAGTAACAAGTGCTTTCTAAAGTATTGCGAAGGCCTGCGGGGGCAGGCCTTTCAAGGGCCTGCAAGTCCTGTCAGTACACCGTCGGGCGGGTTCTGGCGCTGATGGGACCGCTTGCATCCCTGCTACTGCTGTTTGTGTGTCACAGAGCCTCTGCACAAGGGACTGGAACCCATCAGATGCGCGCTTGCTGAAACAATTGACTACTGCAGAGCGTGCGTGCGTGTCTCGCAGCAGTCCTGGACCATGATAGCCAGCCTCTGCCAGTAGCATAGCGTGGGAATAGAAGAACGATGGCGATGACAGCGTCAGCCAATCTGCAGGGGAGGCATGGCGGACAGAAAAGCCTCTTCAGTGAGGCCAAGCGGCGAGCGGAGCAGCTCTTTGAATCCAGCACCGTCGCTGAGATCCGCGAGGTGCGCGTATACGCACAGCAGCAGTGCTACAGCAGAGGAGAAGCAGCGCGGACCAGCAGAGACCGGAGTTCAGGCTCTGGACACCGTGCTGGCTTGCAGATTGAATCCAAGACGCGCGCGGACATCGAGGCTAAGAAGAACCAGTTGCGGCAGCTTGTTGGGGACTCCTACAGGTCGGCTGTGGGCGCAGGTGCACCAGGGTCAGCGCGCGGCTAGCAGATCTTCAAGTGCCGGGGACTCACAGTGCCCTACCCGGCTTTGACTCGCACTCGCAGGGATCTCATTGACAGCGCAGATAAGATTGTGGGGATGGCCAGCAACTGTGAAGGCATACTGCAGCAAGTCAAAGACATCCAGGTAGGGTGGTGGGCACGAGGGACGCGCAGGTGGAAGCAGTGCCCCGCGCCTAGACCCCCGATACCTGACGGGCTGCTGCTCTGCCCTGTGCCTTTGCCCGCAGCACGGCTTCTCATCCCTGGCCCACAGCTTTACCACAGCGGACAGCATTCTGAACGAGAAGCGCGAGTCGCTCACAAGACACGAGGAGCTCTATGGTACGCACCCAAACACAGGTCACGCGCGAATAGAAGGTCGTGCAAGCAGCCTCGCAAGGCGCTTTTCTGTGCGCCGGTGCAGCGTACATTCCGCCACTGAACCTGTGTTCCTTGCTTGGCCTTTCTGCGCAGCTGTTGGTGGGCGTGTGCGCTATCTAGTCGATACTCCCGAGGTCATATGGGGCTTCCTAGACAGCCAGCAGCACCTCAGCGCAGCACAGCGCTTCCTACGCTCGCAGCTCGTACACCAGCAGCTGCACAGCAAGTCTTCACGGGCGATGCTTGCTAAGTTCCCACTGCTGTCTCATCAGTGGCCCGTGGTTCTGAAATTCAGGTGCGCACTTTGTCGCACGCACACTGGCCACTACGTCATACAAGCAGCAAGGTGGTGTTATGGCTCACATCTTGCCAGAAAGAAGGCGTACAGTCATATGTGCGAGGTGGGTGCGTGTGTGTGCGTGTGTATCCTTGCAGGCAGCAGATATCAAGTGCCGTGACCGCCAGTCTATCCTCCGGCGCGCTGTCACTAGACCGCACCGCCGACGCGCTCGCCGCGCTCGCCGCACTGGACGGCCTCGACGGCACCGCCGCGCTGCAGCACCTGCTCACCGCGCGGCGTGCGGCCTTTAGACAGCGCCTGCAGAGCAGCTCTCCTGCGACAGGGGCACCTGACCAGAGTACCCAGCAGAACGGCTCAACAGCGCAGGCCAATGAGCAGTCAGGCCAGAGTATGGAGGATGTCAGTGCTGCGCTCAAGGAGGCCGCTGCAATCATACAGAACACGGTCGGCCAGGTGGGGTACTGGAGACATTCATCAGCTTTGTCTGGTGCTATCCACGCGGGGCAGTGAAGCCTGCCTATGCAGACGTACAGCAGACTGCACAAGGTGTCTACTCAGGGGCTGTGGGCGGCCGTGAGCAACACGCACCTGTGTATCCTTGCTTGTGTGTGCGCAGGTGGGAGTGCTGTTCCTTTCACCAGCTGCAAGCGGCGTCGTAGCGGTCGCAAACGGCGGCAACGGTGGCGGCGGTACCAGCGGCGGCGGTGCCGCTGGCGCGGCCGCTGACCCTGGCAGTTGCTACCTACAATTGTTGGTTAGAGAGGATGAGATTGACCTGAGCGAGCTGATCTTCGGCGGCTCGGCCGCGCTCAGCGCAGTCGCCGCGGCCGGCGGGGCGTCGCAACCGGGGTCGGCGGCGGCGCCGGAGCTCGCGGAGTGGCATAAGCACACCCGCAAGCAACATGTAAGCACACACACAGACACAGACACACACACACACACACACACACACACACAGGTATCTGAACATAGTCTGCACAGCAGAACAAGCTCCCAGTGAGCCCTGCCGACTGTGTTGTATTTGTGTATGTGTTTCACTGTGTGTGTGTCTGTCTGTGTGTGTATGTCTGTCGCAGGAAGGGTTTGCTGCGCTGCCTTCTGGTGTAGTTGAGCGTGCCGTGTTGTCATGGGTCAAAGAAGTAGCCGAGGACGCGCTCCAACACGGCCTGTCCCTCCTAGACACCTGCACAACAGCCAGACAACTCGTAGACGTAGAAACCGCACTCCGCGCAGCCATTGCAACCTGGCGACTCGCGGACCACGACACGCCCGCGGCCGCCGCGGCGCCCGCGCGCAAGCGCGCCGCGGTCTCTGGCGCCTCCGGCGCCGCCGCCGCGCCCATCGCACTCCCCGCCGCAGCGCGCGACGCCGCCGCCAAGTCAGCCCACACATGGGACGGTGTGTGTGAGGTCGTCTTAGGCACAAATCTCAGCCTATGGCAGGAGGTGTTTTACCCGTTGTTTATCGCACGGTCAAAGCAGATCATCTCAGCAGGGTTCGAGTCGGTGCTTGCGGGGGTCGCGCCGCAAGTGGACGCGCTCATGCGGCAGGCGGAGTCGCAGCCGCCGGAGCCAGCGGGCGAGGTGGTGTCGTACCGGTGGCCGGATGAAACGGTTGCGGCGACACTAAGTAACGGACTGGCGTTAGGTGCAGATGGCCTGGGTGACTCTGCACAGGGGCAAGCAGGTGTGTGTTCAGCGAGCCCATACACACACAGACACACATATGCGGACACATGTGGACACAGTCCACAACAAATGCGCAGTGATCTTGCACATATAGCCTCTGAGGGCTGAGGCGATACACAGGTAAAACACCACCACGGGTAGTGTAGCTCAATCATGCGTGTGCGTGTGTGTGTGTGTGTGTGTGTGTCACAGGCTCACATCATTCCGTGTCGGTACCCTGGTCAGAGCGTGTCAATGCGGGCTCTGCGGGCAGACGGTCACGAGTCGACAAACACAGTACAGGTGCGTAATTCTACTCAACCTGCCCTGCATATACGCAGATGCATCGTCAGGTATGCATACAGCGCCACAGGTTGCAAAGATCCTTGCACGCAAAGCTGTGTGCACCTGATTGTGTACGTTTGTCATAATGTCAACATGCAAGTATATGTGTGTGCCTGCGTGTGTGTGCTCTGCAGCGTACCGGTCTGGCGTCCACCGGATACGTAAGCAGGTGGACGCTCAGCTTCAGTCAGTCCTACAGTCAGCATTGCTGCTCCTCACTGGGGACAGCACAGGTGCGTCAGGGCTCTGTAAATGCGCCTTACTGTGTTGAGCAGTCTGCTCTAGTTTTCATGTTGTTGCTTGGATAGCTTTGGACAGGCTGCGTGTTCCATGTCATACGTCATATAAAGCGCTTGTGAGAGGCGATGCGCAGCCAGGATCCTGCACTACAGGCATATTGACAGCATGGTGCGCGTGCTTGCCTGTTACATGTGTGTGTGCGTGTGTGTGTGTGTGTGCGTGTCACAGAGGGTCAGCTCCCCTCATCGCGCAGCGGCACGCTCGCATCCCAGGGCTCCGTGCCAGGCCTGCAGACCAGCGGCTCAGGAGCGCTGCTGAACACAGTACAGCGGAAGGGCAGTGCGGGGCTGGGAGGGGCGAGGAGTGCGGGAGGGGGCAAGGACGCAGTGCGAGCTGCAGAGCTGGAACCCTTCCTACAGGTATGTGTGTGTGCGTGTGTGTGTGTGTGTGTGTATATCTGTGTGCTCATGTGTGCTTGACCTTGCTCGTTCTACGAAGTCAGCGCCGTACGGAAGGGGCGAGCATCTTATGTGACGATTTGTGTTGTGTGTGTGTGCGTGTGTGTGTGTGTGTGTGTAGAGTCGTTGTGTCGACATGGCATCGCGTCTCAGTGCGCTATTCAAAGAGAGACTAGACAGTGTAGGGCCTCAGGCAGACGGAGCCATTGCTGCAGAGAAGGCATTGCTGGTAAACACACACGCACACACACATACACACATACACACACAGTCGCCTCGATTCTACAGCCTCCATACATGTACAGCTAGCGAAACGCTGGTGAGAAATGTAGGCTCAGCTGCTAGCAGCCTGATTGTGTGTGTGTGTGTCTGTGTGTGCAGGTGGGTCGTTTGTGTTGTGCGCTGGCGTGGGAGAGCCGCTACCTACCCGTGCTGCTAGGCGCGCCTGACGCATGGCGCGCAGCCCTCGCGTCGACCGCGGCGCCCGGCACGCGCGCCGCAACGGCCGGCGCACAGCGCGGCGCCGCCGGCAGTGCGCGCGCGCTGGCTGCGAGTAGCAAGCTGCAGGCCGCTGTGCACCAGCTACGGTCTATTGGTGCTCTCGCATGCAGGTGTGTTAAGCAATACACACAAACACACACAGACACACACACAGACACATACAGACACACACACTTACTTATCGTGCCCACCCAGCCACCATTTTCACACATACACAAGTTGCTGCCATGCTGCCCCGTTAGAGATTGTGTTTGTGTGTATATGTGTGTGTGTGTCATGCAGAGTGTGGGCTCAGTGGGCGGCCAAGGGCCTTACCTCCAGGCTACGCTCAGCGCTGTTATCTGACGACACACTCACAAGCAACACAACACCACTCAGCTGGCAGGTACGTGCGCATGGCGAACCACATGCGCGCAGCGAACAACCCATGCCTGGCGAAAGCAGACTTGCTGAGTTGACTAGGCATGTAGATCATATGCTAGTGCGCTCATGCATGCTGGCACATAGCATGCAGGCAAGCAAGTAGGATTTCATGTGTGTGTGTGTGTGTGTGTGTGTGTGTGTGTGTGTGTGTGTATGTGTGTGTGTTCAGGAAACGGTTGTTCCCGCCACATCCTCAGGGGAGGCATCTCTTGACGTTACCAGTCTAGATGACGTGCCTATGACAGACATGCGCTTTGCACTGCCAGCATGCCCCAGCGCACCCACACAGGTGAGGGCCACGCACGCAGCCTGTGCGAGGTGTATGCCTGTGTGCCTGTGAGTGTTGGGCAGTAAGAAGTTCAAAGTATGGTATTCCCATCTGTCACGATTCCTATGCATGTTTAGCGACGACCATGAATCATGTGTATGTGTAGCGCCGGCTACGAGTGAACGATGGTAACCCAGTGTACTGATTTACACACTGATCTATGTGTCTGTGTGTGTGTGCGTGTGTCACGCACAGGCGCTGCTCCACAGAGCGTGTTTAGAGCTGAGGAGAGCAGGAGACCACACAGCACCTGCAGAGGCCATACAGGTACACACGCACACATACACACACACACACACACACGCGCATCACGAGCACACGCACGTAGAAGGCACAATGGGTCTGTCAAAGCCCATCCAGCGTGTGTGTGTGTGTTGTGTGTGTCCTCAGGTCTGGGAGTGGGAGCTCCTGGGCGCCTGTCTCTCCGTATACAGTCAGCTTCTAGGCACATCCCCTCACCCCACATCACACACACACGACCCACAAGGCCTACCCGTATCCCCAATGGCGCTACGCAGCGCAGCACTCAGCCCACAGCTATCCGAAAAGGGTGTATTACAACTCCTCTTTGACGTGCGGTTGGTGCGGGATGTGTTGGTGGGTGGCCGGCCGCTCGTGCGCGGCGGCGCAGGCGTCGCGGCCGTCGGCGGCGACGCGTTGCTTGACGCGCAGGATGCGGAGGCATTGAATGCGATGGGGGAGAGACGTAAGGCTGGGGTGGCATTGGAACAGCAACTACAGGTGTGTGTGTATGTATGTCTGTGTGTGTGTGTGTGTGTGTGTGTGTGTGTGTACGTGCCGTTGGACGTACGTGTTCGTGTGTACAGTCAGTATGGGTGCAGAGCCAGTAGGTCAGTATGTCTTCATGTGTGTCCATGTGCGCTCATGTGTGTGTGTGTCACAGGACCGTCTCGACCCCATCGACTGGGCCACATACGAACACCACCTCTGGGCAAATGTATCCCGACACTCGCAACGCTGTCTCATCCTATACGGAGCGCTCACACAGCTACGCAAAGGCACACAGGCAGACGCAGCCGCGCAGGCGCGGCCCAGCGCCACGACGCTTCCAGCGGCCGCGGGCGCGGCGGCCGCGCTAAACCCGCTGGGCGTGCTCCCGGTCGCGCCGCGGTTTCCGTACCTGCCGATTGCGGTGCCTGCGCCTACGAGCCTTGCATCTCATCAGCATCACATGGCGCTGTCTGGCGCTAGGGGAGGGGCGAACGGGGCCTTGCTTAACAAAGGTCAACAGCCAGGTAAGCCACACAGCGCGCTTGTGTGTAAGTACGCTTGTACCGCAGTATACTTGCACAGCACCATTGCACCATGCCAAGCATCCACCTGTACGTCCCACGATGAGCGCATGATGCTGGGGATGTCTACGCGCGTCCTGGTGTGCGTGCGTGTGTGTGTGTGTGTATGTGTGTGTGTGTGTCACAGGGCGTTCGTACGGGGACCTCGCAGCAGCATACAGCTTTGCTGACCTGGGTGTGGGAGGTCGCGCGTCAGACGCTAATAGTGCGGCAGCCGCGGCATCTGCGGTCAGTGCGGCGTCTGCGGCGGTGGGCGGTGTGGGTGCGCTGGGCGCGAGCGCCACCCATGCATTCGGCCAACTACAGGTGCGCAGGGCCACACAGACACACTCTTATGTGTCTCCTTTTAAG
>VFQQ010004553.1_pt1 | contig 12134 bp, 9 predicted proteins | sample 3512341 | NCBI WGS metagenome assembly VFQQ01 (sample SAMN10412373, study PRJNA504923) | tailings metagenome | isolation source: Relicate 2 Philex TSF1 revegetated site | place: Philippines: Tuba, Benguet | collected 2017-08-29 | reverse complement strand
GCCACCATTCCGCAGGAAAAAGGCGCCAGCGGCAGCAACAGCGCCGCCATCAACGAGATGAAGGCGCGCTATCTCAACGTCAGCAAGCGCGAACAGGACATCTCGAGCCGGTTCGGACAGGACCATGCGCAGGCGGTGGCGCTGCGCGCCGAGCAGGCCAACCTGACCAACCAGATCTATGCCGAGCTGCAACGGCTCACCGAAAGCTACCGCAACGAATACCAGGTCGCGAAATCGCGCGAGGATTCGCTGCGCGGCAATGTCGGCGATTTGGCCGGCCAGAACTCTCAGACAGGCCAGGCACAGGTGAAGCTGCGCGATCTCGAGCAGAAGTCGCAGGCCCTCAACACACTCTACCAGGCCTTCCTTGCCCGCTACGAGCAAGCCGCGCAGCAGCGTTCGTTCCCGATCGCCGAGGCCCGCGTCATCTCGACCGCTGGCAACCCGACCTCGGCGTCCAGCCCGCGCAAGACCATGGTACTCGGCCTTTCCCTGGTACTCGGCCTGTTCGCGGGCGCGGCAGCAGGCGCCATCCAGGAATTCCGCGAGCGCTTCTTCCGCACTGGCGACGACGTGCGCGACGCTCTCGACCTGAACTTCCTCGGATATCTGCCGGCGATCGGCGGCCGTTTCGCCGACGCGCGGCCGCGAACACAGCCGACCGATGCGCAAGCGGCGAATCCTTCCGGACCGGAAACCGTCACCCCTCGCATCCTCAGAGTGGCAATCAACCAACCTGCCTCTTCCTTCGCGGAGACCTTGCGCAACGTCAAACTGGCCAGCGACGTGGTCCTTCACCGGACCAATGGCAAGGTGATCGGCTTTGTCTCGGTGCTGCCGCGCGAAGGCAAGACGACCACCGCAGCCAATTTCGCCGGACTGCTTGCCGCCAATGGCGCCCGCACCCTGTTGATCGACGCCGACTTGCGCAATCCGGGCCTCAGCCGCGGCCTGTCGCTCACACCCGACAAGGGCCTGGTCGAGGCGTTGGTCGGCGAGCAGCGCTGGCAGAGCGCCTGTCTGGTCGACCGCAAGACCAAGCTGGTCATCCTTCCCGCCGTGGTACGCCGGCGCCTGTCGCACACCAGCGAACTCATCTCGGGTCCCGCCATGGCGGCACTGCTGGAAGAGGCGCGCAAGTCCTTCGACTATGTCGTTGTCGATTTGCCGCCACTCGGGCCCGTGGTCGATGCCAAGGCTTTTGCGCCGCTCGCCGACGGCTTCGTGCTGGTGGCCGAGTGGGGCGCCACGCCGCGCCTTCTGGTGCGCTCCGCCTTGCAGGCCGACCGCCAGATCGCGGCAAAGACCCTCGGCGTCGTCTTGAACCGCACGGACATGAAGAAGCTGGCGAGTTATGGCATGTTCGGCGCGGCCGAGCAGTATCTCGACCGCTATGCGTCCTACTATGTCGAGCAGACGGTGACGGAGCCCGAGCCAAACCGCACGGAGCCCGCTTGATCGGGTGACGGAAGGCGCCGCATATCCGGCCGGCCGGTCGCGTTCAGTCTTCCTGGGTCAGGTTGCTGAGGTAGCGCCCCTTGTCCTGCCAGATGCGCAGGGCCGTCAGCCGGCCGGTGAAGAAGGCGCCGGTATCGAGATTGACGCGCATGCCTTCGCGACTGGCCTGCTCGACCGGCGTATGCCCGTGCACCACATAACGCGAAAGCAGGTGCGCGCGCTCGAAGAAGGCCGAGCGGATGAAGACGAGATCCTCGTCCGTCTGCTTGTCCAGCGGAACTTCGGGCCGCACGCCGGCATGGACAAAGATGTACCGCGCGGTTTCGACCAGGACTGGCATCGAGCGCAACAGCGCAAAATGGGCCGGCGATATCGATCTGCGGATCGCATCGTCAACCTGTTGCTGGTCACGAAAGATCTCGATCAGCCGCCGATGATCGATGCCGTACGACTGCAGCGTGCTTTCCGCGCCCATACGCAGCCAGGCGGCAAGACTGGACCGCCCCTCGAGATAGTCGAGCATGGCAAGCTCATGATTGCCGGCCAGGCAGATGCGCTCCAGGCCCAATGGCGGATGCGCCGCGAGATGGTCGAGCACCTGCGCCGACGCTGGACCACGGTCAACATAATCCCCCAGCATGATGATGAGCTTGCGACCCGGCAGCGTCGCCGCGTCGCGAACGATGGCGTCTTCCAGCGCGAGAAGCTCATCCAGGCAGCCATGCACGTCGCCGATCGCATAGACGACGGTGTCCGCCATATCGAGACGCAGGCGCGGCAGGCGAGCCCGGGCGCCACCTGCTCTCAGGCCAAGAATGCGTCCGACGCGTTTGATCATCTGGCGTTTTTCATGATCGCCCGGGTCCTGGCAATGGCTCGGCGTCGTCGCCGGACCGACTTGTTACCCAGGGTTGTACTTTGTGAAGCCGTCAACCGGTCCGAATCCCATAAACTGGTGCCTGGGCCTCACATATCGCCCATTCATCGCTGCGTCTCTGTGCTCCGCCTCCTGAGAGACCGCACCGCTCGCCGCTCCGTCAATCGGAGCCGACCTTGTCGAGGAGACGAATCTTGAAAAACAATGTGTCCCGCCCCTCGCCCGTCCCGGCTGTTCCGCCGTTAGTGTCCGACCGTGTCAGAATTGCGCGCGTCCTGTGCATCTTTTTCATGATGTTCGTCCACGTGCAGCCGGGCATCATGGAGAATATCCAGGACCGCGATACCGCCGTCTTCGATTTCGTCTATTTCGCCTTCACGCGCCTTCTGGGTTTGAGCTCGGTTTCGCTGCTCAGCGTGGTGTCAGGTTATTTCATCGTCGCCAGTCTGCTCAAGAGTGATCCGATGGCGCTGGCGCGGTCGAAGTTCAAGACATTGATCGTGCCGCTCGCGGCCTGGAACCTCGTCATGCTGGCGCTGCTGGTCGCCTACGGTTTGATGACCGACAAATGGCAAGACATGCCGGACCCGACGCTGCTCGGCTGGGCGAACGCACTGTTTGCCGTCACTGCGTGGCCCCTCGACGTGCCCTTGTGGTTTCTGCGCGACCTGTTCATCTGCTGCCTCCTGGCGCCGCTGCTCTATCAAGGGCTGAAGCACTTCGCGCTGCCGACCATGGTCCTGCTCGTCGTCTACACGCTGTTCGGTGAAGATCTCTATCTGCTGCAGCGACCGCAGCTTCTGTTGTTCTTCTCCCTCGGCATGTGGCTTCGCATTGCCGGGACCAACGCGGCAACCATCGACAGGCTGTCCTTGTTTCTGGCCGCCGGCCTTGCCGTGATGATTGCGATCTTCATCGCCATCCGCGTCCAGAACATCCTGATCAGCGAGATGAACGATCAATTGCGCATCACCCTCGACACGCTGTTGCGCATCACCATGGCCGGCGGCTTCTGGGTGCTGACCGGCCTGATCCGGCATTCCGGGTTCGCCACAACCTTCATGCGACTGGAGCCATATTCCTTTGTGCTGTTCTGCAGTCACGCCATCCTGTTGAATTTTGCCGGCATCGTTTTCCGGCGTTTCTTCGGCGACTACGGCTCGAGCCTGTTTCCGATCACCTTCTTCACATTGCCGCTTCTGGCGATCCTGTGCGCTGTCATCGGCCTGCAGATGATCCGCCGTTCGCCGTTGCTGCTGTTCCTGCTCAATGCCGGCCACAGCGTGCCGCCATGGCGAAAGGTCGAGGCGATCGAGGAGAGAGAAAAGGCGGGCGATCGCCGCCGCGCTCGCATCTGATATAAGATGATTGGAATAGTCATGTTTTGTTGTTATAGAACCCGCGGAAGAAGGTCCGGATAAACACCTCCCGTGGTAGAAATAACAACGCTTTACGAAGCCGAACATGATCGGCTTCGCTCATATGTAAGGCGCATGGTCCGTAATCCCCATACGGCCGAAGATCTGGTGCAGCAGGCGTTCGCGAACCTGATTGGCCGTGGCAGCAAGTCAAGACCGCCCGACGCCGCATATGTCATGCGAGCGGTCCGAAATCTGGCCCTCAATTATCTACGAGACTCGCGGCGGCGGGCAGAGATCGAGACATTTTGTGCCACGGCGGACAACATCGCGGAAACGAAACCTTCGCCGGAGATGGTGGCGCTCTATCGCAGTGAACTCCGCAGGCTTCTGGAAGCCATCACCCAACTGCCCAAACGTCGCCGGCAAGCTTTCCTGCTCAACAGGATCGAGGGGCTTTCCTACAACGAAATCGCCGACCGCATGAAAATTTCCCGGAATACCGTGATCACGCAGGTGGTTGCTGCCATGGCTGAACTCGATCGCCGCCTGGGTTCGGAATAACTGCCTTTGATTGGTCTCCCTCTCCAGGGTGTCCTATACACCAGAGGACACGCGAACTCATAAGACCCGGCGGGCGGGGCGAAGCAGATCAAAGCCGGGAAGACAGGCTGCTTATGCAGGGCGACGAGACCGATCCGATCTACATGGAAGCGTTGGAATGGTTCGTTCGGATGAAGGACGAGCCTGTCAGCGAGGAGGATCGGCTTGCCTTTGAAACTTGGCTGGCCATCTCCCCGTCCCATCCGGTTTTCTACGACCGCGCCCGAACCTTGTGGGACCGCTTCGACATCGTGAAGCCGGAATACGATCGGCTGCGGCCATCGGAGCGCATCCATCGCCGAAATTTCCTGATTGGTGGTCTCGTGGCACTCATTGCCGCCCCAACTGCATACGTCCTCAATCGACCGGATCTGTTCGCTGGATTCACGACGGATATTGCTGAACGCCGCTCGTTCACCCTGCCCGATGGCAGCGCTGTTGAACTCGGCGGCTATTCCGCCCTGTCGCTTCAGTTCACCGATGCTGAGCGGCGTCTCATCCTGCACAGAGGCCAGGCGTTCTTTCAGGTGGCGCCTGACAGAAATCGGCCTTTCGTCGTTCAGGCGGATATGGGAGACATCCAGGCGCTCGGAACGGCGTTCGATGTCAAGATGTTGCTCGATCTTGTCACCGTATCGGTTGTCGAGCACTCGGTGGCGGTCAAGGCGTCCGGAACAGACCCCGTTGTTGTCGAGTCGGGCTGGCAAGTAAGCTATGGTGACAACGGCATCCTGCCGGCGATGCAAATCGACGTGCCCCTCGTGCAGGCCTGGCGGCACGACCGCATTGTTTTCGAAGACGCCCCCCTTCGTCAGGTTCTTGCCGAGCTGGAGCGTTACCGTCGCGGCAAGATCATTCTCATGGACAACTCCATCGGTGACATTCCGGTGACGGCAGTTTTCGATAGCCGTCACGCCGAAAATGCCCTTCGGACCATCGCGGAAACCCTGCCGATCAGGGTTTTGAATACGGATGGCTACATCGCTGTCGTCTATCGTCGATGACGCCCGCGTCAGGAGAAAACCTGGCCGCGCCTATTTGCCGATAGCGGCATCCCGCGATTGGGGCTGCCGGCGGAGGCGGTCCTGGGCAGGATCACTGGCGTCCGGTATTCCGGGTCTGGAATGATGGAGCATCTTAGTCCGAAGAAGCGTTCGATCGCGGTCTCCGTCAGAAGATCCCAAGGACTTCCCTGATCGACAACCGTTCCCTGATTGACGATGACGAGATTGCTTGCGTAACGGGCCGCGAGGGTAAGATCATGCATGATAGCGATTACCGTTTTGCCGGCAGACACAAGACCGCTGCAAATTTCCAGAATTTCGATCTGGTGCGAAAGGTCGAGATATGTGGTTGGTTCGTCCAGAAGAAGGATATCGGTGCCCTGAGCGAGAAGCATGGCCAGCGATACTCTCTGTTTTTGCCCACCCGACAGCTGGTTAACCGGATTCTGTGCGATCGATAGTGTCGAAGTCACCACCATGGCTTCCTCCACGGCCACCGTATCGTTGGCAGACCAGGGTCGAAACCATCCGTGATGAGGATGGCGCCCACGCCGGACCAGTTCCAGCGGTGTCGCTCCATCCGGGAATTGTGTCTGTTGCGGCAGCAACCCAACCCTCTTTGCAAACAGGCCACGCTCGAACTGCCTGATATCCCTGCCGTCGAGAAACGCCCGTCCCGAAGAGGGCGGAAGAAGCTTCGCCAGACATCGCAGCAAGGTGGACTTGCCGGATGCATTCGGCCCGATAATCGCGGAAAAGGCCCCGTGCGGAAAATGCACATTGACGTCGCGCAGAACCGGAGTGCCGCCGGGGGCAGCAAAAAGAGCCTCGGTATGAAGGGCTGGAGAAATAGCATTCACGCCAGTGTTCCTTTGCCATTTCGCCTGCTCCAGAGCAGCACGACGAAATAGACGCCTCCCAACGCGGCGGTCATTGCTCCTGTGGGGATGATGCGGGGCAGAAAAAAAAGCCGGCCGGCAAGATCGCTGCTCAACAGGAACACCGCGCCGAACAACGCGGAGGCAAGCAGCGGAATTGATGCGCCGCCGATCAGCCAAAGGGCCACGCGCGGCGCGATCAACGCCACGAACCCGACCGGGCCAGCCACAAAGGTCGCAACGGCAGTCAGAGCCAGTCCGACCAAGCCAATCTTCAGCTGCGTGGCAGCGACGTTTTCGCCGAGGCTGGCGGCCCTGTCGTCGCCCAGTTCAAGGATACGCAAGGCGCGCGCGCAGGCCAGCGCCGCAGGCAGCAGCAGACACAGCATCAGGCCGCCCAAGGCAAGCTTGGTGCCATCCACGCCATTCAACGAGCCCGCTTTCCAGCTCGCTGCCGCCAGTGCCGTATCGAGTTGCGCGGTCATGACGACCCAGTCGTTCACCGCCATGAAGAACGCGCTGACGGCTATGCCGATCAGAATGATGCGCCCCGTGCTGCCGTTCCGGAAGCCGGAGAGACCATAGATCAGCACACCTGCCAGCAGTCCACCCGCCAGACTTGCGCCAGCGACAGTCATCTCGGAAGCACCGGCCACCATAGCCAGCAGCGCGCCGCTGAAAGCGCCGGAATCAAAGCCGATAATATCGGGACTTCCCAGCGGGTTGCGGAACAATGTCTGGAACAGTGCCCCTGCCATGCCGAGCGCCATTCCGGCAAGTATCGCGGCAGCGATGCGCGGCGCCCGCCATTCCACCACGACGAGCCTGATGCGTGGCTCGCCTTCGCCGAACAGGGCGATCGCCACCTGACGCAGGCCGACCGGCAGCGTCCCTGTCGTAAGGGCCGCGATAGCCAGCGCCAGGACTGCGGCAATGAAAAACGCCGCCCATCCCGCCTTGCGCAGGAAATCCTTTGAAAAATGCCCTTCGGCAAGCTGTCCCATCGTCCGCCCTCTACGCGCGCAGCGATAGCTGCTGCCTGCGCGCTACCAAAATGAGGAATGGCGCCCCCAGTGCGGCGATCACCACGCTTATGGGAATTTCGTTCGGTGCGGCGGCCGTGCGCGCAACAGTATCCGCCAGGATGACCAGCTCGGCGCCAATGAATGCCGCGACGGCAAGCATGACGCCTTCGCCTGCATGCACTGCCCGCCGCGCAACGTGCGGCGCCGCAAGCCCGATGAAGGCGATGGGTCCGCTGGTTGCCGTCGAACTTCCTGCCAGCAGCATGACGGCTATGAGACTTATGAACCTGGTCCTGTTTACCGATATCCCAAGCGAGGTTGCTCGATCCTCGCCGAGGGCGATCAGGCCGATGCGTGGCGCCAGCCATATCGCCAGGAGAAAGCCGACACCGAACATCCAGATCGAGTTCATGACGTTTTCGGGCGTCGCTGCAGCCAATGAGGCGGCACGCCAGGTGCGGACGAGGTCGAAACGTTCCGGATCGGCCAGGGCAATCGCCTGTGTAAGGCCGAAGCAAAAGGCGCCAACGGCGATTCCGGCCAGTGTCAGGCGCATCGGGGTGGGGAGACCCGCCAGAGCCTGCACAGTGAAGGCAGCAAGACCCGCGCCGACGGCCGCGAGCCAGAAGGGAGAAGAAATGACGTCGGTTCCCAGAATGCCGGTTCCGATGACGATCGCCAGTGCAGCTCCGGCATTGATGCCAAGCAGGCCGGGATCCCCAAGGGGATTGCGGGTGACGGATTGTATGATGCTGCCCGACACCGCCAGCGCAGCGCCCACCAGTGCCGCAATCGCGACGCGGGGCACTCTTATGTCCCAGACAATGAGCAGCGCTTCATCGTCGCCTCGGCCTCGCAACGCTTCGAGAACAGCCCCCAGAGGCAGGTTGCGGGCCCCAATGGAGAGGCCGAGCAGGGCCGTCGCCGACAGAACGAGGCCGAGGCCGAGGAAGACCAGGATCACCCGGAGGTTTGTCCCGTCAAACGACCTCATCGCATCTGTCCTCTGGCAAGAAGACCGCGCCAGCCTTCGGCCAGATAACGTGCGGTGTATACCGAACCGAACACACAATTTCCCTTCATGACGTGAATTCGGTCCGCACGGACGGCTGGCAACCGTTGCCACAATGGTTCCGCCGACAATTCTCGCGTCGCGCCATTGCCAAAATCGATCAGCAAGATCGCGTCAACGTCGCCAAAGACTTCGCCGAAACACTCCAGTGTCACCTCGCCATTGCGGCCGAGCCGGTCCGCGCCGATTTCGCGTCCGCCCAGTTCCGAAAGGACCTGCGCCGGCATGACGAGGCCATAGCTCGTGCCTTGGCTGCAGACCATTGCGCGGCGTCTGACGGGATCGTAGTAGAGCGCGGCGAAATGCAGGTGCGCCAGCGCAGCGGCGTGGGCTTTCCGGATATCCTCGATCAAGCTGCCGTGTTCGCGCAGGCGTTGCTGCACCATTGGCGTCTTGCCAAGCCAGTCCCCGAGGCGGTGTAGGTTGATCTGCCACGTTTGAAGGTGATTGGAAGGCAGGACCGGCGCGATGGACGACAGCCGGGCCAACGGCCACCAGTCGGAATTTGGCGATGAGTCCGGACACAAAATCAGGTCCGGCGCCAACATCAGTATCTGCTCGAGGTCCGGTGGCGCTGTCAGCATCGGCACGCTGTCGGGCACAGGAACCCAAGGCCGGGCCCGGCTGTGACTATAACCTATCACCGGCAGATCCAGGGCCAGCGCCGATTCCAGACTGATGCGGGAATCGATCGCCAATACGCGTTGCGGATGAGCCGGAATGTCCACATGCCCCAGAGATGTCTCGACCTTCCGCCGCTCGTTCGAGGCGTATGATGCTGTCGTGGACAGGGCGATGGACGCCCCACCTGCCAGGAACGCGCGTCGCGAGAGATGAGGCATCACACGGCGGCTACGTCAAAACTTGAAGGTCGTCGAAATGGTCAAGGCGCGCGGCGCGCTCGGGTAGAGCAGATTGTAACCGGGGAAAGTGCTCCAATATGCTTCGTTGAAAACGTTTGTGAGATTTGCCTGGAAGATGATCGGCTGAGCGTTTGCCCGCTCCCAGGTGTAGCGTGCGCCAAGGTCGAAGGTGTTCCACCCCGAGATTTTTTGCATGTTGGCCGCATCGACATAGGATGATCCCGACGAGTTCATGCGTGCCGACAACGTCAGGTTGGGAAGGAAGCTTGGATCCCATTCTATTCCGAGCGCAACGGTGTAATCCGGCGCGCCGGCGGCCTTCCTTCCATCATAAAGACCGTTCGCCGTCTTGGTCGCCTTGGTGTCGAGAAGGACAAGCCCGCCGAGAACGCGAAGCGATGGCGTGATCTCGCCTGCAACGTTGAATTCAACGCCGCGATAGACGGTTTCGCCGTCGGCCGTGAATGTGTTCTTGGCGCTGTTGGCGATACCGGAAGCCTGCGTGGTCTGGAAAACGCTCAGTGTCGTGAGAACATTGCCCCAATCGATCTTGACGCCGGCCTCGTATTGCTCCGTCACATAGGGAGACAGGACTTCGCCGCGATTGGAATAGGTGTCTGGCACGGTCTGACCAGCGCTGAGACCCTCGATATAGCTTGCATAGATAGTGGTGTTGTCCCACGGCTTCACGGCAAGACCGATGACGGGTGTCAGGGCGTCGCTTTCATACGAGCCCGTTTGGGCTCCGGTCACGACGTTGAAATTCTCGACCTCGACATATTGCTTGCGCAGCCCCAGCGTCAGCTGAAGCCTTTCATCGAATACGGAAAGCGTGTCGGAAAGCGCCAGGCTGGTGAAGGTCGTCTTGCTTTGCGGACCGATCGGCGTATCGATGATAGTCGGCGCAGGCGCAAAGACCGGGTTGTAGATATTGGATTGTGTCACCGACAGAATGCTTGTGGCCGCCGAATTCCGGTCAGCGCGGTAACCGTTCACCGAAAGCGTGATCTCATGCGAAACGGCACCTGTGTCCAGATTGGCGCGCAGGCCGGCTTCACCAGAACGACGGTGAATATCGATCAGATAGCGACGGCCGGTTGCGGTGAAGTTGCCATTGGGCATGAGACCGGTGCCGGCCTCGACCGCCTGATCCCAATCCATCGAACTCAGACCGCCCTTGGCGTACACGTTGAGACTGTCGGAAATGTCCAATTCAGCCGAAACAGCGCCATATCTGTCGGTAAAGTCGCTGTAGTTCCATGGCGACACCCAACCTTTTTCGGGCTTTGGTGGACGCGCCAACGGAACACCGGCCGCGGCAATCACGGTATTGTTCATTCGCTCGGTGTTGAGCACCTGCTGACCGAGATCCACGGCAAATCGAAACCTCTCGCCCTTGTAGTCAAGCGCAAGTGTTCCATTCGCCAATTCCTGCGCCTGGTCTGAAATCGACGTGTCGCCGTTGCGATACAGGATGTTGGCGCGTGCGCCCCATTCCTTGCCGTCGCCGAAACGGCGCCCGATATCGAGATGTCCGCCGAACTGGCTGTCGGTGGTGTAGGTAGTGGTAAATTGCGTCAGAGGCGTATCCTCGGCGCGTTTGGGCACGAGGTTGATCACGCCGCCAACACCGCTTGGCGAAAGACCGCCAAGGAAGGCACCTGGTCCTTTCAGGACCTCAACACGTTCGATGCCCGCAAGAGTGGTCTGGCCGTTCGGCGCCACGCCAAACAATCCGTTGTACGCAAGGGCCCCGTTGCCGACCTGGACACCACGTATGATGAAATAGTTGCTGTTGCCGACATTGGTAGGCTCAACATTGCTGATGGCCGGATCGTTTTTCACGACATCGGCAACGGATTGCGAATTCTGGTTTTCAATCAATTTCGACGTGTAGCTCGTGACGGTGAACGGCGTGCTCATGACGTCGCGATTGCCGAGAACACCAAGCGCTGCTCCGGTCGCGATCTGGCCCCCGGCATAAACCGGAGGCGCGTTCCAGTTATCGATGCGTTCGAGGAGGATCGGGTCGAGCAGCGTCGATTTATCCACGGCAACGTCGCCATTGCCGGCCACCGGATTTGGCCCGCTGATCGTTACGACATTGCTGCTGATACGGTGGCTAAGACCGGATCCCGCAAGCAACTGCGCAATCGCCTCGTTGCGGGTAAAGGATCCTTGCAAGCCAGGAGAGTTTTTCCCCCGCACAAGATTGGCGTCGAAAAAAAGCTGAACGCCGGCCACACCGGAATAGGCTATGAGCGCCTTCGACAAGGATTGAGATGGAATGTTGAAAGAAATCCTTCCGGGGCGAGACGTCGTCTCGGCCGACTGCGCATAGGCAGGGACTGAACAAGGCATGCTCGCGACAAGAGCCGCCCATATCGCCAGAGACGGAATCAAAGCTGTTTTAGGCTTCCGCTCGTTGCCTTCGCTCGCGCGGCGATGAATGTCCTTGTGTCCCGACGCCCGTTCGGCCTGCATTGCCCGATCCCCGTGTCAAAGAGCCCGCGAAGCGGGTTCCGATGTCCCTACGAGAGCCGTTCGCCCAACGCGCCCTCATAATGTTAGACACCTGAGAACGCCCAGCTAATGATCGAAGGAAGTGAATCTCCCGGGGTTCCGCATCGTGGGGCCTTGTCGTCCTGTCTCCGATAAATTCGCGCTTCCCTGCAAGCGACCTGCGCTTTCGCGCGAAGTGAGCGCGGCCTGGTTATTGAGTCGAAAAAGCCGGAGAGCGTCGGAAGCGCTGTCGCGTCACAGCCGGACCGCCGGCGCCTGTGGACGCTATTGCAGCTTTTGCTGCTCGGCGGAGCTGCAGCCTCCCGTCATGGCGAAAGGTACGAAGAAGCGCACGCCAATCGTCGCCGTGCTGACGCCTGATCTGAAGGTCGGGATCACGCCGCCTTTCTGCGGAAGGGCGGCGTTATCGATATTCAGACGTCCGCCCGGAACGTCTGGCGCTGGGTGCCGAGGCCCTCGATGCCGAGTTCGAC
>VFQQ010004552.1_pt1 | contig 12135 bp, 12 predicted proteins | sample 3512341 | NCBI WGS metagenome assembly VFQQ01 (sample SAMN10412373, study PRJNA504923) | tailings metagenome | isolation source: Relicate 2 Philex TSF1 revegetated site | place: Philippines: Tuba, Benguet | collected 2017-08-29 | reverse complement strand
TTCGACAGGCTCACCATGAGGGCTACTGGGATGCCTGTGAGGACCTCATGGTGAGGACCACGAGGGCCGGGTAGCCTGATCTATCGGTTATCACGCACCAGCCTATCCTCTCCTCCCCCATGTGGGAGGGGGAGCGGCGCAGCCGGTGGGCGGGGGTAGCCGCACGCGCCGACGTCAATGGCTCTCCTTCACCCCACCCACCAACCTTCGGCTGCTCCCCCCTGCCCATCAGAGGGGAGGAATCCCGACTGATAAGAGTAGCGCTGTAGGCCCTCCCGATTCCCCAAAATGACAGTTTTTGCCTCGATCCCTGCAGCGAGCGCATGGCTCAACTGCCGGCCGACGGCTGGCTCGGACAAGCAAATCGCAGCATGGTCCGCTCTCCATTCGGAAACGAAGGATGGTCCAAATGTTTGTTCGAGCCGTCTGGCGCCTCAAGCGACTGGTCGACATCAAACAGACGCTGCGGGAGATGGATGTGCCCACAACCCGCGAAGGGCTGGGGCTTTCCGGGAATGACTTCCCAAAAATGACCCGTGGCCTGTTTGATCGCTGAACAGTTGTCCGCCCGAGTTTACCCCGGCCGCCGCGCTCCTCACCGCGGCGGTCGGTCCGTTTCCGGGCTGCGGTGCATTCTTAATTCCAGATGAACGACGCCACAAAGAGCTATGCATTCGTTGCAGTGCGGTTCTGAGCAATCACCCTCTGCTCCTATTCGGCGAACGGCACTATCTCTCTGCCTGTAAACGCAAAGGAGAAACCAAATGGGTATCCGTACTACGCTGAAGAAGTGGGCCGCCTACCAGCAGACCGTCCGTGAGCTCACCGCTCTCGACAACCGTCAGCTCAACGACCTGGGCATCACCCGCACCGACATCTCGCGTATTGCCCGCGATCATGCCCGGACCATCTAACGGTTCCGACTGCATCTGCGAGACTAATCCGCTCCGAACACCCGCTTGCTGAAACAGCTAGCGGGTGTTTTGGTTTTTGCGTCCCAGCTCCTAGATTTACCGGGTCCGATCGTTCGAGAGTCGCGCCCGATGGTCACGCCGCCTCCCTACACGCTGCCCCGCCCGCCCATTGCCGCCGATCCCGAGGCGACTGCGGCATTTGATGCGCTCTATGATGCAGCTCTGGCCGCCGGGCCGGGCGAGCCGATCGACTACACCCTGCCCTGGCCGCGCTGGCAGTTCATCGCCCACGTGTCCGATACGCGCCGCGCGGTCGTGCATGGCTCGCAGAACACCGGCATCGACCTGTTCGAACCGCGCCAGTCGAACGATGCGCATCCGTTCGGCGACCGGGCCGCGGTGTTCGGGTCATCCGATGGCCTGTGGTCGATGTACTACGCCATCCTCGACCGTGCGACATATCCCATGCTGCTGCTGAACGCTGCCTTCCGCCTCGAGGAGGAGGACGGGACGCTGGGCGAGCCCCACTACTTCTTCTCGATCAGCGACAAGGCGCTGGCGCGGCGGCCTTATGCGCCGGGGATGATCTACTTCCTGCCCGGCGATAGCTTCGAAACCATGCCGCCAGAGACGCGGGGGTCGACGCGGATCCACATCCCGCAATATGCGAGCCTGTTATCGGTAAAGCCGCTGGCCCGGATCGCCGTGGCGCCGGAGGATTTTCCGTTTCTCGCGCAGATGCGCGGCCATGACGACGAAACCATCCTGCGCCGGGTGAAGGCCGACCCCGGCGGTTTTCCATGGGTAGAGGACAGGCCGGCGACCTAGAAATCGAGGCGGCCGACCAGTTCGTCATACGGAACGCAGACGGCCTTCTGGAACGCGGAGCGCTCCTTGAGCCGCGCATGCCATGCGGCAAGCGCCGGCATTTCGGGGCGGGCAACGGGCATCGTGGTCCAGCGGTACATGGCGACGCCGGCGACGATGTCGGCATAGGTGAAGTCGCGGCCACCGAGATAGGGCACATCGCGCAGACGCTGCTCCATCATGGCGAGACAGCGGATGGTCGCAGCAATACCGCGCTCGATCTTGCCTTGCTCGTGCTGGGCAACCGGCGTGCGGACCAGATCCCAGAACACATTGATCCAGGCGGGCTGGAAAGTGGTCGCCACCCAGTCTGTCCATTGATCGACCGGAGCGCGGTCGAGCGGTTCGAGCGGGAACAGCAGGCCGCTGCCATATGCAGCGGAGAGGTAGCGGACGACCGCGTGGCTTTCCCAGAGCGTCAATCCACCGTCGCGCAGCACCGGCACGCGACCATTGGGGTTCATGGCGAGGAAATCGGGCGCATCGAGGCCACCGAACGACCCACCGGCTGGCACGTGCTCGTAAGGCAATGCCAGCTCTTCGAGCACCCAGACCGCCTTCTGTACATTGGCAGAGTTAAGCCGGCCCCAGAGCGTGATCGTCATGCTGTCCTCCCGGAACTGCGGGGCAAGCCCCTCGTTTCATCTGGATAGCTGCAGCAAGGGAGAAGAACCATGCGCAATCTCTCCGGCAAACACGTCGCCATCCTGGCCACCGATGGCTACGAGCAATCCGAACTCGAAATTCCGCTCGCTCGGCTCAAGGAAGCCGGCGCGCAGGTGGATGTGGTGTCGCCGAAATCGGGCGTCATCAAGGGTTGGCACCATCACGACTGGGGCCGGCCGATCGATGTCGACCGGGTACTGGCCGAGGTGCCGCCCGGTGATTACGACGCTCTGGTTCTGCCCGGCGGCCAGATGAACCCGGATACGCTGAGGCTGGAAGCCGATGCGATCAGCTTCATTCGCGGCTTCTGGAGCCAGGGCAAGGTCGTGGCCGCGATCTGCCATGCACCGTGGCTGCTGATCGACGCCGGGCTGGTGCGTGGGCGGAACATCACCTCGTGGCCGACGCTGCGCATTGACCTCATCAATGCCGGCGGCATCTGGCACGACGTCGACGTGGTTGCCGACAATGGGCTGGTCACCAGCCGCAGGCCAACCGACCTCGAGAGCTTCTGTCTGAAGATCGCCGAGGAGCTGGCCGAGGGCCGCCACGAGCGCCGCGCGGCCTAGACGCATTGCGCGGCGGAAGCGCGCTTGCTATCTGCCGCGCATGCAAAACGAACCCATCCATATCATCGGCGGCGGGCTCGCCGGGTCCGAGGCCGCGTGGCAGGCCGCCAATGCCGGCGCCACGGTGATCCTCCATGAAATGCGCCCGCAGCGCATGACCGAAGCGCACCTGACCCACGGCTTCGCCGAACTGGTCTGTTCCAACTCGTTCCGCTCGGACGATTTCGAGCACAATGCCGTCGGCCTGCTGCACGAAGAGATGCGGCGCTGCAATTCGCTTATCATGGCGGCCGCCGACCAGCACAAGCTGCCCGCGGGCGGGGCGCTGGCGGTCGATCGCGTGGCGTTCTCGGATGCGGTGACGGCGGCTATCCAGAATCACCCCAACATCACTGTCGAACTGGGCGAAGTGGCAGGATTGCCGCCAGCCGAGTGGAAGAACGTGGTTGTGGCCACCGGCCCGCTGACCTCGCCACCGCTGGCCGAAGCGATCAAGTCGCTGACCGGCGAGGACGAACTGGCGTTCTTCGACGCCATCGCGCCGATCGTCCACTACGAGTCCATCGATATGGACATCGCCTGGAAGCAGTCGCGTTACGATAAGGTCGGGCCGGGTGGCAATGGCGCCGACTATATCAACTGCCCGCTCGACGAAAAGCAGTACAACGACTTCGTCGACGCGCTGCTGACCGGCGAGAAGCACGTCTACCACGAGTGGGAGAACGTGCCCTATTTCGACGGTTGCCTGCCGGTGGAAGTGATGGCCGAACGTGGCCGCGAGACGCTGCGCTGGGGGCCGCTGAAGCCGGTCGGCCTCACCAATCCGCGCAGCCCGACGATCAAGTCCTACGCCATCGTGCAACTGCGGCAGGACAATGCACTGGGCACGCTCTGGAACATGGTCGGCTTCCAGACCAAGCTGAAATACCGCAGGCAGGCCGACATCTTCCGCATGATCCCGGGGCTGCAAAACGCCCAGTTCGCCCGGCTCGGCGGGCTGCACCACAACACCTTCCTCAACTCGCCGCGCGTGCTGACCGGGGAGATGCGCCTCAAGGCCGACCCGCGCCTGCGCTTTGCCGGGCAGATCACCGGCGTCGAGGGCTATGTCGAGAGCGCCGCGATGGGACTGATGGCCGGGCGCTTCGCCGCCGCCGACTTCCACGGCCGGTCGATGCCCGCCCCAGCCCCGACGACCGCCATGGGCGCGCTGATCGCGCATATCACCGGCGGCCATCTGGCGGCCGAGGGCGAGCCTGGGCCGCGCAGTTTCCAGCCGATGAACGTCAATTTCGGCCTGTTCCCGCCGGTCTCGATCCAGAAGCCGGAAGGTCACGTTGGTCGCTGGAAGTCCACTGAAAAGACCCTGGCCAAGAAGAAGGCCACCAGCGACCGCGCCCTCACCGACATCATGGCGTGGGCGCAACCGGCGGGTTGATCGACGGCGGGCTGACCGTAACCGGCGGGTTACCGGTCTCCGGTCCGCCGCGGAACAGCAGGCCGCGCAGATAGGTGAAGTGGCGGCTGAGGTCCGAGTTCGTAGCGTTTTCCTCGATCGAGGCGTAGTCGGCGATCAGCCGATACGGCACGCCGCGGAAGGTGAAATCGAGGATAGGGTCCTCAAAGTAGTCGCCGCGCTCGGACGCCGCCCAGGACGCGAGCGGCACGTCGAGCTGTTCGCCGGTCAGGACATCGCGCACGCGGAGCGCCGTTCCATCGAGGATCAGGCTCACGGCCGTGGACGTGTTGGCCGAGGTCTGGTTGAGCTCGACGATTCCCAGATAAGTCGTCATCCCGCCCAGCGCGTTCTCGGAGCCAGCGGCGCGCGTCAGGGTGGCGTAGGTCGAGCCGGTCTCGTAGCTGAGCTCGATAGCGGCCCAGACATTGCCGACAGCGAAGGCGTCGCCATCTGCCATCAGCAGCACCTGATGCTCGTCCAGGACCTCGCGCAAGGCGTGCTGCCCGCGATGGTCGTAAAGATACCAGACGGCGCCACGGGCGATGTTGGCGTCTTCGACCGACCATTTGACCGCCCCGGCGCGTGATGCGGTGACGCCGGCCCGGTCCATGGCGGCACTGAGGCGGCTCGCCTGGCTACCGATGGAGGCGTTCTCGAGGCCCCATGGGCCGACCAGCGTCAGGAGCCCGATGGCGGCCGCAAGGCCGGGGATCAACCGCATGTCGCCCCGCCGGACGAGGAAGATGACTGCCAGCAGCGCCGCCCAGAGACCGCCGGCCACCAGCACGACGCGCTCGGGCGTAAAACCGTAGCTGTCGATGCGAACCCAGAGGGCCACGGCGAACAGCGCCAGCGGCACCAGCGTCAGCCAGAACCAGATGCGGCGGAAGAGCTTGGTCAGCCCGCGCGCGGCCATGAAGGGCGGATAGAGCACCAGCCAGGTGGCGGCGCCGACGATGACGAAGCCCATCACCATCCAGCTAATGGTGCCATCCGGCAGGTGCTGGGTCACGACGATCTGCGCGGTATAGGCGAGCAGGATCGCCCCGTAGATCAGCAACAGCGGCACCAGCACGAACTGGCCGAGAAAGCCGACAGCGCGGGCCAGCACGTCGGGGCTGTCGAGCGTTGCGGGTTCGTATTCGTCGAGCCGCGGGATGGTGGCGAGCCAGTAGACCGGCGTCAGGAACAGGGCGATCACCGGGAGCAGCCAATTCTGGACCAGCCAATCCACCGAGAGGCCGAACAGCGAGTCGAGCGCCGTCCGGATGGCGAAAAGGCCGATGACGATGACGATCAATGCAATGGCGGCGACGCAGCCGGTGGCGATCGCGTGGTAGTTGATCCACCAGAACCGCTTCTGCTGCTCCTCGCGCTCCGCATCTTTACCCCATCGGGTGAAGCCCGAGACGGAGGTCCAGAGAATGGCAACACCAAGCAGCGGCCAGGGATAGACGATGTTCGGCATGTCGAGTGCGTGCGCACCCACCACCAGCAGCGGCGCGAGATACTTCAGCGCCACTGCTGTCTTCGGCTTGTCCGGCCGGCTCTCGGCAAAGATCGCGCCGCCAATGGCGAAGACCGCGCCAGCGACAAAGCCCAGGCAGACCGTGCCCATGTACTGGTCGGCGTAGCCGAAGACACGGTTGGCCGCGAGAATGGCGACAATGGTGCCGCCCAGCGTCAACAGGACGGCCAGCGGAAAACGCCGCCACGTCGCCGCGAAATCCGGCGACAATGCCTCGAACCAGTTTCTCAAGATTTGACCCCTCAGCGCCCCACGTCACAGGCATCAGCCCAGCATGGCGAATCTTGGCCGGATTCGTGCAGCTTTTGCTCAGGCCTTGCGCAATGACCAAAGGCTGATTGCTGCGATCTTGCGCCAGTCGGCGAGATCGGCGGGCGGTGCGAACGGTGTCGCGGACTGCCGTTCCACCTGCTTGAGGTAGATGCGCTGCAGCGCCGCTTGCGCGAAGGCGGGTCGCAGCGCCTTGGGCAACTGCGCTATTGCGGTCTCGGCTATGTCGAGATGCTCGCGCGCCAGGTCGATGACCTGCGCATACGCGGCGAGCAGACCCTCACTTGCCTCTCCAGCGAATAGTTCACCTTCCTTGACGCCGTTGGCGGCAAAGATCGACCACGGCAGGACGATACGACCGCGGCTGGCGTTGAGGCCGAAGGCGCGCAGATGCCCGATCATTGCCTGCGCCACGCCCAGATGGCCGGCGGCGTCGCCGGTCTCGATCTCGGCGCCGCCGTTGAGGATCATGGCGGCCAGTTGGTAGAGCACCGATACGGTCTCGCCGGCATAACCTTCGAAACTCTGCACGTCCGGCATCGGATCGTCATAGAGATCGAAGCGCCGGGCCGCGATCAGCCGCTGCAACGCCACGCTGGCGGGCAATTCGTAGGTCGCGATGGCAGTCAGCAGGCCGTCGGCAATGGGGTTGGCCCGCACCGCGCCGTGGCCGTCACCCTTAATCGCGTCGACCCACCATTGCAGGCGGATTTCCCCCGGCGCCGGCTCACGAGCCCGGTCGCGAACGCTGGCCACATCGGCGTTGAAGGCATAGAGCGCCTGGATCGCCTCACGCTGCGGCTCGGGCAGCACCAGCGAAGCAAAGTAGCGGTCCTTGTCGTTCGCCTTGAGGAACTCGGCGACGTGACTCATCGCGCGTTTTCCACCGCGATCAGTGCGGCGGCAACCTGCCGACCCTCGGCGAGCAGCACATTATAGGTCCGCACGGCCCCGCCGGTGGCGATGGCTTCCACGATGATCTTTTTCTCACACAGGGCCGCCCGCACGGCGGGATCGAAACCGGCAAAATCCTTGCCCATGCCGACCAGCAGCACATCGATATCGGCGGCGGCATCGATCACCGGCTGCAGCGCCGCCAGCGTGATCCCGTCGGCCGCCGTTACCGCCCAGGCATGCATGCCGCCGGGGAGGCACAACAGGCTGCCCCGGTGTGACATGCCGGCGAAGCGGAAGCCGCCATTACCGTAGGCCTCGATCTGCGACTGGTGCGGGTAGAACCCCTCGCCGAGTTCGGCCACGGCCCTAGACCGCGGCCCCGTCGGCGCGTTTCTCCACGGTCTTGGTCGCCGGCTCGTCGGCACGCGACTTCAGCCCGAAGAAGATCAGGATCGGGCCAGCCACGATGATCGACGAGTACATGCCCACGAGCATGCCGAAGGTCATCGAGATGGTGAAGCTGCGCAGCACCTCGCCGCCGAACAGGACGAGCGGCAGGAGTGCGAGGAACACCGTCACCGAGGTGAGCGAGGTACGCACGATGGTCTGGTTGATCGAGAGGTTGATCAACTCAGGCAACGGCATCTTCTTGTATTTGCGCAAGTTCTCTCGAATTCGGTCGGAAATGACGACCGTTTCGTTGAGCGAGAGACCCACCAGTGTCAGCACTGCCGCAATGGATGTGAGATTGAACTCCAGCCCGGTTATCGAGAACAACCCGATGGTCATGATCACGTCGTGCGACATGGTCGTGATCGCCGCGAGGGCGAACTGCCATTCGAAGCGGAACCACACGTAGATCATGATGGCGACGAGGGCGACGACGACGGCGATGGTACCGGCAACCGCGAGTTCGCCGGACACCGTGCCGCTCACCGCTTCGGTGCGTCGTACGTCGTAATTCTCGGTCGCTAGAGCCTCGCGCACCTTCTCGACGGCAAGCTGGTCGGCATTGTCGCCACCCTGCTGCGCCTCGATGCGGACGAGAATGTCCTCCGGCGGGCCAAAGCCCTGCACCTGGACTTCACCCAGATTGAGCTCCTCGAGCAGGCTGCGCACCTGTCCGGCATCGGCGGGTCCGCCCTGATGCTGGATTTCGATGGCCGTGCCGCCCTTGAAGTCGATGCCGAGGTTGAAGCCCTTGAAGAAGGCGGAGCCGACGGCCAGCACGCTCATGATGATCGAGAACACGATCACGTAGCGCGAGATCTTCATGAAATCGATCTTGGTGCCATCCGGGATGAACCGGAAGTACTGGATCTTGAGGGTCTTGGGCCGGCGGTACTTGTACCAGATGGCCACGAAGAACAGCGTCACCGTGTAGGAGGTGAAGAGCGAGGTCAGGATGCCGAGACCCGTCGTGACGGCAAAACCCTGCACCGGGCCGGAGCCCAGGAAGTAGAGCACGATGGCCGAGATAAGCTGGGTCAGGTGGGAGTCAATGATGGTGCCCCAGGCACGCTCGAAGCCCGCATTGATGGCGGCGACATTCGATCGCCCTGCCCGCAATTCTTCGCGGATGCGTTCGTAGATCAACACGTTGGCGTCAACGGCCAGACCGATGGTCAGCACGATGCCGGCGATACCTGGCAGGGTGAGCGTGGCGCCGAGAGCCGATAGACCGGCGACCAGCAGCAGGATGTTGAGGCAGAGCGAGATGTTGGCGAAGAGGCCCCACGGACCGTAGGCCACCACCATGAAGACGATGACCGCAACGGCCGCCACGATACCCGCGGTGACGCCCGACTGGATCGAGTCGGCGCCGAGGCTGGCGTCAACCGTGCGTTCTTCGATGATGTCGAGGCTGGCCGGCAGCGCGCCGGCGCGGAGCAGCACGGCGAGGTCATTGGCCGACTGCGGCGTAAAACTGCCCGAGATCTGGCCCGAGCCACCGGGAATCGGCTGCTGGATGGTCGGCGCGGTGATCACGCGGTTGTCGAGTACGATGGCGAAGCGCTTGCCGACATTGGCCGAGGTAATCTGGCCGAACAGCACTGCGCCGCGGGTATCGAACTGGAAGCTGACCACCGAGCGGCCCGTCTGCTGGTCGAAGCCAGGCTGGGCGTTGGTGAGCGACTCGCCGCCCACTTCGATGTTTTCGTTCAGCAGCTCGTTCTGGCCGTCGTCGCTGGGCAGGATCATGTAGCCGGCAGGAATGCCCTGCGCTTCGGCCTGCGCCGCTGTCATGGACGGATGAACGAGGTGGAACGTGAGGCGCGCGGTGCGCGAAATCAGTTCCTTGAGGCGGGTCGAATCTTCGAAGCCCGGCACCTGGACCATGATGCGGTCCTGGCCTTGGCGCTGGATGGTCGGTTCGGTGGTACCGACCTGGTCGATACGGTTGCGGATGACTTCGATCGACTGCGCCACGATCGACGACATGCGCTCGGTGACGCCTTCGGGCGTCAGCGTGACGGCGATCTTGCCGTCCGGGCGATCGGAGAAGCTCAGCTCCGGCACGCCGCCGACGGCGAGAAGGCCCGCGCTGACATTGTTCTGCAGCGTCTGCAGCGCAGCCATCGCCGCGTCGTGCTGGGTCGGATCGGTGAGTTCCACCGTCACGCCATTGGCTTCGGTGGTGATCAGGTTGCCGATGCCGGATTCGTTGGCGAGCTTGGAGCGAACGTCACGGCGCAGCGTCTTGAGACGCTCGGTGATGATCGACTCGCGGTTGACGCCGAGCAGAAGATGCGAGCCGCCCTGCAGGTCGAGGCCAAGCACAAGCGGCTGCTTGGGCAGGAAGCCCGGCCAGCTCGCCAGCTGATCCTTGGAAAGGAAGTTCGGGATCGCGAAGAGAAGCCCGAGCAACGCGACGACAAGGATGATCGCTGTGCGAACCGGCGTGAACTGCATTTGGAACTGGTCCTGTGTGCCTATCGGGCAATGAAACGAAGCGCCCTTTTGGGGGCGCTTCTAAGACTTTCGGTGCTGTGACGCCAGCCTTTAGGCCTTGGCGGGAGCGTTGTCGTTGACCGGGGTCGACTTCGACCGCACGTCCGAGATCATGTGGCGGACGACCTTGATGCGGACGCCTTCGGCGATCTGCACTTCCAGATCTTCGCCGTCGACGGCCTTGGTGACCTTGCCCACGATGCCGCCGGTGGTGACCACGGTGTCGCCGCGCGAGATCGCCGAAAGCATCGCCTGCTGGGCCTTCATGCGCTTCTGCTGCGGGCGGAAGATCAGCAGCCAGAAGATGACGACGAGCAGCAGGATCGGCGCAAACTGAAGCAGCAGATCACCTGCGCCCATGGACGGCGCGGCGGCCCCGGCTTCCTGCGCGATTGCGGCGGTCACGAACATATAGAGTCACTCCTTTAGTCGAGTTGGCTGTCGGCTTGTCAAAGCGCCGTTGATTGCCCCATATAGGGTGCGTTTCCGGCTATGGGCAGGCCCACCCGGCACAAAATCGCGCGGACTATACAGTTGGCCCCCCGCGATTGCAAAGGCATTCAAGTGCGGCAAATCGGGCCCGTTTCGCCGCGGAACTCCGGCATAAAATGAGCGACGACACCCTGGCCGCCATCGCAGCCTCGCTGGCCAAGATTGCCCAGAGCCTCGAAGTGCTTGCGCCTGCGAAGGCGAGCGAAAAACCGCTGCTCGGCGAAGCCGACGCCTATCATTGGGACGCGTCGGCGGACGCCCTACAGCCGGTGCCGAAAGTTTCGCTTGTGCCGTTCAAGCTGCTGCGCGGCATCGACGACGTTTCCGACATCCTGCTGCAGAACTCGCTGCAGTTCGCGCGCGGATTCTCCGCCAACAACGCCCTGCTCTGGGGCGCTCGCGGCATGGGCAAGAGCTCGCTGGTCAAGGCCGTGCATGCCCATATCAACGGGCTGGGCGAGGCCGGCATCAAGCGGTTGATCCTGATCGAGATCGCCCGCGAGGACATCGAGGCCCTGCCCAAGCTGATGCGGCTGATCGCCAGGGCGGACGCCCGCTTCATCGTCTTCTGCGACGACCTGAGCTTCGACAAGGACGAGACCAGCTACAAGTCACTCAAGACCATCCTCGATGGCGGCCTAGAAGGCCGGCCGGAGAATGTGCTGTTCTACGCCACCTCCAACCGCCGCCACCTGATGCCGCGCGACATGGTGGAGAACGAGCGGTCGACTGCCATCACGCCCGGCGAAGCGGTGGACGAAAAGGTGTCGCTCAGCGACCGCTTCGGCCTCTGGCTCGGCTTCCACAATTGCGACCAGCCCACCTACCTCGCCATGATCCGCGGCTACTGCGACGAATATGGCCTCGTCATCGACGACGAGACGCTGCGCGCCCGTGCCATCGAATGGTCGGCGACCCGCGGCGCCCGCTCGGGCCGCGTCGCCATCCAGTTTGTCCGTAACCTTGCCGGCGAACAGGGCAAGGCCATCTGATAGTCCCAAAGGGAGGGGAAATCATGCAGACCCACCAGCTCCGCTGGTCGCACGGTGAAGCCACCGTGGCGACCACGGCGGCCACCGTGATCGACGCCACCTTCACGCTGCCCAACGGCCCGTTCAAGCCGTTCGCGCGCGCGCCGTGGGTCGGCAAGGTCGACGATCCCAACATCACCGGCCACCTGCGCGTTCTGTCGGGCGATTTCGTCGGCATCCCGTTCGGTACCGGCGGCCGCGAGGCGCCGAACCTGCCCGAATGGAGCAAGCTGCTGACACAGCAGCCGACCGGCACCATCCACGGTCCTTCGGCGCATTACGACTGGACCATCGTGTCCGGCGACGAAAAGAGCGTGACGCTGGCGCTGGACTACGAGCCGCACTCCGCCGTTCGCCGACTCGAGCGCACCATCACCGCCCGCGATGGCGCCCCTGCCCTCGACTTCACCCTGAAAATCTTCGCCCGCCACAAGGCGGCGATCTCCGCCGGTCTGCACCCGAACTTCCGCCTGCCGGAGAACCCGGGCCG
>VFQQ010004551.1_pt1 | contig 12137 bp, 9 predicted proteins | sample 3512341 | NCBI WGS metagenome assembly VFQQ01 (sample SAMN10412373, study PRJNA504923) | tailings metagenome | isolation source: Relicate 2 Philex TSF1 revegetated site | place: Philippines: Tuba, Benguet | collected 2017-08-29 | reverse complement strand
CTCCGGCGGGGCCAGCGACCCCGCTGGACCGGGATCGGCAGGCACGTCGGGTTGCACAACGACCGCCTATCCGCCCGGCACCGCGCTGGGGGCTGGATCTGGGGGCCGGGCGCGATTTTGAAACAGCTTCTAAGACGCTGTTTCAACACGGCTTTTGCCACAGAGGACTCAGAGTGAGGCGAAGCGGCTCCCCTCAGTCAGCAGCGTCGCCTCACTCTGGCGTTTTCGGCGGCCTGCGTGAGCTCTGTGGCTGGTTCTGAAACGGCCTCTAAGCTTGGAACGTTCCGCTTGTCGACGTGCGCGGGTGACGGAGGCCGCCCCCGGGGCTGGACCGGTCTCCCCCGCGAGTTCGTGAACACGCATTCCTGAACCGCTCTTCAGGAAGCTGGACGGCCGCATCGGCGGTTGCCACTGGGACCGAATCCGTTGCCGGCCGAATGCTTACGGCATTGCAAGCGGACGCCCCCCCGCTAGGTGGGGTCTCGATAGCGAAATTGCTGGCGCGTCTGCTACAAATCGCGCCGGAATTGGCCCTGGTGGTCCCTCTCCCGCCCCTCTCCCCCGTTGGTTTTGGAAGGAAGTAAGTCCGATGAGTATGGCGATCTCGTCCGTGCACGCACGGCAGATTCTTGACAGTCGCGGTAATCCGACGGTGGAAGTCGACATCGAGCTCGAAGACGGCACGATCGGCCGTGCGGCGGTCCCGAGCGGTGCGAGCACCGGAGCCCACGAAGCCTGCGAGCTTCGCGACGGCGACAAGAAGAACTATCTCGGCAAGAGCGTCGAGAAGGCCGTTCAGAACGTCAACGAAGAGCTGGCCGACGTCCTGTTCGACATGGACGCTTTCGACCAGGGTGCCATCGACAAGGCGATGATCGACTGCGACGGCACGTCGAACAAGAGCCGCCTCGGCGCCAACGCGATCCTGGCCTGCTCGATGGCCGCGGCCCACGCCGCCGCACGCAGCTGCTTCCTGCCGCTGTTCCGCTACGTCGGCGGTGTCGCCGCGACCCGCCTCCCCGCCCCGATGATGAACATCATCAACGGCGGCGCGCACGCCAACAACCCGATCGACCTGCAGGAGTTCATGGTCATGCCCCTCGGGTTTGACCGGTTCTCCGACGCCCTCCGCTGCGGCACCGAGATTTTCCACAGCCTCAAGAAAGTGCTCGCCGACAAGGGGATGAGCACCGCGGTCGGCGACGAAGGGGGCTTCGCTCCCAACCTCACGAACTCGGAAGAGGCCCTCCAGGTCATCATGACCGCGATCGAGAAGGCGGGTTACCGCCCTGGCGATCAGGTCAAGATCGCCCTCGACTGCGCCTGCACCGAACTGTTCGACGCCAAGACCAAGACCTACACGATCGAAGGGAAGAAGCTCGATCAGGGTCAGCTCGTCGACATGCTCGCCGGCTGGGCGGACCGCTACCCGATCTGTTCGATCGAAGACGGCTGCTCGGAAGACGACTGGGAAGCCTGGAAGATGCTCACCGACAAGGTCGGCAGCAAGATCCAGCTCGTCGGGGACGACCTGTTCGTCACGAACTCGAAGCGGCTCCAGATGGGGATCGACCAGGGTGTGGCCAACAGCATCCTCGTGAAGGTCAACCAGATCGGAACGCTCAGCGAAACGATCCAAGCCGTGAACCTCGCCTACAAGAACGGCTACACGGCCGTCATGAGCCACCGTTCGGGCGAAACCGAAGACACGACGATCGCCGACCTCGCCGTCGCCCTGGGGACCGGCCAGATCAAGACCGGCTCCGCCAGCCGGACCGACCGGATCGCCAAGTACAACCAGCTCCTCCGGATCGAAGAGATCCTCGGGGACAGCGCGATCTACGGCGGCACGATCAAGTAGTTTTCCAAGCAGTTTCCGCCTGCGGATCCTGCAGCGAGACCTCAAGCGGCGGAAGGACTTCGGTCTTTCCGCCGCTTTTTTGTCGAGTCCGTCGCGGCTCCCCCTCCCCCTCCCCTTCCCTCGGTCCCACCGCCGGCGGCCGACCGGTCGGGATTTTCCCCAAATGACCTGCTCAGGTCATGCGGCGGTTCGGGAGGGTGGCTGTAATTCCAATCAATCAACGCGGGCCGGACTGCCCGACCGATCCCCCTGGACTCGGTCGGGCTTTTTTGTTGGTGCGGGAGCTCTCTGATGTAGCTCCGCCCTGGGACAATTGCACTGTTCCTGGAGGGAAACTCCTCCGGCGAGGGCTGGCGCTCCGCTCAGTCCCCCCCATCAATCAGCGCACAGGTGTGGCCGGCGGTCGGCCGAGGTGACCTTCACCTGTAGCCAATGCGGTCGCCTGATTGAACAGCGTGGTGGACTCGCACGCCCCACAGATCACTCCAAGCCAGGAGCGGGCGGCGAAGCGGGGTTCGATCGATCAGAATGTGCGTAACCGGCCAGTAGACGATTTCGTCTAACGCTGAGGCAGGACGGCTTACCATGCGTCTCGTGTCGGTTCCAACCCAAAGCCGGTAGACCGGGGCGTACGAAAGCGGGTAGACGAAGACGATCAGGATGGCGGCCAGTGTCGCCCGGCGAACGGTCGTCGACATCGGCGCCCCCTTCTACAGACCGCATCAAGCCAGACTCTGAGCCAGTCCTGCCATCTCGCTGGCCGCATGCGCGTCGCCGATGCGGTTCGCCACATCGATCCCCACCTTGAGGATCGCCACCGCCTCGGCCGGCCGGTTCGAGGCGGCCAGGATCTGCCCCTGCTGCAGGTACGCCGCCACGTAGTCCGGATCGACCTGCAGAACCTGCCGGAGTCCGGCGAGCGCAGGTTCTGCCCGTCCCGCCCCCCAGTCGTCCATCGCCAGTCCGTATATGAGGAAAGGATCGTTCGGGGACTCTGAAAGCAGCGCTTCCAGCTTCTGGCGGCGGGTCAAAGACATGCTCGTATCGATTTCCGAAAAGGTTTGCGGCGGCGGCTGAAGCCGAATCGCGGCCCGCCGCCGATTTGCCTCCAGGTCTTCCAACCGGCGGCGCAAGGCTTCTCCAGTTCCACTTTGGCAGGCTGCGTGGACTCTACGCCACCCCCGCGGGGGTTTGAAGGGGGGCCGGAGGGGGGGCCGATCATCGCAGTCGTGGAGCGGAATGGAATGCACTCCGGACGGCTGACGGATCTGGCCACCACGAGACTTTGCGCCCAGGGAACAGGTTCGCGAATGTCGAAAAGCCTCCTGCACGCCGGACTGTGCGTCGCTCTCTTTGCGATCGCAGGTTCGACCAGCTACGGCGATGGTGCGATCGAGTCGGTCTCGGCCGTCTCCTCTCTTCCGAGCAAGAACCGCCTCTCGCCGTTCGTGCAGCAGATCCAGCAGATCTGCCCGTCGACCGTGAATATCCACACGGAAAAGCGGCAGAAGCTCGACGTCGTCCTGAACCTCAGCCCCTCCAAGGGCTCCCGCATCAACGGGATGGGGACCGGGGTCATTCTCGACGAACGGGGCTACATCGTCACCAATCACCACGTCGTGCAGGACGTGGAAACGCTCCGCGTGACGCTCTGGAACAAAGAGTCGTACGATGCGTACGTCATCCGGTCGGACAAACAGAACGACCTGGCGATCATCAAGATTACGCCGCGTACGCCGCTGCCGGTCGCTCCCTTCGGGACCTCGTCCGACCTGATGCTCGGCGAAGACGTCTACGCGATCGGAAATGCGTACGGCTGGGAACACTCGGTCACCCGCGGGATCGTCAGTGCTTTGAAGCGTGATGTCGAAGTCAACGAAGAGCAGTCATACAAGAACCTCATCCAGACCGACGCCGCGATCAATCCCGGCAACAGCGGCGGCCCGCTCCTGAACTCCGACGGCGAGATCATCGGGATCAACGTTGCCATCCGGGCGGGTGCCCAGCGGATCGGATTCGCAATCCCCATCGACGACGCTCGCGTCATCGTCGCCCGCCTCCTCAGCGTCGAGGCGATGGACAGCCACTACCACGGCCTCACCACGACCGACGAGAAGCGCGGTCCGGAACGGCACCTCGTCGTCCGCTCGGTTCTCCCGAACTCCCCCGCCGCCGACGCGGGTCTCCAGGCGGGCGACGTCCTCGTCAAGGCGGGAGCGATCAGCCTCACCGACGGCGTCGACCTCGAGCGGGCTCTCCTGGGCCGGCCGATCGGCGAAAAGGTCGAGCTGACCGTCCGCCGCAATTCGGAAACCTCCGCCAAGGAGCTCGCCGTCGCCGCCCTGAGTGCCGACCGGGCCAACGCGGTCCGGACGCAGCTCCACGCCGGCGGCGTCGTCGCATCGAACGAAGTCCGGGTCGCCGAGAAACCCGCCGCCCCGACCCCCGGCCCCTCCGCCGCGGCCGACCGGGCCTGGGACATCCTCGGTGTGAAGCTCGAGAAGCTCCCGACCGGCGACAAGAGCCTCACCGGCCAGCAGTACCGGGGCGGGATGCGGGTCGCCGACGTCCGTCCGCAGAGCCCCGCCTCGCTGAACGGCATCCGCCGCGGCGATATCCTGGTCGGCCTGCACGTCTGGGAAACGATCGACCGGGACAATATCGACTTCGTTCTGAACCACCCCGACTTCCGCTCGATCAACCCGCTCAAGTTCTACATCGTGCGGGGAGGCGAGACGCTGTTCGGGCACTTCAACCTGACTGCCGCCCGGTAAGCCGCTTCAACCACCGCTGATCTTCACCGAGCCTCGCCCCGCTGGGAGCGAGGCTCGGCTCGTTTCTGTGGCCCTGAGGCCCCCGTCTCGCCAGGCGACTCCGGTGTGCGTTTCCGCCCAGCGGCCGGGAGGCCGGATCGGTGAACGCCACCGAAAGTTCCGATGAATTCCAGCGGGGGCGCGGGGCCGAATGCTCCCGCTCCCTCGGGCCGAGTTGCTACGCTGGGGTGCTCGCATGCGAATCCCGTCGCCCTGCCGGCTGCGCGACGGATTCCCTCGCCCGCGGAACTGGAGTGAGAGCCCCTCGCGTTTCATGGCTATTCGTCAACGGTTTTCCGGCTTCCACCTCGCGAGTCTCACCTCCCTGTTCGGCTGCGGCGACGAGTCGCTCGTGCCGCGGTGCGTCGAGATGTTCTCGCAGTGGATCGAGCCGGGGCCCGACTTCGACGAAGGCTCGCAGCTGATCGCCGACATCCTGCTGGGGGGCAAAGACCGGGTCCATCCAGAGGTCGAGAGCGAGCTGCTGCAGTACGTGGTCGCCTGCCTCGCCGAGTTTGAGCAGATCCACGACATCTCGCAGAGCGTCTTCTGGGAGACGTTCGTCCTCTCCGTCCGCGGCAACCGGCTCAAGATCCCCCCCGAGTTCCACGAGACGATGAACTGGCTGATCAAGGGGCGCCCCTTCTTCGGCGAGAGCCTCCATCCGGAGGGGGTCGGCTACAGCTACCTGACGCACGCCGAGGCCAAGGCGCTGTTCGAGGCGATCCTCAAGACCGCCCCCCTCTCGTCGAGCATCGGCTACCGCGAGGCGGAGCCCTGGATGCAGCGGATCATCAGGAACGGCAAGGACGTCTGGTTCGTCCGGGTCTGACCAGCGTCCCGCTGGACCGGGGTGGGCGACGGAGTTGGGTTGCGCAAAGACGATCTGACCGCCAGGAACGGTGAATCTGCAAAGACCCAAGAGCTCCGCCCCTGGACCCGGGTCAGGGGGGGCGACGCCCGGCCAACAAGCAAATGCATCCAGCCAGGCCGGACATCCCCTCTATTGAGCCGCCGCTCGCCGGACCGATACAGTCGGGATTCGCGGACATGCAAGAGGTCCGCCCGCACAGACCCCCACGGCGCGCATGAACCCGATCGCACTGGAATCCGGCCCGCAGCTCATCGCCAGACGCAAGGAACGAGTCCAGGCGCTCCGCCAGCGGATTCGCGGCCTGTTTACCTCAGGCGCCACCGGCCTCCAGCTCGCAACGAGCCTCTGCGAAGGAGCCGAGAAGGTCTTCCTCGAACTCGTCGAGGAGCTCCTCGCCGGGCGTCCCGAGGCGCTCCAGACCCAGATCCGCGAGTCGGGGGCGATCGTCGCCGTCGGAGGGACCGGCCGGGGCGAAGTCTGCCCCTACTCCGACCTCGACATCCTGTTCCTCGACAGCGGGACCGGCCCCGACTTCCGGACGCTCGTCTCCGACATCACCCAGGCCTGCTGGGACTGCGGCCTCAAACTGAGCCACAGCGTCCGGACAGTGGAAGACGCTCTCGCCTTCGCCGCGCAGGACGTCCCGTTCTGCACGTCGCTGGTGGAAGCCCGGCACATCTGGGGGGCGGAGCCCCTTTCCGACCGGCTCATCAAACGGTTCCGGAGCCGGCTCGTCGAACGCCGCCGACGGGCGTTCATCCAGGACTGCGTCGATGGCCGGCGGTCGGAGTGGGAAAAGAGCGGCGGCGGCGTTCAGGAGCTGCAGCCGAACGTCAAGACGTCGCTCGGCGGTCTGCGGGACATCCACCTGATCCGCTGGGTCGGGCAGGCGGCGGTCGGCGTGCGGGACCTCGATCAGCTTCGCCTCAAGGGGGCCCTCTCGAAGGAAGAGTCGCAGGCCCTCCGGGACGCGTGGGAGTTCCTGACGAAGATCCGCTTCGACCTGCATCTCGAGATGGGACGGGCTCAGGACGTCCTGACCCGCGACGACCAGCTTCGCCTCTCGGGAGACGACGGCTCGTACGAGTCGGCCCACATGCGGCGGGTCGAGCAGTTCATGCAGCAGTACTTCCGGCACACGACCAAGGTCGCCAGCATCGCCCGGCGGTTCGTCCGCCGGAACCTGCCGCCGACCTTCCTGTCGCAGACGCGGCAGGTGCTGCTTGGTCATCGGGCCGAAGGGGTCCTGCGGGTCAGCGACCAGGGGGTCGACTGCCGCACCAGGGACCTGCCGAAGGTCGTCGAGAGCCTCGCTTCGATCATGCGGGCATACCGCCTCGCCGCGATGCACGCCACCGACATCTCGGCCCAGATCGAAGAGGCGATCAAGAGCCGGATCCCGAGCCTGACCGGTGCCGCGATCTCGACCGAAGCGGCGAGCCTGTTTCGCGAGGTCCTCCGCTACCCGCGCAAACTCGGGACGCTGCTCCGGAGCATGTTCGAGACGGAAGTCCTCGACGCCCTGATCCCCGACGTCACGCACGTCCGCTGCCTGCTGCAGTTCAACCAGTACCACAGCTACACCGTCGACGAGCATACGCTCCGGGCGGTGGAGGTGATGACCGGCTTCGAAACCGATCAGGGGCCCCTCGGCACCGCCTACCGCTCGATCCGCAACAAGGAGGTCGTCCACCTCGCGATCCTGCTGCACGACGTCGGCAAGGGGTTCGAAGAGGACCACTGTGTCGTCGGGCGGGACATCGCCGAGCGGATCGGGGAGCGGCTGCACTTCTCGCGCGAGGCGACCGAGCAGGTGATGTTCCTGGTGCTCAAGCACCTCGACATGGCGCACATCGCGCTCCGTCGGGACATCACCGACATGAACCTGATGATCGACTTCGCCCGGCAGGTCGGGACGCACGAAAACCTGACGATGCTCTACGTCCTCACGGCGGCCGACATCACGGCGGTGGGCCCGGGGGTCTGGAACGAGTGGAAGGCGGAGCTGCTCGACGAGGTCTATGACCGCTGCAGCGTGATCCTCACCGGCTGTCACGAGGAGTTCCACCAGAGCGAGCGGCTCCGCAAAGTCCGGGACGAAGTGGTCCGGATCCTCGCCCCCGCCACGCCGGGGGAAGCGGCCCAGGTCCCCGGCTGGATCCAGGAGCAGCTCAGCCAGTGCACCCCGTACTACCTGACGTCGACGTCGGCCGAGCAGGTCGCCTCCGACCTCAAAGTCCTCCACTCGCTCGACGACAAGGCGATCGAGGTCACCGGGACCTACGACGCCCAGACCGGCACGGTCGACTACCGGGTCTTCACCCGCAACCCGATCGCCACGACCGGCTGCTTCCACAAGATGGCCGGGGTCCTGACCGCCAAGCGGATGGAGATCCTGGCGGCGAACATCAATACGACCGCCCACGGGGTCGTGGTCGACGGGTTCCGGGTCAAGGACGGGGACTACGAAGGGGAGGTCCCGACGCACCGGATCCGCGAAGTCGCGATGTCGCTGCGGGACGTGCTGCTGGGGCACACAACCGTCGAAGACCTGTTCCGCAAGCACCGCCGCTTCGGCGAGCGGCGGCGGCCTCCGGTCTCGAACCTGCCGACGGCGGTCCGGCTCGACCGGGACTCGACCGACGAGAAGCTGATCATCGACGTCTTCGCCCACGACGCCCCGGGGCTGCTGTACACGATCACGAAGACGATCTACGACCTCGACCTGTCGATCGACCTCGCAAAGATCTCGACCCACTTCGATCAGGTCCTCGACGTTTTCTACGTCCGCGAGAGCGACGGCCGCCCGGTCGCGGGGGAGGACCGCCGCAAGACGATCCTCGAGGCGATGTCAGCCCAGCTCAAGGATTTCGAGACCGGCGGGAACAAGCGGTTCCTCGTCTGACCAGTCGGCCTCGGACCAGCCGCCGTCGATGGGAACCCTGTTCCGAAGCCGCTCCCCAGGACAGCCCCCGAGCGGCCCCGATTCGGCGGCATTGTGAAGAGCAGCCCAGGCCTCCCGGCCGAAGGGGAACCGCGCAGGGCCTTGCCGCCAGAGATCTTACAATCGATTCGGCCTTCACTTGGGACGGGGCAGGATTCGGCGGGCCGGAGTTGTCCTGCCGAATCCCCAGCGATATATTCGCGGCCCGACCGACTGCCCTCCGGAGAGATGGCTGAGTGGCCGAAAGCGCCGGATTGCTAATCTCGCTTCAACAGGGCCGATTTCTTCCGAACCCCTGTGTTTTTCTTATCGGAATCCAGTTTTACCCTCTGAACTGATTCCCTGCAATACCCTGGGATTCCGGGTGTTGGCGGCTGGTACCGGGTGTCGCGACACCCGCTAGCTTCTCCGGGCGAACGACTACGCTCCTGAGCTGGGGGGCGTTCTCAGGGGGGCGGGCGGTTCTCCGCGACCTTGAATTCCAAAACTGAGGGCGTAGACTCCAAGAGGCAAGGCAACTCTTCTTGGGGCAAGTGATGGCGTCGATCTGGAATGTGCCGGAGGTCCTTCGTGAATTCTCGCGCTCTATGCTTGGGGAACGTGAGAAGCTGGCAGACGACCTCAAAAAGCAGTGCTACGTCAGGCGCACCAGTGAAGCATGCCACCTAAGCGCACGGATTGGCGAGATCCAAGGCTACGGGGGCAACATATTGCTCGTCGGGGATCCTGGGTCTGGCAAGTCCAGCTTCATCAACTGGTTTCTTAATGACTCACCGTTCTCGGAGAGTGTTAAGCCTCGTCAGTACACAGTTGACCTAAAGGCAACTGGAGCCCTTATCTCAGAGGACTCTTTCCAGTTCTCGATCCGCGTCAAGTTCACTGACGCCGCGGTGAAATACCTTCGAACAGAGTTTGACGACCCCTGCCACGAGATAAAGACGCGGAACGACATTCATAGCGCCGAAGAGGCGATGATCTCCTACTCGCAAGCTACGGAAAGGCTGATCGAAGCACATCACTCCAAGGCCGAATTTCAAAATCTTTACCTGTTCATCGATGACATTGACTACGTCGAGCCAAAATACTTCTCGATCTTGATGTCGCACTTGAAGCCATTTCTGATGGCTCGATGCTGTTGCGTGGTGCTGGCAGCTCGGCGCCCCGCGTACAACGCGATAATGGCCGACGATGACTACATGATCTCGCACTTCTTCGACAGGCTATCCGTTCTCGAGATCTCGCACCTCGAAACGGCGGAACTTGTCGCAGCCCGAGTCAAAGCGGCCTTCGGAGCATCAGCCACTCTGCTGAGTGAGTGCGCTGATTTCTTGATCAACACCACAGCCAGCCTTTACTCCTCAGTGATGGCCCTCGTCCTTTCGGATTCCAGTGGAAGGCTGGAGGGCGAGGGTACTCTAGAGGACCCCCTCATCGTCGATCAGTTTCCGTTAACGGAACGTCAGCTCTCCTACGTTCAGCACATCTGTAATGGAAACATTCGAACAATGACGCGATTGTGTCAAGCAATCGTTGAGTACATCTCAGAGAATCACCGATTCCTTGAACGCGACAGTAGCGGTCGATGCGTTATTGGCCGTGAACGCTTGTTGTCAGAGTTTGCCGACGAGAAGTATGGCGACCTGCGTATACAGAATCTAAACAAGCGCAAGGGGGTCGACGGAACGTCGCTTTATGTTGTCATACTCGAGGTCATTCACGACTTCAAAGACATTGACGAGACAGTTCTCCGCAGAATCAAAGAGCTTGGCTTTACCGTTGCAGAAGTAGACGACGCAATCAAAGAACTCTATTCCATGGGAATGATGGAGGAGAGGTTTGCTGTAGACAGACGCGCCTTGGGGGAACGCCGCTCCTTGGATCGCAAGTACGTGTTAACACCACGTGGGCGATACTACATCGAATACATGATCCACTGGGATCAATACATCAAAGCTTACGGAAGTAGTAAGCACCATGCGGTCGCGGGCGATGCCCGATCCAGCGAGTTTCTCCGTCGTGCTGTGCTGCAGTTCTTGGCTTCGATCGGCATCGCATGGTCAACTAGCCGGACAGCACAGGGCGACTCAACAACTTATAGAGTTGGAAAGGCAAATCTGCTAGACGCTTTTCTAAGGCAAGGCCGAGAACTGCTCGTTTGGGCAAATCGGTCGGATCGCGTAAAGCCCATGGTAATTTCTCTTAAGCATTTCGAACAGCTTTTGACTGATCTCGCTGTCGTCAGAGCACATGGATTAGATGATGCCTCCAAGTTTTTGGTGGACAACACCCGAGTCCGATCCGCTTGCAACACCAACGACGTTCGATGGGAAATCCAGATTCCATTCCGAATGGATGAGATAACGCAATTCGTCGCAGAGCACGTTCGCGAACCCCGCCGGGCGTCGACGGATCAGCAGGTGACTACATGAGCATTTACCGATCTGAATGCGTCTTCTACCAGTCAGAGCCAGGGGGCCGAGAGACCGAAAGCAGATGCCGTGTAGGTAAATCGAGCTGCAGGTTTTGCTTGTGGCGGCAAAGGCGGATTGATGGGCTCGACATCAAGGACCACGTTCCAATTGTTCAGGGTTGGTGGACAATTGGACTGAGCTTGATGTGTTCGATTTTCGCAGTGGTAGTGTCTCTTTGCGCTCTAGCAGTGGACTTGGTACAGTTGCTCCAGGGAAAAGGATGACCGAACCGATGAGTATGAGGGAGTGTCCTAGGTATCCGAACCTTCCCAGTCCCGATGTTTCAATGAACGTAGAGCTTCCCGTCCAAACCAATTTGATCGACGCGTTGATCGAGAACCGACTGGAGCGAGGGCAGAGAGACTACGTCTACTTCCTGGTCGGTCGATGTGCCGCTTGGGAAACTGAGTTCCGCATACGCGTCGCACGTGCCACTGCCGCGTTGGTGAATTGCGCTCACAACGGCGCGAAGGCGTCACTGCAGCACCGCGTTCTGGCCGCCCATGCATACGGCCGCCTTGCCGAACAGTAGGGCCATGCCCGCACTGGCGTCCTGCTGGCTACTTGAAGTGCTGAAGAGCCCCGCCAGCGGAGGAGTCCAAGGGAAGCGGGGCTTGTGTCTCAACCTCGATCTCAACTCCGCCGACGGGGTAATCTCGTCACTACTTGCACGCCGCCGGTGCGTCGGCAGACGCAGCCGGCATTGCCTCAATCGTGACTCGTTCCCAGCCCGTGAACTCGAGTCGGTCCTCACGACGGGTGAAGCGGCAGGTGTTCTTCGCGTCGAACTCCACGGACAGCACGTCCTCGGCGGTTCGCGTGCCGGCGTTCGGGAAGTGGAAAGTGATCTTCAGCATGGGTGAGCTCCGTTTCTGAAATGGTTCGGTGCAGTCGCCAAACTTACGGGAGGACAGACACCTGTCGCCCCCACAGCCATCGGTTCACTCGTTCGCGGCGGTGCTTCGTCTGCGCCCCTAGCTTCTCGTCGATGTCGGCCTCAGCTGGAGCTGTAATGCCGGCGGCCAGCCGCATCTTGCTGATCGCCTTCCGGTGGACCTGGTCAATGTTTTGGCGGGACGTCTCAAGAACGCGTCCCGCTTCTGCGAGCGACAGCCCCTCTTGATAGGTCAGGTCCAAGACACGCTGCTCGGTGTCGGTGAGACCTCGAGACAGC
>VFQQ010004550.1_pt1 | contig 12139 bp, 16 predicted proteins | sample 3512341 | NCBI WGS metagenome assembly VFQQ01 (sample SAMN10412373, study PRJNA504923) | tailings metagenome | isolation source: Relicate 2 Philex TSF1 revegetated site | place: Philippines: Tuba, Benguet | collected 2017-08-29 | reverse complement strand
CACTCTCTCTCTCACGTTTGTCCCAACTAAGCACATGCACACACTGTCCAGCACATGCATATATATCCCTCCTTCTCGTCTACGGGTGTGCGTCTCTGTCTGTGTGTGTGTGTGTGTGTGTGTGTTGCAGCCCACCTTTGCGTCCAGCAGCTGGCTGCGCAGCTGGTTCAGCTGCTCCTGCTGCTGCGCACACTGCGCCTGCGCCGCCGCGCAGTCCGCCTGCTTGGCTGCCAACGCCGCGTGCAGCTCGTCACACTTCCTCGCCATTGCCTCCTGACCCGAGCTCAGCCTGCTGCTGTCCTGCTCGTGCCTGAGTAGCCTGGCTCTAAGCTTAGCATAGTCTTCAAGCTGGCGTGAGATCTCCGCCTCAACGGTGCGAAGCTCTTGCTCTTTGCGCTGTAGGCGGGTTTCACAAGCTGTGTGGAGCTCGCGTGCGGAGGCAAGGGCGGCGGCCTGCTCTGTGATCTTTGCAGCCTGAGACCTGTGTAGTGCACACACACACACACAGACACACAAGACACAATCAGGCACAAGGTAAAACCGCTGGACTCAACAGCATGGCAAAAAATGTGTGTCGGTACTTGTGTGTTGTGCGTGGCTATTTGCGTGTGTAGTGTGGCATGCACGTGTGCCTTACCTGATGCGTGCATTGAGTGCTGCAATGTCAGCGTTCCGCTGCTGCAGCGCCTCATTTGCCTTGGACAGCTGCTGGTGCACAGCTGATGTCACATGGCTACCCTCAGCCATCGCGTTCAACACGCTCCGCAGCGTGCGCGTCAGCCGGTGGACCTCGCCGGCGTCGCCACCGGCGCCGGGCGCGTCGCTACCGGTCACGGACTCCTGGTCTGACATAGGGGGCAGGTCTGTGTGCTGGGCTGCTGCGGCGAGCAGACCTGACATCTCACGTTTAAGCTGTAACACTCGCGTGACACACACACACACACACACACACACACACACACAAGCTCAGTCATTCCATGCTCAATGCATCCCACGACGATCGGAAGGTCACACAGTGTGCGTGTGTGTCTGTGTGTGTGTGCGTATGTGTGTGTTCTCTCAGCGTCGCTTTGTACATAGTGGTAACGAGAAGCATACCTTATCTGTGAGAGCTGATTTGCAAGTGTGTTCAGTGTGTGTATGTGTATGTCGTGAGGTATGCCTGGTATTGATGAGGGCCATACCTGTGAGAGCTGATTTGCAAGTGTATTCTTCGCCTCTGTGAGATCCCGTGCCGACACTTCGCTCCTCTCTAGCTCTTGTGTCACCCGCGTCAGCCGCTCCTCGGCCTGGCGCGCGCGCGCCTGCGCCACCTGCAGCTCGGCTGCCTGCTGGTCGTACCTTCCCTCTAGCTCCCCCAGCCTGTCCTGTGTGGCTGACAGCTGCTTTGACAGCGCCTCTGTGCGGGCTGCGGCTGCTACGGCCTGCTGCTCAACTGAGCTGACCTGCTGACGGGCGTGACGCTGTAGGGAGGTGAGCGCGGCCTCTGCTTGTTCTGCACGAGACTGGAACGCATCGGCCTGCAATGACACACACACACACACACACACACACACACACACACACACACACACCTTGCTGCTTGGCTGGTGAATGATTACGAAGCATAGCCCAACATGACCCATGCGTGCATGTGCATGTGTGTGTCGATGTGTGTGTGTGTGTGTGTAGTGTTGTATACCTTGTCTTGCAGCTGTGTTGTGTTCTGGTACCAATACTCAATGTCGCAGTCCGCGGTGCGCACCGCTGCCTCGAGCTGCGCAACGCGCGCGGCGAGCGCGGCCGTCGCGTCGCGCCACGCGCCGGCCGTGTCGTCCGCCGCGCGCAGCGCGTGCGCCCAGTGTGCCTGTGCCTCAAAGCATGCTGTTTGTATGTGTGAGGAGGGGCTGGTGGGCATGTCTGTGGGCTCTTCAACAGGGTCTAGTGGCGAAGGGTTACGTAGGTTGTCACGCATGGAGGCTGACTGAGCCTGGACTTGGAGCAGCTGGTGACGCATTGTCTCGGCAAGACTTTCAAGTTCACGGATCTGCATCACGTTCACCAACCACGCACACACATACACACACACACACACACAGAGCACTGAGCCCAGGTATAGTGCTCCTATCCTCAGTTGCGTTGATCGACGAACTGTGGCTTTGTTCTGCTTCAGCGTGCGCAAGGTGTCCGAGGTGGTGAGCATGCTGGCAAGTGAGGTTCCCTCACCTGCTTCTGTGCGCCAGCGAGCTCTTCGGCCACGTGTGCTGCCTGCTTGACGTCCTGAGCACGTTTTGTGTGCGACGAGCTCAGCGCAGCCTGCAGGGTGCGAATCTCCCTGTGCTGGTTGCGGATGAGCTGCAGGATAGCCTTGATGTCATACTCAGGCTCACTGTCCTGGCCTGTGTGCTGCTCGGAGGCCTGCTGGTCACGTGACCCATCATCTGACTGGGCTGCAGCTATGGCCGCAAGAAGCGACGCCTGGCGAGGGTCTTTGCCCCCGGAGCCTTGCTGTACGCGCTGAGACAGGGCCTCAAGCTGCTGCTGTGATGCAGCGAACTGCGCCATTGCGAAGGCAGCTTCCTCCTGGGCTGCTTTCAGGGCCACCTGTCGGGTCACATCAGGCATCGCAGGGTCACATCATGTCAGCCGCTCCGTCTCAAAGCTCCCCTCGCCTGGCTGACGTTGTATGCCAGGCCTACGTGCTTGCTTGCTGAGCTGCCAGCAGGCTCCCCAGACCAGTGGACAGGCGGGGCCGAACGGACGCTCTCACTCACCTGATACGCGTGCACAGTGGAGTCTGGAGCTGTCTTCTGCCCCTCCGCTACCCTGACGTCGCAGTCTGCAGTGCAGGTGTACGCAAGGCACCACAGCAGGGTAAGGAGTGGCGTCCGGGAGCTACCGTGGGGGTGCACGTTTGGCCTGCTTGCATTGTGACGTGACCCCTGGGCTACTTCAGGTCCTCACCTTGCTGCTGCGTGTCAGAGTCCCTGCTGTCAACTGGTACTTGGCCCTGCAAAGCGGCAGCAACAAGCAGGGAGAGGGGAGTCAACAGCGCATCCTGTGGCGGTTTTGCTTGTCGAACCTTGCTGCTGCCACGCTTTCCAGCAATGGCCCTTACTTGGTTGGCCCACTGGAGGGAAGCCTCAAGCTGCGCTATCCGTGCTTTGGCCACTTTGAGCTTCCCGTGCGTCTTCTGCAGCCTCTGCATCAACGCCTGGTTGTCTGCCAGGATTGCTGCTGCATCTACGCCGTCCTGGTGCCCTGGCTCCACACGCTGCGTTCTGCCCGTCGTGCCGGTCATTGTGCTCTCAGAATCGTCCATGTCTTCCTCCAGCATGGCCTGCTGCGTTGTCCTGCAAAGCACCACGCACGAGCAACAGTGAGAGGCGAGTGGGCAAGCATTTGAACACGGTATGACGCTGTGAGACAATGCAAGCTCGGACGCTCAGTGGCGGGCGCTGGGTCCGAGACACCCACTGGAGGACCATCAGCTTCTGAAGCACCCCCTCTAGCTCCGACGTAAGCTGGCTGTTGTGGGCACGGGTCTCGCCGAGGGCCTCTGTGAGACTGGCGACCTCCTCGCGTGCTGCCTCCACCTCAAGACTGTAGCTGGCCTCTCGTGCACCCGCCTCCCGCAAGCGCTCCTCAAGCAGCCGCATCGTGGCCCTGGCCTGCTCAAGCTCTTGCGCCCGCTCAGCAAGACTGCGCTCCCCTGCATCAGTGAGCCCTGCAGCTACCTGCTCTACGCCAGCCCCTGTAATCTGCATGGCCTCGTGCTCCAGCTGCAAGGCGCAGTGCTCTAGCTGGCAGGCCTGGAGCTCGCAGGCAGCCTGGTCTAGCTGGTGCTGCAGCTGCTCAACCTGCCGCTTCAGCACGGCCACCTGCGCGCTTTGCTGCCCCCTCTGCACCCTGCTCTCTTCCAACGCAGCCTGCAGCGCCTGCTCCTTCTGCTGCCCTGCCTCCTCTGCCTGCCTGACTTCCTGACCCCACTGCGCATCCCTGGCCTCCTGCTCAGCGGCAAGGCTCTCCATGGACGCCTCAAGCTCACGATTCTCACGCTCTAGCCGCCGAACCGTGCCCTGTAGCTCCGCGCCACGCTGTTGCTCACTGGCCAGCTGCTCCTGTGTAGCAGCCAGCGCTGCATTAACGTCGTGCAGGCGATCTTGCAGCGCCCTCTGCTGGCTCGTCAGGGCATCGACCTGGCGCCTCGCAGACTGCAGTTCATCCGCCAAACTGCTGACCTGGGATTGCAAGTCCACTGCCGCCCGCTCTGCACTCGCCGCTCGTTGCTCGGCAGCCTGCGTGTACGTACACCAGTGCACAATATGTGAAAAGCTGTGCAGCACAGAAGTCACTGCAGAGCGCAAGTACGGCGGCGCACAGAGCAGTGAAGGTGGCTGCAGCATGTTCTGTGCGTGTACCTCAGCGTCAGCGCTCTTGGTTGGGATGTCAATGGTGTGTACTGCTGCCATGCGCAGCTGCTCCAGCTCACCACGCAGCTGCTGCAGCTCCTCATCCTGTGCACATACAAAAACACAGCACAGGTATTGTCTTGTTTGTCGGACACCCACTTGGTACCCTGGCGCGAGTGATTGGGTACACACATAAATCCGGTCATGACAGTGTTGTACCTGAGATGATACCACAGCTTCAAGCTGCGTGCACTGGTGCGCATGGCGCCGCAAAGCCTCGTCCGCCGCTGCGAGCGCCTGCTCCGCAGCCGCGACCCTGTCGACTGCCGCGGCCCGCTCGCGCCGCACCACAGCCACCTCTACCTCAAGAGCGCTGTGTGCACTGGCTAAAGCCTCGTACTCAGCGGCGCGAGACTCAGACTCAGAGCGCAGCGAGGTTACCTCGTGTTGAGCTGCCGCCACTGCAGCAGCAACCCTGCACGAGCAGAAACGTGACCAGCGCATGCCAGTATATACAGAGTGCATGCATGCACAGGGTATGAATCAGCTTGTCGCAAGAAGGCTGGGCACTTTGCATTCCCGCCTGTCAGGTGAACTGCGGATGACAATGCCAAGTAACGGTGGCTGCAGCTGGCTGTGTTTTCGTGTGCGGCTGCATAGAATGGAAGTGCAACACACCTGGCCTGCAGTCCGTGCACGTCGCTCTCTAGCTCCTGACACCGTATCTGCGCTGTCTGCTGTGCCGCTCGCGCCTCAGCCGTCTCCAGTTCGGCCTGCTGCAGCGCCTCAGTCAGCCGTGCCACCTCGCTGCGGTAGTGCGCCAGCGCGGCGCGCAGGCCGGCGGACGCGGCGGCGGGTACGGAGCCGTCGCTGGCTGCGCCTGGCGTCACAGCCCGTGCGTTGTTCTCATCAGACTGGTGTGCTTGTGGCCGGGGTGTTTGTGCTGAGAGCTCTGACTGCTGCGCGGGCTGTGCTATGGAGTCTGCGGCTTGTGAGAGGGATAGGTCCTGCAGGGCTGTGCATGGTGGGTTCTCTGGGGTCTTTGGCTTGTGAGTTTGATGGGCAGCCAACTGCGCAAACACACCCACACGCACGAGCACACACACACACACACACACACACACACACACGCACACACACGGTACGTACGACCAGACCATGGCACATTACAGTGCCATGTTTATCCATGCCGAGCACAACTGCACATCCTCTAACGTGCTGTTTAGTGCTTGGGCTACACACACGCACACCTACCTGTAGCAGCTTGGATGAGTTGGCCTGTGACTCTCGCAGGGCTCGTTCCGCCCCTTCCAGAGCCTCCAACAGTGTAGCAGCCCTCGCCTCAGCCGCTGCACAGCGCTGGTGCGCAGCGCGCAGACTCCGCTGATGCTCCTGCTTCAGCGCCTGCTCGCTCTTTTGCACCGCGGTACGGGTCTGCTCGAGGGAGGTGGCCTTGGCGCTGACTGCGGCTAGCTTGTCAGCTAAAGCACGCTTATCTGCCTCCAAACTCGTCCTACACACACGGACACACACACACACACACACACACACAGACACACACACGAACATGTCAAGCACAGGCTCAGATCTGTTTGGCCTGTTTGTTGCTGTTTCAACATGTGGCAAGGTAGTAGTCCGTACCTGCGTTCCTCGAGCTTGGTGACCAAAGTCTCAGCTCGTGCCAGCTTAGACTGCAGGGCCTGCAAACTTGCAGCGCTGGTTGCGGACTTGGTCTTTTCCTGCTGCAAGGCCGCCTCAGCAGCCTGCACGGCAGTGACCCGCTGCTTTGCCTCCTGCTGCAGGCGCTTGACCGCCAGGCGCAGCTGCCTGGTGGCTGCGTGGCTGTTCGCGCGAGTGCGCTTGACCAGGGTGTACCTGCATGAGCAAAGGGCGAGAATGCAGGACGTGCCTTCATACCATAAGACAGTCCACCAAGACATCTGATCTCCACGGGAGACCAAACTTCTGTAAAGACGAGCATTCTGTGTGCAAAAGTATGTCCAGACGCACCTGAAAGTGGCAACCTGGCATTGCTTCGCTGCACGCTTCGCCACGACCTGCGTGTCCGCGTACGACTGCTGTAGTGATTGCAGCTGCAATCTAGCCGCTTCCAATTCTGTCCCTGTCACACGGGCCGCCTGTCGCATGGCGTCTAGGGCCGCTGCTGACTGGGCTGCGCGTGTGTCGGCCTCTGTTTTCTGGTGGGCGAGGACGACGAGCAGCGCCTGGAGGGCTCGTGCGTCTGCAGACACACACACACACACGCTGAACACACGCACGCACGCACGTGGCTTGCAAGCCCTCGTACTTGGAACCCAACGCACTTTAGGCAGTGGCTGTGTCTTTGACATAATCATACCTTGTTGTGCGACGGTCATCCTCTGCTCGGCGGCAGCGAGGGCTGCTGTGTGCTGTGCCTCCTGAGCTTGACGCAAGGACTGCTCATTGGCCAGGGACTGACGGGCTGCTGCTTTCTCAGCCTCCACAGCCTACGTACAGACACACCACACACACACACTTAATGCATAAGACTCACTATGGCCGTTCATCAAAATGGCTTTTCATTTTCATCATTGCAAGGCTTCTCACTGTTCTAAGAGCGCGCACCGTGACCTGCATGCGAAGTTCCATACACACCTTAGCCAGCTGTGCGATACGTAGCTTGAGCTGCGCCACGTCTGCACTGCGCTCAGCCCAGCGGTCCTTGTGAGCTGCTAGGGCGTCCTTCAACGCCTGCGCCTGACCCATCCCTGCCTCTAAACTCGCACACACACCCTGAGCCACCCCAACAGTCGCGCTGCCGCTGCTAACAGCCTCCGTGCTGAACGTAACGTGTGCTTTGTCAGACACTGCTGCTGTTGCACCACCTAGCTCATATAGCGAGGCAGTTGCATCTGACACAGCTGCAGTCAGGTTGTGTACCAGCTCCTGGCACGTGCGCATGTGCTGGCACGCCTGCTCAGCTTCTCGCTGCTCCGCAACTAGGCCCGTGACCCACTCTGTGACAGACGCCAAGCACGCTGTTACTGTGTCATGGTTCAGGGCATCGTCATTGGCCTGGGCTAGCAGCTGCAGCTGCTGGGACACAGCCTGTGCGGCTGCTACCCTGCTGCAGGTGCTGCTGCTGCTGTCAGCGGCTGTTAACGTTGTGCTGAGCTGCGATGCAAAGCTGCGTAGGACTGATAACAGGCTGGCAGACAATTGTTGTGTATCAGCTGCGTGCGTCTCAGCAGCGAGCAGCTGCGCAGTCAGCGATGCCTGGTCAGCACGCAGCCGCTCGTTCAGCCGGGCCACCTCGGCCTGGCTGGCTGCCAGCCGCTGCTCCAGCTGCGCCTGAGCGGCCTCTGCGGCTGTCAGCGCGGCTGTGCTGGTTGCAAGCTGGGCAGTGAGGTCGCCCAGGGCGGCCTGGCCAGACGAGGCGCTTTGTGTAAGGGCGGCGTGGGCTTGCGCTGCGTCTGCCTGTGCCTTCACCACTGCATCGCGTAGCTCAACGAGCCGTGCTTCCTTGGCCTGCACAATACAAAACAAGACAAGACAAGACAAGACAAGACAATACGGGACACACACCTGTCTTTGCTGCCAGTTTGCAAGGTGTCACAGCTTGCCTGTCATGTATCACACTCTATGGTCTCTGTGGTCAAAGAAGCGCGCGTGCACACACACACACACACATACACGCACGGCAGCGCTCACCTCTACCAGGGTTTGTGTCTGTGCCAGTTGTCTCTGTGTGTCTCTCAGTGTGTACTCTGCCTCCGTAGCACATGTACGCCACCTGTCGACATCCTGAGACAACTCGGCAGCGCGCTCGGCAGCCTGCAATAAACACCAAACAAGCAAACGACATACGCCCACTACAGCCAGGCACGCACCATAGCCGCGCACACGCAACCATACAGCAGGTATGTGTGTGTGTGTGTGTGTGTCCCCACATTGGCGCATACCTGTGCTGTCTCTGTCTGTAGCTTCTGTATGGCTGTCTGTGTGGCAGCGCTGGCTGCAGCCTGTGTGGCCGCCACCTGCCCTGTCAGCGCCTCGTTCTCAGTCATCAGCTCCTCGACACGCTGTGTAGCTGTCTTGAGGGCCTGGGTCAGACCAGCCTCACGAGCTGCACACTCCTGTGAAACACACACACACACACACACACATGTACAATGCAGCACACATGCGTGCAATGCTGTCCAATAATGTAAGAAATTGTGTGTGTGTGTGTGTGCGTGCAGAGTCATACCTGTGCCTGTTTGTCCTTCTGTATCTGCAGCTCCTGCAGCTGTGCGCTCAGCTCCGTCACATGCGCGTCATACTCGCTCACTGCCGCAGCCTCAGCACGCTCAGCACGCAGGCACGCGCTCTGCACCGCTGACAACAACTCCCTTACACGCGTTGCGAGCGCCGCGACGTCGGCCGCCGCCGACTCGTCCGGCACGGCCGCGGCCTCCGCGATGCGCATGACGCGCGCGACCAGCGCAGCGTGCTGGTCTGCGCTGGCGCTGAAGGCGCTGAGGTGCTCGGGCCGCAAGTGTAAGGCCGCAGCGAGGGGCTGGGCTTGTAAGCACTGAGCTAGGGATACGAGGGGTGTGGAGAGGGCTGCGAGCACACGCTGTTGTCTGCGGCACTCGTCTTGACTGCTGTCAAGCTGGGCTTGCAGCTTGGCTAGCTGGGTGTCCTCTACCTCCTACACACAGACACACACACACACACACACACACACACACACACACACGCACACACAGTACAAGATACCCACACGCTCCAGCACAGATAGCTATGAGAATGACAACAGTGCGATGTGCGTTTGTGTAGCACGTGATGCAGAGCTGCGTAGTGCGTACCTGCCAGTGCTCGACCAGTTGCTGCTCCCTTGAAGCGAGGTGTGCGCGCAGCTGGCTGAGCTCCCCTCTCATACTCGCAACCTGGGACGCAGCAGTGTCGAGCTTGGCGGCTGTCTCGCGTCGTGTGGTTTCGCTCTGCTGAAGCTCCTGCTGCAGCTGGGAGGCGGTCTTTGTCACAGCTGCCAGCTTACGCTGAGCGCGCGTCATGGCGTCCTACGAAGGCAGTACCAATAAACCAACAAAGACACGATACTGTGCCAGTAGCTAGTCTCGGTGGCCTTCACCCTGACCCACACGCGCGCGCACAAACACACACACACACACAGACGGACACACACATATATGTAGCGTACCTTTTCTTGCTGCAGCTTGGCGTCCAAGCTGGTGCACTTGGCAGTCAGCGAGTCAAGCTGTGTAGCCGCCCTGTCTGCCTCTGTGGTGAGACGCTGACGCAGGTCCTGACTCTTACGACGCTCTGATTCCAGAGCCTGTCTCAACGCACATGCACACACACACACACACACATGCTGATACTCCTGGCAATTAATACTGTGTGGAAGGGTCATACTTGTGTCATGCAGGTGGTGTGTGTGTGTGTGTGTGTCTGTGTGTGTGTGTGTGTGTCGTGTGTACCAGCGCACCTTCTTTGCCTGTTGCTCCGCGTCACGCGCCTGGCTCTCCGCGGTGGCTGCAGCTGCGCTGCGTGCGAGCTCCGTGGCCAGCTGTGCCTGCAGCCTAGCCACCAGCGCTCTCTCACTGCTGAGTGCTGCCTCTAGGGATGTCTCACGTAGCTGTGCGCGCTCTCTGTCCGCAGCACTGGACTGGTGCAAGGACTGGAGCACACCAGTCAACAAGTCCTGCATGCCCCCACACACATACACACACACGTGTACCCATGCTATCGCTTTTGTCATACCCTGAAGTATACATGCACGGTGACTATGTTTGCACAGTGCGTGTGGGTAGCTTAGGCTCGGGTGCTGGCAAGGTGGCGCTATCTGTATCGTACCTGGCTGTTGCTCAGGCCAGGCTGGTGTGTACTCTGGCTAAGCACCTCCGATGCCGCCTGTGTGAACACAGTGTCCTGTTTGGACGCACGCAGCTTCTGCCTGCTGTCCGCTGCGTATCGCGCAGCCTGGTTGGTCACAGTCCGCAGCGGCTCGCGCACGGGCAGGGCCTCTGATGCCGCTGCACTGGTGAGGGCCGCAGTATGCGGCCGAAGGGCCGCCGGCAGCGGCGCAGGCGGCCGCTGTCTGCTATCCCTCGCCGCCGCCGCTGCCGTGGCTGCAGCTGCTGTGGCTGCAGCGGAAGGTACTGTCTCTAGCAGTGCAAGCAGCTGCTCCACAGACGTGGCTAGCCCGGGCCCACGTGCGTTGCCGTGTGGCTCAGCAGCTCCTGTGAGGACAGCAGACCCTGCGCTGTGCCGACTGGCCCTCTCTGTGACGCTGTCTCGTGCCTTTGGCGGGGGCCGCGGTATGTCTGGCAGCTTTGGCGTGATGATGCGGGGCGGTGGCTGGGCTGGGCTGGGCGGTACGCTGTTGTGCGCTCTCTGGCGCTCGAGCTCAAGCAGCGAGGCGCTGACGCTGCGCACCTCCTGTGCGTGGCTGATCACGGTCGCGGCCTCCCAATCGCCGGCATTGGCCAGCTGGGACCCCGCATCCGTTGCGGAGGACACTAGGGCTGCGGCGACATGGCTGTCGTGGTTTGCCCACTTGTGGATACGCTGCCAACGGTGCTGTGGGTCGACCAGTGCAAACGCGGGGTACAGGGCCAGAGGCCCTGCCTGTACAGGCCCTATCTCCGCGGCGGGCAGCGCGCCTGCCGCTGGGGAGGTATGAGTATGCTGCTCAGGGCCTCTGTCCGCTGCGGGGCCTGGCACTGAAGCGCAGTCCGGACCTGCGCCCAAGCCTGCGGGGACAGTGTCTTCTGCGCGTCTGCTCATTCATTCGCTGAGCTGCACAGCTCAACGCTCGCCTTACCTGTGTACATAGCTGAAGGCTGCTGCGGCGTCGCCTCTGTGAGCTCTGCTGGCAGGGGGCGAGAGGTCTGAGTCCACGGCGCATAGCTACGGCGCGCAGACTGACTGTGTTCGCTCTCCGTCACTGTATCCACATCTTCGTCCTCATCGTGTGTCTGGAATGCATAGCCTTGCATCGGAATGCTGAGTTATCGTTGCCACTCTGCACGGCCCGGTCAGGAGGTGTGCCTGAGGTACAGAGGTGGGCTTGTGCACGGGTCAGCTCACACGTTCATTGGCAGTCGATACTAACTCGTCTACTGCTTGCAGTGCTGTTGGCTGCTGCTGCTACTGGGGCACGATGACCGGATGAGCACTGACTGCCGGGTGTGACGTGACAGATGATTTGAATTTGAGTGGGCTGTCCCGGTTGTGTGCAGTACGTGGAGGCTTTACACGCACAACCAGAGTCGCTATGATCAGACTATGCAATGAAGAAGCCTCACAGGCGGCTCTGTACAAAAGGAAGATGTCTGGTCTACGCCAAGTACAAACCTGAGCAAATAACACACAGATGAAGAATAGACGCGCACACGTAGCGGCCGCGTATAAGATTAGCACTTTTGATGAATGACTCTGAAGCTGTGAGTTCGCCAAGTATGTACGACTGTATACTGCATCAATCTGAGAAGAATAACCTCGATCCTCGAAACAAGTCATCCGCCTTCCGTATCTAACGCAAGTGGCTCGCTCACGCTGGGCAGTTTCAGCACAACTGTCTGATCAGTTGACAGGCCCATCACACAGTGTATGTGCCCACGTAGGGCGGCAGAGTGACCTCGTTGGACATAGCCTCCAGGAGAGCGGCATCGTCTGCTTCTGCGAGCTCCGCGATGCCCCTGATCACACACACACACACACACACACACACACACACACACACACACACACACACACAC
>VFQQ010004549.1_pt1 | contig 12145 bp, 8 predicted proteins | sample 3512341 | NCBI WGS metagenome assembly VFQQ01 (sample SAMN10412373, study PRJNA504923) | tailings metagenome | isolation source: Relicate 2 Philex TSF1 revegetated site | place: Philippines: Tuba, Benguet | collected 2017-08-29 | reverse complement strand
CTATCCCGAGACGGCCTCGCTTGTCGCCGACTGGTCGGACGAGAAGATCTGGACGCTGACGCGCGGCGGACACGATCCGCGGAAGGTCTATGCCGCGTACGCCGCCGCTGTCTCGCACAAGGACCAGCCGACAGTGATCCTCGCGAAGACGGTCAAAGGCTACGGCATGGGCATGGCCGGTGAAGGCCAGATGATCGCGCACCAGCAGAAGAAAATGGGGCTCGACGATCTCAAGCGCTTCCGCGACCGGTTCAGCGTCGACTTGAGCGACGGCGATCTCGAGACATTGCCGTTCATCAAATTCGCCGAAGACAGTCCGGAGCTTTCCTACATCCGCGAACATCGGACCGCTCTCGGCGGCTCACTCCCGCAACGGCGCACCACGACCACGTTCAAGCTCGATGCTCCTCCGCTCTCGCTGTTCGAAACGCAGCTCAAGGGCTCGGGGGAGCGCGAGATCTCGACCACGATGGTATTCGTGCAGCTTTTGACGAAACTGTTGCGCGACAAGGAGCTCGGGCATCATGTCGTGCCTATCGTGCCCGACGAGAGCCGCACCTTCGGCATGGAGGGCATGTTCCGGACCTTCGGCATCTACAGTCAGGTCGGTCAGCTCTACCGCCCGGAGGATGCCGAGCAGCTGATGTACTACAAGGAGGACCGCACAGGGCAGATCCTGGAGGAAGGGATCACCGAGGCCGGCGCGATGGCGTCTTGGATTGCGGCGGCGACATCCTACTCCTCGTCCAATGTGCCGATGGTGCCGTTCTTCATCTACTATTCCATGTTCGGTTTCCAACGCATCGGAGACCTCGCGTGGGCAGCCGGCGACATGCGCGCCCGCGGTTTCCTGATCGGCGGCACGTCGGGGCGCACGACGCTCAACGGCGAAGGGCTGCAGCATCAGGACGGCCATAGCCACGTCCTGTCTTCCACCATTCCGAACTGCATCTCCTACGATCCGGCGTTCGGCTACGAATTGGCCGTCATCATTCAGCATGGCCTCAAGCGCATGCTCGATGATCAGGAGGACGTGTTCTATTACATTACGGCGCTCAACGAGAATTACGCGCACCCGCCGATGCCGGAAGGTGCGGAAGACGGCATCATCCGCGGTATGTATCTGTTCAAACCCGCGGATCCCTCGGCATCCGGCAAGCCGAAACTTCAGCTCCTGGGATGCGGTGCGCTTCTCAACGAGGTGATCGCAGGTGCGGCGCTTCTCGAACGGGATTTCGGCATTGCGGCCGACATCTGGAGCGTGACGAGCTTCACGGAGCTTCGGCGCGAGGCGCTCGCCGTGGAGCGCTGGAACATGCTTCATCCGGCTGACACGCCGAAGGTGCCTTATGTCACGCAGTGTCTGGCGTCACGCGGCGATGCACCGGCCGTGGCGTCGACCGACTACATGAAGCTGTTTGCCGATCAAATTCGCCCGTTCGTGCGCGGGCCGTATCAAGTCCTCGGGACGGACGGCTTCGGCCGTTCCGACTATCGCCGCAAGCTGCGTCAACACTTCGAGGTGGACCGCCACTACGTCGCCGTCGCGGCTTTGAAAGCACTTGCGGACGACAACAAAATTCCGTCATCGAAGGTTGTCGAAGCCATTGCCAAGTATGGGATCGATCCGGACAAGATGGATCCGGCCTACGCCTAAGGGGTTTTACACTCTATGTCCGCAATCGAAGTCAAAGTTCCCGACATCGGCGACTACAAGGACGTGCCCATCATCGAGGTGCACGTGAAGCCCGGCGATACGGTCAAGCGCGATGATCCGCTCGTTACGCTCGAAAGCGACAAGGCGGCCATGGAAGTCCCCGCGCCGGCGGCGGGCAAGGTCGCCGAATTGCTCGTCAAGCTCGGCGACAAGGTCAGTGAAGGATCTGCGATCCTGCGGCTCGCTTCGGACGAGGCTGGCGATACGGCGGGAAAACCCAAATCTCCGTCTCAAGACACAGCTCCGAAGCCCGAGCCTGACGCACAAAAGCAGAGTTCCGGCGCAGGTTCGTCTGATGCTGCGGCTTCGGACGGTGCCGACGATGGCATCGCGCCCCGTGTTCAACTCCCACTGGGATCGGACTTTGGCGGCGTTCATGCCAGCCCGTCCGTGCGCAGGCTTGCGCGTGAACTCGATCTCGATCTCACGCAACTCAAGGGGACCGGCGAGAAGGGCCGGATCACGAAGGAGGATGTGAAGCGGGCTCTTGGCGCGGCATCCGGCGGCAGTGGAATTCCGGAGATCCCGGCTCAGGACTTCGCCAAGTTCGGACCGGTCGAAACCAAGCCTCTCACCCGCATCCAACGCCTCGCAGGGCCGCACCTTTCGCGCGCCTGGCTCAACATTCCGCATGTCACGCAAAGCGACGAAGCCGACATCACCGATCTCGAGGATTATCGGAAGTCGCTCGACGCAGCCGCCAAGGAAAAGGGCTACCGCGTGACCCTGCTCGCCTTTTTGCTGAAAGCCTCGGTGGTGGTGCTCAAGGAGTTTCCCGAGTTCAACTCCTCGCTCGCCCCCGACAAACAATCTCTGATCCTCAAGCGCTACTACCACATCGGTGTCGCCGTCGACACCGAGGACGGACTCGTCGTGCCCGTTATCCGCGACGTGGACCGCAAAGGCATCATCGAACTCTCGCAGGAGCTCGGTGACGTGTCGAAACGCATGCGCGAGGGCAAGATCTCTCCCGCGGATATCCAGGGCGGCACGTTCTCAATCTCGAGTCTCGGCGGCATCGGGGGCACGGGGTTCACACCCATCGTCAACGCACCGGAAGTGGCGATCCTGGGGGTCGTGAGGGCCGCGATCAAACCGAAGTGGGATGGCGCTGCGTTTATTCCGCGGCTCTTTCTCCCGCTCTGCGTCACCTACGACCATCGCGTGATTGACGGCGCGCTGGCGGCGCGCTTCACGCGGAGGTTGGCAAACATTCTGGAAGATGTGCGTCAGCTCGTGCTGTAAAGCGGGCGACCGGGAGACATGTGACGTGGCGAACCACGAAACGATTGCATGCGACGTTGCGGTCCTCGGCTCGGGCCCTGGAGGATACTCGGCGGCATTCCGGGCCGCTGATCTTGGCCTCAAGACGGTGTTGATCGAGCGCGACGCGACGCTTGGCGGCGTTTGCCTCAACGTGGGCTGTATCCCTTCGAAGGCCCTGCTCCATGTTGCCTCCTTGATCTCGGAAGCCGAGTCCTTCAGCGCGCACGGTGTGGACTTCGGCAAGCCCCGTCTCGATCTTGCGCGCCTGCGCGCCCACAAGGTGGCGGTGGTCGGCAAACTCACGAACGGCCTGGCCGCGATGGCGAAGGGGCGTAAGGTGACCGTCCTGCATGGCACCGGACGCTTCAACGACCCGCATGAGCTCGAGGTCACGCTTGCAGCCGGGATCAAGACGGTGCGCTTCGACAAGGCCATCGTGGCGGCCGGTTCGGAGCCCGTGTCGCTTCCATTTCTTCCGGAGGATCCACGCATCGTCGACTCGACCGGCGCCCTCGACTTGCCCTTTGTTCCGAAACGCATGCTGGTCATTGGCGGCGGGATCATCGGGCTCGAAATGGCGACCGTTTACGCTGCGCTCGGCAGCCGCATCGATGTGGTCGAGATGCTCGACGGACTGATGGCGGGGGCGGATCGCGATCTCGTTCGCGTGTGGGAGAAGCATAACGCGCGTCGCTTCAATCGCATCCTGCTCAAGACGAAAGTTGCAGGCGCAAATGCCAAGCGTGACGGTATCCATGTGCGCTTCGAAGGCAAGGATGCACCGGAGAGCGCCGAGCCCTACGATCTCGTCCTCGTTGCGGCGGGACGGACGCCGAACGGACGGCGGATCGCGGCCCAGCGCGCCGGGCTCGCCGTGGATGCGAAGGGTTTCATTCCGGTGAACCGGCAGATGCGCACGAACGTGCCGCACATCTTCGCCATCGGCGACATCGCGCGCGCTCCCATGCTGGCGCACAAAGCGGTGCACGAAGGGCATGTGGCTGCGGAAGCCGCTGCCGGAAGGCCATCGCATTTCGATGCGCGCCAGATCCCTTCCGTCGCCTACACCGATCCCGAGATCGCGTGGACCGGCGCCACAGAGGACGACCTCAAGGCGCAAGGTGCCAACTTTGGGAAAGCGGTCTTTCCGTGGGTAGCATCTGGACGGGCCATCGCAATGGCGCGTGACGAAGGTTTCACAAAGCTGCTTTTCGATGCCGAGAGCAAGCGCATCATCGGCGGCGGCATCGTGGGTGCGCACGCCGGGGACCTCATCAGCGAGATCGGCCTTGCCATCGAGATGGGCGCCGATGCTGTGGACATCGGAAAGACCATCCATCCGCATCCGACCCTCTCCGAGTCCATCGGCATGGCGGCCGAGGTTTTCGAGGGCGTCTGCACAGACCTGCCGCCGCCGAAGCGCTGACGACGCGCGCACAAAGAAAGGGAGCGATTGCTCGCTCCCTTTCGACGTTTCTTCTTGCTCAACGAGAGGCCGTTACTGGGCCGCCTTGGACGGCGCGTAGTACTTGAAGTCCGGTGCGCTCTCGAGCGCTTCCTTCGTGCTGTTGATCGTGACGCGCATCGTGCCGTCGGCGTCGCGGTTCAACTGAAGATCACTGAACGCAACGGCCACGAGCTTCTCGCCCATCCCGAGGAACCCGCCAACGCCAATCACAGCGTTCGAGATCTTGCCGTCGGCTCCCAGAATGAGGTCGTTGACGTCACCGATCTTCTCGTTGGCCTTGTTGTATACGGTCAGGCCAATAAGCTTCGACGAACGCCACTCGTCAGCAGCTTGGTTGGCGCTGAATGTGCCAGCCGTCTTCTCGGCTTTATCCGTCGATGCACCCGCATCGGCCGACGGCGAAGGCGCCGGAGCCGGATCGGTCACGGAAGGAGCGGGCGAAGGAGCCGGCGACGGCGTAGTCTCCGGCATCTTCTCAGCGGGGGCCGACGGAGACGGCGACGGCGCCGGAGGCGTGGCCTGTGCGAATGCGGTCGCCGCGCCAACAGCAAGGGCGGCGGGCATCGCGATTGCAGACAGCAACTTGGATTTCATCTCTTATCTCCCTTAGCCATACAAAACTGCACCGCACCGGCCTCGGCATAACCAATGCATCAGCCGATTTTTGTGCGTTGCTCTCATGATTATCTGTGCGTTGCAGCGGGCGTTAGCCTGCCTGTCCATCAAACGTCGATCGGACTTATTGGTTCCTCACGCACCCCCCAGATATGCGCCTGTCGGCGCGCGCATTTGCCTTTGGGGCGCATACGGCAATGGGTTGGATTTGAAAGATGAAGTTGCGACGCAAGATGGCGTCAGCGTATTTCAGCGCGCACGAGGCGGTGCACAAACGCAAGCTTGGCTTGCGCGGCAGGCGGTATCACGAACGGATAGAAATCGCGGCGGCCGAGACTGCGGCTCAATCCATTCAGCGCGAGGGTGAGAGGCACCCAGCGCTCGTAGAGTTGCTCGAAGCTCACTTGCCGATAGACATCGTATTTCTTGAACGGCCACGCGGCGCCGAAGAGCAATCCAGCTGCGCGCGGCTCCATGCCTTCGGCTTCTGCCGTCTCAACCGCATCGACCATGTGGAGATAATGCGCCCAGGTTTCCGCCCAATCTTCCCAGGGGTGCATGCTGGCGTAGGCTGACACATGGCGCTCGGCCCAGTTTGGGGCGGGACCGTTCGCATAATACGCATCGAGAGCCGCCTGATAGTCCTGCCGTTCGTCACCGAACAGCGTGCGGAACTCCTCGATTGCTCCTCCGCGTTCAACAAGCAGCATCCAATAGTAGTGACCGCTCTCGTGGCGCAGGTGCCCCAGGAGCGAACGGTAGGGCTCGTCGAACAACTGCCTGCGGCGTTCCCGTTCGACGGAGTCGGCCTCTAGAACGTCCAGCGTGATGACGCCATTCTCGTGCCCGGTTTGCGCGCGCGCGACGAAGTCGAAGAGAAGAGGTGGCGCTTTCTGACCCGCGCCGCCGTCGATCGGAAGGCCCAGCCGCAACAGAGAATAGATGAGGCGCTTTTTCGCCTGCTCCACCTCGCGCCAAGCGTCGAGGCGTCCGGGTTCGCTCAGGTTCGGGATCGTGCGATTGCAGGAGCAGGCCTTGCAGAGCGTCGACGGCGCGCCATCTGGCACGAGCCAGTTGCACGCACCTTGAACGGCATTCTCGCAGAAGCGCACCTCGCTGGCGGCATCCTTGCCGGTCGCGCTCTTTTGTATTTTGCGGTAGAGGCCCGCGTCCGGAGCAACCGGCTCAACAGCGGCCATCACCAGTGCGTCGGCATCGAAGCCGAGGCTGTTGCCACACGCGAGGCAAGTACCGTTTTCGAAGTAGACGCGGTTGTTGCAGGCCGAGCATGTGAACGTCTTCATGGCGCATTCTCCCGGCGCGTCCACCGTTGCTCGCGGACAGTGGCTGCTCAGACCGTGTGCAGATCCTACCAGCGGCGAAGACGCGCCGGTCGGCGACCCACAACCAGAGTTACCGGGCAAAGGTTCCCGCCGGTCGCTACCGGCTCGGAGGCTCACGCGTTTCGCCGTCGGAGGCTGTCACAGTCTCGGGCTCTACCGCGCTGTCGGGATCGGCCTGGACCGGTGTCACGTCCGGCATCGCAACGGGCGCTGGCGGCGGGTCGCTCAGAGCTGCGACGGGCGCGTCGCCACGGCCGGAGAGGAAGCGGGCAAGCGTCGTTCCCCAGATGTCCCAGCCTGCGCGATCGTCGGCGATCGTGTGCCCATCGGAGCCGTAAGGCGGAAACACGTGGAGTTCAGCGTCACCGCCCCCGTCATGCCAGGCGGCGGCCATGGCGCACGCAAGATCGGGCCGGAAGTAGCTGTCGTTGCTCGAATACAGCCACAGCGTTGGCAGGCGTGCCGTCTTGCCGTAGGAGCGCGCCGCGTCGAGCAATCGCTTTTCGCCGCACACCGAGCCATCTACATTTCCAAACGGATGTCCTCCGCGTCCACCCGCGATGTTGACCACCGCGCGCACGTTGCCGGGATTGCGGGAAGCGAGGGCGAGCGAGGCCCATCCCCCCGACGAAATACCGAGCACGATTGTCTGGCCCGGAGCGACAAAGGGCTGCTCGGACATGAAGGACACCGTGGATTCAATATCGTCGGCTGCGGCAAGCCCGGATTGATAGTGATCCGGATTGCTGCAGCTGCCGATCGCCTCCACCATCGGTCCGCCGGTTGCGCCATGCCCACGCCGCTGCGGAAGCACGACGGCGTAACCGCGCTCAACGAACCAGCGTGACAGCCAATAGTAGACCGGCATAGCCACCGCGAGGCGCGTCGCGTCCGATGTGCCGTGATTGATGACAACCAACGGATATTGAGCCGCGCCCTTCGTGCCCGCCGGTTCGGCCGGGCGGAAGACCGTCGCACGCAGCGGTGTCTCCCCATCGCCGCTTGGCAAAATCCAAAGTTGCTCGCGGAGCCGCGCGCCTTCCGGTCCGAACGGACCGAACTTCCGGCTTGCTTCGACTGGACCTGCCGCAGACGGCCCTGATGCCAAGAGAAGGGCTACGCAAAACGTAATTGCGGAAAGCGCTTTGATACCCGCAGCGCTCATTTCACGGCGACGCGAGCATCCCGCGCCTAGGCTTCCCCGTCTGCCCCACGTGCTTCCAACCATGAAAGACTGTCTCCCCCCGTCCGTGCATCAATCGCTTGTGCGCCGCACTCCCGCCTTGCCCGAGGCTGCCCAAAATTGGCGACGATCAACACCCGAGCGCTTCAATGCGCGAAGGCGGCTCGCCGCGCGGAACCCCCATCATTGCCGAACGTTCAACGGTCGGCAGGACTCGTCTCAAGCCTTGCCCATCTGAAATGGAAAAGGGAGTAGATTCAATGAAAATGCTGTGCACTGCGAGCATAGCCGCTCTCCTTGTGACATTCGGAGCACCCGCCTCTCTTCAATCCGCCTCGGCTGCCGACCAAAAACTGTCGAAGGCCGACTGCCAAAGCCTTTGGGGCCGCGCCGATTCCTCGGGCTCGGGATCCCTTTCGAGCGCGCAAGCTCAGCCGTACGTGACGAACTTCGCCAAGGTCGACGCGAACGCAGACGGCAAGCTTTCCGGCGCCGAATTCCTGGCCGGTTGCCAGAAGGGACTTGTGCATGACTCCGCCGGCAGCGGCGCCAGCGAGGGCGCGTCTGGATCGGGCAAGAAGTACTAGGCTTTAGCCCCACTCTGCTGCGGGCTGTCGAGCCCGCAGCGGTCTCGTTTCATTTTTTGAACCGAAGGATCGAAAGCCATACTCATAGCTCTCATATACGTGATTATGCTCATCACGACGCCTTCGGCGTGCTCGTCTAGTTTGTCCGAAACGAAAGTGATTGATCTAGGGCAGTGAGCATCGTTCATTCGTCGTGGTCACTATGCCACACCCGGCGACCGCGCCTTGACCCAACTGCCTCGCCAGATCAGACAACTCCACCGGGCACGGGGGTGCTAACTCTTGACGCTACCGCTCCAATCTCACGCCAGACCGCTCGAGCAGGTTCACATGATCGCTGAACAGCGTCCTGCTCAACCTCTCGACTTCGCCATCATCGGCAACGGACGCATCGCGGCGCTTCTCGATCGTTCCGCGCGCATCGTCTGGTGGTGTTTTCCGCGGTTCGATGGCGATCCGGTATTTTCTCGTCTCATCTCCGGCGATGAAGAGAAAGGTTTTTGCGACGTCGTCCTCGAGGGCGCCGTGCGGACGCGCTCGGCCTACATGCGCAATACCGCCATTATCGAGACCGTCATCGAGGATGACAGCGGCAATGGCGTTCGCCTTATCGATTTCGCGCCGAGGTATCCGCGCTTCGAGCGCATGCTGCATCCGGCGCAGATCATTCGGCGCATCGAGCCGATCGGGTTGCCGCGCATCAAAATTCGCGTTCGTCCGACGTTCAACTTCGGCCAGCCGCGCCCGGCTCAAGTAGTCGGCTCCAATCACATCCGCTACAGCGGCGGCGACCTCACGCTCCGGCTGACCACGGACGCTCCCCTTTCCTACATCGTCCACGAGACGTCCTTTGCGCTGTCGAGGCCCGTCACTCTGGTCATGGGGCCGGACGAATCTCTCGAAGCGGCGGCCGACACCGTGTCGCGCGAAGCGCTCGAACGCACACGCGACTATTGGCTCAACTGGGTGCGGGGCCTCTCCGTGCCGCTCGATTGGCAGACGGACGTCATTCGCGCGGCCATTACGCTGCAGCTCTGCACGTTCGACGAGACCGGCGCGATCGTTGCGGCCCATACGACGTCGATACCCGAAGCGCCGCACAGCCAGCGCAACTGGGACTACCGCTACTGCTGGCTCCGTGACGCCTATTTCGTGATCATGGCGCTGAACCGCCTTGGCGCGACGCAAACGATGGAAGCGTACCTCGACTACATCACCACGCTCGCAATCGGGTCCAAGGGGGCGCTCCGGCCCGTGTACGGCATCGTGCACGATCAGCCGCTTGTCGAGAGCGTGGCCGAGCATCTCTCCGGCTTCCTCGGAATGGGGCCCGTGCGCGTCGGCAACCAGGCTGCGGAACAGCTCCAGCACGATTCCTGCGGCAGCGTGATCCTCGGCGTCTCACAGATGTTCATCGACCAACGCCTGCCGCGCATGGGCGACGAGGCGCTCTATCGCCGGCTCGAGGTGCTGGGGCATCACGCGCTCAACGTCTTTCTCGAGCCCGATGCGGGGATCTGGGAATACCGCGGGCGTCAGCGCATTCACACGCATTCCGCTACGATGTGCTGGGTGTCGCTGGACCGTCTGGCACGCATCGCGGCGCTGCTGGGCCTTTCTGGCGACGCGGAGACATGGCGTCACCAAGCAGACAAAGTGCGCAAGGAAATCCTCACGCGCTCGTGGAGCAAAAAGCTCGGTGCGTTCGCCGGCGCGCTGGATCAGGACGAACTGGATGCGAGCGTTCTTCTCTTGCCGGAGCTTGGATTTCTCTCGGCCCGCGATCCCCGCTTCACGGCCACTCTCGACGTGATCGGTCGCGAGCTTGGCCGCAACGGTTTCATGCTGCGCTATACCAACGACGATTTCGGCGCGCCCGAGACGTCGTTCCTCGCGTGCCAGTTCTGGTACATCGACGCGCTGACGGCCGCCGGACGTGTCGAAGAGGCCCGCACTCTGCTCGACGACCTTCTCGCGCGGCGAAACGCGTTCGGGCTCCTATCCGAGGATATTCACCCGTCGACCGGTCAACTGTGGGGTAATCTTCCGCAGACCTACTCCATGGCCGGCATTGTGAATTCCTGCATGAACCTCTCGCGCAACTGGGTGGACGCCTGGCCGCGCGATCCCGGCCCGGAACCTGGCGCATCTTCAAGCGTTTGATCTTTGAGCCCAATTTACCGGACCCCGCTTTCGATCCAGCAGGCGGGGACCATTGCGTGTGGGCGCGGAGGCAGGCTTGGGACGCATCGTCGTCATATCAAATCGTGTCATGGACCTTCGCAAGGCGGCGCAGGCCGGCGGCGTGGCCGTGGCCATTGCCGATCTCTTGCGGACCCGGCCGGGGCTATGGTTCGGCTGGAGCGGTAAGGTCGTCGGCAATAGCGATATATCGGACCAAGCGGATCTTAGAATTCAGAAAACCGCCGGGCGGAGCGGGCTCGCAACGCTGCCGCTGACAGAGGAAGAGCACCGCGATTACTATCTCGGGTACTCCAACTCGGTCCTATGGCCGGTATTTCACAATCGCCTCGACCTGGCGCAATTCGAAGCAGATTTTTATGCGGGCTACATTCGCGTCAACCAGCGCTTCGCGCGCGCGCTGCATGCCCTCATTCAGCCCGACGACATCATCTGGGTTCACGACTACCATCTCATTCCGCTCGCGGCGGAGTTGAGACAGGCCGGCGTCACCAACCCGATCGGGTTCTATCTGCACATCCCCGTCCCGCCGTCGCAAACTTTCCTCGCTATTCCGGAACATCGGGAACTCGCACGCGCGCTCGCTGCGTATGACTTGATCGGGTTGCAGACGCGCGCCGACGTTGCGAACCTGATCCAATTCTTCGAGGACAGCGTGTCCGGACGCATCCTGCAAGACGGCCGCGTGGGCGTGTTCGACCATCGCCTTCGCATCGAGCGTTTTCCTGTCGGCATCGATGCCGACGCCTTCGTGAAGGCTTCGCCGGTTGCGCCGCTCGTGCAATCCAATGATGACGGTGCGCAGCGGATCGTCGGCGTCGATCGGCTCGACTACTCCAAGGGACTCCCTCAGAAGTTCCGCGCGTTCGGCCGGTTTCTCGAAAAGTATCCGCAGTACCGGCGCAACGTCGTGCTCTCGCAAATTGCGCCGCCGACGCGCGAAAGCGTGGAGGCCTACACAGACATTCGCCAGGCGCTTGAAGCGCTCTCAGGCAAGATCAACGGCATGTTCGGCGAGCTGGACTGGGTCCCCATCCATTATATCTACCGGTCCGCGCCGCGAGACCGACTGCGCGATATCTACCGTTCGTCTCGCATCGGCTTCTTCACCCCGCTGCGCGATGGCATGAACCTCGTCTCCAAGGAGTATGTTGCTTCGCAGGATCCGCGCAATCCGGGCGTGCCGATCTTGTCGCGCTTTGCAGGCGCCGCGGAGCAGCTCGTCGACGCGCTCATCGTCAATCCCTACAATGTCGAGGAAATGGCCGACGCCATCAAAACCGCGCTCGAAATGGAGAAATCGGAGCGGATCGAGCGCTACACGCGATTGATGGAAGTCATCCGTGGGTACGATACGGCAACGTGGTCCCGCTCGTTCCTCTCACGGCTCGAATCCGCGGCGGAAGAGCGTGCACGGGTTGTGGAGCCCCTGACACCGATGGCGTCGCCCAGACCAAAGTCAACGCCCACGGCGGCACCATCCGCCAGCTCTCGTCTCAACAAGTTCGGCGGGAAGATGTCCGGAGCCACAGGCTCTTTGAGCCGCAGCGAATGATCCATGCTCCGCCCAGCCTCGTTGCCGGAGCATGCGCAGGAGGACGTGCAGGGCTATGAAGGTGCTGACCATCGGCGGCGCGATGATCGACACCATTGCGATCATAGAAAGTGCCGCGATCGAGCGGATGTCGCTTCTCAATGCCGGCGCTTCGTTCCTGCTGCTCGAGGAAGGGCGGAAGACGGAAGCGCTGGAGGTTTCCACCCATT
>VFQQ010004548.1_pt1 | contig 12146 bp, 18 predicted proteins | sample 3512341 | NCBI WGS metagenome assembly VFQQ01 (sample SAMN10412373, study PRJNA504923) | tailings metagenome | isolation source: Relicate 2 Philex TSF1 revegetated site | place: Philippines: Tuba, Benguet | collected 2017-08-29 | reverse complement strand
GGCGGCAGCAGGGAGTCGTGCACCCTTGCAGCAGTCCAACACACAGCAGCCAGGCGCTGAGTGCCTCCCCTGCATGCACGCACCTGCAGCTGCCTGCGCTGCACAGGCCTGGAAAGGAGGCAGCAAGGAGTCGCGCACGTCTCGCTCCTCCAAGCGCGTGTCCAAGTTTCGGATGGAGGTGCCGTTCCAGTTGCCCTCCAGGATGTGCCCCAGGAAGTGCTGCAGTAACAAAGGTGGTGAATTTAAACATGCAGTGAGTAGGTGGCGAGCATTCAGGTGGGGCAGCAGGATCGCTCTGCTCCAGTTGCCCTCCAGGATGTGCTGCATGGAGAGCATGGGTAGGTGAGTGTGAGGCCTGATGGCAGCAGCCGTGTGCTCTGTTCCAGGGCAAAGCACGATGGCTTCATGCCAGCAGCCTGGAAGGGCGGCAACTAAGAAGGCCGCAGAAATGCCCCACACAACAAACCCAGCCGCCCACCTTGCACGTCGCCCCAACCTTCACATAAGGCGCGTTGGGCGGGCCCTGGAGGCCCCGCACATAGGCAGCCGCCATGCGGGACAGCAGCAGCGGATCTTCTCCGTACACCTCAGCCATGCGGCCCCAGCGTGCATCCCTGCAGGCAGGCGGGTGGATGGGTTGCTGATTAAGCAGCCGGCCAGCATGCGAGAGTCTCAGCATTGGTGTCAAGAAGTGTGTGGGCAGAGCCATGTGCATCCGCCTTCCCAGCACCACTGCTGCCTCCTGCGCCCCTGAGTGGATCTGTAAAAGTTTTATCCTCCCAAAATCTTGTTTTTGGGATAGGGAGACACGTGCCCCGCCCGGCCTCACGCCGCGCACCCACCCACCTGGCCAGCGTGACATGCGGGCTGAAGCAGTGCGAATGGCCCAGCACTTCGCCTGCGGCAGCCGCCAGGGTGCGGTGTGCCCGCATCTCATCACTGATCTGGCTGGCCATGCGCTCTATGAGCGCATCATTAAATGTGGCGCCCTGCGCATGTTGAAGGTAGGTGCGATTCGTCAAGGCCAGCGGGCGGTTGGCGCAGGTGCAAGGCGCTCAGCAACTGCGATCGGGGAGGACAGCTGTGACCTGATCCGCAGTACAGCAACAGCTGGGTAGGGCACCGGCTGCCGCCGGCAGCGGACGTCGTTTCCCAGCTGCCTAGCGCGACAGGCAACAGGCAAAACCTGGTCTGCCCCCAGAGGCCCACCATGACCGTTTCGCAAGGGCGTGCCTGCAACATCACAATGACAAATTCATGGTGCCTCCAGCTAACCCACCATGACCAGGTTTTGGGGGTAGATTGTGGCTGCTCCGTACTTGCCGGCCGGCAGCTGCTCGCCCGCTGCCCCAACCTTGTAGCCGTGGCCGCACTCGGCCTGCGGCAGCGACACACGTCAGGAGCAACAAGTCAAGCTGCTGTATTCTCACCCACGGCCTGCACGCTGCTCTTCGCTGAGCGATACACAGATTAGGCCTCAGCATGTAGGTGTGGCATGCATTGCAGGTGCATCCAGCCATGCTGCGGCCATGCAGGCGGAAACTGCACACATGCTGCATGTGCGCGAACGTAAGAGACAGCTGCTGAGCATGCTGCGCTTTGGCACAGCCATCCGCTGCAGCTGTTTGCCTGGGACGCGGAAGCAGAGTGCCACGCATGCGCACCTGCCAAGTGAAGGGCGGCAGCCCCAGCTCGGGCACCCCACCGCCTGCATCCGTCTGCAGCTGCGCCACCTTCTGCTGCGGCGTCAGAGCACCCAGCAACGCTTCCAGCCGCTGCTCAGTGGGCAGAGAGGCGTCTAGCCAGGGCCGGCTGCTGCTGCTGCTGCTGCCGGCCTGTAGCGTGACATCGTCTGCTAAGGAAACGGGCAAGGGGGCTCAGGTGGGCACAGGCAGCAGCGGCGGCTGGCAGCGGCGGCAGCGGCAGCGAGTAGAGCGGTTCGGCTTGGCGCACGCAAGAAGCGTGAGAACGCACAACACGCTATCCCAGGCCTCACCCTGCCGGAGGCTTCTCGCGACCGCTGGCGAACAGCAAGCTGCGAGCGCCGCGAAGATCGCAATAGCTGCGCGAACACAACGCTCGCGTCGCATGGCGACATGCATGCGTGCGGCAAGCGAATTGGGCTGCGGTCGCTCAGCGCGGGCGCGACCTGGGCTTGGGGGAACCAGCGGCCTGCCCGGCTAGACAACCATCAAGAGGAGGATACGGTAAAGGTTGTGAATTGACGCAGCGCAGGTGATCTGGCAATTGTGGCAGCGCGGTGCCGCCGCCGCCCGATGTTCAGGCCGGCATTCACCCTTGCCCCTGGATCTCTGCTCCTCGTCGGACCCCACACACGAAACCAATGTGATCTGAAAAGCGCCCAGGAACTTCTTGACAAGACAACGATAGCATTGGAATGATGGTCGCTTCTCTGCGCATTGGTTCTTGCAGCTTGCTGCCTGGCAATCAATTATTGAAGGTACAACAAATGATCTGCAAGCTAGCTGATGCGAAACACCGAATCTGCAGGCCCCGCTAGCTGTCAGTGCTTTGGCAGCGTGTCTCGGTCGGAGGTTCGCCGTGGCCGCTTACGTCATGTGCTGTATGCTGTCAATGGTCAACAGCCGCCCTCACGGTCTTCAACCGCTATCTCTTAAGCTAGCGTTGTTGACATCAGGCGCCGGCCATGGCCGCCTGCACCATGTGTGCGCGTCCTTACCCAGCAGCTCATGCGCCCGCCATGGTCGCCTGCACCACATGCTGCGGCTCCTCGGGCAGGCCAAAGCGCCGCTGGTATGTGCTGACCTGCAGGAAGTAAGCAATGTGGCACTGCTTGTGAGTTTGCTGGAGAGATGCCGCTGCAGTGCTGCACCAAAGATGCACCAGCCTCTTCTTTGCCTTGACGCCGGCCGCTCCAGCAGCCTGCCCCAACCTGGCCGCGCCTCACAAGCCGCGCCGGACAAGGGCTGCAACTTGTGCAGTGTGGCTGTAGCCAGCTAGACTCGCATGTTCTCAGCTGCATGGTCTCAGCTGCCCAACCCAATCGCCCACCCCCACGCACCGCGCGAGCCAGCTGGAAGTGCTGCCGCCCAAAGCTGCGGCGCAGGCGGTCCCCCGTGTTCTGCCGCCGCACCGCGTTGTAGTGGATGGGCGCCACGCTGCAGGCAGGCAAGCGAGGCGCGGGTTGGCAGGCGGGTTGTGTTACTATTAAAATATTCAGAGGTTCTGCCGCCGCACCGCGTTGTGGTGGATGGGCGCCACGCTGCAGGCAGGAGGGCACGGAGACAAGTCGTGTACTTAGGTCGGCCTATGGCTTGCCCCGCAAGCTACGGTTTGATCTTCGCCCCGCCAAGAAAGGGCAACACATGGATGCAAGTTGCTGCTTCAAGCCAGGAGAATGACCTATGCGGGCTCACTAGGTGAGGAAGATCTCGTGCTTGGGGCGGCAGGTGCGGGGGATGTAGCGCAGGAACCAGTGCTGCTCGTCTGCGGAAGGCAATTGGGGGAAGCCAGTACCAGCTCAGCGGCAGCTGCAGGAAACACTTGGCGCCTTCCCATACTCGGCGCACCGACCAGCGCAGCCGATGCCTTGCAGGCGGCACCGCCAAGCATAGTCGCAGCGCCGCTGCTCATCGGCGTCATTGCCAGCTAAAAGCACTGTTGGGCAGCACACCTGAAGTGATGACGTTGACCAGCACAGCCAGCGCCTCGCAGGCCGCCCGCAGCGTGAGCTCGTCGCCCCACGTGCCATCCTGTGCCATGGACCTGTGGCCAGCAGAATCAGGGAGTCTATTAGGAAGCAAGCTCATTCCAATGCTGCTGTGGAATGAGGGATCAAGCTCCAGCAACTTGAGCCGCTGCTGCTGCTGCTGCTGCTGCCGCGAGCTGCCATGAAACCTTGCATCTGTCTCTCCGCAGTGCCCATTTGTTCTGCTTCCATCACGCCAGGCAACTGACTCGGCAGGCAACCTGCTGCTGCGGCTGCCGCTGCTGCTGCTGCCGCCGCCTGGTGCTGCATGCTGCCTGTAAACAAGCCACTGTTTTTTTTTGCAGAGCCCAGTCACTCACGTCAGATAGTAGTCAAACTCCTCCCCGAGGAAGCCGTCAAAGTCCTGCGGACAAGAAATGTTGGTGGAGAGAATCTAAAAGAGCTGGTGAGCTGAGCAAGCCGAAAGAAGTAGCCAAATTCCTTCCACTCAAGCCCTGCAAGTCGAGCATGGAAACAGTGATGCAGTAACCGTTCCTGTCTGTGATGCAGCCGGCGCCAACGTCTGATGTGAAGGGCATGTGGCGCTCTGCTGCTGTGCGCACCTGCCGCCGCGTTCGCATGTACTCGACTGCTTTGCGCCGGATGTATGCGTAGTGCCGCGGCGTGCCTGCGTGGTGGTACCAACAGCACGTTGCAACAGCACAGAAAGAGATGAGCAGGGGCATGCTGATCGGCGGAAGCAGCAGCACAGCGTCAGCAAGCATTCTGGGCTTCGCTGAGCGGCACAAGCGGGCTTGCCCTGCAGCCATGCAAAACAGCCTGTGGCGTGAGCGATGTGAAACTTTGCAAGCAGCATGCGCACCGTACAGGCCAAATGAGATGGCCCGGAATTGGCAGTTGCCTGCGAGGCGGAGGCAGGGCGGCAGCCGATTGAGCCCTCACTTGCACAGCTGCTCCTGCCGCACGGGCTGTGTTAGAGGCATAAATCAGACCTTCCCCTGCAAGCTCAGCTGAACTCGCTAGCAAAAGATGCAGACCACGAGACACCAGCAATCCAAATCTAGAGGCCCAAATAGGCAAAGCCAGCTCACCATCCCCATCCATCACGCAGTGCTCCAGCTTCAGCTTCCACAGCCGCGACTGCAGTTGGGCACATGGCAGTTTCCTGGACATGAGCAGTGTGCATGCTGCATGAACCAGCAGCACAGTCAGCATGCGCAACGCCAGCTGGAGCGAGTCCTTGCTGCCGTGCTTGAATCGCACAACCCAATGCCCAGCTTGCAACCCCACACACCAAACCACCAAGCCAAATGAAGCGCACCTGCAGTCGCTGCTCTGCCGCATCCAGTGCCCCTGCAGCCCACCCGCCGCCGCCCCAGCCCCAGCCCTTGCCGCTCGTTGTTGCCGGCACGTTCTCATGGATCGTGCCCAGCTGCTCCATGCCGATGGCTGCCTCCAACAGCTTGCGGCTGTCGGTCCACTGCAGCCCGCCTGGTGTAGCAAAGAAGGGGGCGGGGAGCAGGGTAAAGGGTGGGAATGTGGCACTGTGGCGGACAAATTGGACCGAAAATGTGCATGTGCACTGGTGCAGCCTGCGCCCAAGTACTCAAATCCGGACCAAAACGCGGTTTGGCCAGCACATCATTCCTCACCTGATGCGGAGCGGCTGTCGCCGTGCAGCTGCTCGTCTGGTTGTGGACTACCCTGCTTCCCTGCCTGCTGAGCTGCCGCTGCCGCCGCTGCTGTGTGATGTGCACGCTGCTCGGGGCGCATGCTGTGCCGCCGCTGGAAAGCGAAGCTGGCGCCAAAGGGAGATGCGCCAAGTGGGTGCTCCACAGAGGGCAGGCGGGTGGCGTTGACCGTTGCGTCCTGCTGCCAGCCGACTTCCAGAGGCGGCATGATGGCGCTCAGCCGCTGCCGCAGCTCCTCCACCTGCGTATTGGAGCATGAAGGGCAGCAGCAGACGCGTGGGCAGGCGTGCGGTACACTAGAGGCGCCGGCGCAGCTGTTGAGGCGGCGGCGCTGGCGGCGGCGCCGGCGGGCCGCGTCACAGCGCACACCTCTTGCGGCGTGCGGTCGCGGTAGCGCGGCGGCGTATCGGGCGGCACGTCTGCCGCTGCAGCGAAACAGCAGGGCATTGCAGCTGCTCCGCAGGGGTTGTTGCTTCCCAGCGAGCTCCAGTGCGGGTCTTGGCCTGTGGCAGAGCACAGAAGGCGTGCAGAAGTCGACGGTGGCTGCCGATCGCGTCAGGGCGGGCATGCTGGCCGCCGCCCTGCTGCCGACGCTGGCTTGATGCTGCCTCCACCGGTGGTCCCCGAGCCTTCCCCTTCCTGGCCCGCTCAGAAGCTGCAGTGATTACATGGGGTAGCATACAGAGCGCACGAAGGGGTAGCGACAAGGCATCAAAAACGCGCGGCGGGCAGGGTGCAGAGGCAGCGCCGAGCCGGCAAACTCGTGGCTCGGGCGCTCGCTCGAAGTATCGGCTCAATGGGAAGGAGGCCGCCCAGGGCGTAATCCCCTGGTCGGCAGCGCTAGCGCTCGCGCTCAAAAGCTCAGCAGCACGCAAGTTAGGGCAGGTGGGGCACTCCAGACACAGCTCAAGGGCAGGCGGGCGGGGCAAAACGGCAAGCGGATAGTCAATGGGGGGCTTGGCACACGAGGGGTGGGATCGGCCTGTCGCAGCCGGGCATTCATTAGTGAGCGAGGTGTGGTGAATAAGATGGCAAGGCACGCAAGGAAGCGAGAGGGATGAGGGGCCCCCAATTCAAGAAGGAAGGGCGCTTGGCAGGTGGGGGTGGCTAGCTGGCCGGCGCATGCATCAAGCATTGTTGCCGGCCAAGCGCAACCACAGGCAGGAATGGAGAGGGTTGGTGGGCAGCCGCGGCAGGCGCGCTACAATATCATGGGGCAAACGAAATGGGGCATGCTGCGGCTGCTCGGGGGCCGGCACGGGGTGGCCAGGTGCGTGTGATGGCAGCCCTCCGGCTGTGCAGTGAAGGCATGCTTGTGCTCACTGGCCGTGCAGCACCGTAGCCGACTCTGCAGTTTCGGAGCAAGCAAAACGGCAGTGTCTTGTCAGGCTGCAAAGACATGCGGCAGATTGCAGCAGCTAGCACCTGGCAGAGGTGATCAGCTCCTTCATCCAACAGTCAGCGCCACTCTATTTGCAGCTTGCTGCGCTGGCTGCAAGCGCCGGCAGGCAGCTGGGCCAGCCAGCACGCAGCCAGGGGCCACCACATAACAAGCCAGGCTCACCGGCGTGGGAGTGAGAGAAGGCAGAGCGGGAGCCCTGGCTGGCGCCGCCATTCATGTCAGGTCCACCGAACGAGCCGGAGGAGCGAGTCTTGGGCCGGCCAAAGTCAAACCGCCGCAGGCTGCGGGCGTGGGATGCAGCCGACAGCCGGTCAGTCAGCCGGTGGGTGAGTTTGGGATCCAGCCAGCGGCGCAAGCCGAGTGCTGGCACAGGCTGGGAACCGCAGGCGCAAAGCACAAAACGACACAATTGTAGCACACCACTATACCGCTTCAGGTTGGCAAGCCGGGTGCTGCCTGCCTCCCCCGCGCCCTCCAGCAACCGCACCCCACGCTCTCACTTCTCCTTGACCTCGCGGGCCTCGTCGCTCAGCTCCCGGGGTGCCCGAGGGGTGGCCACATCGCGGAGGTGAGCCGTCTTTGAGGACATGCCCGCCGCCGCAGCGGTGCTGGCAAACCGCAGGGTGAGGGCCGCAGGCGCGGCGCGGCGGATGGCGGCAAGCATGGTTGAGCACGTGAGCTGCGGCGGGGCAGGTATGGTGAGGGTTTGTGAGGCGGCAGAAGGTGGAGGGAGCCGGCGGGAAGCCCGCCGCGTGCCAGCGGCTGCGTGGTGCAGGCGGCGGGCGGCGGGCGAGCGCCAACAACACCGTCGGCCGGCCCCCTGGGCGTGTCGGCAGCGCTCCAGGCTGCTTCTGATGCGCTTGTGGGCCCGATCAGCGGCACGGGCGGCGCAGAGGCGTGCGGCAGCCGTCAAGCCAGCTTACCGACGCGGCGGGGCTTGGGGGTGGCCGGTAGGCGCACGATGGCGGCAAGGGAGGCCGTTCGCTGGGACGGGGCGCCAACAGGCGTCTTTTGGCGGTCCGGCCAGCATGGGCATCCACAGCTGGCAGGCTCGCGGTCCTCCGCGACGCCCCTGAGCCTTCATCGTCGGCCAGTGTGAGCTTCTCGCTGTCCTGGACGGGCTGCAAGCCGCTTGGGGCCCGCCAGCTCCCCAGCTGGCGGCAGCTGCGCCCGCCTTTTTGCTGCCCCTTGCACTCCGCGGTCGCTGGCCATTCTGGCTCTCCTGGCCCAGCTCCTGTTGCATGGATGAGTTTAACAAGGCATAGGTACAAAAGATAAGTGTGCGCAGGCAGAGGCAGGGCGCAGAGCAACGGGCACGGGGCAGCACAGGCAAGCAGGTTGGCCGGCAGCAGGGGCCATTTTGGCAAGCAAAGCCGGAAGGGGAATCATGCATTGGTACTACTGCAGGCATCAACAGGCACGGCCGCATGTGGCCGTGCTACCTCAACAGAGAGTCTTGGTGGGTCAAGTGCGGGACATGCGTTGTGGGGCGGAGTGAGTGCACGGGCAGTGAGGCCATTGCCACGGGGCATTACCACCAAGCGGCACACTTCTCTGCTCGCATCAGCCAGCTGAGCTGGCGCAGGCTCAGCTGGTCTGCGAGCCGCTGACCACCCGGCTCTTCACGCTGTCTTTCACCTCCTTCTCATCCGCTCGTGAGGCCGCCTCAGGGCTGACCTCCTTGGTCCCCTCCTGAGTGGGGCAGGGGGGCAGGGTGGCTGGCTGTGAAGCACTGCTGTGAAGCAAGGGGCGCCAGCAAAACATGGCAACCCCGGGCGGCTGGCTGTGAGGCACTGCTGTGAAACATGCTGTGAAGCAAGGGGCACCAGCAGACAAGGCAAGTCCCTGCTCAAAACACAGCCACGTCAAAATCAGGTTGGCGCTTCGGCGTAGATCAAAGCTGCGTCGCCGCTGTTATGTTGCAATTGCCCTCCCAGCACACGACAAGACAAGCCCATCCCATCGATGCAGCAAGCCCACCTCCAGGATGCGCTCGGCGGTTCGGTCCAGGTCAAAGCTGCCCTGGCGCAGCTCCTCCCGCCCGTCGTCGCTCTGCATCAACTTTTTGGAGCCTTTAGTGGAAGGAGAGGGGGGCAGGCTGGGGAGCGCGTGAGTGTGGGCCGGGGGTGGTGGGCCACACACTCACGCAGGGCGGGCACAGACCAGGCGCGCGGCTGGAAATGCAGCGCAGGGGGTGCAATGCAGATAGTGCATGGGCTAAGAGCAAACAGGTCCAACGCTGAGCGTGCTGGGCGGCAACTGGGGAGTTGTGAGCAATGTGTGTGCTGCTCTACTTGTGCAGCAGGCTGTTGAACTGGCAGCCCCAGCAGGCTTGCTGCCAAAAGCAGCACCCTGCAACAGGCAAACCCCGCCCACCAAACGACGACCCAAACCAACCCAAGCAGTAAACAAAAGAGACCACATCAGCACCCACCTTTCTCAACGAGCTCTTGAGCCACGTCCTCCGCGCTGCCGCCGCCCTGCGCCGCCCAGCTGGCCGCCGCGGTGTGCAGGCTGCCGGCGTGAGACTGAGGGGAACGGTCCTCTGAGGCGGAGGGGGCCACAGCACCCAGCGCGCCGGTCCGGTCCTTGCGCGGCGCGCCAAAGTTGGTGCGGCGCAGCCTGCGGGCGCATTAAGGCGGGCAGGGGGCAGCCGCATGAGCAGCGGAAGCGCGCAAGTAAGGGCAGTCCAGGCTGCGGTACAGGAGCATGCGTTCCATTTTGATCCAGGTCCAACTGATCCCAAGGCACGTGTGGGAATGGAGCGCAACAAGCAGGAGGGCAGCTATTGCCGGCAGCGGCGCTGAGCAGCACTACTGCATTCTGCCGCCGCTCCTGAGCTTGCCAGCCCGCTTGCCAGCACCCAGCTGCCTCACCGCTGCTTCACCGCCTCAGCGTCTTTGGACATCTGCCGCGTGCCCTTGCACTTCTCCTGAGAGAAGGGGGGTGGAGCGAGGCAGAGCATTAGAGTGCAGGCGGACGCCCCGCAAGGCTGTGTGCCGGTTCAGCACACCTGCAGTCTGCAAGTAGGCACATCGCCTGCATAGCACCGAAGGCATGCCAAGCATGTTGCCCCAGCAGCAGTCACCTTGAAGATGAAGTCATCTGCCGGGTCGCGCTTCTTGTCAGCCTTGCCATCGGCGGCCGTGCTGGTAAAGGGGGCGGCGGCGCCGTCGCTCAGCGGCGCGCCCAAGCGGCGCCCCAGGAGCGGCAGCCCGCTGCGTCGCAGCACGCAAGACAACATTCTGGCGCGGGAGGGCTGCTTCTTAGGCGAACCGCAAGCACAGGGACGCGGCCCACGTGCAGGGTTCTTGCGAGCTGCAACAGAGAGGGCCCCGCGAGGGTTTGTTAGCGAGATCCAGCGTTGCCACACGGAAAGGCGGCCGCCCGGGACTGCTGCAGCGCACCTGCGAGTGTGCCTGACCGGCCGAAGCTGTCAAGGGTTGCCCAGCGCCTTGCAGCGAACTTTGTGAGGACCAGCCCGACCGACACAGCCTTGAGCTGGTCGCGGCGCACCGCCAGCCTTCAGCTTCCAGGCGCCGCCGCCAGCTCGCCGCCCGCCAGCTCGCTCTCCGCAAACGGCCCGTGGTGCCCACACGCACTGGGCATCTGCGCACCAACGATACCATCAACGATTTCTGTAGCCTTGAAGCTCTGCAGTTCTCTGGCCGGGTCTCTACACACCACTGAATGGCAGCTGTCGACGGCGCTGGGTGCAAGCGCCGCCGACCCTGAGTTGCTGATTGCTGCTGCTGAGCTCTCTCATTGTCTGCACCTGACCAAACCACCCAATGGACCGCGTCGACCAGCAGGTGTCGTCCAGGCGCCAAGGCCTGGCGGACGAGCCGCTGGGCGGCCCAGACGCCCTGGCTCGCCACACCCTTGGACAGTCGGCGGTGCCCTCAGCTGGCGCCACTGTGGTTGGCGCAGTGGGAGAGGCAGCAGTGGCGGCAGCCGCCGCCGTCCAGCAAGCCGCCGCTGCGACCGCCGAAGCTGCAAAGAGTGCTGCTGCCGCTGCGGCTGGCGCCGGCCAGGACGTCAGTGGCAGCAAGGGAGCTGGACGCGTCAGCGTGCACCCTGCCGACGGCAGCTGAGGAGGCGCTGGAAGCATCCTGGGGCGAGCAGGCCGCAGAAGGGCGCACCAAACCGGCAGCCGTCCTGCGACCGGCACAGCTGCTTGCCAGGTGTGATTCATTAGTACCATAGCCCACCAGGCTCTGCTGCATTGAATGGTGTCACACAACAACTGATTCGACAGGCAGGGCACCAGGTGCTTCGCAACAGACCACACATGTGAAAGCGAATGGGACAATGTGATGCAGGCACGAGGTCGGTAACCCTGAGAATCCCGGGCAGCATGCGGCCGGCACATCCCGCGTCATCCGCCCCCCAGCGCGCCGCCGCCAGCTGCACTGGCGCCCACGCCGCCGCCGCCGCCGCTGTAGCTGACTGGGCTGAGGCCAAAGCTTGGGAGGAAGAGCAGCCCCTTGCGCTTGGCGTACATGCCCTGTGGGTGGGGGAGTGGGAGGGGATGGAGGATAGGTTATAGAAAAAGCGGAGGCGAGCATGCAACAGGTGGGAGGGAGAGCCTTGGCATACATGCCCTGTGCGGGGGATGGGGTGCAAAGCAGGCTGTGGTAAACGCATGCCGGCCGCACCTCGGGCAAGCAGCCATGAGCAACAGCAGTCGCAGCAACGTGCCAAACGAGGCCACACCCAGCAGTTCCAGACGACCTTGGCCAGCGAAGTGCAATGGCCTCACCACTGTGACCAGCAGCGTGCCTCCCAGCAGCAGGCCAAAGGAGGCGACTCCCCACAGGCTGTAGGGGTCCCAGCGCTCCAGGCCCGAGGTCAGGTTCATGCCGAAGATGCCTGCAGGGCGGCGAGGATGGTTGTTCGTGCCAGACATGCGTGCATGCCAGATCCAGCATCAGCGCCCGCAGCTCGCTTCTGCCAGTGCTGCGTGCACATGCATGCACAGCACGCTCCGGAAGCAAGGCAGCACACAATACCAACTGCAAACTGACTGCCCACCTGTGACAGCCATGTGCACCTCGAACATCATGAGCAGCAGGTCGACCGCCAAGCTGAGCGCCACCTGCGCAGGGAGGTGTTGACTTTTGTGCATTTTTTACCCAAAAAAACAAAGCCAAACATGAGCAGCAGGTCGACCGCCAAGCTGAGCGCCACCTGCAGTGGCCGAGCGACGCTGAAAATTGAAGTGCAGGACAGCACAAGGCAGTCAACACGGCACCCTCTCAGAATGCCCAAGGTGCACTGCATGCCCACGGCTAATTATTGCCTTTAAATATTGCCTTGAGCAATTGCGACGGGAAGCTGTTTATGGCTCTGGTTAATCACA
>VFQQ010004547.1_pt1 | contig 12148 bp, 12 predicted proteins | sample 3512341 | NCBI WGS metagenome assembly VFQQ01 (sample SAMN10412373, study PRJNA504923) | tailings metagenome | isolation source: Relicate 2 Philex TSF1 revegetated site | place: Philippines: Tuba, Benguet | collected 2017-08-29 | reverse complement strand
CTACTTCTTCAAGCTCATCCAGCGCATGCGGCAGATCCTGCCGCCCTGGATGCCGGCGGTGGGCCTGGAAGGTGGGCGCATCAACATCGTGCCGGTGGACTTCGTCGTGAAGTGCATCGACTTCGTCAGCCACAGCAAGGCCGAGATCAAGGGCCGCGCCTTCCACCTCGTCGACCCGCAGGGTTACCGCGTGGGCGACGTGCTCGACATCTTCAGCCGTGCCGCCCACGCGCCGAAGATGAACCTCTTCATCAACGCCGCGCTGCTCGGCTTCGTCCCCAAGAGCGTGAAGAAGGGGATGATGGCGCTGGCCCCGGTGCGCCGCATCCGCAACGCCGTGATGAAGGACCTCGGCCTGCCGGAAGACATCCTCAGCTTCATGAACTGGCCCACGCGCTACGACCGGCGCGAACTCGACGCCGTGCTCAAGGGCAGCGGCATCGAATGCCCCAACCTGCACGACTACGCCTGGCGCCTGTGGGACTACTGGGAGCGCCACCTCGACCCCGACCTCTTCATCGACCGCAGCCTCAAGGGCACGGTGGGCGGCAAGGTGGTGCTGGTCACCGGCGGCAGCTCCGGCATCGGCCTGGCGGCGGCGCACAAGTTCGCCGAGGCCGGCGCCATCACCATCATCTGCGGTCGCGACCAGGACAAGCTCGACGAAGCCTGCGCCGAAGCCAAGGCCAAGGGCTACAGCTTCATCGCCTACCCGGCCGACATCGCCGACATGGCCGACTGCGACCGCTTCGTGAAGCTGCTCATCGACAACCACGGCGGCGTCGACTTCCTCATCAACAACGCCGGCCGCAGCATCCGCCGCGCCATCGAGAGCAGCTACGACCGCTTCCACGACTTCGAGCGCACGATGCAGCTGAACTACTTCGGCTGCCTGCGCGTGACGATGGGCCTGCTGCCGGGCATGGCTGCGAAGAAGAAGGGCCACATCGTCAACATCAGCTCGATCGGCGTGCTGACCAACGCACCGCGCTTTTCCGCCTACGTGGCCAGCAAGGCCGCGCTCGACGCCTGGACCCGCTGCGCCAGCAGCGAGTTCGCTGACGTGGGCGTGACCTTCACCACCATCAACATGCCGCTGGTGCGCACGCCGATGATCGCGCCGACGCAGATCTACAAGAACGTGCCCACGCTGAGCCCCGAGGAGGCCGCCGACATGATCGCGCAGGCCTGCATCAGCAAGCCGGTGCGCATCGCCACGCGCCTGGGCATCACCGGCCAGCTGCTGCACGCGCTGCTGCCGCGCGTGGCGCAGATCAGCATGAACACCAGCTTCCGCATGTTCCCCGACTCATCGGCGGCCAAGGGCGACAAGAGCGCCAAGCCGCAGCTCAGCGCCGAGGCGGTGGCGATGCAGCAGCTGATGCGCGGCATCCACTTCTGAACGGGATCCCATGAAGACTTGTCTTTGCGATGTGCGGACGCTGCTGCGCAGCCTGGTCGCGCTGGCGGCGTTCGCCCTGTTCCTGGCCGGCCCGGCGCTGGCGCAGCGCGCGGTCAGCAACCTGGGCGTGTTCTCGCTGCTGGGTGACGAACTGACCGTCGTGCAGCCGGCGGCACCCACCGACACGCGCATCCAGCGCCAGACCACCGAGTCGCTGTCCAAACGCGACATCGGCTTCGATCAGGCGGCGCTGCGCGGCGTGCGGGAGGTGCTGGCCACCCGCGCGCCCCAGGCCAAGCTGCAGATGTTCCGCGCCACCGCGCCGATCTCGTTCGCCGAGCAGCGTGCGGTGGCCGAGGGCGCCACCAAGGCCGAGCTGCCCAGCTGGATCGTCAGCACCATCGACCAGGCCCGGCTGTCGCACCTGCTCATCATCACCCGCACACGGGGCGATGCCGCGTTCCCAGCCGCCAGCGGCGAAAGCATCGGCCGCGGCACCGTCGACGGCATCGGCTTCTACCTCGACAAGACGACCGCGCTGAAGAACATCGACACCGGCGGCGGTGCGCTCGGCTTCCTGGGCGCCTTCGTGATGTTGCGCATCCAGCTCATGGACGCCAGCAGCGGCGACATCATCGGCAGCCAGGACGTGCGCGTGGGACAGATGCACGCCGGCCGCCGCGACGCCGAGGCCGAGAACGTGTGGAACGCGCTCGACCCGGCCGAGAAGGTCGAGGTGCTGCGCGAAATGGTGCAGAAGAACGTCGCGCGCGTGATGCCGGCCGTGCTCGACGGCAAGAAGTAGCCGCCGCGCCGTGCCGCGGCGGCGCGGCGATCAGCCCTCGGCCACCTTCAGCACCAGCTTGCCGAAGTTGGCGCCCGAGAACAGCATCGGCAGCGCGCCCGGGAAGGCGGTCACGCCGCCTTCCACCACGTCTTCCTTGCTCTTCATGCGCCCGTCCTTCAGGTAGCCGGCCATCTCGGCGATGGCCTGGCCGTAACGGTCGGCGTAGTCGAAGACGACCATGCCTTCCATGCGCGCGCGGTTCACGAGCAGGCTCAGGTAGTTCTTCGGGCCCGCCACCGCGCCGGTGTTGTTGTACTGGCTGATGGCGCCGCAGATCACGATGCGTGCCTTGCGGTTGATGCGTGCCAGCACGGCGTCGAGGATCTCGCCGCCCACGTTGTCGAAGTACACGTCCACGCCGTTCGGGCAGTGCTGCTTGAGGCCGTCCTTCACGGCGCCGCTCTTGTAGTCGATGCAGGCGTCGAAGCCGAGCTCCTTCACCACCCACTCGCACTTGGCCGGCCCGCCGGCGATGCCGACGACACGGCAGCCCTTGATCCTGGCCACCTGGCCCACGGTCTGGCCCACGGCACCGGCGGCGCCGGACACGACCACGGTCTCGCCGGCCTTGGGCTGGCCCACGTCGAGCAGGCCGAAGTAGCCCGTCATGCCGGGCATGCCCAACACGTTGAGCCACTGGTTCACGCTGCCCAGGCGCAGGTCGATCTTGGCCAGGCCGCTGCGCTTGACCTGGTCACCGGCCACGCTCCAGTACTCCTGCACGCCGGGGCCGCCGGTGACGTGTTCGCCGGGCTTGAAGGCCGGGTTGTCGGAAGCCAGCACCACGCCGATGCCGCCGGCCCGCATGACCTCGCCGATGCCCACCGGCGGGATGTAGCTCTTGCCCTCGTTCATCCAGCCGCGCATGGCCGGGTCCAGGCTCAGCGACAGCACACCCACCAGCACGCCGCCGGGGCCGGGCGGCGTGACACGCTGTTCGGTGAACTGCCAGCACTCGGGGCCGGGGTTGCCTTGCGGGCGGGCGGCCAGGCGCACCTGGTGGTTGACGAGGTCGGTGAGTGTGGTGGTCATGCTTGTCTCCGGCAGGGGCCGCGATGCTAGCCAGCGCCGCACGGCCGCGGCGTCACACGCGCGACGTCGTTCTCAGGGCGCCTTGCTGATCTGCGTCACCGTGTACTGGCCGTTCACACGCTCGGCAGCGAAGCGGATGCGGCTGCCCACGGCCAGGCCGTCGAGCATCTTGGCGTCGGCCACGCGGAAGACCATCGTCATCGGCGGCATGTCCAGGTGCTTGATCTCGGCGTGCTTGAGGGTGAGCTTGCCGGCGGCCTTGTCGATCTTGGTGACTTCGCCGGCGGTCATCGGCGCCTGCGCCCAGGCCCCGGTGGCGGCCAGGGCCAGGCTGGCGAGGAAGGTGCTGCGGTGGATCATCGGCGGGCTCCGTCGGGCTGCAGGCCTGGGCGCTGCGTTCCTACAATCGCGCCACCTTAGCGCATCCTGCAAAGCACCACCATGGGCACCACCGGCAGCACCGACCACGACCTGAGCCACGTCACCCCGCGCGACCAGGCCGAGATCCTGGCCCAGGCGCTGCCCTACATCCGCAAGTTCCACGGCAAGACGCTGGTCATCAAGTACGGCGGCAACGCGATGACCGACCCTGCGCTGCAGCAGGATTTCGCCGAAGACGTGGTGCTGCTGAAGCTGGTGGGCATGAACCCCATCGTGGTGCACGGTGGCGGGCCGCAGATCGACGAAGCACTGGCCAAGATCGGCAAGAAGGGCACCTTCATCCAGGGCATGCGCGTCACCGACGAAGAGACGATGGAGGTCGTCGAATGGGTGCTGGGCGGCCAGGTGCAGCAGGACATCGTGGGCCTCATCAACGCCGCCGGTGGCAAGGCCGTGGGCCTCACCGGCTGGGACGGCGGCCTCATCCGCGCGCGCAAGCTGAAGATGGCCGACAAGGACGACCCCAGCATCGAACACGACATCGGCCAGGTGGGCGAGATCACCGCCATCGACCCCAGCGTGGTGAAGGCGCTGCAGGACGACCAGTTCATCCCCGTCATCAGCCCCATCGGCTTCGGTGAGCGCAACGAGAGCTTCAACATCAACGCCGATCTGGTGGCCGCCAAGCTGGCCACGGTGCTGAAGGCCGAGAAGCTGGTGATGCTCACCAACATCAAGGGCGTGCTGAACAAGGCCGGTGAGCTGATCACCGAGCTCACGCCGCGTGAGATCGACGAGCTGGTGGCCGACGGCACCATCAGCGGCGGCATGCTGCCCAAGCTCGCCGGCGCCATCGACGCGGCCAAGAGTGGCGTGAACGCCGTGCACGTGGTGGATGGCCGTGTGCCGCATGCGATGCTGCTGGAGATCCTGACGGATCAGGCCTACGGCACGATGATCAAGAGTCATTGAGCGCCGTCCAGGGTCTCGCGGCTGCCTGCGGCGCCGGCTTCCTGTGGGGCACCGGCGCGCTGGTGGTGAACCTGCTCGTGCAGCGGCACGGGCAGTCGCCGGAGAACATCTCGTTCTGGCGCTTCTTCGTCGGCGCGCTGGCCCTGATGCTGCTGTTCGGGCGCAAGGCCGCGGTGTGGCGCAGCCTGGCACCAAGGGCGCCGCTGCTGCTGCTCTGCGGCGCCTGCATGGCGCTGTACGTGACCTTCTGGTTCCTGGCCATCGCGCGCATCGGCGCCGCGGTGCCGACGCTGATCTCGCTGTGCCTGCCGCCGGTGCTGGTGACGCTGCTGGCGGTGGCGCGTGGGCGCGAGCGGCTGGACGGGATGCTGTCGCTGTGGCTGCTGTGTGCGATCGTCGGTACCGTGCTGGTGGTGGCCCAACATGGTGGTGGCGCGGCAGCCGCCGATGCGGCCACGCTGATCGCCGGCGTGGCGCTGTCGATCGGCTCGGCGCTGCTCTACACGGTGTTCACGCTGTTCAGCGGCGATCTCTCGCGCACGCTCGGCGCCGGGCCTTCGACGATGGCGCTCACGATGGCCGCCTGTGCGGTGATGGCGCTCAGCAGCGTTTACACGCCGCTGGCCTGGCCCGGCACCTGGGCGCCCGAGGCCTGGATGCTCTACCTCGGCCTCGTCACCGCGGCGCTCGCGCTGCTGGCCTTCAACTGGGGCGCCGCGCGCCTCACGCCGACCACGCTGACCGTGGCCACGCTCGTGGAGCCCCTCACTGCCGTGCTGCTGGCGGCCTGGCTGCTCGGTGAGCACCTGGGCCCCGCACAATGGCTCGGCGCGGCGCTGATGCTCGTTGCCATCGCGGGCCTGGGGCGGCGTGAAGCACAACGCGCGGGATTCTGAGCACATGCCCAACCAACACACGGTCTGGCTCTTCGACCTCGACGACACGCTGCACGACGCTGCCACCGCGTCGATGCCGCAGCTGCACGACTCGATGAACGCCTACATCCGCGAGCACCTGCAGCTCGACGAGCGCGCCGCCACCGAGTTGCGCCGCCGCTACTGGCACTGGTACGGCGCCACGCTGCTGGGCCTGGTGCGCCACCATGGCGTGAAGCCGGCGCACTTCCTGGACGAAACCCACCGGTTGCCGGGCCTGGAAGCGCGTGTGCGCGGCCACGCGCATGATCTGGCCGCGCTGGCCCATCTGCCCGGCCGCAAGTTCATCCTCACCAACGCACCCATCGCCTACGCGCGGCGCGTGCTGGAGGTGATGGGTGCGGAACGCCTCTTCGAAGGCCTGCTGTCGATCGAGGACATGGCCATGTTCGGCCAGCTGCGGCCCAAGCCCGACCGGCGCATGCTGCGCCACATCGCGGCCCGGCTTGGCGTGCCGCCTTCGCGCTGCGTGCTGGTGGAAGACACGCTGGTGCACCAGAAGGCCGCGCGTGCCGTCGGCATGGGCACGGTGTGGATGCAGCGCTGGCTGCGGCGCTCGGTGTCGCACACCACGAAAAGCGCCAACGCGCGCCGGCACCGGCGGCCCGCCTACGTGGACCGCCGCGTCACGCGCCTGCGCGACCTGGCGCGTGGCGCCGCGCGCTGCTGAAGAAGGCCGCCCCATCGATCACCACCGGCCGCCAGGCCCAGCCGGCGTGGGTGGCCGCGGTGATGAAGGGCGCCTTCAGCTCCTGCAGGTTGAAGCGGAAGCGGTGGCTCAACTCGCCGGTGGGCTTGCCGTCGGGCCCGAGCATCACGCCGAAGGTGCGCTCGTGTTCGACCTGGAAGAAGCTGATGCCGCGCGCGGTGTGCCAGCGCAGGCGGGCGGCATCGGTGCCCGCCGAGGCCTCGAAGACGGTCCACTGTTCGGTGACGAGCACGGCACGTCGCGACTCGTCCAGCCGCAGCAGCAGCCGGTGTGAGCGGCGCAGGCGCTTGAGGCCCATGAAGTCGAGCCAGCGCAGGTCGGCCAGGTCCCAGGTCACGGCGATGCCGCCATCGGGTTCGCTGCTGACCTTCACGGGGAAGCTCGACTGATGCAGCGCCAGCAGGCGCTCGCGCAGCAGGGTGGCGGACAGCGGCGTGGCCGTGGGCAGCGCTGCGGTGCTGGCGGCCCAGGCGCTGGCGCGGAAGAACCACAGCGAGGCGGTGAGCACCAGTGCGAGCACCGCAGCCACCTGCAGCAGCACATGCTGGCGGAACAGCCGCGCGGCAGCTTGCAGCGCAGGCACCAGCGGCTCGGCCGTTGGGGCCGGCGCGGCCTCCGACGCGGGTGCGGTCAGCGCGTCAAGCGCGGCATCGCTCAGCGCCACGCTCACGTGCACGGCGGCGCCCTCTCGCAGCAGGTGCACCACGCCACCGCCGAGGCCGCGCGTGCCGCGGACCTCGTTGCCGCCGCGGTCCAGCGTCGGCGCCACCTGGTGCAGCGTGAGATAGCCCGTGAGCCCCTGCTGCGCCTGCTCGGCGCTGCCAAAGCGCAACGTCACCAAGCTCTGGCCCGTGGGCCATTGCGTGCCCTCGGCGCTGGCCAGGCCGGGCAGGCGCGGTGCGTAGATCGGCAGCCAGTCCTGCTGCACGCCGCCGGGCAGCGGCTGGGCTGCTGCAGCGGCGGGGGCCGCCGCGGCAGCCCCCGGCTTCACCGCCAGCGCCAGGTGGCCCACGAACTGCGGCAGCACGACGATGGCGAAGAAGCCGCCGAAGAAGACGATCGGCTTCAGCGACACGCCGGCGCGCCACATCGGCACCGCCAGCAGCGCGCAGACGACCGTGCCGCCGGCCAGCAGCGCCAGCACGATCATCAGCCCCGGGTTGGCGGTGAGCACTTCCATGGTGTCCCTCGGTCGTTCAGCGGCACAGCGCGGCGGGGCGGCTCGGGCATCAGCTCGCGCCTTCGGCATTGAACTCGCGCAGCGCCCAGCCGCGGCGCAGCGCCGGCTTGAACAGGGCCGGCCAGACGGCGCGCACGAAGCCTTCGGCGTCGAGCCGGCGGCCTTCGAAGCGGAAGGGCAGCCGGGTGGCGGCGGCCACGGCCTGGGCGTCGCCACGGGCCACGTCACGTTGCCAGGCGCTGATCCAGGGGCTGAACGCGTCCAGGTGCGGATCGGCCACCGGCGTGGCGCGCACCGGGGCCGGCACCACCATCAGCAGCGCTGCCAGCGCGGCGCCGGCCACGCAGCCGGTGGCGGTACCCAGCAGGGCGCCGGCGAGGGTGGCGGGGGCCTTGCGGGCAAGGGTGGCGAGATGGACGGTCTTCACGGCGGCTCCTGGCGTTCTTGGAATGCCGCGCAGTCTCGCGGCCGGCCGCCGCCGCGTCGTCAGGCCAGGGTCGGGCTTTGGTCAGACCACCGTCAGGCCTGCAGCCCGAGGTCGCGCGCCACCACCACGGCCTCGGTGCGGTTGCGTGCCTGCAGCACCCTCAGGATGGCCGCGATGTGGATCTTCACCGTGCCCTCGGTGAGCCCCAGCTCACGCGCGATGAGCTTGTTGGGCTGGCCGCGCATGAGGCAGCGCAGCACCTCCAGCTGGCGCGGCGTGAGCTCGGCCGGGTCGGGCCGCGGCGGCGCCGCGCCGTGGCGCAGGTCCGACAGCGCCTGCGGCGGCATGTAGCTGCCGCCGCCGAGCACCAGGCGCAGCGCCTGCTGCAGCACCTCGGGCGCCTCGCTCTTGGGCAGGAAGCCGGCGGCGCCGGCCGCGAGCACGCCGCGGATCACGGCCGGGTCGTCCTCGCCCGACACCACCACCAGCTTCACGCCAGGGTGCAGCAGGCGCAGGCGGCGCACCCCGTCGACCCGGTCCATGCCGGGCATGTGCAGGTCGATCAGTGCCAGGGCCGGGTGATGTTCCTCGAGCACACGCAAGGCGCCGGCGAAGCCGTCGGCCTCGTGCACCACGGCGTCGGGTTGCACCAGCAGCAGCGTGCGCCTCATGGCGTCGCGCACCATCGGGTGGTCGTCGGCGATCAACACGTTCATGGTGTTTCTTCCCGTTCAGGCAGGCATTGTTCGAGCCAGGCGCGCAGGCGCGCCGGCGAGACCGGTTTGGTGAGCAGGGCAGAACCCTTGGGCAGGCCGGCTGGCGCAGCGTCGCCGCTGACCCACAGCACCGGCACCGCGCGCGGCCAGGTGGCCTGCAGCGCGGCCTGTTCGGTGCCGCCGTCGCGGCCCGCGCCCAGTTGCAGATCGGCCACCAGCGCGTCGGGCACCGTGCCGGCGGGCAGGCGCTGCTGCAGTTCGGCGGCGGTGGCGCCGTCGATGACGCGGCAGTCCCAGCGTTGCAGCAGCAGGCGCATGGCGTCACGCACCTCGGGGTCGTCTTCCAGCACCGCCACCAGCGTGCCGCTGAGCTGGCGCATGCGGTGGCGCGCATGCGCCGCGGCCTGCGGCGCCACCCCGGCCGGGGCCAGGCCTTCGACCATGAACACGCTGCCGCGCCCGGGCCGTGAATGCAGCGTCACACGCAGCTGCAGCAGCCGCGCCAGCCGCTGCACGATGGCCAGGCCCAGCCCCAGCCCGCGCTGGGGGGCGCTGCGGTTGCCGCCTTGCACGAACTCCTCGAACACACGCTCCTGGTCGGCAGGCGCGATGCCCGGGCCGGTGTCCCAGACCTCGATGCGGTGCTGCGCCGTGCCGTCGGCGGTGCGGCGCGTGCGGCAGGCCAGCAGCACGCCGCCGCGTTCGGTGTACTTCACCGCGTTGCCGAGCAGGTTGCGCAGCACACGCTCCAGCAGCACCGCGTCGGTGACGGTCAGCGCCTGCGGCTCGGCCACGTGCAGCGCCAGGCGCAGGCCGCGGTCCTCGGCCTGCAGCGCCCATTCGTCGGCCAGGCGGCGCAGCAGCGGCGCCAGCGCCACGGTGTCCCACTGCGGCACGATGGCGCCGGCGTCCATGCGCGACACGTCCAGCAGCGCCGCGAAGAGTGTGTCCAGCGCCGCCAGCGAAGCCTGCATGCGCTCGGCGATCTCGGCCTGCGCGGGCGCCAGCGGGCCGGCGCGCAGCGCGGCCATGTAGAGGCCGAGCGCGTGCGCGGGCTGGCGCAGGTCGTGGCTGGCGGCGGCCAGGAACCGTGCCTTGGCCTGTTCGGCCACCTCGGCGCCGGCCTGGGCGTGGTGGAGCTGCTCGTGCAGCGCGTCGATCTGCGCCTGCAGTGCCGGCGCCTGGCGCAGCCGGCTGCGCGTGGCGTCCACCTGCGCGAAGTGGCGCCGGGCCAGCCAGCCCGAAGCCGCCAGCGCGGCCGCGGCCAGCCAGGGCCCGAGCGCCGGCTCGGCCGCGGCCAGCAGGCCGGCCAGCGCCAGCCCCATGGCCGGCAGCAGCCACCAGGGGCGGCGGCGTTGCCAGGCCACGAAGGCGGCGAGCACGGCCAGGGCGCCCAAGGCGCCCGCGCTGGCCCATGCCACGGCTGCCACCATCGAAATGCCTTCCTCCCCTTGCCGGGCGCGCATTGTCGCGGGCGTGGCGGCGGCTGGGGCGGCTGGCCGGCATCGGCCTTTCGGGAGAGCGCCGCCCAGGAAGTGGGTCAGTGTTTACCTGCAAGGAACGGCGCCGGAGCGGCCGGGGCCCTGTGCCAGAATCTTTGCAGCTTGTGTCCGCAGCCGCTCCCCACACGATGACAGAAGAGACAGTGCCCGAGCCGGCCGTGGAAGCCAGGGAGGCCGACCAGCCCGCCGAGGCTTCGCCCAAGGCCCCCGCCCGCAAGCGCCCCAAGCCCGGTGAACGGCGCGTGCAGATCCTGCAGACGCTGGCCGGCATGCTGGAGCAGCCCGGCGCCGAGCGCATCACCACCGCCGCGCTGGCGGCCAAGCTCGACGTCAGCGAAGCGGCGCTCTACCGCCACTTCGCCAGCAAGGCGCAGATGTTCGAGGGGCTCATCGAGTTCATCGAAAGCAGCGTCTTCACGCTCGTCAACCAGATCACCGAACGCGAGCCGCAGCCGGCGGCGCAGGTGCAGCGCATCGCTGCGGTGTTGCTGCAGTTCGGCGAGAAGAACCCGGGCATGACCCGCGTCATGGTGGGCGATGCACTCGTGTTCGAGCACGAGCGGCTGAACCTGCGCATGAACCAGTTCTTCGACCGCGTGGAGAGCGCGCTGCGCCTGAGCCTGCGTGCCTGGGCCGAAGCGGGCGGCTCGCCCACGCCGACGGTGGACGCGCAGGCGCTGGCCTCGGCGATCACCGCCATGGTGGTGGGCCGGTTGCAGCGCTACGCACGGTCGGGCTTCAAGCGCTCGCCCACCGAGCACCTGGAGCACGCGCTGGCCCGTTTGCTGGGCTGACCACCGTGGTGGAGATCGAGGCCGGGGGGTCCCGGCTGCGCCTGCTGGCGCAGCGTGCGGCCTTCCTGCCCGAACACGGCGCGCTGTTGGTGGCCGATGCACACATCGGCAAGGCGGTGTCGTTCCGCAAACTCGGCGTGCCGGTGCCCGAGGCCACGACCGAGGGCACGCTGGCGCGCCTGTCCGCGGCCGTGGCGGCCACCGGTGCGCGCCACATCGTGTTCCTGGGCGACCTGCTGCACTCCGCGCGTGCCCGCGCCGCCGCCACCGTGGCGGCGGTGGCACGCTGGCGCGAAGCCCATGCCGAGCTGGAGCTGACGCTGGTGCGCGGCAACCACGACGGCCATGCGGGCGACCCGCCGGCCGACTGGGGCGTGCGCTGCGTCGACGAGCCCTGGCTGCTCGGCGGCCTGGCGCTGTGCCACCACCCGCAGGAACATGCCGAGGGCTACGTGCTCGCCGGCCACGTCCACCCGGCCGTGGTGCTGGCCGGCCGCGCCCACGAAACGCTGCGCCTGCCCTGTTTCCACCTCGGCCCGCGCACGGGGGTGCTGCCGGCCTTTGGCGAGTTCACCGGCAGCCACGTGCTGCCGCGCGCGCCCGGCGACCGCGTCTTCGCGGTGGCGCAGGACCTGGTGCGTGAGGTGCCCGCCCTACACTCCCCGCCGCCATGAACGCCGCCTTCGAACACCTGCTGGAGCGTGCGCACGCGCTCATCACCCGCCTGGAGGCCGTGCTGCCGCAGCCGCCGGCGGCACCCGACTGGTCGGCGTCCATCGCCTGGCGCTACCGCCGGCGTGGCAATGCCGGCGTGCTGGAAGCCGTGAAACACGTGGCCACGATCCGCCTGGCCGACCTGCAGGAGGTGGAGCCGCAGAAGGAACGCCTGCTGCGCAACACCGAGCAGTTCGTGGCCGGCCACGGTGCGAACAACGTGCTGCTGACGGGCGCGCGCGGCACCGGCAAGAGCAGCCTGATCAAGGCCTGCCTGAACGAGTTTGCGCCGCGCGGCCTGCGCCTGATTGAGGTCGACAAGGCCGATCTCGTGGACCTGCAGGACATCGTCGACCTCGTGGCCGAACGCCCCGAGCGTTTCATCGTGTTCTGCGACGACCTCAGCTTCGACGAGGGCGAACCCGGCTACAAGGCGCTGAAGAGCGTGCTCGACGGCAGCGTGGCGCAGGCCAGCGACAACCTGCTGATCTACGCCACCAGCAACCGCCGCCACCTGCTGCCCGAGTACATGAAGGA
>VFQQ010004546.1_pt1 | contig 12151 bp, 14 predicted proteins | sample 3512341 | NCBI WGS metagenome assembly VFQQ01 (sample SAMN10412373, study PRJNA504923) | tailings metagenome | isolation source: Relicate 2 Philex TSF1 revegetated site | place: Philippines: Tuba, Benguet | collected 2017-08-29 | reverse complement strand
ATCTGAGCAGCAGCGCTTGCGCACCGAGGGCTTCATGGCCGCCTCCAGGGCGCTCACCACGTCCACCTGCTCGCCCACCACAAGGACGCCCAGGCCGTCTAGGCCGCTCTTAGGGGCCTGCGGCGGCAATCAGGGTGGCAGGGCGGCACGGCTGACCTGGGCGGCTCAAGGGCTGCAGGCCTGGCGTGGCAGCCAGCGCGGCAGCTGCCCTTGCAGTACACACAAACACGCCTTGCTTCACACGTGCACATGATATACGCCCCCAGCAGCTGCCCGCTGTGCTTGCACCCACCTGCATGACCACCAGGCCCTCCAGCCCCATGTTCAGCAGGTTGTAGGCCAGCCGCAGCTGGATGTGGCCCGCATCATACAGCTTCTTCACCCGGCGCAGCGTGCTGGTCATCTTGAGGCCCAGCGTCTTGATGCGCTCACCCACCTGCTCGCCCTGCTCCACCAGCACCTCCACACGACTCTGGAGCGGGGCGGGAGGGACGGGGCTGCATACATACAAGTGCAGCAGGAACGCAGGGCCGTGGCCGATCCCAGCACCCGCCCTTGCACCTGCAAGCCCTCCTGCCGCCTGCTGTGCCTTGCTAGCAATGCACGCCACTTGGCTGGGCAGGCTCACCTGGGAGGCGCGGCTGCCGCGCTTCACCACCCGTGGCAGGGCCTCCTTGTCAGGGTCCTCCGGCGCCATGGCCTCTGCAGACGGGGCAGCCTGCTGGCTGGGCGGCACGCGGGTGCCCGCCTCAGCCGCGGCAGCACCCTGCGAGGACGGGTGGGCAGGTGGTGGGCAAGCGCGGTTGGAGACAGTGTGCCACAGCTCAGCATGCCAGTGGTGCGGTGGCATCCAAGGCTGGCACTGCAGAGCCCCCAGGATGCAGCACGAAACGCAAGGCCTGGTGCATGCTGCCACGCTGTGCCACCTGGCTGATGAAGGGAGGCCAGGCGGCACCCTGCATACCCCAGCCGCACCTGCCCAAACTTGGCGAGCAGGCCCTGCACCCCCTCCCCCTCCAGCCCAGCCCAGGCGCCAGTGGCCAGGTTCTTCCTCAGCCCCTGAGCGGTAGGTAGATGGGGGAGCAAGGGGCGGGGCTTGGATCAGCAGGCAGGCAAGGGCCTCAGAGCGCCGCAAACACACCCTCCATGCCATGCCGCCCACCCGCAGCCCCAAGGCAGCTCAGCAGCACAGGCGGTGCTGCGCCTCCGCACCAGGCCACTCAGCAGGCTGTCCAGCTCATCCACCAGCAGCGGCTCTCCGTCCGCCAGCAGCCCACGCTCCAGCGACTGCACCCCCACCGCACGCTGCAGCAGCGGGGACACGTCGCGGCCCAGCATGGCCAGCTCAGGCTCCCGCAGCCGGATGGCAATGGATTCGCCCTGCGGGGCAGGAGAGGCGGGACAGGAGAGGCGCAATTGAGAGACACCGGAGCTCGACTTGGCAACTGGCGCATGCGAAGCAAGGGCATACAGGGGAGCAGGGCAGCCCAAGGCATGGCGGGAGAGTGTACCCGGGAGGGACACGCATGCCCAGGCAGGCTGAACAGTCACAGCCCAAGGCCATCACGCACGCAGCAAGCACCAGGCACCCACCGTGCGTGCTGTGCCAGGCGGCACGCGGGACCGCAGGTAGCGGCCTATCACCGCGCGGACGCAGGCCGCCGCAGGCGCAGCATCGCTGTCCTCTCGCCCGGCCGTCATGGTGGTGCCGAAGCAGTTGGCCACCTCGGGCTCTGCAAGGCCGCGCTTGCAGGTCAGCAGCAGCCGCTGCAAAGCAGGGAGGGGCGGCAGGGTGGGCGGCAGGTGGGTTGGTGGGTAGCGGTTTGGTCGTTGTTGGCGCCATGCAGGCCCTTGGCAGAGGCCAGCATGTATCGCAGTAGTTGGGCAGCGCTGGTGCCGCCAGCTCCAGGTCTGTGTCTGCGATGCCCTGGATGCAGCTGATGGCGGCCTGCAGTGGGTGGGTAGAGTTGAAGGGAATGCGATGAGCATGCGGCACTGTGCGTCAGCACATGCACACCCAATCAACCTTGAGCAGAGCTGTGCTGTGCAGTGCAGGCACGGCGAGCCTTGTCTGTCTGGCTGGAGTAGCGTCCTCAGGCCATGGGGCGGCTGGTCACCCCACCACACACCTGCGCCAGGTCGGTGTGGGTGGCGTTGAAGCGCTGCTCGCCCTCCTCGCCTGCCGCCTGCCGCAGGACGCGCTTGCACAGGTCCAGCGCCAGCACACTGCAGGGTGGAGGGCCGTGCAGCGGATGCATGAAGCTGGAGCGATCCATGCAAGGGAGAGAGGTCGGGCAGGCGGCCAGTGCAGGCAACCCCGCAATGCCTCTATGCCAAGGCTCCAAAGCTTGCGCTCACAGGCGGCCGCGCACAACCGTCGATGCATGTTCCGTGTAATACAGAAGGGCCGCCTTCTGCAGCTCCGGATCGTTGCTGCTTAGGCCCAGCTGCAGAGGGAGGGCAGCGGGCGTCCGGGCGCTGGTTGGGCATGGAGGCGCACGGGTGAGCATGGCATGGAGCACCAACATGCTGCACGGCACCATCACCGCTGTCCAAGGTGTGAAAGGCAGCAGCCAGCAATGCAGGCTCGCAGCAGTTCCCCAACGACAGGCAGGCGGGCAGGGCAGCGACGGTGGCGCGCGCCGGCGGCGACGGCGGCGACGGCCCCCCTCACTCACCGAGGCCCGCTTGGCGTCGGTAGACGCCACCTTGGCGTGTGGCAGGTCCTCAGCAGGGAGCGGCTGCGGCAGGAAGAGGGGGTGCAGACGCAGGGGCGCTGAGGGGGTGCTTGATCTGGGCTGCTGTGGGCACCAGCAGCCAGGGCAGTTGCTGCCACAGAGGCAGTGCCAGCTAGGGGGCGGGCCCAAGCAAGCTGGCAGCCCCAAGCCACTAGCGACCTCTGGGTCCCTCTTTGGCGCCATGGCTAGGCGTGTGCTTCCTGCAGGGGCCGCCCCAGGCCTCTGGTGTGTCGTGAAGGCAGCAACAGCCAGGGAGAAGCCCGGGGGCGCTGACTGAATCAAGCCGCTGACTCATCACACTCATGCGAGCGATTTGCAAGGGCCTGGCATTGATCTCATGGCACAAGTCATGGCATTGCCCAGTAATCGAATGTGCACCTTTACACACTGCCACATGAGCTGCCACATGGCACTGGTGGCGCCGCATGCAGCACCCTGCCACCGCCCTCCGCACTGCGCCTGGCTGCTGTGCTCCATTGCAGCGCCATGTTGGTTGGCAGGCTAACAGGATGAGCTACTCACCCAGTGCCACCTCCGGATGCAGCGTACCCATCCAACAGGCAACCCAGGGCAAGGCTCAGTGCACAGGCCGCAAGCCGCGAGGCTTGAAATACTATGTTGTCAGCGGGAGGCAGAGTGAGCAAGGCAGAAGCGAGGAGGTAAAGACGTCAGGAGCGTCCCAGCAGCCAAGCAAGCAGGCAAACCACTGCAGTGTGCCATGTCACGTCACTGGCACCCACAAGAGATCGAGGTGGTGGGCAGACAGGCTGGCCTGGCTGAGCGGGCCTCAAATGCAGGCCCGGCAAAGGGCTCCGATGCCCAAGGCAGTCACAGCCGACTTGTGGCAGTCATGTGCACGACGACAAACAACCAATACAACCGCTGTGAGGCAGGCGGTAAGTCGGCACATGGCAACGCAACGCTTGTACAATGACAGTATGCAACGCAGTCACAATCCCCACACACTTGCCAAAAACTCGCACCTGGGCCAGCCAGTGACAGTGAGTGCTGCCTCTGCTTGAAAGCAGCAGCAGCTGCCGCTAAACCATGCCTGCACGTGCAGTAAGTTTTGCGCCGCGTCACAGCCGCCGCTCAGCTCCCAGCCTGGCACACAATGGGAGGCACAGGCGGTGATTGTTTCAATGCAGTCACCACGTCTGGGAGTTGCGACATCCTGGTGTGGAAACACAGAGGTGGACCACCGACTGCCAGGTGCAGGCGCCTCGCTGTGCATGCGCCGCCCCAGCATGCAATGCGTGGTGGATCATTGAGCTGCAATTTTTTATGCAGCATTCAGCTTGCGGCGATGGCGCTGAGACCCTCTTGCCCGCTGCTTGCCAAATGGGCAGCGGGCGAGAAGGTAACACTTCTGCGATTCAAGGGGCCTCGAAAAGCAGCTGTATTGTGTTACAGTTCTGCTGTCAGTGTAGTGGTGTCAAGGGTGCAAGGGCAAAACTGCAAATTTGAAAAGGATGAGCGGAGCAAACCAGCGAGCAACCAGGCAGTGTGATGTGGCGAACACACAGCGGCGCAATGCAAACCAATGCGCCACGAGATGACGGCAACAGGGGCCGGCGGCAAAGTCGCAGCTGGTGTCATGCTGAAGTTTAAGAAAACTACTGTGCTGCAGCCTCCGCGGGAGACTTGGCCTTCTTGATTGAAAGGGCATGGATCTCAGGCATCAGCGGCGCCAGCGCTGCGTTCACCTGCAGTGCAACCAATAAGCAAGCAGTGAAATGTTTGGCATCAAATGCAGGCCATGCCATTGCCACGCTGTGGGGCACAGCTGTCAAGTCAAGGCTGTCATGCAGCCGCCTCGCTGGCTGCTGCAGAGGCAGCGGTGCCGCCGCTAGCCAGGGTCATGTGTAACACAGCAAGCGCGGCAGTTAGCCCAACAACGTCACTGGGTTGCCGGGTGGCATGCGGCGGCCTGCCAGGCAGCACAACAGCAGCTTAATGGCGGACCGTACCCTGCAGCGCGCAGCGGGCTCACCAGCTTGTGCCGCTCCAGCAGCCGCTTGCCCTCAAACTGCGGCGACACAACGTGCACCTCAAAGCTAGTGCCGCAGCTGCACAGGGGTGGGGAGTCTAGCGGACATCAGCGATGCAGGCAGGGGGCCACGCAGTGACACTTTGACCTGCCAGTCCATTGCCACAGGGACGGAGCAAGCAAGATTACAATCGCCCAACGCCAGGCCACGCACCCTGCAATGTCCTGCACTTGCACGTCTGTGGCCGCCAGCTCGCTGCGCAGGCGCGCCTCCACGTCTGCGGCGCTCACGCCCATCGCCGACCACGCACGGTGCTGATCCTGCAAGCCGGGAGCCTGTGAACCAATCAGTTGGCACCAGGCCTGCAGCAGAGGAGCAGCAGTGGGCCCAGGAGCAGCGCCAGCGCTTCACAGCAGGCGCACTAGGCTGCAGGCGCCGGCGGCGGGGGTCCACGATTGAACAAGCAAGGGCTGGAGGCGGGATCTATGCTAGATCACCGGTTATTGCCTACCTGGGGCGTTGGAAGGGGCCAGGGCGTGCTGCCAGGCTGGGAAACTGCAAAGCCAAGCGAGACCAGAGCCGTGCAGCCGGCTGGAGGGCCGTGGGACCTCGCGATGTCGAGATCAACGCTGCGAAGGCCGCAGGAGGGCCAAGGCGGCGCAGTTGGGCGCTGCTGGCGCGAGCTGGCCCATGCATGCCCATGCAGGACCCCCAGAACCCTGCGGGCACCCGATCGCCCTTTACACGACCTGCGCAGCATCCCAACAAGCCTGCCAGCTGGGAAGCAGGGCGCACGGCGCGAGTTGCCTTGCCCGCAGTCGCTGCAGGCGCCATCGGCTCGCTGCTCGATGGAGGGCAGAGGCTACGGCGCCAGGGGACATCAGCAGCAGCAGGGCCGGCCCGGCAGGGTGAGCCACGCGAAGCAGCGGCTTTGCCAGCGCGCGGTAGAGCTGCTCCAGCTGCTGCTGCTGCTGACTGCAAAATGCAGTTTGCAGAGGCGCTTGGGCCACCCTGCGCTGCCACTGGCCGTGCCTCTCAAGCTTGCCTCCTCCTCCACGCCCTCTTGGCCTGCAGGGTGAGGATCAGGGCTACAGATCCGATCAGCGGGGCGGCTACGCCGGCCGGGGCGAGCGGGATGGCGGCGGCCGCGGCGGCAGGTCGTCGTTCCGCGAGGGCGCCAGCCGCCGCGAGGGCGCCCGCGTCCCCGCCCCACCCCGCTACGGCGGTCGGCCTGGGCAGGATGCCGGCGCGCAACCGCACATGCTGAAGCAGCTGGGCGTGGCGCGCAGGCAGCCCGGCGAGGCAGGGGCGCCGCAGCAGCCGGCGGCGGCAGCGGGCCCAGCGCATGCCCAGCAGCAGGCACCCGCGCAGCCTGTGGCCTGGAAGAAGGCCGACCGACCGGCTGCTGCTGGCAACGGTGCAGTAGAGCCTGCGGCAGCAGCCAGGGCTGTGGCAACCAAGTCCTGGGCGGCGCTGCTGCAGCCGCAGGACGGCCAGCAGACGCAGCAGGCCCAAGGGGAGAGCGCAGCAGCGGCAGCCGCTCCCGCCGCCCAACCAGCCGTTGTGGAGCAGCCGACGCAGCAGAAGGAGCAGCAGCAGGGGCAGCAGCAGCCCACGCAGCCACCAGCGCCGGTGCAGCAGCCTGCAGCAGTGGTTGCACCACAGGCGACTGTGTCAGCAGCAGCGGTGCCTGTGCAGCCACAACCAGCTGCCAAGGCTGCTGATGCTGCAGGAAATGCAGCAGTGGATGCAGCTGCAGCACAGCAGCCTGCAGCAGAGGGCAAGGCCGCGCCAGCGGCGCAGCCTGCGCCCGGAGCTAACAAGCTGTCTTGGGCAAAGCGGCTGCAGGCGCAGCAGGCGAAAGAGGCCGCAGCAGCCGGCAGCAGGGAGGCAGCTGAGCAGCAGGCAGGCAAGGATGGCCAGCAGCAGCCCGCGGATGCTGCCGCACAGCGTCCAGAGGCTGCCACAACCAGTGCGGCACCTGCAGACAGCAAGCCGGCAGTGCAGGCTGAGCAGGCGGCGGCGCAGCAGCCGCAGCTTGAGCAGCTGCCTGCGCCGCAGTCGGAAGCGGAGCGGGCGCCAGCCCAGCCTATCCGTGAGCAGCAGGCAGCACTGGCAGCCCTGCCCAAGGCTGAGCAGCGGGCAGCACCGGCCGCCCTGGCCGCAGCGCCTGCAGCAGGGCGCTCGCCACCGCCAGAGGTGCCTGCACACGGCCCGCCGCTTCCGCTGCCACCCGGCGGTGTGCCAGTGTCTGTGCCAGTAGGCGCGCCGCCGCTGCCACCAGGCAGTGTGCCGCCTTACTTTGTGGCACCAGGGCACCTGGCCCCGCCCCTGATGGCTCCCGCTGAGCCCGGCTTCCTACCCCACCCCGCCATGCCGCCGCACCCGCTGCCGCCCCCTGTGCCGCCGATGGATCTGGGCATGGGCCCGCCGCCTGCCGTGCCACCTCACCCGGGCATCATGGCCCACCCAGTGCTGCCGCACCCCGGCATGGCGGCGCCTCCCCACCTCCCAGCCTGGGGCCGAGGTGTGCTGACGTGTTGTGGGGAACCACCTGTTGGCCGCTTGATGCATTGTGCTGGGTGGCACACGAGTTGTTTGTCCAGAAGGAACGCACATGATCCTCCACAGGCGATTGTTTACTGCCACCACCCGGAACAAACTCGTCTCTCCTGCCCTCTGCTGCGTGCAGGCGTGCCCGTACAGCCGCTCCCTCCCATGGGGCCCCCCATGCCGCATCACCCCGGTGCCCCCAGCCTGCCCGTGCACCCAGCTGCGCTGCCGCCTGGTGCGCCAGTCTGGGGCCCGCCGCTGCCGCAGCAGCCGCAGCAGCCTGGGGCACGGCCGTCGTGGGGGCGAGGCGCGCCCCTGCCGCAGCCAGCTGGCCTGGCATCCGGCGTGCTTGGAGCCTTCAGGCCAGGTCCAGTCAGCAGCTCAGGCAGCCCGCTGAACCCGCACTCAGCCGTGTTCACTCCCTCCGGCCGGGCATCCCCTGTGCCGTCAGTTGGTGGAGCCGCTGGTGAGGCCGCCGGGCAGCAGCAGCAGCAAGCAGCAGCGCCCAGCGCATTGCCGCAGGCTGCCGCTGCTGATGAGCAGCCTCAGGCGCAGCCCTCGGCGCAGCAGCCTGCTGGTCAGCAGCAGGAAGGTAGCCAGGCAGTTGAGCTGCCCGCTCCCGCAGCAGCAGCAGCAGCAGCAGCAGCTCCAGCAGCAGCGCAACCTGCAGCAGTGGAGCAGCAGCAGCAACAGCAGCAGCCAGCAGAAGCACCGGCACAGCAGCAGGCAGCACAGCAGCAGCTGGGCAGTGAACAGGCTCAGCATGCCGCTGCACCTGTGGCTGTGCAGGCACAGAAGGCAGCGCCTGCAGCGAGCACTGGGGAAGAGGGTGCCGCCCCTGCGGCAGCAGAGGGATCCAGTCAACCACCGGCAGCTGAAGCGGCAGCAGCACCGGCTGGGCAGTCAGCCGCAACCAAATCGTGGGCTGCGCTTGCCTCAGCGGCACCAGCCGCAGCAGCTGTGCAGTTCAAGCCGCACAAAGCACCCCAGCGTGCGCCGGGTCAAGCAGCACCGGCACCTGTGCAGCAGCAGCAGCAGCGGCAGCAGCCAGCGGAGCATTACACGCGCGGGTATGACCGGGACGGCCATGGCGGCCGGGGCCGCGGCCGCGGTCGTGGCGAGGGTGGGCGCGGCCGCGGCGGCTATCCCCACTACAGTAGCGGCCGGGGTGGAGGCGACAGCCTGCCTCATCACCACCAGCAGCCTGCGTACCGCCAGCAGCGCAGCAGCGACGCCCTGCCGCACCACCACCAGCAGCAGCGCAGCGATACCCTGCCGCACCACCACCACCAGCAGCGCAGTGTGAGCAATGTGAGCGTAGGCAGCAGCGGCGGCGGCGCACCTAGCAGCGGCGGCGGTACGCCAAAGGCGCCCCGCGTGCCAGCGGCGGCGCCAGTTGATGGCAGCCACGCCACGCCAGAGCCTGCCACGCCAGCGCAGCCTGCTGGCCGGCCGCTGCCCGAGGTGCTGTGGCCGCTGTGCCGCGGCGCTGAGCTGGCGGCAGCTGCAGCTGCCCCGTCCTCGCTGCGGGTGCAGCCGCGCGGCCTGCTCAACCCAGGCAACCTCTGCTTCATGAACAGCATCATGCAGGTGCGCAGAGCTGCGTTGTGCTGGGAGGCTGCGGCTGGGAGGCAGCCTGTGTGCAGCGATTTATATACCTGCTGTAGCTGCTGCGGTGCATGTTTCGCATTGGGTCGATCAGTTTACGCACAGCTGCCGCTGCCTGCCTGCTGGTGGCACCAGCTTAGCCACCCTGCTGCTCCAAGCCCTCGCTCCGCAGGCGCTGTTGGGCAGCAGCCGCTTCTGCCAGCTGCTGATGGCGCTCAAGGCTGCAGCTGGTGAGCTGGACCCTGCCACCAGCCCCACGCTGGCTGCCCTGGCCCAGCTGGCAGCTGAGTTCCCGCCCCTGGCTGAGCCTGGCGCTGCGCAGCCGGCATCGCAGCAGGAGGCAGCAGCTGCAGAGGCGGATGCAGAGGCTGAGGAGGCGGCGCATGCGGGCAGCGGTGCGGCGGCAGCCCCCGCTGGCAAGGCGGCGGCTGCGGCGGCCACCAAGGCGGCACTGCTGGGCGGCACACCTCTCCACCCCCACATGCTGTCTGAGGTGGTGAATGCATTCCGCCCGCTGGGCGGCAGCGGCACGCCAGTCAGCGCCAACATCGTGCTGGGGCCCGGCGGCGGCAAGGCCAACGGCGGAATGCCGCTCGCGGTAAGCTGGGCAGGGCTGTGCAAGAGCGAGCACGCGGGCGAGCTTGTGTGGTGGTTCAGCAGATTTGATGGGTTGAAGCCTGCTCTGCTGCTGTGTTGCTGTGAGCGCTGTTGGGTCCGTGCTCAACCCTTTGCTGCGCCACTGCCGTGCTCACCCTCAGCTTGCCTGCCTGCCACGCGCGCCACGCTGTGCAGCCGCGGTGGGAGCAGGAGGACGCGCACGACTTTCTGGAGTACCTGGTGGACCGCATGCACCTGGAGCTGCTGGCGCTGGCCCGCGCCGACACCGGTGGGTGTACCCGCCTGGAGGCGGGGGATGCAGGCAGCAGCCACAGCAGAGCGGAATGGTGGCAGACTACTGCAGAGGGCTGGATGGCGGCAGGGCCTGGCAGAGTCGCGATCCATTCATGCTGGGCTTGCCTCCAGTCACTGCATTGCATTTGTGCACGTCTGCCAACCTTGGCGGGTCTTGCCTTGCTCCCGCCTGCAGGTGCCGGTGCATCCGCAGGCCCTCAGTCTGCTGCAGCGGCGGCAGCGGCAGCCAATGCAGCCAAGGCGGCTGCCGAGGACGAGTGGCTCACCAAGAGCGGCCGGCGGCTGACCAAACGGCAGCAGCTCAAGGCGGACAGCGAAACGGCGGTGTCGGCCCTGTTCCGGGGCACCTACGTCAGGTGCGCCTGGTTATGGGTTGGGGTTTGGGAACAGCAGCGCAGCAGGGCAGCAGCCCATGTGGCACGGCGTGTCGAGGCTGACCTGGTGCCTGCGATCCAGCTGCAAGTGTGGGGATGGTTGTGCATGATTGAGTCGTGTGCACAGCTGCTTCCCTGCCTCCCTGCCCTCCTGCTCACTGTCTCACTGGACCCGCCTCCCTATTGCCCGTCCTTCGCAGCACCGTGACGTGCGCGGGCCACCCGCCCTCGGAGACGCCCGAGCCGTTTGTGTCGCCCACGCTGCACATCCTGAGCGACGGCGTGAAGATGGTTGAGGACGCGCTGGACGAGCTGACGGGGCCCGAGACCATTTCTGGCTACCGGCCGCAGGTGTGGGGCAAGGGGAGGAGCTGGCATGCTGCAAGCCATGGCAGCCTGCAACGCTTTGTGCTCCATGGCGCCACAAAGTGCAGTGCGACTGCATGCAAGCGCTGCACAGCTGTGCTGCCTGCGCTGCTCTGCGGTGCCCGCCTGCTGCTGCTGACCCCCCGCCTCCCTCTCCCATGCCTTTGGCTTGTGTGCAGGACCACCTGCCGCCCATGGACGCCACCAAGGCTCTGCGCCTGCAGCGCCTGCCGCCGCTGCTGGTGCTGTACCTCATGCGCTTCGACCCCGCCAACCGCCACCAGAAGATCAGGTGGGGAGCTGTGCAGCGACGATGATGGGTTGTGGCGCCGCTGCTGTTGCTGGGCTTCACAGCCCTCCGGCCTGCTCTCTTTGGCTGCCTGCTGCAGCCATGCTAACCGCTCCTGACCATCATTGGCCGGCCTTCAAAACATGCCTCTGCTCCGTCTCCGTTTCCCGACTCGCAGCAAGCACGTGGGCTTCCCGCCGCGGCTGAAGATGAACAGCCGCTGGCTGGCGGCCGACAGCCGCGACCGTGCCGCCGAGTACGAGCTGATTGCGACAGTGACGCACCACGGCAAGACCATTGCAGCCGGGCACTACACAGCCGATGTCAAGCAGCCAGGCGGCCAGTGAGTGGCAGGGCGGGTGACGTGCAGGCATAGCAAGGCAACCTGCTGGCCTAGTCTTGCGTTGTGCATGCAGCTTGCCTGCGGCTGCGTGCTTGCCTAACACCTTACAGCAACTACCTGCTGTCTGCTGTGTATGTTTAGTTGCGCTCTTACCCATGCTGCCTCCTAATCCCTTGCTGTGATTGCAGGTGGATGCGGTTTGACGACGGCCAGGTGTTCTTCGTCAGCCAGCAGCAGGTGCTGGTGCAGCGGCCCTACCTGCTCTTTTACCAGCGCATGGCCTGAGACGCGCCCATGCTGCACCCCTTGCTCTTGTGCTAGGACAGCACCTTGCTGCTTTCATGGATGGCAGTCGCAGCTCCAGCAGCAGCAGCAGCCCCTGCCCCGCTTTCTGATCCGACTTGATTTGTTTGTTTCTCTGCCGCTTCCCAGTTTGCATTTGGTGCACGTTCATTCACAAGGCCTTGCCCATTCAGCTTGGCACAAACGATCTGCTTGCTAAAGCATTATGAGTTGTGAAGTGATGATGCAGTGTCAATGGCAATAAGACATCACCAGGGCTCAGAAAGGGCAGCGCAGATGGCGCGATTCCATCAGCAACAAGGACTCGCAAGGAATGCAACAGGTCACGTGACATGGTCGTCCCCCAGCCGCTTACTCCCGCGCTCCACTCGCAGCAGCCTGTGCGCAACATGGGCAGCCGTGGCCTTTGACAGCAACCTTGTAGCAGCGCACGTGCACAGCAGGCTAGTGCATGCAGCGAACAAGCGCCACTGAGTGCGCACAATCAATTGAGTGACCCAGACCTGCCATGCCATGCAACGCTGTGCACAGTGATGGAAAACATCACCCAGGAGCAGGGCAGGTGGCACCGCAAGCGCTGGCCTCCGGGCACATGACCCAGCCGTTCGTACGAATGGCTGGGCCGGCGGCGGCACCAGCTGGGTGACCCAGGCAGCCTGCCCTGCCATGCAATG
>VFQQ010004544.1_pt1 | contig 12154 bp, 19 predicted proteins | sample 3512341 | NCBI WGS metagenome assembly VFQQ01 (sample SAMN10412373, study PRJNA504923) | tailings metagenome | isolation source: Relicate 2 Philex TSF1 revegetated site | place: Philippines: Tuba, Benguet | collected 2017-08-29 | reverse complement strand
GCAAGTGCGAGGTATGTAGCTTTACAGCAAGCACCGCATGCGACTCGATTTGTAACGTGCAGCATGCACTCAGGCGATCCTGCAGCTGGGGATATGACAAGTGCATGCGTGTGTCTGTGTGTAGGTGACCATGACCCTAGACCTCAAGGAGAAGACCCTCAAGTTCGCTCACGCAGGCCGCAGCATCGGTATCATCACGGACGTGACAGGCCCCCTGCACGCAGCAGTGACGCTCACCAGCAGCAGGCAGAAGGCATCGCTGGCCCCTGGCCCCATCGGCAAGAGTGAGCACACGAATGAGGAGCTGGTCAACATCCTCAAGGGCAAGGGCATCGCACTCAATGCCAAGCTTGAGGCAGCCATGCTGCTCGTGCCAAGGTACGACACGCATGCTTATCCACCACAACTCACGCACATGCATGCAGCATGTGCACACTGATGTCAGGCACGCGGCGATACAAGGGGACCATGTGTGTGTGCATGTGTGTGTGTGTGTGTGTGTGTGTGTGTGTGTGTGTGTGTGTGTGTGTGTGTGTTGCAGGGAGGTGTTCGTTCCCCGTGACAGACAGCGTGAGGCATTCCGCGACCAGAAGGTCACCGTGCGCATGGCAGACGGCAGCACCATGACCCTGCCCCCACCCTCCTTTGTGGCCACTGCTCTCGACAAGCTTGGTGTGGGCACCACAGCGCGATCGTTCCTCGACGTGGGCTGCGGCACCGCGTACGTCACGGCGCTGGCGGCATGCCTGCTGGCCGACCAGCCCGGCGCGGTCGTGCAGGGTGTGGAGTGTATCTTGTCACGGCTGGAAGCTGCGTCTAGTAATATGCGCAACCTAAGGGACAGACTGGCAAACAACAACATGCCACCAGGCACTGAGGTGAGTCATGTACAGTGCGCTCGGAGCTCGCACTTTGTCATTAAGCGATATAGTCAAGTTGATGGCTCCTCAGCTCTTGGTCTGTGAGGTGCTGTTGGCGGCTGGCATGAAAGCAAATGCATCATGCCGGCGCGTTGGCATCGCACTTTTCCAGCACCACGGATTGTGTCCTGTGCCTCTGTCATCTTATCTGCCTATGGTACTGTGTGCTCACGGCCTGACATGTATGTGTGTGTGCGCGTGTGTGTGTCATTGAGCACAGATCCTCGGCAACCCCAGCGCCACGCTGTCCAAGGTCGAGCTGCTGCTGGCCAACGTGCTCATCCCCGAGTGCACCAGTGGCACCACGTATGACGCGCTGTTCTGTGACGTGGCAGTCACAGAGGAGGAGCTGCCCTCGCTGCTGTCACTGCTCAAGCCACAGGGCAAGCTGGTGTGCCTCATTGAGGAGGTGCGTAGTACAGGAGCCCGTGCATTGAACGCTTCCTGTACGCCATTGTGCTGACACTTGTTCCGTCTGACGCTGCACCTGGGGAGTTGCTTTCTTACAGACCATAGCCACAGACATGTACATAACGCGTGGTGTTGTGAGGTCTATCTGTTCGCAGGAGGCTGTTCTCATCACGCGCACTGGCTCTGAGCCCCATGACTTCCAGCGCGAGGTCATTCAGCACATGCAGGGTGACTTCGGTACCCTGGAGGACCCCACACCATGGGAGGTCCAGGAAGCTATCCTTCGCATCAAGGAGCGCGAGCGCAAGAGGGGCCACGATCAGGCCAAGAGCGACGTGGCGAGCCTTAGGAACTTTGAGCAGGTAGAGCTCAGACAGAGGCTGCAGGCCGCGTACCAACGCATCACAGGTAAGACAAGAGGCCAGGGTCACATCATTGCAGCGCACTAACACATGTGCATGGGAAGGCACGGGTCTGAGTAAGCAGCAGGGACAGAAAGCAGGAGAGACGATTGAGTGTGTGTGTGTATGTATGTGTGTGTGTGTGTGTGTGCAGAGCTCGAGGATCAGCTTAAGCGCACAGACTTGCAAGCGCAGCAGAGTCTGCGCTCCCCTGCTCGGCCTCCTGGCCCCGCTGCAGCGCTCACACCCGAGGCCTTTGGATCCAGGTAGGTGGTTTGCATGTGCCCGCAGTGCAATGCTGCAATACTCAGCTGCATAAATGTCCCTTAAGTGGCTTGAGGAACTGAAGTGTGTGTGTGTGTGCGCTTACCACAGGAGCCCAAGCCTCACCTTCGTCCAGGCCGCTGCCACAGACGATGTGCGTGTAGCCGTCAAGGACAAGGAGCGCAGGGGCTACGGCCTGCCCAAGCCCTCCCCGCGCCACAGCTTCGGCCCCGCCACCCCCATGCCCTCCCCAGGCGTTAACAACTCTGGTGACTGGAAGGCTATGTACACAACAGACGGGGGTGCGGACGCTGCGGCTGGGCCAGTGGTGTCGAATGCCAAGGCGCGTGCGAGGGAGCTATTGATGGACCTGGACCATAGCAGCTCGTCTGAAGACCAGGTATGGACACACACACACACACACACACACACTGTTTTACACAGACTGGTCAGCCCGCACGTGAAGTGCCCAGCTGTTTGGGGGCTTTGTAAGGAGTTGGTGGAGGGCTGCAGGGCTGCAGCTTGAGACCTGGGAAGCAATGTGTCAATGAGTGCTGTCGTGTTGTTGTGGTGCTTTGTTGTGTCTATGCAGGAGATGAGCATTCAGATCGATGATGACCCCACAGAGGAGCTTGAGGCAGACGACCTGCTCGCGGGCGTCGCAACCGGCGCCGCCACCCCTGGCGCGGACGCCGGCTGCGGCAGCCCCATCCACGGGTCACGCAGCCTCTTTGCAAGCGGCCGGCTGCAGCTCGAGCACCATGAGTTTGAAAACATCATTGACTCAATGAGTGTCCAGACCTTCACGCCAGATCAGATTGCCGCTATGATCTCAGGTACAGAGCCTATCCAGATTGAAAACAGGGATGTGTTCCAGGGGACGTACAAGGGAGTACGTGTGCGCGTGTGGCGCGTCAACGTGAGCCACGGTGTGTCATACATTGAGCTCAAGAAGGCGTACAGCAGGTACTGCATCGCGCACCCCAACATCGCAGCCGTGCTCGGCGTGTGCATCCAACCATCGCACACGCCGGCTGGCGCGCTAGGACACATGATCAACGCGTCGGCGTCGTCGCCGGATCTGCGACGATCCGCGTCCGCGCTGCCCGTGGCCAACACGCCGACGCACGCGACGCCGTCGATGTCGCCGCTGTCGCGCGTGACGTACGCGCGGTCGCTGCCGGACTCGAGCTTCCTCGCGCAGCCACCGGCGATGTCCGCGCAGGCTGCGGTGGCCGCGGCGCTGATGGACGACACAGTGCCGATGGCGTCTGACAGCCCCTTCGCTGAGTTCGCAGGCGACGAGCCCATGACGGATGCCGCAGGCGGCGGCGCCGCCAGCAGCCGCGGTGTCAGCCCGCTCGGCGCCGCGGCGTCGTGCGCTGCTGACATCCTCAGCAACGTGGCGCCCGTGCAGACCAGCTCGTACAGCGCAACTGCAGCTGTGGCTCCGGCTTCACACCCACATACGGTGTGGGTGGTGGAGGAGAGCTTTGGTGAGGAGTCGCTGCATAGCCGGCTAGAGCGGGGTATGCTCAGCTGGCAGCAGTCGTGCCGCATCGCCACGGACATCTGCAAGGCCCTGGCCTTCCTGCAGGTAAGACTAGCGCAATGCTCCCATACAGGACTTGTCACCAGGCTGCACGCAGACAGACCCCAACATATTGAGTAGGCGTAGAGAGCTCTGTTGTTGACTGTATGGGAGTTTTGACTGTATGATCCCATTACGTTCGTGTGCGTGTGTGTGTATGTGTGTGTGTGTGTACACAGGATCTCAAGCGTCACACCATGGGCAGTGACAAGCTCGACGCGGACATGTACGGCAGTCCTGGCAAGGATGGTGTGCGCGCACCAGGCGGCGCGGACGTGGTGCTCTCTGCCTACGCGCTCCGCAGCATCGTGACGCCCGCCAATGTGTCAGTCAACGCGCAAAGCACCAAGGTGTCTGTGCTGCCCGCGCTGCTGCACCACTTGGAGCAGGTGCTGGGCGACCCTTGCATGAGCATTGCGCCGGCCTTTGCGCCGCTGCACTGCGACATGGCGTACACGGACCCACATGCCTGGCTGGGAGAGGTGAGCCCTGCAACGACACACACACACACACACACACACACACAGCACGAAGCAGAGCATGGACCTGTCAGCCCAGCTTGGCATGGTACAGTAGCACAGAGGACCCTGGCGTACGTGATCTGAACTCTCTGTGTGTGTGTGTGTGTGCGTGTGTGTGCGTGCAGGCGTCCTCAAGCCCTAGCTTCTACGCCTTCGGTATCGTCACGCTCCAGCTGTTGACAGAGCAGGGTCCCCTAGGCCTTATGACCGCTGTCAAGGAGGCACTGGACACAGGTACACTGATGAACCTTATACCGAGACTCCCAGTCAACGCACAGGTGCGCGTCTTAGCATGCTTGATCGTATGCGCTTTGCAAGCGTTCAGGGTGTGGAGGGTTCTTCGCAGTGGGCAGATCAGCAACGCCAGGAGGGCCGTATCCTTGTTCGCTCGGGAAAGGGGCTTGCCAGGGCCTTGTAGATTGGGCGCATCAGCGATGGCAAGAGCAGTGTTCTGATGTAGCCACAGGGCGTGACAGGTAACGAATGTGGTGTGTGAGTGTGTACACAGATGACAGCGTGGGCTCAGGAGTTCGCTCAGTTGGCTATTCGCTGCACTCAGCCAGGTGTGGTGGTGGCGCTGGAGGCAGAGCTGCTCCCAGCGCTGCAGGAGCTGTCAAGCCGCCTGGGCGCACTGGGCACATCAGCCATGTCATGGGAACAGGTACGCACACACGAGCGCACTCCAACTCCGCCGACCATACATAGAATACAATACATTTCCTACATGTGCTTTCCTCTTTCACTGCTCGCGCTCACCCGTACACGCAGAGACGAGAAATGCATTCTCACGCGGTCTCCTAGTATTGTGATCCATACATCTCATGTGACCGTGTGTGTGTGTGTGTGCGTAGGTTGAGGAGCTGCTCATGTTGCCTCTCCAGCCCCGTAACCCGTCTGACAGCGCTGCCAGGCGCTGGGTGCGTCAGGACTTCCGCATGCGTCGTAAGCTGTTCCTTGAGGAGGTGGCTAAGCTGGCTGTGGACGGTCCAGTGCACAGGATAGACGTGAGACGTGCCAGGTGCTTTAAGGACTCTATCGACAAGTTCGCAGGTATGTGTTCGTGCCGCTGCATGCCTTGCACATATGCAATAGCCATCATGTATGAGAGCGCATTTTGTGGCAGTAGGCATACTGAGGCTGCAGGCACCGTCTGGGTCGGTTGTTACGCTGTGCTGTGCTTTCCGAGCACTGTGGTAGGCTTCATGTGACTCTGTACGCCATGACGTACTGTGGTGTTGCATGTGCTTGTTGCAGGCAAGGGTCACTCCGTGTGGCGTCAGCCGCTCAAGGTGTCATTCCTTGGCGAGCAGGGTATGGACAGTGGAGGTGTGACCAGGGAGTGGTTCTCAGCGCTGTCAAGCTCGATATCAAGAGGCTCACCTGAGCTCTTCTGGGCAGCAGGACCGCAGGTGCGTGGGCATGACAGCTGAGCACATACCTATGCTGGCCTAGAGCTCAACTGACAACAGCTCTCATCGACGCAGATACTTGCGCTGGGAGTCTGGAAAGCCTACTGTTGTTGTGCCATGTGTGTGTTCGTCTGAGCAGAAGAACCAGCTGTACATCAACCCTCTCTCTTCCGCTCCCTCGCACCTCAAGAAGTTTCACTTCATTGGACTGTTCATGGCCAAGGCTGTGCTCGAGTCATCAGCAAGAGCCAAGGTACACAAACACACACAGACACACACACAACTTTTCTCCCAACGCTGTCCGTCATTCGCTTCGTTTGCAAGTGACGACGTGTCAACATGAGGCAGTAGAGCGCACACCATCATCATGCAGGTGGCTTGAACTCGTGTGTGTGTGTGTGTGTGTGTGCAGGAGCTGGGCCCCATCGTCCTTAACCTTCCCTTCTGTGAGCCCCTGTGGAAGCTGCTCCTGGGCATCCCCCTAAACCTCATGGACTTGCAACTCCTAGACCCCACAGAGTTCCGTTCCCTCATGACCATCCTAGACATGGACATAGACGGGTACATCTTCGAGACATTTACATGGCAGTTCCACCAGACAGCGCACGTGCCGGCGCCGCCGGTGTCCGCGGCCGGCTTCGGCGTCGGCACCGGGTACGTCGCGCCGAGCCCGTCAGGGACCGGTGCGGGCGGCGTGTCAACGCCGCGCGCTGGGGCAGGCGCTGGTGCGGCTTCTCCGCCTATGCGTGGGTTTGGCGGTGAGAGTGGGGATGGTGCTGGTGCGAGTGGGGCTGCGAGCAGCACACCGGTGGCGCCTGCGTCGCCTATGGCTGCTGCCGAGGCCCCTGAGGAGCCACAGACTGTGTCCATCCCACTCAAGCCTGGTGGCAACCACCTTAAGGTATGTGACACACACGCGCACACACACATGTATGTTGGACGATAGGCAGCACACACGTGACCTGTCTGGCATAGTGTGAATGGATGTAGTGGTCGGGGTAACGAATGCACTCTGTGTGCGTGTGTGTGTGCGTGAAGGTGACAAACCACAACAAGCGCGAGTACGTGTTGCTCAAGGCTCACAAGATGTTGGTGGGCACTATCGAGCCTCAGATGACTGCCATCATTGACGCGTTCCACTCAATCATCCCACGTGAGCTGATCGACAAGTACGCGTTCACGTCGCTGGAGCTGCAGCTGCTGGTGTGCGGCGAGCAGCGCATCGACGTGCAGGACCTGCAGAGAAACTGCAAGTGAGTACAGAAGGACTGTCCCGTACTGATGAAAACACACAGACACACACAGACACACACACTGGCCCCTCTGTTTGTGGATATGCTCTAAACAACTGCGCTCTTAGTGGGCATGTGAGGTACTGACCTTGTGTGTGTGTGTGTATGTGTGTGTGTGTGTGCTTCCACAGGTACGAGGACGGGTACTCAGGCAAGGAGCCCGTCATCGCGTGGTTCTGGGAGGTAGTCGAAGGCTTCGACGACACACTGCGTCGCCAGTTGCTACAGTTCTGGTCAGGCAGCGACGGCATGCCCGCCGAGGGCTTCGCCGCAATGGACCCTGCCTTCCACATGGTAGCAGTGGAGCGCCTGTACGACCCACAGGACACCACTGCGCGCTTGCCTGCGGCCCACACGTGCTTCAGGCAGCTGGACCTGCCCCGGTACAAGAGCGCAGAGGAGCTAAAGGAAAAGCTCGTGACTGCAATCACCATTGGGCAGGGCTATATGGCGCTGTCGTAGGCGCGCGCGTCGGTGTGCGTGGATGCCCCTACGCGGCGCCCTCGCATTCGCAGTCATGAGCGCGCTGCAATGGCAGGCACGCGAGAAGGCAGTGGTGCGTCATGTGAATGTGCAGGCACTGCAAAGACGTCAGTATGTATTCACGTGCCTTAGGAAAGGCGTGCAGCAGCGGCGGTGGTCAAGCTGGCACAGACACATGCTTGAGACTCGCTTAGTACAGTTACCGCATGTGTAGCCTGCCTGCTAAGGCAGCGGCGTAGTCACACACTGTAGAGTCGCTTTGTTTAGGAATCTAATCCATGCCATGGCCGAGCATGGCCGAGTCGACAGCATAGCCATGCTGACAAAGGGTGAATGCGTGGTCAAGCAATGTCCGTCAGATAGCACATATCAGGGAGCACCATAAGGGCATCTTCATCTATCGGACTGCCTCAGACAGCAAGGCCCTGTGCCTTGCCGTGCAAAGCAGATTGGTCTTAGCGATTCTTATCCCTGACCTGTGACGTGATGCTGGGCAGCTTCTGACCTGCTGCTGCATGGCTGCCTGACTGCCTGACTAACTGACTGGACCCTGCGTAACACCTGTGGTGCCTTTGCGGGGGAAGGTGTGTTTGACTGGCTGGCACACGCCCCAGTGAGCATGCTCGTATGTGGCATGCATGACCAGACCCATGCTGACAAGGTACACTGACAAGCTGCTTGGCTTGACGTGAGTATGGGCTGTTACAAGGCACAGCCCTCATTCATCCCCTGTTTTGTGGTTTGGTTGATGTGGAGGCTGTTTGGTTTGTGATGCTGTGGTCTTAGGTTACGGTTAGGTGAGGTAGTAGGTTTACCGGTACCAACGTACTGTGTGCTCTTAGTTTGCGCTCAGTAGGCTTCGTATCTTTCCTGTATTGCGGTTGCTCTTGCTCTCACGAAATGATAGGTGCAGCCGCTGTAAACTCGGTCATCCAGTACGCGTGTGTACTCTGAAAAGATGACTGACTTAATACAGCAAACCACTCGTCGTGAACCGAAAACATATACGACGAAACGAACATGAGTGTACCTTTGCATGAAGGAAACCTCACTCAGGAAACAAGCCTCCATGAATAGTCCCTGCGCCCCTTGCATAGCTAGTCTAGTGTAAGCTGCCAGCCAACCCACCAAACAGGGGTCAATCGCAGCCACACACTACGATGTGCTTGTACCCAGCAGCTTGCTTATCCGTACGTCACGAGGCACATCTACACGCGCCTCAATAACCGTCCCATCTACCTTACGCAGGGGCTCCGCAGGGACAGTCTCTGCACTGCCATCCTGTGCTCCCTTCTTTTTCTTTTTCTTTCTTGGCCTGCCTGGGTGCTCTGGTGTGGCTTCGTCGACCGGTGTGGTAAAGCCTCTAGCTTGACTCAGTATAGCACTGCCATCAACTGCCAACTGCTCAAGCGCCTTGCGCAGCGCCTTGGCCTGCTTCTTGTCCTCAGCTTGGTGGGCACGTAGGTGCTTGATGGCTTGCTGGATGGCAGCTTGGTATGCGTCTGCTGCATCGCCTGCAGTCGGCCCTGCTGTGCTGTCTGGTGCTTCTGCTGCTAAGGTGTGTGTGTGTTGGGGTATCTGCTTGCCATTGCACTGCTGTGCGGCGGTCTCGAGCATGCGGAGCTCGGCACGGATGCGTTTGGCTGTCATGGCTTGTTTGATGTCTGCTGCAAGCCAGCGCTTGCCATCTGACCCCGTGGGCTCAGGCTCTGCAGACACACACACACACACACACACACACTCACTCTCTCTCACACACACACAATGGACACATGCTGGATAAAGGGACATGGCACGCGCATAGGTGCATGCGTGCAGGTGCGCATACAGGGCGCATGCTGACAATAGCACGACTGCTTGCATGACGCATGATGTGTTGTCTGGTGCAAAGTGAATGCACTGTCTCATGAGCCCAATGCAGCCTTCACACACCTGGTGGTAGTAGTACAGGCGTGTTGTGCGCACAGCGTCTAAACAGCCTGATGGCTGTGCCCAAATGGATGGGCTTGGGTTCACTGTCAGACGCTGGCTGCGGCTCAGGGGTGTCTGACGAACTCGGTATGTGCCACGTCCACATGTCTCTCTCTCTAGCCTTTTGTGTAGCGACGTAGCTATCTGCGTAGTCGGAGACAATCATAGCGCATCAAGGGACAATGACATTAGTGCATAGCGAGCATGGCACTTGATGCAGCCCAATCACACAGAGCGCACTTGGGAGCCAACCTACCCTGTCCTCTATAATGCCCAGAGGTGGCGGATCACCCTTTCTGCCCTCATCAGCATCGGCGTGACTTCGCGTCGGTGGCGGTCCGCCTGCGGCAGGCTCGGCTGCCTCCGCCGCTGCTGCCTGCGCCGCGCCTTGCTGGCTCGGCTGCGAAATCTTGTGAAGCTTGTGATGACCCTGCGTACGGGTGCAAAGGATGGTGCAGCGATGGTCCTCACCCATCCGCCGTGTTGCGCCGTGTTCCGCTGCGCTGTGCTGCCCCTGCATCGTCTGCCGCACCTGCAGGGCGACGCGGGTTTGTTCCCTGGCAAGTTGCTCGCCAGACACTGCTACGGCGGCGAAGCGGCTGAGGTCGTCGTCATCCGATGAGCTGTCCGCCTCATCGCTCGCAGATTTCCGCACGGCGGACTTGCCCATCGCGCGGCGCAAAATGAGTGCCACGTCCTGCCTGCAGAAAACCCTGTGGCTAGGTAGTGGCAGCAAGGGTGCGGGAAGCTCCAGAAAGAGGGCAAGAGGCGAGGGACAGAAGGGACGAGCCCTCGGAGCCCCTCATTTCAGCAACGGGAGACGGTTTGTGCCGAGCTGGCAATTTGTGGGGCCCCTTGCCACTCGTTCGCCATTCGCATTTTCAGTATCCTACGTCCTTGCTGATAACACGAGTACACATTCGCACCTCTGCAGACGCATTTCGCCCCTCTTCTTCTGCCAGCTCTTTCGTTGTCTTTCAGCTGCTCCAAGGAGACCCAGGATTGTTCTTCTTGCTTTTTCCAGGCAGCAGACAGGACACACAGGTGAGAACATTGCACGGAACGTCGAGGCGGGCATCCTGCCTTTTGCGTGCCACGAGAGCCACTGAAGGGCGCCCCTTCACCCTTGCGCCTTCAGCGTGCAGCAGCAGCCATAAGAGCCCATACACTAAGCAGTGAGAATACAAAATGCGCCCCAAAAAAGTGCCTCTGGACTGGGGCAGAGGCCCGCGCAGCCAGTGCTTGGACGGGTGCTTCTTATTCGCGACAGTGGCTCCCGCAAGCACCAAGCAGCGTCTACTGCCATGCTCAAATGCTGTGTCTGCTTTCGCGTGCAGATCCGTGGCCTTTTGTCTTGGGCGCCTTTTTTCCTCGATCCTCTTCGCACGGCCCCGTGCGCTAGGGCTAGTGCAGCGCACAGCACTCAGGGTGTTGTCAAATGCGCTCGTCTGACCAGGGACAAGAACACAAACCCCAGTAGCAGACCGTGCTTATGGAGTCTCTTTTTGGAAGCCACGGGTCCCTGCGCCTTCGGGGAGGCCACGGTAAGCAGTGGCCTCATAGTGCAGTGCGGCTGGGCTAGGCTTCAGTAAGGGCCGTGCCCGATAGGCCAGGAGCAGACTGACACAGCGCAGCACAGGCACTGATATCCGCACGGCCTTCTCCAAAGCGAGGCAGTACCCTGTGCAGGCTCTTGCCGCGTGACGCTACGCGCTATCCTGTGCCCCTGACTTGTGCACGTGTGGGCTCGCGTGTTCTTGCAGCATCCAATGGTCTCTTCCGGAGTCACACGACCTTAGGGCACACCACGTCAAGTTCAGGGCAGAATTGCTGTGATGGCGACTGCTCAGACTCAGAGTGCGGCAGCCCCGCGCCCGTCAGTCGCAGGATAGCTACCGCAAAGAAAGTTCTTGCGGAGGCCACACGCACCTACACACCCAGTCCGTCCTTTGGCGCGGCCAAGTCAGACATGTGCAAGTGAGTTATTGCCCACGCGCATTGGCATTGCTGAGCACTGGGACACCTTGTAAGGCTAGGGATCCCTGTTGTTGCTCAGGGCTGCAATAAACACGCTCTGTAATTTGATCACGCCGTCTGCAGGAACACTGGCGCGATTGGCCCTCTGATGGTCATGATTCAGTCAGAGTGCGATGATCACGCACTTCAGCGCAGCCTGGACACGCTGTCCTTTCTCCTGCTCGACAAGGCCAACCGCAAGGTTGTTCAGGACCTGGGTGGCCTTAGCTTGCTCATGTCCCTGTACACACGGATCACAGACTGGTCGCTGCTGAGGATGACTCTCAGTTGTGTGTGTAGCCTCGTCAGATTCGACGACAGGGACAAGGTGAGGGGCACACACAAACGTGCACGCGCACACAACATGCTGGTACAAGAACGAAATCACGTTGGCACAGGACATGCTGCACCAGGCACAGAGGCTGTGGCGGTTTGGTGCGTTGCTGCGCCATGAAGGTTCCTTGTGCTGTTTCTGCTATGCGTCGTGAGACAGACGAGCACGGGAATTGAGAATGCGCGCGTTTGTGTGTGCTTGTGTGCGTGCAGGAGCGCGTGTGGCAGCACGTAGGCAGTGCGGGCATCAAGGCCCTGCTAAACCCTCACGCCGGCGGCCAGCACTTGTTAGAGGTGCTGTGCCACGTACGCAAGATTGCGTTTACAGGGAAGCCGCACGGGATGCTCACACTGCTTGAGCCAGACCTGATCACAGTCGCAGCAGGCCTGCTATCTAAGCAGCACCAACCACAGGTAAAGGCAGACACACACACACACACACATTCCGACCAGTTGCCGCGCATATCAGAGCAGTGCAGCGGCTAGCACTACTTTGCAGATGTCCTTGCACGTGAGGATAGCATAGGGTTTGGAGTCAAGCT
>VFQQ010004543.1_pt1 | contig 12160 bp, 12 predicted proteins | sample 3512341 | NCBI WGS metagenome assembly VFQQ01 (sample SAMN10412373, study PRJNA504923) | tailings metagenome | isolation source: Relicate 2 Philex TSF1 revegetated site | place: Philippines: Tuba, Benguet | collected 2017-08-29 | reverse complement strand
ACCCAACCCACGACTTACACCGAGGCGAACGCGACCTACGCGCTGGCCGACGTGGTGATCGACAGTGGCGACTTCACCAAGGCCAATGGCGACACTTCCGGCCGGAAGATCACCATCGGCGCGCAAAACGGCGTGGTGATCGACACGAGCGGCACCGCGTTGCACGTGGCACTGGTCCGCACGGCCGACTCGACGCTGATCTATGTGACCACCTGCACGAGCCAGGCGCTGACCGCGAACGGCTCAAACACGGTGAATGTCCCAGCCTGGAAGATCGAGATCGCCGATCCGGCGTAAGGGGTCGGTGTGCCCGCTGCACTCGTCCAGACGACCCCGGTAAACATCGGGGGCTACCCCAGCGCCTTCGAGTCGTTTGCGAGCCTCCCGACTGTCGGCAACGTCGTCATCATTGCCGGGGTCTGGAACCCATCCTTCGGAAGTGAGCCCACTGGGGTGTCCGTCCTGGATAACCAAGGCAACGAATACGACGTCGTCTTCCATCGTGTTCCACCGGGTGACAACCCCCAAGGAAACGGTGCGTTCATCGGTTATTGCGTCGTCGAGGATTCGACCGGAACTTTCACAGTTACCGCGACAGTCACGGGTGGTGGGGCTGATGCCGGTGTAGCAGTCTGCGCACAGGAATGGTCGGGGCTGGATGTCGCTGACCTTCTCGATCAGACGGGCAACGGGCAGCAATTCCTCAACAGCGAGTTTGACTTCAGCGTCACGGCGTCCGGTGAGAATACGGGCGCGGATCGCTTGGTGATTGCTGTCGTGTCTGGTCGCGGCGACGACATTACCCCGGTGAACGAACCGCCGCTGGTTGGCTATTCGACTTTCTTTGCACAGGGGCTTGGTGTATTCGCGGAGGCCCGGGGCTTTGCCGCTTACAAGGTCGTTTCTGAGATTGAGACCTCTTCCGCGAACTGGGGCACCATCGCAGGGGGCAGCGGCTCTGGTTCCTTGGTGCTTGCCACGTTCAAAGTGGCGGAAGGTGGCGGCACCGAAGAGGATCTGGACCTGCAGGGCGCTGCGCAAGCTCACACCGCGCAGTCGCCGACGCTGTCCATCGGCATAACGCTCTCCGTCGACAACGCAACCCACGGTCATTCTGCTGAAACCACCGCGCCGAGCACCTCGCTGCACCTGACTTTAGCCAACGGGGCTCATGGCCACGCCGCTGAGGCGGTAGTCCTGTCAACGGGAATCTCACTCACGGTTGCGAACGCCGCCCAAGGCCACGCCGTCGAGAGTCTTACGCTCGGAACGACGACGGCTGTCGACCTGGTGGTGGCGGCCGCGACGCATGGACATTCGGTAGATTCGCCCAGCCTGACGCTCGACACGGCGCTGGCGGTATCAAACGCTGCACACGGGCAAGCCGCTGACAGCATCACGCTGAGCACGACCGGGGGAACCTTCCTCACAGTTGACAACGCGACCCAGGCACATGCGGCCGGGACAGTGTCCCTGACCAGTGATTCCACACTGGCGGTGCAGAGCACGGAGCATGCGCACAACGCTGAGGCCATGATCCTCGGCCTGACGGTGGCATTGACGGTGGCCGGCGCGTCTCACGTGCACGCGGCAGATGGTGTCACGCTGAGCCAGGTTCCGAGCATTTCTGTCAACGACGCGTTGCACGCTCAGACCTCGGAGGGCACGCAGCTCACGATGGCTTCTTGGCTGGCCGTCGCCGATGCCTGGCATGTGCAAACCGCGCAACGACCCACGTTGGAGTACGTCTCCGACGAGCTTCCTGAGACCTATCCACTGGCCGGCCTGTCGCAGGGCTTCCCGCTGGCCGGTCAGGCCCAAACCTACCCGCTGGGGTGACACATGCCACTGATCGTCGAAGATGGGACAGGCCTGCCGAACGCGGACAGCTACATCAGCGTGGCCGACGCCGACACGCACTTCGCTGATCGCGGCATCACGCTGTGGGCAACGATGCAGGAAGTTGAGAAAGAGCAGGCGATTCGCCGCGCGACCGACTACATGGAGGGGTGGTACAGCCAGGACTGGAGCGGTTCCCGCCTGACTCAGGCCCAAGCGCTGAGCTGGCCACGCCAGGGCGTCAAGGTGGACGGCTGGTACCTACCCACCGACCAGGTGCCCAGCCTGGTGGTGAAGGCCTGCGCCGAGGTGGCATTCCGCGCCGCCGGCGGTGACCTGAACCCTGACCTGGCCGCCCAGGTGAAGTCGGAGACCGTGGGCCCTATCAGCGTGACCTACGCCGACGGCGCGCGGCAGAAGCCGAAGTACGCGGCCATCGACGCGATGCTGTCCTCGCTGCTGTCCGGTGGCGGCGGCATGATCAAGTTGGTGCGCGGGTAGGCCATGACGTTCAACTACGCCGCCACGGCCGCGACCGCCGACAGGCTGCTCAAGCGCTTCGGGACGACGCTCAGCTTCGAGCGTGACAGCGAACCGGAATACGACCCTGGAACGGGCAACGCCGCATCGACGCTTCTGGAATGGACCGCTATCGCTGCGATCCTCCCGGCCAGCAAAGGCACGATCGAGGCATTCGACGTCCGCCTCGAGAACGGCACCCTCATCGAATCCAAGCTGCGCGCGCTGCTGATCTCCGCGGTCAGCTCGGTGCGCATGCCGGTGCCAGGCGACCGAGTTCTGTTCCCGGACGGGAAGAAAGGTGTCTTTCTGGGCTGCACGCCCTTGAACGTCGATGGCCGGACGCCGGTGATCTACCAGGGCACGGTGAAGATCTGATGGCCACGGGACCCAGCGCCTTCACTCTGCAGTTGCAGAAGTTCGTGGACAAGGCAAAGGGCAACGCCGAGCTGGTGGTCCGCAAGGTGGGCATCGAGGTCCTGTCCCAGGTTGTGCTGAAGAGCCCGGTGGACACGGGAAGGTTTCGGGCGAACTGGGTGGTAGGTTCGGCCGGCATCGGCACCACGACACAGTTCGTCGACAAGAACGGCGCGACGACGATCAACCGCGGCACCGCGAAGATCATGGAAATCAAGTTGGGCGAGAGCATCTGGCTGTCGAACTCTCTGCCGTACGCGCGCCGCCTGGAGTACGGCTGGTCAAAGCAGGCGCCTAGCGGCATGGTGCGCACCACCATCGCCGAATGGAACAGCTACATCGCAAAGGCCGTGGGGGAACTGCCATGACGACAGCACGGATCCGCGCGGCGTTCGAACAAAAGGCGATGGCCTGGGCCGCAGCGCAGTCACCCCCGTTGCCGGGCGCCTGGACCAACGTGAAGTTCGATCCTACAGAGGGCCCGTACTGCAAGCCGATTCTCATCCCCGCGCGCACGCAGAGTCGTGACCTCGGAGGCCTGAACCGCTCCTACATCGGCATCTTCCAGATCTCGCTCTACCTGCCGGCGGGCACGGGCCCCGGCATTGCCGACGCGCTGGCCGCTTCACTGGACGCGGAGTTTCCCGTCGAAGAGCCCCTCGGCGACGAGGACTTCCAAATCTTCATCACCGCGCCGATGTCGCCTGCCGCTGGTCTTGAGGAAGCCGACCGCTACGTGGTCCCCGTGTCCTGCATGTACATGGCCGGCGAGTACCTGCCCTGATTTCCAACCCGCCCCTTCGGGCATCCAGCAACCAGCCGCCCTCGGGCGGTTTTTTCTTTCCTGAAAGGGCCACAACATGGCTTCCATCCCGCTCCCCAACGGCGCCAAGGTCGCCATCGCCACCACGCTCGGCTCGGCCATCGTTGTCAGTGCTGTCACCAATGCCAACCCGGCGGTGGCAACTGCCACGGCTCACGGCTTGAGCGATGGTGCCATCGTGGTCGCCTCGGCACCCGGCTGGTCTCTGCTCGACAACAGCGTGCGCCGCGTCGACGACGGCACGACCAACAACTTCGAGTTCGAGGGTTTGAACAGCACGTCGACCGATCGTTTTCCCGCCGGCGGAGGTGTCGGCAGCGTGCGCGCCATCACGGCCTGGACGCAAATCCCGAAGATTCCCACCTTCGAGTCCACGGGCGGCGATGCGAAATCCGGCACCACGAGCTACCTCGACGACGAGCAGGACAAGGAGTACTTCACCGGAAAGAACCCGACTCGGTTGAACTTCACCGTGTCCTATGCTCCGGATAGCCCACAGCACGCAGCCATGCTGGCCGCCGACGAAAGCGGCGAACTGACCGTGGTTCGCTTGGTTCTCAAGAGCGGCCGCACGCTCTACTACCCCGGCACCTTGTTCTTCAATCCGATCCCGGTGACCAACAAGGACAACGAGATGGTGAACAACGTGTCTCTCGCTCTGCAGGGCGCGTTTACGAGCTACGGCGTGGCAGCCTGATCAACAAGATGAAATACGAACTGGAGACGAACCCGACATTCAAGGCAGAGGTCGGGTTGTACTTGCCCGGCAAGGGCACCGCCACCATCATTTTCGACTTTAAAGCACGCAGCCGGATCGAACTCGACGAGTTCCAGAAGCAGCTACTTGTCGACGCACAGGCCTTCCGCGAACGCCATGGCGGTGACCTGAGCATGGAGGTCCAGATGAAGGCCGAGGTCCAGCAGATCATGGGCGTCGCCACTGGGTGGAACCTGCCATCGGAGTTCAACGAGCAGAACCTTTTTACCCTGGTGAACAAAACACCTGACGCCATGCAGGTGATCTTCCAGACCTACCTTCGTGAACTGACAGGGGGCCGAGCGGGAAACTGAGGTCCGTTGCGCAGTCCATGTTCTCTTTGCCGCCGTCGGCCGACAAGCTCCCTCCCGGCCTGACGGCAGAGGACTACGCGACGGACAAACCGATGGGGGTCTGGCCAGAGAACTGGCAGGCGTACCTCCTGTTCAACACCGTCCGCACGCAGTGGCGGGTAGGCCCCGGCGGCGTCAGCGGCCTGGACTACGGCGTGCTCGACAGGCGAATCGACCGCCTCAACCTCTCCGACGACGAAAGAGAAGACCTGGAAGCCTGCATCCAGGTGATGGAGCTCGCTGCCATGGCCGAAATCAACAAAAGGGACTGACGCATGGCCGACGACATTGCTGCCCTTGGCATTCGAATTGACACCGGTGACGTCGCCAAGGCCGTCGACGAGCTCGACCGCCTCCCCACAGCCGGCGAGCGCGCCACGCGTGCGTTCAAGACGCTCACCACCACCGCCAAGGAATTCGCCATCGGCTTCGGCGAGGGCGCGCGCCAGGGGTGGCGGGAGTACTTTGACGGCGCCTCCCGGTCGGAGCAGGCATCGAAGAAGGCTGAGAAGGGCATCAAGGATGTCACGAAGGCGGGGAAGGAGCAGGCCGGTGTGCTTCGGGAGGCCGCAGGGTCCATCAAGACGCTTGTCGCTGGATACATCAGCTTCCAGGCAGTGTCCGGCGTCATTCGGTCGGTCATCCAGAACACGGTCAAGGCTGAGCAAGAGCAGGCGCAGCTTGAGGCCGTTTTGAGGTCGACCGGAGAAGCGGCCGGGTTCAGCCAGAAACGCTTGAACGAGATGGCGGAGGCACTTGCGAAGTCATCGACTTTCAGCGCGGGCGCTATCACGAGCGCCCAGACGCGACTGCTCAGCTACACGGGCATCGTAGGGGAACAGTTCCCGAAAGCGCTGCAGGCGACGATCGACATGTCGGCACGCATGGGTATGTCGCTGGAGCAGTCGGCAGAGACAGTCGGCCGTGCGCTCGACGTGCCGTCTCAAGGCTTGACCGCGCTGCAGCGCCAGGGATTCCGGTTCACCGAGCAGCAGAAGAAGGTGGTTGAGCAGCTTGAGCGCACGGGAAAGATTTCCGAGGCTCAAGGCGTCATTCTTGGCTCGCTATCTAGTGCATACGGTGGCGCTGCAGCTGCCGCAAAGGACACATTTGGAGGTGCTATCGCTGGACTGCGATCTGCTCTTCAAGATTTGACCACCGGAAAGGATGGCAGCTTCGACGGTGCCCGTGACGGAGTCCAAAGCTTGACTGACACGTTGAGCTCATCAGAGACGCGGCAGGCATTCGCGTACATGGTTGAGGGCATCGCAAAGGTGATCGAGGCGCTCACGAACGCGACGACCCACTTTTTCCGCTTCGAGCAGTTCCTCGGTGAGACGGTTGCTCGATGGGTGAACGGATCGGATAGCACCATCGATAGATACAGCGAACGCATCGGTGAGTTGCAGGTGGAGATCACCACCATGCAGAGTCTGCTCTCCGGACCGAAGAAGTCGGGCCTGCCTCTTTCCCAGGAAGAGGTCGATGGCCTCACCACGCGCCTGGCCGCGGCGCGCAAGGAAATGGGCGCGCTGCAGGGATTCCGGGACCAGACCGCGCAGCAGCTCGCCGGTGGCACGCCGGGTCCGGCCGGCACACCTTTCACCCCTGACCGGAAGGTGACGAAGCCGCCGGTTCCGGGTGCTTCGGACAAGGACCTGAAGCAGATGGCCAGTGCGCGCCTGGCCGCAGATCTGTCGGAGTACCAGCGCCAGCTCAAGGCCTATGTCGGGGCGTACACCATCGCCGAGCGGCAGGTGGAAGCCGCGCGCTCCGACAGCAGGCTGAGCGAGCAGGAGTACTTCGAGGCCAAAACGGCGCTGGTTCGGCTCAACGAAGCCGCGCAGGTGCGCGCGCTCGAGCAGGAAAAGGCACGCTTGGGCCAGCAGAAGCTCACCGGTGCCGACCTGATCAAGCAGCAGACCCGGATCAAGGACATCGAGGCCGAGGTTCAAGGCATCCGCGCCGAATCCGCCTCCCAAATCGAGCTTCTGGGCGCTCAGCAAGCGGCCTCGATGCGCAGCGTCGCCCGGTCCTATGAAGACGCCAGCGCGGCGGCCAAGGACTACCTGGACACCATCACGCGCCAGAACCAGCGAGAGCTCGAAGGCCTGGGCCGCGGGGGCCGTCAGCGCGAGATCGACCAACGCCGCAACGAGCGGGACGATCAGTTCCTTGAGCGGCGCACCGGCCTGGATCGCCAGCTGCGCGCGAACGAGATCACGCGTGAGCAATACGACACCTACATGGCGATCGAGCGCGAGGCGCATCGCAAGGCCCTGGCCGAGGACGATCGCTACTGGTCGGAGAAGCTGCGTCTCCAGCAGGACTGGAGCCTGGGCGCATCGGAGGCGATCCAGAACTACCTCGACAGCTCCAAGGACATCTATTCGCAGATCGAGGGTGCTTTCACCAGCGCCTTCAAGGGCATGGAGGACGCGCTGGTCGATTTCGTCAGCACCGGAAAGCTCGACTTCAAGAGCCTGGCGACCTCGATCATCGCGGACATCAACCGCATCATCATCAAGCAGCAGATCATGGCACCGCTGATCAAGTCCATGACCTCCGGCGGATCTGGAGGCGGCTGGCTCGGCGCGCTGTTCGGCGGCGGGAGAGGTGGCGCCAATCTGGGCACCGCGTCTGGCTTCGACATGAGCATGTTCTTTGCCAAGGGCGGGGTGATGACTTCCCCCGGCTTGAGCGCCTACAGCGGCCAGGTGGTCAGCAAGCCCACGGTGTTCCCATTCGAGAAAGGCATCGGCCTCATGGGCGAGGCCGGACCGGAGGCCATCCTGCCGCTCAAACGCGGAAACGACGGGAAGCTGGGCGTGGACGCAGGGCAGGGCGGTGGCAGAGGCGGCCCCCTCATCGTGCAGGTCACGCCGCCGGCCGGCATGAGCAGTGAGACCGCCTACCAGTACGGCCGTCGCATCGGGGAAGGCATCGCCGTCTCCACGGAGAGGAACGGATGACCATCGTTGTGCTGGCCGACGTCATCATGCCGTCCATTGTGCTCACCGCTGGCGTGCGCGGTCGCCAGATCCGCAAGAACGAGCGCACCCAGACCATCAATGGGTCGGTCGACGTCAACGTGCAGTGGGATCACACCCTGCGAGAATTCGAGGTCGGCTACGTTCCGATGCTTCCCGCCGCCTGGTCGGCGATCGAAGGCCTGTTCGAAGTCACCGACGCCGGCGCCTACGGCTTCCTCATGCTCGATCCGAAGGACTCCGGGGTGTCGGCGGCGGAAGGCCGGCTGATCTCGTACAACGACGGCTTCCCGGTGGGGACCATGGGCGCCGGCTACGGCGAGCCGGTGCTGTTCATGTTCAAGCGTTACACGTCGGTGGGGAGCGCGCAGTTCCGGGACCGGCCCATCAGCCGCCCGATGTCGCCCGTGGTGCTGCGCGACGGCGTCCCAGTGACCGCCGGTGTGGCGGCTGGGAACGTCGCCATCGACAGCGAGACCGGCGAGGTGACCTTCGTTGCCGACGCATCCCAGGCGATCGCGTCGATCGCCACAGGTGCCACCACCGTCCTGACGTTCGCGAACAACAGCGGCATCTACGCCGCGTTCAGCACTGGCCAGCGCATCTTCCTGACCGGTGTTTCGGGAAGCGCCGCCGCCGCGATGAACGGGCGGTCGCACTCCATCACCGCCAAGAGCGGCGGCAGCCCGTACACGCTCACGATCGACACGAACACCTCGGGCCTCACCGGGACCGGTGGCACCGCCTTCAAGTACCCGCAGGCCACCGAGGCCCTGACCTGGTCGGGGCGGTTCTACATCCCGGTGCACTTCATGAACGACCAGCTCGATTGGGAGCTTCTGCGAGGTGGCCCGTTCGATTCCCGCCTGATCGCCGGGCCATCGGTGCGTCTGATGCAGATCCTGGAGCTGCCGGAATGAAGGTTTTCCCGATCGCGCTGGCTGACCACTATGCGCTGGGCACCCGGACGCTCTCTCAGGCCATCCGTGTCGAACGCAACGACGGTCAGGTGTTCGCTTTCACAACCGCCCAGACCTCGGTTCTCATCGATGGGGAGCGCTACGGCCGCTCAGGCTTGACGCTTTCCGATGTGGTGACATCGTCCGATATGTCGGTGGGCAACCAGGACCTGACCCTGGTTTCTCCGCTGGGCGTCGGCTTCTTGAAGGCCGACATCTTCGGCGGCCTGTGGAAGAACGCCCGATTCCTGATCTTTGAATACAACCGCTTCGATCCTTCGGCCGGCAAGAACCCGCTGGTGTCTGGAACGTTCGGCGAGATCAATATCGAGCGCGGCAGGGTGAAGGTGGAGCTTCGAGACCTGATGCAGTACCTGCAGCAGTCGATCGGCGAAGTCTCCAGCAAGAACTGCCGGAACCGTCTTGGCGATGCGCGCTGTGGCGTGGACTTGGACTTGTTCACCGTCACAGGCTCATTGACCAGTGTCACCAGCCCGCAGGTGTTCCGTGACAGCGCGCGCACAGAGGACGAAGACTGGTTTGGCGAAGGCATCCTGACTTTCACCAGCGGCCTGTGCGATGGGTTCTCCCAGAAGGTGAAGACCTACGACGCGGACGGCACGATCACCCTGATGCTGCCGATGTTCTCTGCGGTTCAAGCTGGCGACACTTACTCGATGGTCGCTGGGTGCAGGAAGCGGCACGACCGAACGGCGCAGAACCCCAGTGGCGCCAGCGACTGTCTCGACAAGTTCGACAACGTGCCTCGGTTTCGCGGGGAGCCTCACCGCCCAGGCGTCGACAAGATTTCCAGCGCTCCGGAGCCGGTGGTATGAGCACGCGCGCTCAAGTAGTGGCCGAAGCCCGGTCATGGCTATCCACGCCCTGGGTCCACCAACACCAAGTCAAGGGCGTGGCGGTGGATTGCGCCCAGCACGTCATCGCAACAGGTCAGGCGTGCGGCCTCGTGGACCCAGCATTCCGCATCAACGATTACGGCCGCGAGCCCAACGGCACCATCCTGAAGGTCTGCGGCGACCACATGGACCCCATCAAGCAGCAGGACCTGCTCCCGGGTGACGTTGTTGTGGTGATGGTCGAGCACCAGCCGCAGCACGTCGGCATCGTCGGCGACTACGTCCACGGCGGCCTTTCCCTGATCCATGCGTCGAATGCCGGGCGCAAGGAAGTGATCGAGTCCCGTCTGGTTTTCATGCGTGGGTTCCGCTTTGTGGCGGCATTCCGGTTCCGGGGACTCGACGATGTCTGAAGCACTACCAGTAGTTGGCGCCGCGATCGGCTTCTGGGTTGGCGGACCCCAAGGCGCGCAGTATGGATGGATGATCGGGTCGGTGGGCAGCATGCTCACCACGCCTTCGCAGAAGTCGTTCGGCCCACGCCTGAATGACCTCAAGGTCACGGGCATGGCCTATGGACAGCCGATCCCATTCATCCAGGGCACCCACCGCACTGCGGGCCAGTTGATCTGGTCCAGCCCGCGTCGGGAGATCGCCACGACGACCAGCGAGGGCAAGGGAGGTGGCCGGTCTCGGAACACCACCTACACCTACGAGGTCGACCAGCTGTTCCTGCTGTCGTGCAACGAGCTCGCCGGTCTGCTGAGGGTGTGGGACAACGGCAAGCTGAAGTACTCGGTGGACGCATCGGCCAGCGATGCCTCCCTGATCGCGAGCAGCGAGACCGACCTGTGGCGCCGCATCACTTTCTATGGCGGCGCCCAGGGCCAGCTCCCGGACCCGACCTACGAGGCCGCCGTCGGCGCCGGCTACGCGCCGGCCTACCTCGACATGTGCACGGTCTTCATTGAAGGCCTGCAGCTTGGCCAGGGTGGCCAGCAGCCGAACCTCACCTTTGAGGTCGGCACGAACCTTTCGCCCTCGGTGATGCAGAACTACCAGGATTTCTCTGGCAATGGAGTGCCTGTGACCCAGGCCACGACGGTTCCGATGGAAAACAAGTGGGGCGGGGTGGTGAACTTCGCCGGCATGCCGAACCCCTGCGGGCAGTTCGACGGCGGCACAGTGGAGACGCCGGGGGAAGCGCTGGAGCTGTTCACCAATACCGGTGGTGACCGCTTGCTGCCAAGGGACTGGACCATCCAGTGCTGGCTCTATGACACCGGGGGGACGAACGACGGCTACGTGCTGGCCTTCGGCAACGACAACGGCAGCAATCGCGGGCTCTGGGTCTATCGAGAAAGCGATGCTGACGGCGCCCACATGGTGGTCAACTACCGCGGCGGCGCCGGCGTTCCATCGTTCATCATCGACTCGACCTTCGATCCCCCGAAGAACACGCGCTATTTCCTCGAGGTGACGAAGTTCGGGGCCCTGATCTACCTCTGGATTGGTGGTCGCCTGGCGGGCACAGCGTACAACGAGGATTTCGGCGAGCTTCCCTGCTTTCCGTCGGTCTGGTGCCTGGGTGCGCGCTACGGAGTGGGCCCGGCCTGGTTTGGCTACATGGACGACTTCGTGATCACGCGCACGCGCGGGCACACCGAGGAGTACGAGCCGCCCCTGAACCCCTACGTCGCGGACCAGAACACTATCCTGCACATCCCGTTCTACCGAGTCGACACCGTTGCCCGAGGTGAGGAGACCATTCAGACCGTGGTGGAGCGGCTGTGTGCACGTGCCGAGCTGCCTGCCGGCACCTATGACGCCAGCGCCCTGGCCTCCATTACCAAGCCGGTGCGCGCGCTGGCGGTGTCGCAAGTCGGCGGCACGCGCGCGGTGCTGGACATGCTGGCGCAGACCTACTTTTTCCAGACGACTTGCACCGACAAGGTGTACTTCGTGCCGCGCGCGCAGTCGGTGGTGGCCACGATCCCGTTCATCGACCTCGGGAACACCCGGGACATGGAGGACAGCCCGGAGCCGTTTGCGCTGAAGCAGCGCAGCGACATCGAGATCCCGGCGCAGGAGGCAATCACCTACGCCAATGTGTCCGACGACTACCAGGCCGACACGCAGTACAGCGACCGCCTGCTGTCAAGCCAGACCAACACCGGAACCGCCGAGGTGGCGCTGGGCTTTACGCCGAGCGAGGCAAAGGCCATTGCCGACGCCAAGGTAACCGACACCGCCATCTCTGTGTGGAGCGCGCCCCTGAGCCTGTCGCGCGCGTACTCGCACCTGACCCCCGGCGATTCGGTCGTTGTGCAGGGCGACGACGGCAGCACCTATCGCATGCTCTTGGGGCGGCAGACTCAGTCCGGCGGCGTGATTGGGTTCGAAGCGCGCCTGGAAGACCCTACCGTGTTCACCCAGGCTGGAATCACCGGCGGCGACTACTCCCCGCAAACCGAGGTGGTGGCCATCCCAGGCACTTACCTCGAGCTGCTGGACATCCCGCTCCTTCGTGACGCCGACGACGGCATGGGCCTGTATGCGGCCGCGCGCGGGCTCTCGGCTGGCTGGCCGGGCACCGAGATTTTCGAGAGCACCGACGACCTGAGCTATGCGTCCCGGGCCACGGTG
>VFQQ010004542.1_pt1 | contig 12160 bp, 9 predicted proteins | sample 3512341 | NCBI WGS metagenome assembly VFQQ01 (sample SAMN10412373, study PRJNA504923) | tailings metagenome | isolation source: Relicate 2 Philex TSF1 revegetated site | place: Philippines: Tuba, Benguet | collected 2017-08-29 | reverse complement strand
GCCACCTGGTACGAAAGGAACTGGCCAAAGCCCGCACCGTCCGCGCAGGCCTGCACCGCCGGGGCAATGTGATTGAACTCCAGGTTGCCACCGACGGTGAGTTTGAAGGTCTTGCTGCCTTCCTGGAAGCGCCCCCAGTGGGGCGCATACCCCACCAGGCGCACGCAGTTGGCCTTGAGCAGGTCGTTGGGGTGCTGCGGCCGGCCATGTTCACGCAGGAAGGCCGGGCTGGCCACGATGACGCGGCGGATCTCGCCCAGCGGCAGCGCGATCAGGCTGGAGTCTTCCAGGTGCGCGATGCGGATGCCGACGTCGACACCCTCTTCCAGCAGGTTCACCACGCGGTCCATCAGCATGACGCGGCAATGCACCTGGGGATACCGCTGCACGAAGCGCGTGACGACAGGGGCCACGTGCATCTGGCCGAACAGCACCGGGGCGGTGATGGTGAGGTGGCCGGTGGGTTCGCTGGCATCGTCCTTCAGCGCGGCCTCGGCGTCGTCCACCGCCGCCAGCAACTGGCGGCAGCTCTCGAGATGGCGTCGGCCTTCTTCGGTGAGCGAGATGCGGCGCGTGGTGCGGTTGAACAGGCGCACCCCCAGCTCGGCTTCATAGGCCGCGAGCGAGCGCACCACGGCCGGCAGCGAGCTGCCCTGCGCCCAGGCCGCCGCCGTGAGGCTGCCGGCGTCGGCAATCTGCACGAAAGTGGCCATGGCGCGGAATTTGTCCATGTCGCATTAAACCGATTTCCGGAGCAGTCATGTTCTCGAAGGGGTATTTGTGAAACTGGTTGCAGCAAAGAAGATGGCGTCCTTCTCTTTCAGGAGCTCACCATGACAACCTCCATCCAGCTGTACCGAAATGCCATTTCCGGCCACTGCCACCGCGTCGAACTGTTTCTTTCCCTGCTCGGTCTGCCGTTCGAAACCATCGAGATCGACCTACTGCAGAAGCAGCACAAGGCCGCCTCGTTCCTGGCCATGAACCCCCTGGGGCAGGTGCCCGTGCTGCGCGACGGCGATCTCACCCTGAGCGACTCGAACGCCATCCTCGTGTACCTCGAGGCCCGGTACGCGCCGGGCCAGTGGCTGCCGCGCGATCCGGTGGGCGCTGCGCGTGTGCAACGCTGGCTCTCGCTGGCCGCCGGCCCGCTGGCGTTCGGGCCGTCCGCGGCGCGCGTGGTGCAGCTCTTCGCGCTGCCCACCGACCCGACGGACGCGATCACGCGCGCCGAGGGGCTGTTCCGTTTCATGGAAGCCGAACTGGGGCGCTCACCGTTCCTTGTTGGCGAGCAGGCCACGCTGGCCGATGTGGCGCATTACGCGTACGTGGCGCGCGCGCCGGAAGGCCTGGTGTCGCTGCAACCCTATCCGGCCATCCGCGCGTGGCTGGGGCGCATCGAGGCACTGCCGGGTTTTGTTCCCATGATCAAGTCACCCATCGGGTTGGCGGCATGAGCACGGCGCCGGGCCGATCCCAGGCAAGCTCGCACCACAGCCTGCAGGGCGCAGGTGTTCCGATCGCCGCATTTCACCCTGGCGAACAGGCCATGCAGGCGCGCGCCGGTGTGCAGGCGCAGATGGCGCAGATCGGCCCGCGCGTGATGCGCGATCACATGCCCGACCAGCACCGCGAGTTCTTCGGCCTGCTGCCCTTCGTGGTGGTGGGCAGCATGGACGCGCAAGGCCAGCCCTGGGCGAGCGTGCTGGCGGGTCCGCCGGGTTTCATGCAATCGCCCGATCCGACGCACCTGGCCATTCGGGCCCGGCCCTTGCCGCACGACCCGCTGAATACCACGCTGCACGACGGCGCGCCGCTGGGGCTGCTCGGCATCCAGCCGCACACACGCCGGCGCAACCGCATGAATGGAACCGCATCGCTGGCGGACGAGGGCTTCACCGTCGAGGTCGGCCAGAGCTTCGGCAATTGCCCGAAGTACATCCAGGCGCGCGAGCCGGTGTGGGCGCCCGACGCGAATGCCGGGGTTGTGGAGCATGACGGGCCGGGCCTGGACGAGGCCTCGCGCCAGCTGATCCGTTCGGCGGACACCTTCTTCATCGCCACGGCCCACCCGCAGAGCGCCAGCAGCGGCGGCGAGCCGAGCCATGGTGTGGATGTGTCGCACCGCGGCGGCTTGCCGGGTTTCGTGAAGATCGACGGCGAGCGGCTCACCGTGCCGGACTTCTTCGGCAACCACTTCTTCAACACGTTCGGCAACATCGCCGTGCATCCCCGGGCCGGGCTGCTGTTCATCGACTTCTCGTCCGGCGACCTGCTGTACCTGGCCGCGCAGGCCCGCGTGGTGTGGGACGGTGCCGAGCTCGCGTCCTTCGAGGGCGCGGAGCGCCTGTTGCGCCTGGACGTGACCCACGTGCGGCGCGTGCGCGGTGGTCTGCCGCTGCGCTGGGGGGCGGCCAGCGTGTCCCCGTACCTCGAAGGCACGGGGCACTGGCCTCGCCGCGAGGGCGCTCAGTAGGTGTAGACGCCGCGCCCGGTCTTGCGGCCAAGGTAGCCGGCGGCCACCATTTCCTTGAGCAGCGGGGCGGGGCGGTACTTGCTGTCGTTGAACTCGGCGATGTAGACGTTCATCACCGCCAGGCACACGTCCAGCCCGATCATGTCCGCCAGCGCCAGCGGCCCGATCGGCTGGTTGGTGCCCAGCTTCATGCCGGCGTCGATGTCCTCCGGCGTGGCGATGCCTTCGGCCAGCACGAAGAAGGCTTCGTTGATCATGGGCACCAGGATGCGGTTGACCACGAAGCCCGGCGCGTTCTTCACCGTGATGGGCGACTTGCCGAGCGCCTCGGCCAGCGCCTTCACGGTGTCGTGCGTGGCGTCGCTGGTCTGCAGGCCGCGGATGATCTCCACCAGCGCCATCATGGGCACCGGGTTGAAGAAGTGCATGCCGATGAAGCGGTCGGGCCGCTTCGTGGCCGCCGCCAGCTTGGTGATGCTGATGGAGCTGGTGTTGGTGGCCACGATCACGTCGGGCGCGAGCAGGCCGTCCAGCTGCTGCAGGATCTTGACCTTCAGGCCTTCGTTCTCGGTCGCGGCCTCGATGACCAGCTGCGCGCCCTTGAGGTCGTCGTAGTTCGTCGAACCCTGGATCAGCGCGAGCGCCTTGTCCTTGTCGGCGGCGGTGATCTTTTCCTTCTTGATCAGCCGGTCCAGGCTGCCGGCCACGGTGGCCAGGCCCTTGTCCACGGCGGCCTGCGCGATGTCGACCATGACCACGCGGACGCCGCTGGTGGCGCAGGCCTGCGCGATGCCGTTGCCCATGGTGCCCGAGCCGATGATGCCGACGGTGTTGATGCGGTTCATGAAGACCTTGCTCCTGTTCAAAAATCCGTGAAAACCCGGCGTCGCCGGCGTGTCTTTCCTAGGCGGTGCTGCCTAACCGGGCACGAGGCCCTGTGCTACCTTGGCCGTTGATTGTCGCGCACGCCCCGCAGGGCGTTGCCCACCTCGGAGACACCATGTTCGACTACATCATCGTGGGCGGAGGCTCGGCAGGTTGCGTCCTGGCGTCCCGCCTCAGCGAAGACCCCGCCATCCGTGTGGCCCTGCTCGAAGCCGGCCCGCCCGACAGCAGCGTGCTCATCCACTGCCCCGCCGGCCTGGCCCTGCTGGCGAAGAACGGCCAGGCCAACTGGAGTCTGCAGACCGTGCCCCAGCCCGGCCTGAATGGCCGGCGCGGCCACCAGCCCCGCGGCAAGGTGCTGGGCGGCTCCAGCTCCGTCAACGCCATGGTCTACACGCGCGGCCATGCAAGCGACTACGACGGCTGGGCCGCGCAGGGCAATCCGGGCTGGTCGTTCGCCGAGGTGCTGCCCTACTTCAAGCGCGCCGAACACAACGAGCGCGGCGCCGACGCGCTGCACGGCCAGGGCGGCCCGCTCAACGTGATGGACCTGCGCAGCCCGAACCCTTTCCTGCCCTCGTTCGTCGAGGCGGGCGTGCAGGCCGGCCACCCGCGCAACGCCGACTTCAACGGCCCCGAGCAGGAGGGCGTGGGCGTCTACCAGGTCACGCACAGGAATGGCGAGCGCCACAGCGCGGCCAAGGCCTACCTCACCCCGCACCTGGGGCGGCCCAACCTGCAGGTGGTCACACACGCGCTGACGACGCGCGTGCTCACCGAGGTGGATGCCACCGGTAAGGTGCGAGCGATCGGCGTCGAGTACCGCGAGAACGGCGGGCGCGGCACGTTGCAGGTCCTGCGGCTGAAGGCCGATGGCGAAGTGGTGCTGAGCGCGGGTGCCTTCGGCTCGCCGCAGTTGCTCATGCTGTCCGGCATCGGCCCGGCCAGCCTCCTGCGCGAACACGGCATCGCGCCGGTGCACGAACTGCCCGGCGTGGGCCAGAACCTGCACGACCATGTGGACGTGGTGATCGTCGTCAACGCGCCCCGGGTGACGGACACGTTCGGTATCTCACCCGGTGGCATTGCGCGCGTCGTTCGCAGCATCTTTCAATGGCGCCGCCACCGCAGTGGCATGCTGACCACCAACTTTGCGGAGGCCGGTGGCTTCATCAAGAGCTCACCCGCCGAACCCATTCCCGATCTGCAGCTGCACTTCGTGGTCGGCAAGCTGGTGGACCACGGTCGCAAGACCGTGCTGGGCCACGGCTATTCCTGCCACGTGTGCCTGCTTCGCCCGAAGAGCCGGGGATCGCTGCGCCTGGCCAGTGCCGACCCGCAGGCCGCGCCGCTGATCGACCCGGCCTTTCTGCAGGACGCCGACGACACCGCCCGGCTGGTGCGGGGCTTCAAGCTGATGCGCGAACTGCTGGGGCAGCCGGCGCTGGCGCGCCACGGCGGCACCGAGTCCGCTTCCTCCGCCCAGGCGCAGAGCGATGCGCAGATCGAGCAGTTCATCCGCAACCACGCTGACACCATCTACCACCCGGTGGGCACCTGCCGCATGGGGCCGGACGCGATGAGCGTGGTGGATGCCCGGCTGCGCGTGCACGGCGTGGCGGGTCTGCGCGTGGTGGACGCTTCGGTGATGCCCGGCGTGGTGGGTGGGAACACCAACGCCCCTGTGATCATGATGGCCGAGAAGGCGGTGGATATGATGCGTGAGGATCGCATCCACCCATCACAACAGCAGGACGACAACCATGATTCTCGAACACGCGGACATCCGCATCGACCCCTCGAAAGCCTCGGAATTTGAAGCCGCCATCGAGCGCGGCGCCAGCGCCGTGATCGGCAAGGCCAAGGGCTTCAAGGGCTTCCAGGTGCAGCGCAGCATCGAGAGCCCGGGCCGTTACCTGCTGCTGATCCGCTGGGAGACGTTGGAGAACCACACCGTGGATTTCCGCGGGTCTGCCGCGTTCGCCGAGTGGCGCGCCATCGTCGGCCCGTTCTTCGCGCAGCCACCGGTGGTAGAGCACCTGGAGCTGGTGGCGCAGGGCTGAGCCGCGCCTACTTCTTGCGCATGAGTGTCGATTTGCCGAACAGGCTTTCGATCAGGTCCACCGCCAGCTCGGCGGTGCGGTTGCGCACATCGAGCGCCGGGTTGAGTTCCATCACGTCGAGCGAGCACAGCCGGCCGGTGTCCGCGATCATTTCCATGCACAGCTGCGCCTCGCGGTAGGTCGGGCCACCGAGCACGGTGGTGCCCACGCCGGGGGCGATCTCCGGGTCCAGGAAGTCGACGTCGAAACTCACGTGCAGGTGGGTTTCTTCGTCCACGCCCATGAGCGCCTGTTCCATGGTGTGGCGCATGCCCATCTCGTCGATGTAGCGCATGTCGAACACCTCCAGGCCGGCCTGGTGCACCAGGCGCTTCTCGCCCGCGTCCACGCTGCGGATGCCGATCTGCCGCACCACCGCCGCATCGATGGCCGGCGTGGTGCCGCCGATGCCGGTGAGTTCGGGCGGGCCCATGCCGCAGAGCAGGGCCACCGGCATGCCGTGGATGTTGCCGCTGGGGGTGAGCGCGGCGGTGTTGAAGTCGGCGTGTGCATCGAGCCAGAGCACGCGCAGCTTTTTTCCCTTTTCACGGCAATGGCGCGCAACCGCGCTGATCGATCCCAGGCCCAGGCAGTGGTCGCCGCCCAGGACGATGGGCAGGCGGCCGAGTGCGAGTTCGGCGTGCACGGCTTCGTGCAGGGACTGGTTCCACGCCACAACCTCATGCAGGTGGCGGTAGCCCTCGGCCGGTGGTTGCCAGGGGTTGGCCGGGCCGCCCAGGTTGCCCCGGTCCAGCACGTTCAGGCCCTGGCCTTCGAGCACGGTTGCCAGGTTCGCCACGCGCAGGGCCTCCGGGCCCATGGACGCGCCCCGGGCGCCCGCGCCGATGTCTGTCGGAACCCCGATGAGGCTGATGTCGTTCTGCATCGCGTTATTGTGAGCCAGTTGGCATGGCGCTGCAGGCGCCTGCGGCCGGTGAACGACAATTCGCCCTCATGTCCGAAACACCTCTTTCCATCTGGTCGTCCTGCGGCCACGACCTGCTGAACCGCAACGAACGCGGCTGGCTCACGCCGACCGACGGCTACTGGCGCCTCTGGCTCGCGCGGCCGGAACTCGCGCTGGTCGACGAGTCCTGCGCGGCAGAGCGGGCGCTGCACGCGGCCCTCATGGACCGCCCCACGCGCGCCGTGTCCGCCGCCGAGCTCGATGCCTTCGAGGACGACGATGCCCGCGCCAACCACCGGCTGTTCCTGGGTTTCCGGGATGCGGTGATCGCTGCCGGCTCGCTCGAATCCGCTTACGCCGGGTTCTTCAAGGCCGGTGCCATCCAGATCCCGCCGCTGTTCCTGGACCTGGTGGTGCAGGCCCTGGTGTGCCGCCTGCTGGAAGACGAGCCCGATGCCTGGACCTGGCGCGCGGCCGAGATGCTGTTCCGCCGCCAGCGCGTGAGCGTGCAGGACGGCCGTGTGCTCAGCGGCGACAGCGAGACGCTGGACATGCTCAACGAGACCGGTGGACTCGGTGAGGTGGGCCGCCTGTTGATGCAGGGCGGTGCGCCGCTGCCGGACGCACAGATCGAGGTGCTGGGCGAGGGCAACACGGAGCGCTATCTGCGCAGCCGCACGGGACAGGGCCGTTTCAACTTCGTTCTCGACCTCACGCACGAGGTCCAGAACGAACTGCCGCATGGCCTCACGCTGACCATGACGCGTGCGCAATCGGGCTTGAAGGCACTGGCTGGCGTGCTCGAGAAATGGGTGCGTCACTTCCATGGGGTGGACGTGACCATCCAGGCCGAGACCCGGGTCGACGACCCGTCCTGGCGCTGGCACCTGGGGCTGGACGTGGAATCGAGCGCGCTGCTCAACGACCTGTACCAGGGCACGGAAGTCGAGCCCGAACGCCTCAGCCGCCTGATCAGCCTGTTCCGGCTGACGTTCACCAACCCCATGGACATGCAGGCCGAGGTGCGCGGCAAGCCGGTCTACCTGGGCCTGGCCATGACGGCCGGCGGCCTGCTCAAACTCAAGCCGCAGAACCTGCTGCTGAATCTGCCGCTGGCGCGCCCCGTCTAGCCCGCGGCGCGCTCACATGTTGCGGCGGTACTGCCCGCCCACCTCGAACAGCGCATTGGTGATCTGACCGAGCGAGCACACGCGCACAGCGTCCATCAGCACCTCGAACACGTTGCCGTTCTCGATCACGGCCTGGCGCAGGCGCTGCAGCATGGCCGGCGATTCGTCCGCATGGCTGGCGTGGAAATCGGCCAGCCGCTGCAACTGGTTCTGCTTCTCGTCGTCGGTCGAGCGCGCGAGCTCCAGCGTCTCGGGGGTGGGGTCGCCGTGCGGGTTGCGGAAGGTGTTCACGCCCACGATCGGGTATTCGCCCGTGTGCTTGAGCATCTCGTAGTGCATGGACTCGTCCTGGATCTTGCCGCGCTGGTAGCCGGTCTCCATCGCACCCAGCACGCCGCCGCGCTCGGCGATCTTCTCGAATTCCTGCAGCACGGCCTCTTCCACCAGCTCGGTCAGCTCGTCGATGATGAAGGCGCCCTGGTTGGGGTTCTCGTTCTTGGCCAGGCCCCACTCGCGGTTGATGATGAGCTGGATCGCCATCGCGCGGCGCACCGAGTCTTCGGTGGGCGTGGTGATGGCCTCGTCGAACGCGTTGGTGTGCAGGCTGTTGCAGTTGTCGTAGATCGCGATCAGCGCCTGCAGCGTGGTGCGGATGTCGTTGAACTGGATCTCCTGCGCGTGCAGCGAACGGCCGCTGGTCTGCACGTGGTACTTCAGCTTCTGGCTGCGCTCGTTCGCACCGTAGCGGTCGCGCAGTGCGACCGACCAGATGCGGCGCGCCACGCGGCCCAGCACGGTGTACTCCGGGTCCATGCCGTTGCTGAAGAAGAAGCTCAGGTTGGGCGCGAAGTCGTCGATGTGCATGCCGCGCGCCAGGTAGGCCTCCACGAAGGTGAAGCCGTTGGAGAGCGTGAACGCGAGCTGGCTGATCGGGTTCGCGCCGGCCTCGGCGATGTGATAACCCGAGATCGACACCGAGTAGAAGTTGCGCACGTCGTGGTGCACGAAGTACTCGGCGATGTCGCCCATCACCTTCAGCGAGAACTCGGTGCTGAAGATGCAGGTGTTCTGCCCCTGGTCCTCCTTCAGGATGTCGGCCTGCACCGTGCCGCGCACATTGGCCAGCACCCATTCGCGGATCTTGGCGGCCTCGGTGTCGGTGGGTTCGCGGCCGTTCTCGACCTTGAACTTCTCCAGGTTCTGGTCGATGGCCGTGTTCATGAACATCGCAAGAATGCTCGGCGCCGGGCCGTTGATCGTCATGGAGACCGAGGTGGCCGGGTGGCACAGGTCGAAGCCGCCGTAGAGCACCTTCATGTCGTCCAGTGTGGCGATGCTCACACCCGAGTTGCCGACCTTGCCGTAGATGTCAGGGCGCGGGTCCGGGTCGTTGCCGTACAGCGTGACCGAGTCGAACGCGGTGGACAGGCGCTTGGCCGGCGTGCCTTCGGAGAGCAGCTTGAAGCGGCGGTTGGTGCGGAACGCATCGCCTTCGCCGGCGAACATGCGGGTGGGGTCTTCGCCCTCGCGCTTGAAGGCGAAGGTGCCGGCGGTGTACGGGAAGCTGCCCGGCACGTTGTCCAGCATCAGCCACTTCAGGATCTCGCCGTGGTCCTCGTACTTCGGCAGTGCCACCTTGCGGATGACGGTGCCCGAAAGACTCTTCGTGGTCAGCGCGGTGCGGATCTCCTTGTCGCGGATCTTCACCACGTACTCGTCGCCCGCGTAGGCCTTCTGCATGTCGGGCCACTGGGCGAGCAGCTTGCGCGCGGCGGGGTCCTGGTCGAGCTCGCGCACCTGGGCGAGGTCGATCACGGCTTCGGCGGCGCGCGCGCGTTCGGGCTTCTCCACGCGCAGCATGCGCGCGCTTTCCGTGAGCTGCTGGATCTCGCGGGCCAGGCGCGCCTGCTCGATGGCCTTCTGCTTGTAGCCGCGCACCGTGTCGCTGATTTCGGCGAGGTAGCGCGTGCGGGCCGGTGGCACGATGGGCGTCTGGTTGGTGCTGTGGCGCACCTTCACGGTGGGCAGGCGGCCTTCCTGCAGCGGCAGGCCGAGTTCACCCAGCTTGATCTTCAGCGCCTGGTACAGCGCGGTCACGCCGTCGTCGTTGAAGCGCGCGGCCATGGTGCCGAACACCGGCATCTGGTCGGGCGGGGTGCTCCAGGCCTCCTGGTTGCGCTGCACCTGCTTGGCCACGTCGCGCAATGCATCGAGCGCGCCCTTGCGGTCGAACTTGTTGATGGCGACGAAGGCCGCGAAGTCCAGCATGTCGATCTTCTCGAGCTGGCTGGCCGCGCCGAACTCGGGCGTCATCACGTACATGGGCAGGTCCACGTGCGGCACGATGGCCGCATCGCCCTGGCCGATGCCGGAAGTCTCGACCACGATCAGGTCGAAGCCGGCGCACTTGCAGGCGGCGATCACGTCGGGCAGGGCGGCGCTGATCTCGCTGCCGAAGTCGCGCGTGGCCAGGCTGCGCATGTAGACCCGCTGTCCTTCGCGCCAGGGGTTGATCGCATTCATTCGGATGCGGTCGCCCAGCAGCGCGCCCCCGCTCTTGCGGCGCGACGGGTCGATGGAGATCACGGCCACGCGCAGCCGGTCGTCCTGGTCCAGCCGCAGGCGGCGGATGAGTTCATCCGTCAGGGACGACTTGCCTGCGCCACCGGTGCCGGTGATGCCGAGCACCGGCACCTTCTTCGTCTTCGCCTGTTCACGCAGGGAACTCACCAGCGCCGCGTCGGCGCTGCCGTTCTCCAGCGCGGTGATGAGCTGGGCCAGCGCGCGCCAGTTCATCTCGCCCTGGCCCTCGATGGCGGCCAGCGCCTTGGGCGCGTACGGGCTGAGGTCCTGGTCGCAGCGCATCACCATCTCGCCGATCATCCCGGCCAGGCCCATCTTCTGGCCGTCTTCCGGGCTGTAGATGCGCGTCACGCCATAGTCCTGCAGTTCACGGATCTCGGCCGGCACGATCACGCCGCCGCCACCGCCGAACACCTGGATGTGTTCGCCACCGCGTCGCTTGAGCAGGTCCACCATGTACTTGAAGTACTCCACGTGGCCGCCCTGGTACGAGCTGATCGCGATGCCCTGCGCGTCTTCCTGCAGGGCCGCGGTGACGACCTCGTCCACCGAGCGGTTGTGGCCCAGGTGGATCACCTCGGCGCCCATGCCCTGCAGGATGCGCCGCATGATGTTGATCGCCGCGTCGTGCCCGTCGAACAGGCTGGCGGCGGTGACGAAGCGCACCTTGTGCGTGGGGCGGTAGTTGGCCAGGGCCTGGTATTCGGCGGCGAGGTTGCTCATGGGTCTCTTTCCGGAGCGGGTGGCTGCTATTCGATGCGAAGGCCGGCCAGCCCGGGTTGGTCGGGCGGGTAGCGCAGGTTCAGCGCCTTGAGGGTGTCGCGCACGATGGTCGCGATCATCAGGTTGCGGTGGGTCTTGGAGTTGGCAGGCACCACGTTCCAGGGTGCCCAGGGTGTGCTGGTGGCGGTCAGCAGCGCTTCGTAGGCGCGCTGGTAGTCGGCCCATTGTTTGCGCACCTCGATATCGCCGAGGCTGAATTTCCAGTGCTTGGTGGGGTCGTCCACGCGTTCCTGCAGGCGCTGGCGCTGCTCGTCGCTGCCGATGTGCAGCATGAACTTGAGGATCACGGTGCCGGTCTCGGCCAGCAGGCGCTCGAAGTCGTTGATGTGCGCGTAGCGCTGCGCCGTCTGCCGCGGCGTGATCCAGCCATTGACCACTGGCACCAGCACGTCTTCGTAGTGGCTGCGGTTGAACACCATGGTCTCGCCCGCGCCGGGCATCTGCTGGTGGATGCGCCACAGGTAATCGTGATCGCGTTCGACCTCGGTCGGCGCCTTCCAGCCCACGGTGTGCACGCCCAGCGGGCTGGTGCGCGAGAACACGCCGCGCACGGTGCCGTCCTTGCCAGACGTGTCGGTGCCCTGCAGCAGCACCAGCAACTTGAAGCGTCGGTCGGCGTAGAACAGGTTCTGCAGCCCGTCCAGTTCTTCAGCGATGGCCTGTACCGAGGCTTGATCGTCCGCCTTGTTGCCGCTGGAAAAGGGTTTAGCGTCTGGCTTGAGCTTCTTGAGCGAGACCTTGCCGCCGGCCGCGCCGGTGGGCCCAGGCTCGATCTGCCAGTCGCGCCACGGGCCGTTCTTGCCCGCACGCAGGGCCGCGCGCGGGAAGGGCAGGGAGGCGTCGTTCGGACTGGGCATGCGGTCTCCGGGGGGGTGTTGGATGCGATTCTTCGCGCATCTTTTCAATTGACGTTTACGTAAACGTAATGTTAACCCGTTTCGCAAGAAAAAGGGGCGCCGAAGCGCCCCTGGAGTGGTGTCTGGACCGTTCAGGTCACTTGTAGAGCAGCTGTGGCAGCCACATGCCGATGCCCGGGAACGTGTACAGCAGAACGATCGCCAGGATCTGGATGCCCATGAACGGCAGCATGCCCAGGAAGATCTGGTTCAGCGTGACGTGCGGTGGCGCGACACCCTTCAGATAGAACGCGGCCATCGCCACCGGCGGGCTGAGGAACGCGGTCTGCAGGTTCAGCGCCACCAGCAACCCGAAGAACAGCGGGTCCACATCGAAGTGGGCCAGCAGCGGGATGAAGATCGGCATGAAGATCACGATGATCTCGGTCCATTCCAGC
>VFQQ010004541.1_pt1 | contig 12164 bp, 9 predicted proteins | sample 3512341 | NCBI WGS metagenome assembly VFQQ01 (sample SAMN10412373, study PRJNA504923) | tailings metagenome | isolation source: Relicate 2 Philex TSF1 revegetated site | place: Philippines: Tuba, Benguet | collected 2017-08-29 | reverse complement strand
AGATGGCGTCGTCGCCGCGCTTGATGGTGCCCGAGATCGGGCAGGTCTCGACGCGGCGGCCGTTAACCCGCACGAACATTTCGGGCGACGCGCCGATGAGATATTCGCCTTCGCCGAGATTGATGAAGAAGGAATAGGGCGACGGGTTGATCTTCTTCAGGCGGCGCGAAATCTCAGAGGGCGCGGTCTCGCAGCGCTCATAAAACATCTGGCCGGGCACTACCTCGAACAGGTCGCCGCGCTGGAAGCTTTCCTTGGCCTTGTCGACGATTTTTGCATATTCGCCCGGCTCGTGGTCGCCGCGCGGCGGAATGCGGTCGGACGGCTTGAATGTTTGCGCCTCGTTATCGCGGGGCAGGCCTTCGGTCGAAAAACCGTCGCCGGAATAGTCGTAGCGGTCGTGCCAGGCCAGCGCCTGGTGGTGGTCGACGACGAGGATTTCGTCGGGCAGGTAAAGCACCAGGTCGCGCTGGCTTTCGGCGCGCTTCAACGTGTGCTCGACCGGATCGAATTGGAAGGCGAGGTCGTAGCCGAAGGCGCCGTAGAGGCCGAGATTGGCGTCCTGATCGGACTTGAACAGGGCCGTAATGGCGCGCAGCACGGTGAAGACGGAAGGAACGCGGCTGCGCTCTTCCTCGGTGAAGACACGGCCGGGCTCAGTGATGGTCAGGGCCAGCCGCTGCTTGGTGGTCTGGGTGAGGCTGATGTCCTTTTCGGCCAGCAAAGCGCGCGCGATGATGGGAAGCAAAGCCTCGCCGCGCGCATTCAGCGCCTCGATGCGCATGGCGCGGCCACGGGCGCTGATCACCACGGGCGGGTCGATGATGGCGGTGTCCCAGCGGGTGTAGCGGCCGGGATATTCGTAGTTGGACGAAAAGACCGCGCCGCGCCGCGAGTTCAGCCCTTCGACATAAGCGTCGATCGCATGATCGTAGGCGGTATCGTGGCGGCTTCGCGTGATGGCTATGCCGCCCGCGGTCACGAAGCGCTCGTCGCCGTTCTCAAGAGTTTCGATCGTCATTTCCCGTCTCCATTTTCGCCGTCAAGGCAGACCCGGAAAAACCCTTGAAAAAACAAATGGCCGCCCGGACTTTCCGTTGCGGCCACCAAACTTCACGCGCACGCGCTCACGAGGCCGCTGTCAGCAGGCCCACCACCAGGACGTCGTGTTCGAAAACGTGCTCATGATTTTTCCTTAGCGGCGAATGTGGGGGAGGGCAAGAGGATTCGGTGCGACTTTGAAGTCGGTGAAGCTGGCGCTCGACGTTGCCCCCCTCTGGCCTGCCGGCCATCTCCCCCGCAGGTGGGGAGATTAGCCGTCATCACGACCTTCGCTAACTTTCATCGCTACAGAATGAGCGGCGTGGCCGAAGCTGCTAATCTCCCTCCTTGCGGGGGAGATGGCCGGCAGGCCAGAGGGGGGCGCGAAGGAACGCTGCCGTGCGGGATACTGCTACGTGGCACTTCCCACCGGCTCGACATATTCAAGTTCCGCCGGACGCCGGTCGATCCAGAACGAGAACAGCGCAATCGCCAGCGCCAGCAAGGTCGTAGCAGCACCAACGAAGGGCAGGTGCTGGTAGGCGACGCCGAGCGAAATGGCCATGCCGCCGAGCCATGCTCCGGCGGCGTTGCCGACATTGAACGCGCCCTGATTGAGCGTGGCTGCGAGGTTAGGCGCTTCGGATGCCGTCTCCACCACGCGCATCTGCATGGGCGGCACGATGACGAAGGTGAGCACGCCCCAGACGAAGACGGTGGCGATGGTGAGCATGGGCAGGGTGCTGATTTCGGCCAGGAAGAGGAACAGGGCGACCAGCAGCACCAGCGTGCCGAGGACGGTCGGCATCAGCTTCCAGTCGGCGAGCTTGCCGCCGACGATGTTGCCGACGGTCATGCCGGCGCCGAACAGCAGCAGCACCCAGGTGACCGCGCCGACGGAAATGCCGGAGACGTCGGTGAGGATAGGCTTGATGTAGGTGAAGACGGAAAACAGGCTGGCCGAAGCGAGCGCGGAGATGATCATGGCGAGCCACACCTGCAGCTTGCCGAGAACCTTGACCTCGCTGGCGATGCCGCCGGAACTGGGCGGTGCTACGCCGGAAGGCACCAGCCAGGCGATTGCCGCAACCGAAATCATGCCGATCGCCACCACGGCATAGAAGGTCGAGCGCCAGCCGAAGGCCTCGCCGAGCGCGGTGCCGGCGGGAACGCCGAGGATGTTGGCGAGCGTCAGGCCGGCAAACATCAGCGCAATGGCGCTGGCGCGCTGCTTTTTCGGAACCAGGCTTGCCGCAACGACAGAGCCGATGCCGAAGAAGGCGCCGTGGCCGAAGGCGGTGACGACGCGCGCGGCCATCAGCGTCCAGTAGTTCGGGGCGAGCGCACAGAACAGGTTGCCGACGACGAAGAGCGAGGCGAGCCCGACCAGAACCGCCTTGCGGGGCAGATGCGCCGTGCCGATGGCGATGACAGGCGCGCCGAAGACGACGCCGAGCGCATAGCCGGTGACCAGCAGGCCGGCGGCGGGGATCGACACGCCGAGATCGGCAGCGACTTCCGGCAGCAGGCCCATGATGACGAATTCGGTGGTGCCGATGCAGAAAGAGGCAATGGCAAGCGCAAGGATGGGCAATGGCATGGGATGCTCGGAGGATAAAACGATTGAAATGCGATGTTGTCCGATTGGGGCGGGCGAACAAGTGCATATGCTGCAATGCAGCAATGCATTTCAAGGATAGTGGGGTACGTCCGACGATGCGGTTGCAAACGGAAATTTGCGCAGCGTGCATTCCTTCGCGCCCCCCTCTGGCCTGCCGGCCATCTCCCCCACGGGTGGGGAGATCAGCCTTCATCACGGCTTTCGCCAATTTTCGGCGTTGCAGAATGTGCGGGACGAATAACACAGATAATCTCCCCACCCGTGGGGGAGATGGCCGGCAGGCCAGAGGGGGGCAACGTTGAGCGAAAACTTCAATGCGCCGAATGAGGACGGCAGGGTCAGGCCACGGCGCGGGGACCTGTGGCGAAGGGGCTGAGGCCAAGCCATTGCTGCATGGCCTTCGCCACGGCAGGATCGCCGTCGAGGCTCATGCGGCCTTCATCGATTTCCCGACGCACACGCGACAGGCCCATCCAGATGGAGGTCATGCTGCGCAGCGAACTCGTCACCAGCAGGTCGATTTCGAAACCGGGATCGAAGGCGCATAGATCCACGACGCTGCTGTCGACGACCAGCCACCAGTTCTGTTTGTTTTCGGTAAGCTCGGGGTACAGAAACTGAATCGTGCAGCGCTTTTTCGGCAGCGGCTCGGGATTTAGGTGGCGACGCATGTCCCACATCAGCAGTGACGGATCGAGATTCCGGAGCGACAGCTGCGATTCGACCCAGCGCTGCCCCCAGAAGCCGATGCCGAAGACGATGGGCTCCAGATCGCGGCCGGCCGGCGAGAGGTGATACTCGACCGCGCCGCCTGCGCCGCGAACCGTCTCGATGATATGGGCGCGCTCCAGTTCCTTGAGGCGCTTGGACAAAAGGGCCGGCGACATGCGCGGCACGCCGCGGCGAAGGTCGTTGAAACGGGTGGTGCCGGCCAGCAATTCGCGGATCACCAGCACGGTCCAGCGCGAGCACAGTATTTCCGCCGCCATCGATACCGGGCAGAACTGGCCATATCCTCCGCGAGGGTCCATGTGAAAACCGGCGTTTGAGATTATTCTTATATAATAGCGCAGAAATAGCGCTGAAAACAGACAACAGAAATGGGTAGTACAGTTCGTGAACTGGATCACAGCCGAAATCGGAGCGATCCTCCATAGGTGTTGAAAATCGGAGGATGTAACCGTGAGTACTTATTCTAATCTTGCGCTGGCAGAAGATGACAAGAAACCCGCTGTGGTTGAGGATATCGTCGATGTCGTGCGGCGCCTGTCTCCCAAATTTGCCGCAAGTGCTGCCGGCGCTGACGAGCAGGACCGCTTCGTCGCCGAGAACTACCGCCTGCTGAAGGAAGCCGGCCTCGTCGAAGCCGCCGTACCGGCCGAGCTTGGCGGGCGCGGCGCGGAAATCGCCGCTCTTTGCGACATGATCCGCGAGATCGCGCATTCCTGCGGCTCGACCGGGCTGGCCTTTTCGATGCACACGCATCAGGTGGCGATCCCCGCATGGCGCTGGCGGCACCAGAAGGTGGCGGTGGTCGAGGGCCTGCTCAAGCGCGTCGCCACCGAGCGGCTTATCCTGCTTTCGAGCGGCGGGTCGGACTGGATCGGCGGCTCCGGCAAGGCGGTCAAAGTCGACGGCGGCTACAGGATTTCGGCGCGCAAGGTGTTCACCTCAGGTGCTGCGGCCGGCGATCTGCTGATGACCGGCGCGATCCTCGAGGGCGAGGACGGTTCGAAGTCGGTGCTCCACTTTGCCGTGCCGATGAAGGCGCCGGAAGTGAAGGTGGTGGAGACTTGGCGGGCGCTTGGCATGCGCGGAACCGGCTCGAACGATGTGGCGATCGAGGGGCTGTTCATTCCCGATGCCGGGGTCTCGTTCTCGCGAAAGGCTGCGGAATGGCACCCGGTGTTCCAGATCATCGCCACGATCGCGTTCCCACTGATCTACTCGGCCTATCTGGGCGTGGCGGAGAGTGCGCGCGAAATCGCGATCAACCTTGCCAGGAAAAAGGAGCCAAACGCCTATGCGACGGACCTCGCCGGCAAGATGGACACGGCCCTGCGTGCAGCGCAGCTTGCCCATCGCTGGATGGTGAGCATCGTCGAGCGCAACGCTCCTTCAGCCGAGAGCGTCAACGAGGTGATGATCGGGCGCTCGCTGGTCGCCGAGAATGCCATCAGGACCGTCGAACTGGCGCTCGAACTGGCCGGCGGTGCCGGCTTCTACAGGGTGAACGGGTTGGAGCAGCGTTTCCGCGATATCCAGGGTGCGCGCTTCCATCCGCTTCAGCGCGGGCCGCAGGCGCATTATGCCGGAGCCATGGCGCTGGGACAGCCGGTCGCGGCCGTGTTCTGATCGTTTGTGACGAAGGCGCCCCATGTTCGGGCGCCTTCGATTTCATCGCAAGACTAGCTCCTGTTGAGGAACTTCTTGTAGATCCAGCCTTGCTGGCCTTCGTAAGCGACCTTGCACCAGCCCTTGCAGGTGATGATGTCGACGGTGGCCCTGGCCGGTATAGTCCGTAGCACCTTGGATTCGTCCGCGGGACCAGCGCGCATATTGACGGCGGTGGTGATGCGGCCCTTGCCGATCGAGGCAGCCGGCTGAGGCTTGGCGGTGTTGGCCGGCGGGGTCTCGTTGGCAGCCGCGGACTGAACGGCCGCCGGCTTGTCCGCCGGGATCGCCGCGGTCTTTTCTTCATCGGCGAAGGCGGTGGCCTCGGGCTGCGAGGGCGTTGCATCCTTTGCTGCGGTTGCCGGCGGGTTCTGGTCCGGTGCAGGGCTTGCCTGTTCGCCTTCCGTGCGTGCCCAGCGCTCATTACTTGTTTCGAGGGCGCTGACCGTGGCCTGTGGCTGCGGCTGCGGCACCGCTGCTGCCGGCACCGGCGCTGCAGCTACTGCCATGGCGGCCTGTTGTGCGGTTCCGGTTTGCGGCACGACCACCGGCGGAAGCGGCTGGGCCGCAACCTCGGCTTTCAGCGTCCCGGCTGCTGCCGGCTCCGCGGCAGGATGGGAAAGCGGGTCGTAAAGCAGGGTCATGCCGGCGATCAGGCCGCCGACGACGACCACCCCAGCCGCAGGCAGCGCCAATGCGCGCGGCGAGACGCTGGTGATCCAGCCGAGCCGAACTGCCAGAGCCTGGTAGATACGATCCAGCTTCTCAAATCTGGTCGGTGTTTCTTCGACCGGGTCGTCCGCGATCTTGCAATCCCAGTCGTAATGTCTGTGCCCTGCTTCCTCGACAGGATCATGTGCCGGAATCCGGGCCTGGGGCGCAGGGGCTGAAGCGCTGCGGGCAACGATGTCCTGATTGGGCGGTTCCGGTTGGGCAGGCGCGTTGCGCGGCACATCGGCGGCGGGCGGGATGCGATCATTGGCGGGGGCCGGGAACGGGCGCTGCCACAAGGGCGATTGCGATCCGTTGTCCTGTCTGGTGGAAGGCGAAGAAGCCGGCAGGCTGCGCCAAAGTTCATCTTCAAGGGTGCCCGCATCCTGCGGGGCTTGGATTTCTGCGAGTCGAGAGGCTTTCAAGGGTCTACTCCACGCATTACTGACGCGAAAAACCGGACAGGCGAACGCGCTGCGAACTCGTCATTCGACATTATTTCTGACTGGCGAGCCGAATTGCGCATCGGATGTTCCGGCAAGTCCCCACGACCACGCGGGCAGCACACTCACCTCCGATTGTGGCGTTGCTATGCCTTGATTCAGGCTTTCGGGCGAAAAATACGCAGCCGGCGCATCTTTTTTGCCGAAAAATAGATCGAATGGGCGACTTGCACGCCGCCCGAAACAAAAAACGCCGCACGGTGGCCGTGCGGCGTTTTCGTTTTTCAACCGGTTTATGACCCGCCGGATCAGTTCTTTTTCGGCAGGGTGTAGGCGACGATATAGTCGCCACGGTCGGGTGACTGGCGTGCACCGCCGGCCGAGATGACGACATACTGACGCCCGGTTTCGGGCGAGGTGTAGGTCATGGGCGTGGCCTGTGCGCCGACCGGCAGGCGGCCCTTCCACAGCTCCTCGCCGGTCGTCACGTCGATGGCGCGCAGATAATAGTCCTGCGTGCCGGCGTAGAAGACGAGACCGCCCGAGGTGGTCATCGGACCGCCGAGCGAGGGCATGCCGATGGGGATCTGCAGGCCGGTCTTCATGCCGAGCGGGCCGGTGTCCTGCAGCGTGCCGGCAGGCACCTGCCAGACGAGCTGGCGCGACTTCAGGTCGATGGCGCTGATGGTGCCGTAGGGCGGCTGGTGGCAAGGCACGCCGAGCGGCGACATGAAGCCGTTCTTCAACGCGCCAAAGGGCGTACCGAGCTGCGTGCCGAGGCCGTCATGAGCAGCCGACGGGCCGTAATTGTCGGCCTGTTCGCGCGGCAGAAGCGTGACGAACTGCGGCATGCGGATGTCGTTGACGATCAGCAGGCCGTTGGCTTCGTCGACCGAGGCGCTGCCCCAGTTCATGCCGCCGTAATAGCCGGGATAGATCAGGCTGTAGTCGGTCCTCGGCGGCGTGAATTCGCCATCATAGCGCATCTTCTTGAAGGCGATGCGGCAGTAGAGCTGGTCGAAGGGTGTGGCACCCCACATGCGCGCCTCGGTGAACGGCTCGGTGCCGATCGAGGGCATGCCGGTGGAGTAGGGCTGGGTGGCCGACGTCCAGTCGCCTTCAGCAGCACCCTGCGGGACGGGCTTTTCCTCGACTTCGGCGATCGGCTTGCCGTCGCGGCGGTCGAGCATGAAGATCTGCCCGCGCTTGGTGACCTGGATCAGCGCCGGAGCCGTGCCGCCCTTGCCGTCCGGAACGTCGTAGAGGGCGGGCTGCGAAGGCACGTCATAGTCCCAGATGTCGTGATGGACGGTCTGGAACTTCCAACGTTCGCGGCCGGTAGCGATGTCGAGTGCGACGACCGAGGAGGAATATTCCTCGGCCTCCTTCGAGCGGTGACCGCCCCAGAAGTCCGGCGTGGCGTTGCCGGTCGGCAGGTAGACGAGGCCGAGCGCGTCGTCATAGGCAGGCGTCGACCAGACGTTGGGCGTGCCGCGCGTGTAGCTTTCGCCTTCCGGCGGCAGCTTGGTGATGGCGGGGTTGCCGAGATCCCAGGCCCAGACCAGTTCGCCGGTTCTGGCGCTGAAGGCGCGGACGGCGCCGGAAGGCTCGCCGGTCTCGACATTGTCCCACACCCAGCCGCCGATCAGGATCAGGTCGCGCATGACGGTGGGGGCGGAGGTCTGGAAGTAGAAGCCGGGCTTGATCTCGCCCATGCCCTGCTTGAGGTCGACCGTGCCGCTGGTGCCGAAATCGGCACAAGGCTCGCCGGTTCTGGCGTCGAGCTCGATCAGTCGAGCATCGATGGTGGTCATGACGATGCGGGCGGCACAGGCAGCCGTCGCGGGTGCCGCCGGAGCAGCGCTATCTGCGGGGGCGGCGGGTGCTTCGGCTGGCGTTGCAACCGGCTCGTAATAGCTGACGCCTCGGCAGCGCTGCCACAGCGGCGCCTTGGCCTGCGGGTCGAACTTCCATTTCACTTCGCCCGTATCGGGGTTCAGCGCGTTGACGATGTTGGTGGGCGAGCAGGTGTAGAGCGTGTCGCCGACGAAGAGCGGCGTGTTCTGGTCCTGCGCCGAGCCTGCCGGCGTGTCGCCGGAGCGGAACGTCCAGGCGACTTCGAGGCCGCTGACATTGTCCCTGTTTATCTGGTCGAACGGCGCGTAGCGCGTGCCGGCCGGTGTGCGGCCATAGTGGCGCCAGTCGCCGGCGCTTGCCGCGGCAGCGGGAACTGTTGGCGTCTCAACCTTGGCGAAGGCGTTGCGCGTCACCTCATGCGGCTGGAAGGCGTAGATGCCGGTAGCGATCAGCGCCAGAACGAGCAGGCCGGCGATCGCGAAGGGGCCGCGCTTTCTGGTGGAATATGGAAACACCGGCAGAAGCAGCAGCGCCAGGATTGCCAGTACGGTCGGCGCGACGAGGCGCGGGACGAGCGGCCAGAAGGCGAGGCCTGCTTCCCACAGCGCCCAGACGATGGTGGCGAGGAAGATCAATGCGTAGAGCCAGAAGCCGGTCTTGTGGCGCAGCGCATAGAGAATGCCGGAAAGAATGATGCCCAGGCCGGCCAGCGCGTAATACCACGAGCCGCCAAGGAAGATGAGCTGGACGCCGCCATAAACCAGCGGCAGGCCGACGATCACCAGGATCACGCCGAATAGCACCAGCAGCCAGGAGCCGCCGGGTCTGGATGAAGTTTGTTCTGCCATGTTGCCTTACTCGCAAAGTTGCACCGGATGCGGGACCGTGCGGTTGATTTGGGATCGGCCCGGACCGTCGTATCGACGGCTCGAAACCGGCCTCGCCAACCTTCCGGGTAGGCAACGCAACGTCGCCTGCGAGGGAGAATCTGATCGCATCCTAATAGATAGTATGTTATCTTTTGCGGGATGTCCAAGCAAGGTTCGAACCGAGCCAAATTCGGAATGCACATATTGGCCGTTGCCAGGCTGTGGCGGCGCGCGGCCGATCAGGCGCTGGACGATTGCGGGCTGTCGCATGCCACCGCCATGCCTTTGCTGACGCTGTCGAGGCTGGGCGACAATCTTCGCCAGGGCGTCATTGCCGACCAGCTTGGGCTCGAAGGACCGTCGCTGGTGCGCGTGGTCGACCTGCTGTTGGCCGAGGGGCTGGTGACGCGGGCCGAAGACCGCGCCGACCGCCGCGCGAAGATCCTGACGCTGACGCCAGCCGGCCGGGCGCGCGTGGCCAAGATCGAGGAAATCCTTGCGCGGCTGCGCGCCGAGCTTCTGGCCGATGTCGGCGATGATGAGCTGGACGCCATGGTCGGCGTGCTGACACGGCTGGAAGAAAAACTGCTCGCACGCGAAGCCCAATCCGACGCATGATCGCCGGCTGTATAGGTCGTGATGAGGAATGCGATGGGTGCGAGTGAACGTGAGAAAATGGCGGCGGGCGAGTGGTATGTCTGCATCGATGCCGAACTCGATGCGCTGAGAACCACGGCGCAGGAGGCGGTGTTCGAGCACAATTCGCTGCCGCCGAGGCAGCGCGGCAATATCGGCCCGGCGCTGCGGCAACTGTTTGCGGCGGTCGGCGAAAACGCCCGCGTCGAAGCGCCGTTCTATTGCCCCTACGGCTTCAACATCTCGCTCGGCGAGGGTGCGTTCATCAATGCCGGCTCGGTTATTCTGGATACCGCGCCGGTGAAAATCGGGGCCGGCACGCTGCTCGGGCCGGCTGTGCAGATTTATTGCCCGGAGCATCACAAGGATGCCGGGAAGCGCCGGGCAGGGCTGGAGATCGCGCGGGCCGTCACCATCGGCGAGGGCGTGTGGATCGGCGGCGGCGCGATCATCCTTGGCGGTGTGACGATCGGTGACGAGGCCATTGTCGGCGCGGGGGCGGTGGTGACGAAGGACGTGCCGGCGGGTGCGACGGTGGTCGGCAATCCGGCGCGGGTGATGCGCGGCTGAGGCCACCTTATGCCATTGCCTCGAAGCGTTTCGAGAATTCCCGGCGATATTGGGCGGGCGAGGTTTTCAGCCGCGAGGCGAAATGCTGGCGGAGCGAGGTAGCGCTGCCGAAACCGGCCTCGAAGGCGATTGCGTCGATGGATTTCTCCGTCGATTCCAGGAGACGCTGCGCCAGCGTCACGCGCTGGTCGGTCAGCCAGTCGCCGAAGCTCGTGCCGACCGTTTTCTGGAACCTGCGGGTGAAGGTCCGGCGGGTGAGGCCGGCGTCGTCGGCAACGCGGTCAAGGCTGTGGGCCTGGCCGAGGCTCGCGCGAACGCGATCCAGCGCCTGCATGAAGCGATCGGTGGCCGGTGCCTTCGCCACCGGCTTCTCGATGAACTGCGCCTGGCCGCCCTGCCGGTGTGGCGACAGCACGATGCGCCGGGCGAGGCGGAGTGCGGCTTCCGCGCCATAGCGGGCGCGCATGATGTGCAGGCAGCAGTCCAGTCCGGCAGCCACGCCTGCCGAAGTCACGATATCGCCATTGTCGACATAGAGCACTTCCGGATCGACAGTGATGTCCGGGTAGAGCGTGGCAAGCTGATCGGCGAAGGCCCAATGCGTCGTTGCGCGCTGGCCCGAAAGCAGCCCTGCCGCAGCGATCGCGAAGGTGCCGAGGCAGAGGCCGACGACGAGCGCGCCGTGCGCATGGGCAGCGCTCAGTGCATCGATGAACGGCTGGGGTACGGGGTCGCCCAGATCCTTCCAGCTCGGCACTATGACGATATCGGCCCCGTCGAGGCCTTCCAGCCCATGCGGGGCGAGGAGCGTCAGGCCGGCGCCGGTGTTAAGCGGGCCGGGTTCGATGGCGCAGACGCGGAAGTCGAAGCAAGGCAGGTCCAACGCGGTCCGGTCCTCGCCGAAGACCAGGCAGGGCACGGAAAGATGAAACGGGCTGATGTCGTCGAAGGCAATGGTGGCGACGACGGGCGGTTTGTTGGAAGCTGTCATTGTTGTCTGACCGTGAAAGGATGGATTGTCCCAATTCCTTCGAATATTGTCAATCGGGCCAGTTTTGACTTGCGCCGGCAGTGGTAATGTCGGTCATCCCTTACGCAACCGAAAGGAAGAGGCCATGTCCACAAGCACCGCACCGCGCCGCGCGCTGATCGTCGTCGATGTGCAGAACGAGTATGATCGTGGCGGCAATCTCACCATCCAGCATCCGCCGTTCCAGGAAACGGTGCTGAACGTTGCGAAGGCCATCGACGCAGCGGCTGAAGCCGGCGTCAAGATCGTCGTCGTCAAGCAGCTTGCGCCGGAAACCTCGCCGGTCTTTGCCGCGGGAAGCCATGGCGGCGAACTGCATCCCGAAGTCGCGAAGCGGCCGCGCGATCATTATGTGGAGAAGAAACTACCCAGCGCCTTCACCGGCAGCGATCTCGAGGAGTGGCTGCGCGCCAACGCCATCGATACGCTGACGGTGGTGGGTTACATGACGCATAATTGCGACCTGTCGACCATCATTCATGCCGTCCATATGGGTTTTGCGGTCGAGTTCCTGAGCGATGCGACGGGCTCGGTGCCTTACGCCAACAGCGCCGGCTATGCCTCGGCGGAGGAAATCCACCGCGTCGTCACCATCATCCTGCAGTCGCGTTTCGCCGCCGTGCTGAAAACCGACGAATGGATCGGCCATCTCAAGGCGGGCACATTGCCGGAGCGGGACAGCATCCCGGCGTCCTACCAGCGCGCGCTGTCGAAGCAAGCGGCGTGACGGCTTTTTTCCGCTTGGGAGGTCTGTGCGTAGCGGCGGGGTTCGCGGAGCGATCGAACTGTTTCGGTCTGCCTTGCGGATAGCTCGTCCCCCTCCCCCTCCCCCTCTCCGTCTCGGCTTCGCCGAGCCACCTCTCCCCATTTCATGGGGCGAGGAACCCAAGTACTGAGACGCCTCGATCCTGGAGTTTCCGCGAGGTTGGCGAGTGCCGGTTCCTCGCCCCATGAAATGGGGAGAGGTGGCGCGCGAAGCGCGACGGAGAGGG
>VFQQ010004540.1_pt1 | contig 12167 bp, 7 predicted proteins | sample 3512341 | NCBI WGS metagenome assembly VFQQ01 (sample SAMN10412373, study PRJNA504923) | tailings metagenome | isolation source: Relicate 2 Philex TSF1 revegetated site | place: Philippines: Tuba, Benguet | collected 2017-08-29 | reverse complement strand
TTCTAAAAAAGTATAATAGATTAAGAAATGTTAATTTTTTAGAAATTACTGATTATAATGAAACCTCAACACATGTTGAAAATAGAGATTTAAATCGGCTTCAAATTGAGAAAAAATTACATGCTTTTATTAATAAATATTATTTACTAGAACCTGTAGATAATATTTATAAAAATATTGAAAAATTTATAAATGAATCATCTGGAAATATAGTTCTTGATATAAGTGCGTTCCCTAAGAGATACTTTTTTTTAATTACAAAGGTTTTACTGCAATCAAGTAAGGTAGGAAACTTAATAATAACTTGTACAACTCCTTCGAGTTATACCGATGAGAGTCTGTCATATGACCCTTTAAATTGGAATAGTTTGCCTACTTTTACTACAGATGACCCTGAAGAAAAACCAGACTTAGCTATCGTAGGTCTTGGTTTTATGCCTTTAGGAATATCTCAACTCCTTAAAGATAACTATAGTAACCTAGACATTAAATTTCTTTTTCCTTTCCCACCTGGACCGCCTACATATCAAAGAACTTGGGAGTTTGTCAATGATATAAATGCGACCACAAGAGTGGATGCCAATAAAATTTTCAGAATAGATACTATGAGCGTACCAGATATTTATGATAAAATATGTTCTTTTACATCCAATGGAGGAAAAAGAGTCTTATTTGCGCCTTATGGGCCCAAGACTATGTCACTAGCAATGTGTATTTATGCCTGCAAGAACAAGTCTGCGGTATTCTATACACAACCAACTAGTTACAATCCTAATTATAGCTCTGGAAGCTCTGATTGCTTTGGTTACATAATTAAACTAAATGGTAAAAACCTTTACTAATACTGCCCTCAAAATTGATGTATTTAATGGTTCTTTCATTTTCTATTTATTTCATAATTTTAATAGCAAATGGAAGCTTTAGATGTAATAATAAGGTATTGATTTTCAGATATGAAATTTTTTAAGAAACCCTGTTTAATAATAAGATGATAGTCTGTCAATCGTCAAAGCGGTTTACAAGGTTGTCTTCGGGGGCTGTGTTAGGATTGGAACGTACATAGTATCCATACGGGGCGTTTACGCCGTGATGACCTAGAATTATAAGAATGCCATCTTTCATTAAGCGGCCTGCAATATTGGGGTGTAGTTCATGCCCACTGTTTAACTTCAACAATCCCACCGAACGACCTACATGATCCATGAACCGGTAAGAATCATATCTGATATCGGTTATTTCGTGCTCATTTTTTCCTAAAAATGCAATGAAGGTCTGTGCCATATGACCATTGAAAATCCAAGCATCATGCCCAAATAATCTAAAGTTTTCGGCAAATCCTATCGCACCTAACAAGCCATTAAACGCGTTACTTACTTGAGAACCTATTGATAGGCGTAACTGTTGAGGAGCATCATCCAATGGCTCTAGTAAAGGTTCAATTAGAGAATCGTTAATGATCCAACCAATAGGACCCATAAAAAATAAAAGACCCTGAACTAAGGCTAGGTACCAAGGTAAATCAAAGGAGATCTGTAACCCACTAGTAAGGAAGTCCATACGGCCCGCATATTTGATGGCGCTGTGTTGCCTGCTTGATACTTTGCGATAACGCTGGTAAAAAAGAGGAAGTACTCCCCTCCATTGAACATTTACATTGTCTTTCCTTGCTTGACCATCCATATACAGTCCTAAATCCGTCATATTCATTGTAAAGCGGGTAATAGTAGCTCCTTGAACTTCTGTATCTATCAGAGCCGTTGCACTTTGCAGGAGTAGGGCGTCCATACAAACGCGAGAAATCATAATCTGAAGTCCTGTATGCTGAGGAACAAAGGAAGTGTCGGAAGGTAGGTCGGCACTTTCTCCTGGTAGAGCAATAGTAGCGACTAAACAGGGAGCGCACGTTAAACGAAGGTTGCCTTCAATAAAAAGATTGGCGGGTTGACCTCGGGGAAAAGAGATGATCGGCCGATTTAACTCCGCAGGTCGCCCTAAATGAAAAGCAACTGACCAAGTAGAAGCAGGGGCAGGAATGCCCGTTGCAGCAGCTAACAATTGAATAATTCCGTCAAAAATGGGAATCTCAATCGTTGCTAGTAAAGGATCAAATTGCAGAGACAAAAATGCTTCAATAAACACACTTAAGGACGATTGCGAAATGTTAATGGTATTTCCTCTCCTAAATCCAGCGACGACGCTATTGCCATTGATTCGAGTGGCAGGAATTAACTCAAGTTCTACTTGCAAAGGTTGACCACTACTGGTTGTAGTGGTGTAGGAACCTTCCACCACAAGAGCGAGAAAGAATTCTGTTACTGTCTCTCGATACTGAATAAGGGGTTGATGAAGCGAAATAGATGTTCCGTTGAAGTTAAGGGTAGAAGGAATAGTACCAGCTATATATAACTGATTCATCATTCCTTGTAATAAGCTTATATCAAAGCCTATTGCTATTTTGACTTGTCCAAAATCCATAGTATGTGATTGTTTAAGCCTAATGATCTGTAATTGGCTCTAAAAAGAACTGTCTCAAATTAGAAGTTTTATGAAAAGGGAAGTGGGAATAATTATCGAACGGTAGGATTTTTTGATTTTATCAGATTGCTTTATCTACCAGAACTTGCTGAAAGATTAGAAATAGAGGTGTGGTAAGTGATTAGCAATAAATCTGATTAGATAATATGCCACAAAATACAACTATGCTTTGGTTAGAAAATCACTAAAATCCTTAAACCTGCTCTTAAGGGTGAGGCCACCGTATTTTATCACCTACGAAGATCAAAACAGCTATACCTTATAGTCCAGCGGGCTTCACAAATATGTATTTATCCAAATAGCCTTTGACTACCTTGTCATTCTGAATTTTACTTACGTATACATAGGCAGAGTCATTAGTTTGATCAGGAAATTCAAATTTCATTTCTATCTGTAATCCTCGGTCTGTGAGCAAATAGAGATGGCTTGAACCTCCTACTTTGTCAGTTTGAGCAACGCGATCCTTGAAAATAATCTTGTTGTCTTTTTGGAAATATACACTATCTAAGCCTCGGGCAGGCTGTGTCAAAGTCCACCCCGACCAAGTGCGGATGAATAATTGATTGGCATCCGTGACCCTTGTTTCATTTCCTTTTTCATCAACTTCTGCTACTTTTTTCCAATAAGCATAAGCGAAAGCATCATAGGCATCCGAATCAATCATATCCCTTTTTTTACAAGAAAAAATAGAAATCAATAGGTAGACGTATAATAATGTATTTTTCATAGCTTTCTTTTTGTGAACACCTACAAATATCATTCAATTTGTCGGTAGTTAAAATACCGTGACTTAGAAAACAAAGAAAGCCGAACAAAGGATATACGTTTGCTATAGGGCTGTAAATCATGGTTTTATATGATTTTAATGAAAAAAAATGTATTTTTCGTATCAGTTTTTGCTCTATCGGAGTTTGCAAAAACTGACGATGGTCATAAAATTGTATGGTTATAATCAATTAGTTGAGTACTTTCTTGTAAAATGATAAGTATAATTACTCAATTTGTTTGATCGACATCTGGCCTCCTATGATACATGCTGACCTTCATTGGTATATCCAAATCCCCTCATTGACGGTGCAGAGAGTCCATTAAGAGCTATATTTACCCTTACTTTACTCACAAAAAAACTCGAAAACTATTTTCTATTTCTTCACTTAAGGCTTTTAGCTGATACTACTTATGGATATTAAGGCCACGGATTATCTTATTCCGCAATTCCTAGACTCCTTGTCAATGATAGACCTCAATGGTCGATTTCAATCCCTGAGTTCTCAGCTGGTGCAAGTACTTGGCTATACCCATGAGGAACTAAAAGACAGGCTATTGAGTGATTTAGTAGTTGATTTTGACAAAAATAAAACAGCCGCTTGGCTGAATAATATAAGCAACAATAAAGAGGTGGCTGGCAGCCCGTTTTATAATTATTGCAAACACAAAGATGAATCACTTATTCATCTTGCTTGGACTGCTTACAAGAGGGAGGGTGAAAATCTAATCTATCTATCTAGTTCCTTACTAAAATCAGAAAGTTATGATTTAAGAGAAGTCAAATCTTTATCTCAAATGCACTCCCTATTGGCATTATTAGAGTCGGTGATAACACACGTATCTGATGCAGTGGTTATCACTGAAGCCCAGTCTCTATCAGCTCAGGGAGTACGCATCGTATATGTGAATGATGCTTTTTCGAGAATGACTGGATATGCCCCTACGGAGGCAATAGGGCAATCTCCCCGTTTTTTGCACGGGCCTCTAACTGACCAAAATACAATTAATCTTCTGAGAGAATCGCTCAAAAAATGGGAACCATGCGAAATAACAGTCATCAATTATAAAAAAAATGGAAAAGCATTTTGGAACAATATACGAGTAAGCCCGGTAGCAAATGGCGAAGGAAAGTTTACTCACTGGATTGGTATCGAAAGAGACGTGACAGATTATAAAGTAGAAGAGTTTAAAAAGACGATATTGGCAGAGTTGAGTCAGATATTCAATCAAAAACATAGACTCATAGTTACTTTACCTGAGATATTAAGACATATTATAAAAGTAAGTGACGTCAATTTGGGAGAACTTTGGTTAGTTACCCCCCAAAGAGAATCTATTGAGCTCAGGTCTACTTTTTATAAAAATGTCGCAGGGGAAGTGCATTCTCCTGACCACACTCAACCTAAGTCTTTTCTTTTTGGAGAAGGTATCTCTGGTAGGGTATGGGCTTCTGGTAAAATATTTATCTCTGAAGATGTTGAATCGTATCTTTGGAACCCCATTCACTCGAATGCAGGCAAATTTAGACCTGAAACTATTGTAGGGCTACCTCTCCTATACAATAAAGGTACCATAGGAGTACTAGTTTTAGGACTTGATAAATTAGCGCATGAATCTATTTATTATCAATCTTTTTTTTATGAATTAACCTATTTTTTAGAAGCGCAACTCGACCGAAGGTACTTGGAAGAAGAAGTTAATTTAATACTTAATTCGGCTCCAGTCATTATTTTTTTGGTAAGTTTTGACGGATGGTTCAAAAGGGTCAATTCTGCGGCTAGTCATTATCTTTCCTATTCGGAAGACGAACTTCTTTCTCAGCCAATTTTTCAGATTATACATCCTGATGACCATTCTATTGTAGCTCAAGAAATTATATCCCTACAGCAAGGAGGATACAATACGCAGGATTTTGAAGTAAGGCTGATTGCTAAAACTGGGGAAGTGAAAATTTTTAGCTGGACAGCTACCAAATTGCAAGAGGAGGAACAAATACTCGCGATTGGTAAGGATGTGACAGAACAAAAAAATCTACAGACATTACTGGATAATGCCTCCGAACTGGCAAAAGTAGGTAGTTGGGAGATTGATTTAGTGAGTGGCTCTATTTATTGGTCCAAAATGGTATACGAAATCCACGAAGTAGCGCCTCAGTTTATCCCTAGTATGGAGAATAGTTTGACATTTTACCGCGAAGATTTTCGGGATATGGCCATTGAGGTTTTTACTGAAGGCATACAAACTGGCCTCAACTTTGACTTTGAAGCTCCCATCATAACTGCCAAAGGCCACGAGCGGTGGGTACGCTCGATAGGAACATGTCAATATAACAATGGGGTGGTTGTTAAATTGAAAGGCAGCTTTCAGGATATCCATGAAAGAAAAATGGCGCAAATCGAGCTACAGCAGTCGTATGAAGAAAAAAACATGATTTTGGATAGTATCGGAGACGGTTTTTTTTCGATTGATAAAAATTGGATTGTTAATTACTGGAACAAGCAAGCAGAAACCATCTTAGGAATCAAAAAAGGCGATATCGTAGGTAAAAACCTAATATCAATTTTTGATTATATGGAAAATGCCCCTTTGCACCTCCAATTTCAGAAAGCAATAGCCGAAAACCTTACTTATACCTCCGAGGATTTTTATCCTCGAATTAATAAATGGATTGAAATAAGTTGCTATCCCTCCAAAAAGGGGTTGTCGGCGTACTTTAAAGATATTACCACTCGCAAGCAATCAGAGTTTAATCTTCAACAACTCAATCAAACACTGGAGCAAAAAGCCAAAGAATTGGCGGTTTCTAATGCGGAGCTAGAGCAGTTTGCTTATGTAGCTTCCCATGATTTACAAGAACCCTTGCGGATGGTAACAAGTTTTTTGAGCCAATTGGAACGAAAATATACCTCCTCGCTTGATGATAAAGCCAAACAATATATCCACTTTGCGGTGGATGGAGCCAAGCGGATGCGGCAAATTATCCTTGACTTATTAGATTTCTCAAGGGTTGGCAAAAATCTCGGGAAACGTGAAGAGGTGCCAATCTCTCGCTTAATTGAAGAAATCATTCAGCTACAAAAACAATCAATTGAAGAGACCCATGCAGTCATTGTGTATGGAGACTTGCCGACTATTGTGGGGCATAAGGTGCCATTGATGCAGGTGTTTCACAATCTGATTGGCAATGCTTTAAAGTATCATCAAAAAGGAGTGTCTCCAAGGGTGAAAATAGAGGCCATCGAAGAGAATGAATATTGGCTTTTTTCAATCAAAGACAATGGGATAGGGATTGAGGAAGCCTACTTTGATAAAATTTTTATTCTTTTTCAGCGCCTTCATGGACGAGAGCAATACAACGGTACAGGGATTGGATTGGCACTTGTCAAAAAAATAATAGAAAATGGAGGAGGACGTATATGGGTACAGTCTACCCTAGGTCAAGGAAGTACTTTTTACTTTACCCTTTTAAAACAAACGTTATGAAAAAGTTACACATTTTACTCGTCGAAGATAACGAAGGAGATATTGTTTTGACAACCGAAGCGCTAGAAGAAGGGGGAGGAATAGAGGCTATCAGTGTTGTAAAAAATGGAAGAGATGCACTTGATTTTGTGATGCAAAAAAATGACTATGAACAAGTTTTGCCGCCCGATTTAGTTTTGTTAGACATAAACTTACCGTTGAAGAGTGGTTTTGAAGTATTAGGAGCTATCAAAGCCCACGAGGCTACAAAACACATTCCCGTTATTATGTTTTCAACCTCTGCTTCCCAAAATGATATAAAACGAGCCTATCAAAATCATGCCAACTGCTATATAACTAAACCAGCCGACGTAACCCAATTTCTCAATATAGTCAAATGCCTCAAACATTTGTGGTTTGATATGATAAGCTTGAGTTGTTAAATTACTGTGTGTTTTATGCAAAATTCAGTACTACACTATTCTATACTCATCATTGAAGATAACCTTGGAGATTTCGTTCTCATTGAAGATTATTTGCAGGAATTTTTACCCTCTTCTGAAATCTATCAGGCCCCAACCTTTAGTAAAGCCAAAGAAATGTTGGCTAGTAAGGATATAACATATGATGTGATTCTGTTAGATTTATCATTGCCCGACAATTCGGGTAAGAAGCTAATTGTTGAGACCATTGAAGCTTCGGGCAACAATACCCCCATTATCATTCTGACGGGATACTCAAGCTTAGATTTTGCAATTGAGTCTTTGACTGTAGGAGTAGCCGACTATCTTCTCAAGGATGAGCTAACGCCCATAGCCCTACGTAAAAGTGTTCTTTATGCAATTGAACGTCATAAAATACTCCTCACCCTAAAAGAGTCAGAGCAGCGATATGCTGATTTATTCCATTTTAGTCCTCAACCTATGTGGGTGTATGATGCCGAAACATTAGCTTTTTTGGATGTCAATGAGGCAGCTATTCGTCATTATGGCTACTCGTATGATGAATTTTTGGGCATGACTATCAAAGATATCAGGCCGCTCGAAGATATTCCTTTGTTGCAAGCGGTACTGACTCGTAACAACACTACTCATCGTTCTTTTTTTCAAGCAGAGTTTAGACACAAAAAAAAAAATGGGGAAATTATTATTGTCGATTTAAAAAGCAACTTCATCGTTTATCGTGGACGTGCGGCAAAATTAATTTTGGCTCACGATATCACTGCTAACAAAAAGTATCTAGAGGACATTGAACATCAAAACCAAATGTTTCGTGAAATAGCCTGGGTCCAATCACATGTAGTGAGAGCCCCTTTAGCTCGGCTTTTGGGACTCACCCAGTTTCTTAATGAAGAAGACCTGTCGCTGCACGAATATAAACAATACCTTAAGGAACTCTATAATTCAGCCTCAGAACTAGATATTATAGTGAAAGATATTGTCAAAAAAACCAATGAATTACAACTTACCAAATAACATAAACTCAATTTGAATTATGGAAATGCTCCTTGTAGACGACGACAAGTTTTTTACCCTTATGGCCAAAACAATGGTAACAAAAACGGGCTTACACTCTTCTCCAAAGGCCTTTGAAAATGGCTTTGTGGCGTTAGAGTATCTAAAAAACAATTATACTCCACAAGAGAAATACCTCATTTTTCTGGATATTAATATGCCCATAATGAATGGGTGGGAATTTTTAGAAGGTATCGATGAAGTGGGAGGTAGCTCTGATAATATCTTTGTGGTAATGGTGAGCTCTTCTGTTGATTATGTAGATATTCAAAGAGCGCTTAAACATCCTTATGTAAGAGAATATTTAATCAAGCCTTTATCAATACAAAATATAGCTGACTTAAAGAAAAATCACCTGTTGGTACCCTTATTTGAATAAAAGTAGATGATGAGACCTTCTGACTAAATTGTTTTGTAAATATATGATTTATAGGATTTTAAGTCATATTTTTTGTGATTTTAGTATAAAAATCAGTGTTTTTTATAAACATCATTAGCTCAACCAATGGTCGAGCTAATGACTTAAAAATGAGAAGGATTACTGTTTGTTTTTTTTCTACCAACCAGGGTTTTGGGTAAGTTTAGGGTTCGTAATAATATCGCCTGTTGGAATGGGGTAATAGTAGTTTTTGTCGGTCCATTTACGAGGAATATTGTTTAGCCATGTTAGTTCGCCAGAAGTTTCACCTGAGATAAGCTGAGAGTTTGGTTTGCCCGCAATCATCGGCGATACCTCTACGTAAGTCACCCCTGTTACTTTGGTAGGAGCGGTTGTTTTATAAAAGGCCACGTCCAAAATTCCGTCTTCATTTAAGTCCATTGGGGTATTGAGGGCCGGTACATACATACCGTTCCATTCCATTTGCATGAGTTCTCCTCTTCTCCACCTTACGATATCGTCGAAACGGAAACCTTCCAAACACAACTCAATTCCCCTTTCGCGACGCACTTCGAGTAGCACAGGGTCAGAGATAGCAGGGAAGTATTTTGACTGTAAATACGTATCGACCTTGGTAGGTTTGGTGGTCAATCCGCCTGTGATACCCGCCCGCTTCCGCAAAGCACCGATAGAAAGCGCCCAATCAGCGTCGGTAAGTGTACCAAGTTCGGTTTTGGCTTCGGCATAGTTGAGAAGTACTTCAGCATAGCGAAAAATAGAAATAGAATTGATATTCAAATCGCGGGTGTCATAATACATATCATCCAAAGTCCACTTGATGGGCATATAGCCTGTATAAGTGTACGAAAACAAAGGTGGCGAAGGAACCAACTGCCCGCCGCTTGTGCGCTTATAATCCCCAACCCGAATCGTCTGCTGTAGGCGTCGGTCACGGCCTTTTACCTCATCTTTGAAAAGCATGGTTTTATAGGCTGGATTGTCGGTAAAGGGCGTACCGTCGATGTTCAAATAGGTATTGATAAAAGTCCGAATAAAACTCGCTTTATCACCATAAGTGCCACTTGTCCAGTACCAATTGGCGTCGTTTAGATTATTTAATGCCAAATCGCACACCGCCGAAAGCATCACTTCAGTAGTGACAGGGGCAGGATTAATAAATACTTGGCGGTAAGACTTGTCGGTACCCGAGCCGTCAAAAAGTTTGTATCCACCCTCGTCTATTACTTTTTTGGCAGCTTCAGCGGCTTGATTTAAGAAATTGGGAGCTGTGGCTTGCAGTCCTAAATTGGTGTGGTATTTTCGGAAAGTTCCTTCATATAGGCATACCCGTGATTTGAAGGCATAGGCTACGTATTTTGTCACTAGGCTTCGGGTAGGCTCGTTGGCAGCGGTGATATTTTGGCAAGCATAATCCAAGTCCGCTACTACCGAATCCATCACCAAGGTACGCGGGTCACGACCTTTGTAAAGCAATTCTGTATCTGATACATCGAGTGCTTTGCCGTACCAAGGCACATCACCGAAGCGTTTTACTTTATCAAAATAAAACCATGCCCTAAAAAAACGAGCGATACCGAGGTAATTTTTACGAACTGCGAGGGGGACTTTAGGGTCGTTGCAGTTTTGGATAAAATAGTTAATATTTCGCAAATCTGACCAGCTCCAGCCAGTGCTTACTTGGGGGCTATAATTGCCTTCGGTAATAAAAGGGGGCGATTCGCGGCGCGCAAGATAGTCAGACATGGCATCGGCACGGTGGAGATTTTTGCCATTAAACATCGTATAAAACGAGTTGGTGTACAACACTAGTCCACTTTCACTGCCAAAAATAGGCCCTTTGGAGGTGGTAGCTTCGGGTAGCTCTTCTAAATTGCAGCTTACCAAGAAGACCGCAGCTAGTAAAACAAGGATATATTTTAGTTTCATTTGCTTCGTTGTTTAGTAGTTAGAATGTAACAGACAAGCCCCCCGTTACACTTTTCATCATGGGGTAGTTGTAAGCGTCGCCCGAGTTGCCACCGGGATTGAATACTTGGTCAGAGGCCACGGCGCTTTCTACGTCAAAATCACGGGTACGTTTGTGAAGAGGCGATAGCGTCCAGATGTTTTCGGCAGAGATGAAAACGCGAGCGGCCGAAGCCCCAATTTTAGAAGCTACCTTACGCGGGATATTATATCCAAGTTGGATGTTTTTTAGCCTCATATAAGCTACATTTTGGAGATAACGAGTCTGAGGAGCACTCAAAGTGCCGTTGGCATTACTTGCTATCCGTGACACATATCTTGGGAAATAAGCATCGGGATTGTCTTCAGTCCAGATATTTCCCAATTGGCTTTTTGGTACATCTCCATAAGGACGGTTGTATTGTCCCCAAAATAAGCTTGCTTCTCTACTTGGGTACCAATTTTGCTTACCTACGCCTTGAAGGAAGGCCGAAAAGAAGAAGTTGTTCCAGTCGGCCCCAAGCATGATTCCGTAGGTGTAGCGTGGAGTAGAGTTTCCGATGATAGAACGGTCCCCTGGGTTCTCAAGGCGGTCGGTGCCGGGGGTAATTTGACCATCTCCGTTGACGTCTCTAAATTTAATGTCTCCCGGAAACCATAGTCCATTGGATGCCGTACGGAATAAGTTTTGGCTGGCGCTGTTTTTGACATCATCGGCAGATTTGAAAAAGCCTTCGGTAGTATAGCCCCAAATCTCACCCAATCGCTGACCTTCGTAATAGTCACTCAATAGTTTTTGAGGATTGTTGTATTTGGTAATGACGGCATTGTAGTCGGCCAAAGTAAGTCGAATGTCAAAATTGAAGGGCTTAGAAGAGACATTGAACTTATCTCTGTACGAAAGCATGGTTTCCCAGCCTTTGGTTTCGAGATCGGCATAGTTTCCCTTAGGCGCAGTAGCGCCAAAAACCGCTGGTAAGGTAAGCCCGACCGTAAACATATCGGTCGTAGTACGGATATAGGCATCAGCCACGAAAGTCAAACGATTGGAGAGCATCGATAAGTCAATACCGATGTTTTTGGTGGTGGCAGTTTCCCATGTAAGTCCTTCAGGCAATACCGTTGGGTTTCGGGTTTGTTGGGGCCGCTGACCATTGAGTACCATTGAAGATTGAGAAATCGAAAACTGCTCTAAATAAGCATATGAGCCAATATTTCCGTTTCCTAAAGAACCATAAGAGGCTCTCAACTTCAGATCTGAAATGACTTGCTCGGGTACTCTCCAAAACGATTCTTTGGACAGACGCCAGCCTACTGAGTACGAGGGGAAGAAAGCAAAGCGCTGATTGGCAGGGAATTTGGAAGAGCCATCATAGCGCCCGTTGAGTTCTAACAAATAGCGGTCTTTAAAAGAATAGTTGAGCCGCGCAAAACCTCCTTGGATTTTCCAACGCTCCCAGCCCCCCGATGTAGTAATGGCTTGGCCTAGCGCAAGGTTAATATCGTTGGCATCTTCAAAAATAAGCCCATTTCGCTGCGCCGAT
>VFQQ010004539.1_pt1 | contig 12171 bp, 19 predicted proteins | sample 3512341 | NCBI WGS metagenome assembly VFQQ01 (sample SAMN10412373, study PRJNA504923) | tailings metagenome | isolation source: Relicate 2 Philex TSF1 revegetated site | place: Philippines: Tuba, Benguet | collected 2017-08-29 | reverse complement strand
GGGGGTGGAGCTTGCTGCACAGCAACGATCGTGCTCCCAGCGCAGGTCCCGCCCAACGCAACACCTGTGCGCCGCACCCTGCAGCCCATCCTCACCCTGTCCCTCTTTTTTTACCACCCCCACAGACCCGTGGGCGGCGAATTTCTGCTCCAACGGCGTGAGCCTGCCCTCCGCCTTCGCCAACGTGTTCTGAGCTGGCTAGCCCGACCGGCGGCAAACAACCCTGAGAAGAGCTTCGCCCACACCCCAAGGGCACCCCGATTGTGTTTTGGTTCTCTATTCTCCTGCTACGCGTTCTGCACTTGCACCTGCCGAGCTCCCCCCGACTGGCATGTAACCCTCACCGGCATCTGTGGGCGGGGGAAGAGAGTGCAGAACCACCTATGCGGCCGCTGCCCGCACCGCTCCCGCCGCCGGTGGGGCGCCCTGCTGCACAGGCGTCGAGGCCGCCCCTTCAGCGCAAATTCCAGCCCCTGTGTGAACTGGGCGCTGGTTTTGCTGCCGCAACCCGCCAGTGCGGGTCTGGAGCCCCCGGCATCATTGCTCGGCAGGCCTCATGGTGTCATCGCGGGCGGGGCTCCGCATTCTTTGCTGTGAACGGAACCGTCTGTGCATCTTGTGCTGTAATTCACCAGCCGATCGCGTTCAGCGTCTCCCTGGGCACTGCACAACCTGCTGCGAGCCGGCGCGGGACGCAGGATTGCTGTGAGTATGCTCACGACCTGGGAGTTGATGATGGCAGCTGTCAGGGCCGCCCCTGAGCAACAGGCGCCACTGCTGCCGCCGCCGCCTGCCGCCAGCTGCAGCTGCCCCTCGAGCCGCCACCCACCCTGCCCGTGCACCCTGCACCTCTCACAGATTCTTTCTTCGCAGTGCACCAGAATGGCCAAGCACTTCAAGAACGTGGTGCTGGGTGGCGGCAATGCCGCCGGCTACTTTGCGCGCGAGTGGGTGGCCCGCAATGGCGCCAAGGGCGAGCTGGTGCGTCGTGAGGGAATTGGACGGTTTGCCGTTGCGGCATTTTTGGCTGCCCTGGCGGACAGCTGAGTGCAGGCACCTGGTCACAAACTGTGCAGTTGGCTGGAATGCTGCAGCTGGTGCAGGCTGTACATGATTTTCATCTTCCTGCCAACTCGTATTGATTCACGTGTTCGTCTGCACACGGCGGCCGGACTCTCCTGTTCCCACACATCCCTCTTCACCCCACCCACTTAACCACCCAGGCCATTATCGGCGATGAGCCCGTGGTGTCGTACGAGCGGCCCGCCCTGAGCAAGGCCTACCTGTTCCCTGAGAGCCCAGCCCGTCTGCCAGGCTTCCACAGCTGCGTGGGCGGCGGCGGCGAGCGCCAGCTGCCTGAGTTTTATGCAGAGCACGGTGCGGTCACGACTCATCAGGCTTCAGTGGCAGGGGTTGTTGTGGCTGCACAGCATCATGCAGAAGGCTGCTTCCGCTGAAGGGCAGTTTGGGCGCTGCTGCTGCTGCCGCGCTGCTGGTGGTGCTGCAATGGCTTGCACGAGTGCCCTGCGCACAACTCTGGCCATCCACCACCTGTATGTCCCGCAGGCATTGAGTACCTCACCAGCACAAAAGTGACCGCTGTGGATGTGGCAGCCAAGCAGCTGACCACTGCAGGCGGCGACACCATCACCTTTGACAAGCTTGTGGTGGCCACGGGGGCACGGGTGAGGCCGTGGCCTGCTGCCTTGGCAGCGTAAGGCTTGTGGCTGATTCATACTGCCGCTATTGCAGCTGCTGGACACATATAGGCCGCAAGGCAATCATTATGCCGCAACCAATTGTCTGCAACCCTCCCTTGCCAACATCCCACGCAGCCCTCCACGCTGGCCGACTTCAAGACGCCCGGCGCCGACCTGAAGGTGGGCCCCACAGTTGCGCATGCACTCGGCAGCTTCTTTACCAGCATGGCATGGCGTCGCATTACAATGACACAACTTTCATGTTGCCCACCCTGCTTCTCACAAGCTCATGTCATCTGCGTCCCCTGCCAGGGTGTGCACTACCTGCGCAACGTGGCCGATGCCGACGCGCTGGTCGCTGCCATCGCCGAGTGCAAGGCAGCCGGCGGCAAGGTGTGCGGCAGGAGTTGCAGGGTGCTGGCTTGGCTGGTGCTGGCAAGCAGTGCAGGGTGCTGGCTTGGCTGGTGCTGGCAAGCAGTGGTCCATTTAGTGATGACCAGCAGCCATTTTGGGCTGTTAGCCCTGTGCTGGCCATTGCAGTGGCTAAGTCTGTTGCCTCTCTTCCCCACGCATGCCCCCACTCTTCTTCAACCCTCAGGCGGTGGCCATTGGCGGCGGGTACATCGGGCTGGAGTGCGCGGCTGCCCTGGCGCTCAATGGCCTGGACGTCACCATGGTGAGCCGTTTCGGAGGGCTTCTTACCAGCAATTGTGCCACTGCAGCAGGAGCATCGGAGTGCGTGCCGCACACAACCACCTGGTGCAATCCAATGCATCAGGTCTGGTGTTGTTGACTGCTGTGTGCCGCACTTTTGCCTCTCCCACCCCCAGGTGTTCCCTGAGGACCGCTTCATGGCCCGCCTGTTCACCCCCGAGATTGCCGCCTTCTACGAGCAGTTCTACGCGGGTGGGCGGGCAGTAGTAGGGGTGGACATGGGGACTTGATGACCTGGATGGCTGCTTGCGGCTCGCTCAGTTGCAAGGGTGGTCTGGGTGCCGTGGCCACTTGCTGCCCTTAGGCAGCCCTTAGGCAGCAAGGCAAAGGGATGGAGTTGCAGGGCCAGCCTCAAACTGTCGCTCCTCAGCCCCAACTTCTGCCCCCGCTGCATCACTTGGCGCAGGCAAGGGCATCAAGATTGTGAAGGGGGACGTGGTGGCCTCGCTGGATGGCGCCGACGGCAAGGTGCGCAGGGGCTGGGGTGGGGTGGTTGGGTGGGTCTCTGTTTGAGTGCAAGACATAGTAAGTCATGCCTCAGGCATTCCCCAGCTGTCGCAATGCCAGCCTGGAGCCTCTTGTTTGTTGATACTACGTGGATGTGCTCATCATGGCACCACGCTACGCACACCCGCCATGTTCCCTGCCTCCCCGCCCAATACCCTCGCTCCACCATCTCGGTTCGCACAGCAGGTGACCGCTGCGGTGCTGAAGAGCGGTGCGAAGCTGGAGGCCAGCCTGGTGCTGGTGGGCGTGGGTGCGCGCCCCAACACCGACCTGTTTGCGGGGCAGCTGGAGCTGCTGGCGGGGCCGCCCGGAGGCATCAAGACGGACGAGCACCTGCAGGTAGAGGGTCTGGGCTGACTCGTTGTTCGGTGGCTGGGTGGATGGGTGGGTGGGTGCAGCAGCTCTCTGGCAGCTGCCGCTGGTCGCATTGCATGCAGGCAGCGCCTTTGCGCGCCCCTGGACAGCTGTGCAGCACCCGGCGCTCACCTGCGTGTCTGGGTGCCTCCTATGCATTTTGCCTTGCCTGCAGACCAGCAACCCTGATGTGTACGCCATTGGCGACGTGGCGGCGTTCCCGCTGAAGCTGACGGGCGTGACGACTCGGCAGGAGCACGTGACCTGCTGCAGGTGGGGGGAGGCCTCGTTGGGGCTGGAGGGCTCTGGACCTGGCGGCAAAGCAGGGCAGCGTGCCGGAAGGCTGGGCAGTGGCTCGTGCCCCTGGAGCTAGCACCCGCTGCAGTGCATGCGCTGGCATGCTCTGCTGACCAGCTGGTCCATCCACCCGCCGCATATGCGCTGGAATTGCCCCCCGCAGGCAGACGGCTGCTCACGTGGCTGCGGAGCTGCTGGGAGACTCCAAGCCCTTCAATTATCAGCCATTCTTTTATAGTCGTGTTTTCAACCTGTCCTGGCAGGTAAAGGGGCGGTGTAGCAGACGCGGCAGGGGTGCTGCAGGCAGCCAGCATGTCTGCTGTGTGGTGTACGTGCGTTAGGTATTTGATGGTCACATGCCGACTATCTTTGCCTCCACGCACAGTGTTCTTTTCTTCTTTCTCTCACGTCTCCCCATCCTGACCCACCTCACCACCGCCCCACCGCCTGCAGTTCTACGGCCTGGGCGAGGGCGAGGTGGTGCACTTTGGCGACTTTGGCGCCGCCAAGTTTGGCGCGTTCTGGGTGCAGGGCGGCAAGGTGGTGGGCGCCTTCCTGGAGAGCGGCAGCCCCGAGGAGAATGCCGCCATCAAGAAGGTGGCGCAGGCGCAGCCCGATGCGCCCGCTGACCTGGCGCAGCAGGGCCTCGCCTTTGCGCTCGCCGCCTGACTGGACGCCGGCTGGCGAGCATGCTGGCACCCTGCCCGCGCTCGCCTGTGACCCTCTCTGCTCCTTCTGCCCTGTGTCAATGCGCACGCACGCACCTGCCTGATTTATTCTCTGGGTGCCACGCGTTGAGCATGGCCACCTCACTTGATCATATGCGGCCACTGTGGCCCGCCCAAGTGCCATTTTGACACACTGATGGCCGATGCTCTGTGATACAGTTGCTATGTGTACAAGCTGATGTGTGATGGCAGGTGTATGCTGCCATGTGATGACATGAAAGGAGGGCATGCACCAGAACGAGGGGCGGGCAGCGCGAAACAGGTAACAGAGAGAGCGCGCGAGCTATAGCGGTTTGTACAGAGCGGAGCTGAAAGCGTTGTATCATGCGTTTGCCTCCATGTCATGCATCCTTCTTCCACAAAGAGTCCCACTGGCCGCCCCCCGATGCACCCGCAGCTCCCGCAGCCGGCCGCACCGGCGCGCCGGGCAGGCCAGGCAGGCCGCGGTGCTTGGCAGCCGGGTGGCCGGTGGCTGCCGCCGTGCCGGGCATGGTGGGCTGCTGCAGCTGCGACCCCGGCGGCCCCTCCTGCGCCGCCGCCTTCTTGTCTTTGGGCTTGAAGCCCAGCAGCCGCAGCACAAAGCGCGCCAGCTCGCCGTACAGACTGCCAAACCTGCAGGCACACAGAAGCAGGACAGCAGGGGCTGGTTGGAGGGGTGCACTTATTGGAGGGTGCCAGCCCAGCAAGCGCTCTGCTGCTCATGCCCAGCCGCAATGCCCCAGGCCGTGCCAGCAGCGGCAGCACAGGACCAGGCGCACCTGTCCAGCAGCTGCAGCAGGGCAGAGATGAAGAAGTGCACGGCGTGCGCATTCTCATCCACTAGGAATGACAGGCGGCCAAAGAAGTGCACCACGCCTGCGGCACAAGGGAGGGAAGGCGGTTGTGCACATGGCGAGGCATGGGCTGCTGATGGACCGCCATGCTTTCACTGTTTCAAGCCCCTGGCTAAACGGCTGATCATGTTTGCTGCCTTTTCTCAATCACGCGTTGTCCGTCTCCAAAGAGCTGCCCAGCCAACCGGCATCCGTCCATGCGCGAGCTGCTCCCCACCCGCACCTGAGATGGCATGCAGCATGGCCTGCCAGGCAGACGGCGGCTGCGGCGGCCCATTCGGGTCATTGGGGTCCCACGGCCCCATTTGACCAGGGCCGTACATGCCCCCTCCCCCATACATGCCGCCGCCGCCATACATGCCACCGCCGTACATGCCACCGCCATAGCCTGCAGAGGTGCACATGGAGCCAGTAGCGGAGCATCGTGGGCAGCATCAAGGGGGTTGCGCAACTGCTGCAGCCAGTGTGGCTCATGCATCCCCATCCATCCACACCAATCCCACAAGGCCAGCGACTTCATTCAGCTGGTTGCCTGCAAGCTCCTTGTGTCCACACCCTCCCTCGCACCTGAGCCGTACATGCCGCCGCTGCCGTACATGGGCCGCCCATACATGCTGCCGCCATAGCTGCCGCCATACCCCCCATAGCTGCTGCCGTAGCCGCCGTAGCTGCTGCCATAGGTGCCGCCGTAGCCAGTACCGTACGGCCTGCAAGGGTCGGTTTGCATGCCATCACAGTCAGCAGGCAGGCAGATGCTGCTCATGCTTGCCGACAGCATGCCATTGGTGGGCCCAGCCCTCGCAGCCTGCAACTGCCCAAGCTCCACCGCACCGCCGCACCGGCTATACATGGAGCCGCTGCCATAAGCGCCGCCATACCCCGTGCCGTAGCTAGTGCTGGGCGCGCCCGCGGCGGTGCGCTCCCAAGGGCGCGGCGCGGGCGTGGCAATGCCGCCGGTGCCGCCGGTGACCGCCGCCAGCGCACTGGTGGTGGCTGACGCGGGCGTCACTGTGGATGCGGGGCCTGCACCTGCAAATAGGGGGAGTGTGGGTGTCATTGGTTGTCGAAGCAGCGTAGCAGCGCAGCAGAGAGTAGCAAAGCTGATATCGACCGCAAAGCTGTGACACCCCGCTGGCCCGCACCTGCGGGGCGCTCCCACGGCTTGGGGAGTCCATCGGCCGGGCTGTGTGACGCGGTGCTGCCCCCACCCCGCTCCCACGGCTTGGCGGGGGCTGGCCGCCCTGTGCAGCGAGGGTGTGAAAGGCGTGTGAGTGCGGGTTAGGGCGGCGGCGCCGGCAGGGGCACCGCAGGAGGCGGCAGCGGCGGGGGTGGCCTGGCCGAACGCTTGCTGAGCTGGTCCTGACGCCGCTGCGGAGGCTGGCGCGGCGTTTGGGCGCCTGAGCGCGCACCTGCCATTTCGTGCGCCCGCTCAAGGCCTCTGTCGGCCCTGGCCACGTGCTATTCGTAATTCCACGCTGCAGGCGGGGTTGCTGAGCCTCCCGCTGGGGCCTGGGAGCAGCACGCGAAGGGGCCGAGTCGGCAGGCGCCACAGCGTGTCGGCAGGGCCCAAAGCGTGCTGAAATAAGCTTTTGGAAGATTGGACAGCAGGGGGAAGAGGGCAACCGCGCCGCACGACACCTTCCGCCGCTCATGCGCGATCATGCAGGTGGGCGGCCCTGAGCCCCCTTGCGCTTCCCATAGGAGCGCAGCATCAATTGGTGGTTATCGTTCAATGCCCGGCGCTGCGCTTAGGACTCGGGTTTGTCGGCTCTCACCCGGTACTTTGCGCCTGCTGCCTGCTTGCTGACCCTGCCGACCTCTGCGAGCGCCAGAGGCGATCTCCAACACATCTGCATGTCGGCGGTCGGCCTAGACGAGCCGCCAGGCGTGGCGGCGGCCGCTGCCGCCGACGAGGACGCCGAGGCGGCCTCGGCGGCCGACTCAATCTCCGTGGCCGAGGAGGAGCCGGGCGGCATGGAGCTGGTGACCGATGGCAGCAACGGCATGCACCAGCCGACGGTTAACCTGGACATCACAGACGCGGCCATCAGCCAGGAAATCCAGCCAGACGTGGCGCCCGGCGGTGAGCTGCTGGCCCTGCTGCACTGCCCGCCCGGCAGCTGCGCTGATTCCTTGCCTTCTAGGGGCCGCCGTTGTGCTATGCACTGTTCATGAGCTGTGGAGCGAGGTGTGGCAGCCAGTTACCTGCAACGATTGCAGCTGGCACCCCCTGTGCCCGCTCAACCTGCCCGCCCCATTCTCGCACTGCAGTGAACGGCACGCGGCCCAAGGATGCGCCCTGCATCGTGCTGCCGCACCAGAATGACTATGTGTCGCACATTGCGCTGGACATTGGTGAGGGTGCAGCTGGGGCTAGGGGGTGGAAGCCGCGTTGTGCAAGCTGCACAGCTTAGTTTGCTCTCTTGCGTTGTTTGTGCCCATCACCCTGGGTTCCAACACCCGTGCCCATCCTCTCAACCCGCGACAGGCGGCTCCCTCATCAAGCTCATCTACTTCAGCATGGACGACCATGCCGACGCGGCGGCCGCAGCAGAGGGCAGCAACGGCCCGCGGCACCCGACGAGGGGAGGTGCGTCGCAGGTTGATGAGTGCGCATCTGGCTGACCACCCCGGCAGCTTGGTGATTCAACTTGCAACGCAAGGCTGCCTGCCTGCATGCATCGGGGCTGCTGTTCTTCAGCTCCCTGTGTGTTACCTCCCTTGCTGCTGCCACCCGCAGGCAAGCTGCACTTTGTCAAGTTTGAGACGGCCAAGGTGCACGAGTGCATCGCCTTCATCGAGGCCAAGGGTGCGGGCAGCTGGAACACCCAGGGCTACTCTTCCTGTTAGCTGCATGTCAGCGCAGGCTGGAATGCAAATTGCAGGTCGCTGTGCTGCCAGTGATGCCGCTGCTGAGCCTACACATTCACCTGATGCGTGCATGCCTGCTGTTTCTTCCTGCTGCCGCTGCGCAGGCCTGCACCTGAGCCGCGATGGCAGTGGCGGCAAGATGCGGGTCAAGGCCACTGGCGGAGGTGCCTACAAGTTTGCCGAGGTGGGCAGTACTTTGTTATTTAAAACAGCCACGGACCCTGCTGCTTGGCCTGCCAGCCATGCATGGGCCGCCGGGTGGATGCCATTGCCGCTAAACTTTGTGTCCCCTCCACCCTGCCGCAGCTGTTCAAGGAGCGGCTGGGGCTGATCATCGAGGGGGAGGACGAGATGGCCTGCATGGTGGAGGGCTGCAACTTTTTGCTCAACGCGGGTGCGCCTCGCTCGCTGGGAGTTAGGCCGACTGGAAATCCAGGCTATTCTCCAGATGCCAGGCTGTGCACCAGGCACCAGTTAGATCAAAGCCGCAGAGAGTGCTGAGCTGCCTGCACACCGCACCCATCCTCACAGTGCGCCACGAGGCGTTCCAGTACGAGAACGGGCAGATGAAGTTTGTGGACCTGCCCTCCGCGGGTATGCCCAGCCGCTGGGGCCGGCTGGATGCGGCCGCTTACCAGCTGCGAGTGCTAGTCTGCTTGCTGCTTCTGCCAAACCGTGCCTACACTCTTGGCAAGCTGCCTGCTGCCTCACACAGGCACTGCTGTTGTGCTCCCCCCGTGCGCAGAGCACTATCCCTACCTGCTGGTCAGCATCGGCAGCGGTGTGAGCATGGTGCGGGTGGACGGAGAGAACAAGTTCACGCGCGTGTCGGGTGCGTGCTGGGCCAGGGGAGGGGCTGCAGGAGGGGAAGGAGGCACAGGGGGGCTTTATGGCGGGCGGCCCCTGCAGACTGGGGCTGGACGGCTGTGTGGTGTAGAAGTGCCCGAGTGCCTTGTTTGCTGCAGTTGACACCTTAGCACGTGGTGTTGTGCGCTGGTGGGTCACCCTTGCAGCACCTGCCGCCCTTCCGTTGCCCGCAGGCACCAACATTGGCGGCGGCACCTTCTGGGGCCTGTGCAAGCTGCTGACGGGCATGGACAACTTTGACGACATCCTGTCCCTCAGCAGCCTGGGTGACAACAGCAATGTGAGTGCATGGAGGCGAGCGTGTGCCGGCAGCAGGAGTTGAAGGAGGCATGGCCGGGCTGACTGCCATGTGGTGCCGTGTGCTCGTGTGCATAGACCACAACCACCACCATCCACAACTGCATGGACACTGACAATCTCATGCTTCCATGCCAACCCCTATCTGCAGGTGGACATGCTGGTGGGTGACATCTACGGCGGCCGCGACTACACCGGCATTGGCCTGTCAGGTGGGGCAGAGGGGTGGGCTGGTGCCTCGGAGGGCATAGGGGGACAGGGCTGAGCCAGCCACATCAACATGCATCCCTGCAAGAGAAGCGCCTGCCGACTTCCACCCGTTCGTTGCTTCCTGCTGTGCGCAGCCAACACCATTGCCAGCAGCTTTGGCAAGATCATCAACCAGAACAAGGTGCGCTGGCTTGGCTTGGGCCTGGGCTCAGCTGGCCTGTGGGCAGCAACACTGCACCACTCCACACCATGCTGTGCCACTGCTCATTTCTCTCGATTGAAACCAGCCCATCATGCTGCACCCTGGCTTCTTCCCCCAACTCCCCACCCACCCACCCACCCAACCACCCCCCGCAGGACCTGGAGGAGTACAACCCCGCCGACATGGTGCAGTCGCTGTGCCGCATGATCAGCTACAACATCGGCCAGCTGGCGTACCTCAACGCCAAGCGGTGAGCCCTTCAGCCTTCAACAACTCTTCTCCGCACATCAGCAGGCAGTGATGCCTTCCCGCGCCTGCCTCCCCGTCCATGCCGTCGACCATTTCATATCACCCCTTACCCATCCCCCCTCTCCCACAGCTACAACCTGAGCCGCATCTTCTTTGGCGGCTTCTTCATCCGCGGCCACCCCTACACCATGGAGACCATCTCCTTTGCCATCCGCTTCTGGAGCAAGGTGTGGGCTGGGTAGAAGTTGGGTCGTCTGGCAGTCATGTGCATTGGCACACGCAGCCCTTCCGGCCAGAGCGCAGCTTCGATGATGTCCCGACTTCACAACTGGACGGCCCCACCTGCCCACACCCTGCAGGGCGAGATGGCCGCCATGTTTCTGCGCCACGAGGGCTTCCTGGGCGCGGTGGGGGCCTTCATGAAGGTGCAGGCGCTGCAGGGCCCGCGCGACAGGGACGCACGCAAGGTGCGCTGTGTGGGCTTGGAGGGGCCGGGCGCATGTGGTTTCCCAGGGTGCAGCTTGGCTTCAAATGTTTGCCCAGGAGGACGATCTTGCTTGCGAGCAACTTATCTCGCATGCCGGACTCAGCGTGCCCTCCCATGCCTCACCCCTCTGCACACTCCCCCCGGTCCTTACCCAGGTGCGGGCCCGCTTTGTGGAGCGCTTCAGCATGGGCGCGCCCGTCATGGGCGGCGAGGTGCGCGGGCCAGCCATCACAGGTGAGGCTGGGTGGGAAGGCTGCTGCTGCGACGGTTCGGTGGTGGCTTGCGACTGATTGACGCGGCACGAGCAGCGCGTGGGCTTGAGCTCACCATCTATGGGCAGCCTTCTGCATGTCGTATTGCCTCGCTGTGCTGCCTCTGTCTCACCACCTGGATGACCTCGCCTCCCCCGCCGACCCCCAGGCCTGCCCGACAAGATCAGCTGGGTGGAGAAGTTTGTGGAGGTGGGGCGCCCCGCCTCAGAGGCAGCCAAGCGCGAGCACGAGCGGTGAGGGGGGCGCACAGCAAGCGAGTGGGGAACTGGAGGTGCTTGCGGGTGCCGGCGGGCTGGGCGGGCTGGGTTCTGCATGGCAAGCTGCAATCGAAGCTTTTGATCCTGCGCCACACGATGACCAGCCAACGCCATCTCCTTGGCTCCCGCCTCGCACCCATGTGCAGCGCGCTGGAGCAGCAACGGCGCACGACGGCGCCCACCGACGTATCGGACGCACTGGCTGCGGCAGCAGCAGCCGCGGCGCAGCGCCAGCAGCAGCGCATCAACTTCCACGTGGGGGTGCTGCACTACACGCCCTCCAGCGAGCCCTTCCCCCTGCTGGATGACGCGGTGGAGGTGAGTGAGGGGACGGTGGGTGCAAGAGTGGGGTGGGTGTGGTGGCACGGGCGATCGTTGCCAGGACATGTGGAGGTGAGGGTTTGGCAGTGCACAACTGATCTGGTTGGAGGCCTGAATTGTTGGTTGTCACGCATGATAGGTATCGTTCCGCTCCATCGTATCTCTCTACCGTGTCTCTTCCCTTGGCCCGCAGTACAACCCCAGCACCATCGACATCAACGGCGACCCCGCGGAGATGGCCTACTGGATCGGCATCCTGCAGGCAAGTGGCGCAGCTGTCGCTCTAGGGAGGCCAAATGGTGGATGCACTTGTGCCAAGAAGGGACAGCAGCAGTGCAGGGCAGACATGCTTGAAGTGCATTACTTTATCAGCCCAACTTGCTTCCTTCCGCTCGCCTTACACCTGCCCTGCTCTTCCTCCTTCCCCCTCCCCGTTGCAGGACCAGATCCCGCAGGTGGTGGAGAAGGCAGCCGTCAGCGAGGGCGGCACTGCCGAGGCGCAGCGCCGGGCTGCAGCCTGCGGCAAGGCGCTGGACCTGCACCTCACCCGCCTCAGGTGCGCTGTTTGTGCTGAGGTCTTGCAGTACTGTCTGCATCAGCAGCTGGCATGTGCGTGTGGCTGCTTATGCAGTTAGGCTCAGCTCACCGGTTCCCATCTCGCCTGAATGACCCGCCTCCCCCTTCCCAACCCCTCCAGGGAAAAGCCTGGGGCGTACGGCCAGCTGGGCCTGGCCGACCTGTTTGAGCTGCGGGAGGAGTGCCTGCGCGAGTTTGGCTTCCAGGACGTGTACAGGCGCGCAGGCCTGCAGCTGGCAGGGTTGCCTCGCTTGCTTGGAAATTTGGTAGATACCATGGTTCAGCACTCGTCAGCCTTCCTCACACCAACACCTCCCACCCACCCACCCATCCCGCCTTACCCCTGCAGGAAGGACAAGGAGCGTGAGAACGGCGCTGCGCTGGAGGTGCTGCCCGACCTGCTGACGGAGCTGGACGCAATGGCGCCGC
>VFQQ010004538.1_pt1 | contig 12172 bp, 8 predicted proteins | sample 3512341 | NCBI WGS metagenome assembly VFQQ01 (sample SAMN10412373, study PRJNA504923) | tailings metagenome | isolation source: Relicate 2 Philex TSF1 revegetated site | place: Philippines: Tuba, Benguet | collected 2017-08-29 | reverse complement strand
GCGCCGAGGCCGCGCATTCCGTAGACGGGCAGGCGTACACGGTCCTCGAACTCGTCCGCCAGGCGGTCGACGGTGCGCCCGAATTGCGCGGCGACATCCGCGCTGGCGGTTCGATCCAGCCAATATTTGAACTCGAACGAGGCGACGATTCCGACGACGAGGATCGACAACGTCGTCGCCCAAAGCGCCGCTGCCTTGCCCAGCGGCGATCGACGGCCGGGGGATCTCGGCAACCCGCCGGCGATCTCGGATTGGGAATGCATGTGCACGGCGGCGCTCCGGGCGAAGCGTCTTCAAGCGGCGGTCGGCGTCGCCGACCGCAGCCATTCCGTCGCGGCGTCGGCGGACATCGGCTTGGCGATGAAATAGCCTTGCGCCATGTCGCAGCCCATGTCGCGCAGAAGCGCCAAGGTCTCTGCCGTTTCCACGCCTTCCGCGACGCATTGAAGGCCGAGATTGCGCGCGAGGTCGATGATGGTCTTCGTGATCATCCGCGACTGATTTTGCTTGTCGCATTCGGCGATGAAGGCGCGATCGATCTTCAGTTCCGAGAACGGCAGCATGTGGAGCTGCACGAGGGACGAATAGCCGGTTCCGAAATCGTCGATCGACAAGCGGAAGCCTTTGAGCCGCAATCGCGTGAGGATGTCCATCGCCGTCACCGGGTCCGACATTGCGGCCGTCTCGGTCAATTCGAGGACGATGCACGACGGATCGATCGCCGCTTCGAGGCAATGCGCGGCGAGGCGGTCGGCGAACGCCGCGTTGTGCATGTTCTGCGCCGAGACGTTGATGTTGATCGACGTCTCGAGACCTTCGTCCGACCACGCTTTCATCTGGGCGAGCGACATCTCCAGCACCGTTTCCGTCAACTCGTCCATCAGGCCGTCGCGTTCCGCGATCTTGAGGAATTCGACCGGCGGCACGACGCCGCGCCGCGGGTGCCGCCAGCGGATCAAAGCCTCGAAACCTTTCGTCTGGAAGCCACCGGGCGCGTCCGCCGCGGGATCGCGCAGCGAGACTTTGGGCTGGTAGACGAGAAAGAAATGTTTCTGCTGCAAGCCGTGCCGGATCGTCATCGCGTCGATGACGTCGGCCGACGGCGCGATCGCGTCGAGAACTTTCGCGACATCGGCGACGCGGAAAGGCTTTTGCAGTGTCGCGGGAATCGTCAGGCCGCGCTCGATCCCGAGACGGCGCGCGGAATCGATAACCTTGTGGTCGAAGCCGCTCATGATCACGATGTTCGCGCGGCAACCCGTGTCGGCGAGCCAGCGCAGCATCTCGATGCCGTCCACGCCGGGCATCTGGAGATCCAGAAGAATATGGGCCGGCGCACTTCCGGACACCGTCCGTTTGAAGTCGTCGGCCGAGGTCGTCACGCTCGTCCGGAAGCCGAGCCCCGTCGCGACCTTATCGAGGAACGCGCCGATCTCCGGCTCGTCGTCCAGGATCAATATGGTGCGATTTGACATAGTCAGTCTCCGAAAAATTCGTCTATCGCCGTCTCGAGATCGTCGATGCGGTAAGGTTTGTTGAGGATTTTGACGCGGATTTCGGGATTGGACGCGTTGAGCGCCGATTCCGGAAATCCCGACGCGAGAAGGACGGGAAGGCCCGGCCGCAGGAGGGCGAGGCGCTCCACGAGTTGTATGCCGTTCACGCTGCCGGGCATGACGACGTCGGAGAAGACGAGATCGATCGGCGCGCCGCTTTCGATCGCGGCGAGCGCTTCCTCGCCGGATTCCGCGATGATGACATCGAACCCCAACTGGCGGATGTTGCGCTCGGCGATCTTCCGGACGCCCGGATTGTCCTCGACGACGAGGACGGTCTTCCCGATCCGATTGGCGCTCGTGTCCCGTTTTTTCCGCACGATGGCGGCGGGTGCCGCCATCGCCGTCGCGCGCGGAAGATAAAGATTGAAGACGGTTCCAGCACCAACCTCGCTATAGACGGTTACGTCGCCGCCCGACTGCCGCACGAAGCCGTAGACCATCGCGAGGCCGAGGCCCGTTCCCTTGCCGGGGCTTTTCGTCGTGAAGAAGGGCTCGAATATCCGCGTGAGAACGGCGGCGGGAATTCCTTGGCCCGTGTCGCTCACGGACACGCGGACATAGTCGCCCGGCTTCAGAGCGATTCCGTCGCCCAGGCCCGCGTCCTCGACGGTCACGTTCTTCGTTTCGATGATAAGTTTGCCGCCACCCGGCATCGCGTCGCGCGCATTGACGGCGAGATTGACGATGGCGGAATCGAGCTGCGCCGGATCGATATCGACCGGCCATATCTCGGGCCTGGCGACGAGCTCTATCGTTACGTTCTCGCCCAACGTACGCGACAGCAGCTTCACCATGCCGCCGACGAGCTTGTTGACGTTGACGATCTCGGGTTTCAGCGGCTGGCGCCGCCCGAAGGCGAGGAGATGCTTGGTCAGATCGGCGCCGCGCAAGCACGCCGTCAGCGCGCCCTCCAGCAATTCGGCGATCGCGGGGTTCTCGCGCGCTATATGCGCGGCGAGGTCGATGTTGCCGATCACGATCGTCAGCAAATTGTTGAAATCGTGCGCGATGCCGCCCGTCAGATTGCCGATCGCCTCCATTTTCTGGGACTGGCGCAGCTGGCCTTCGATCTTCCGGCGCTCGCGCATATCCTCGAGGCTGACGACATGGCCTTTGATCGAGGCGTCGTCGTCCAGCAGCGGGCCGGTCGTGACGCGCACGTCGATCATCGTGCCATCCTGGTGGCGGCGCTGGGTTTCGAGCCCTTTGAGAGAACGATGCTGGGCCAGTGCGTCCGCCAGCGGATCCTCGCCGTCGAGCCGCAGCGGACTGGCTTTGCCCAAGACATCCTCCGACGCGTAGCCGAAGATTTCCTCCGCCGCGCGATTCCAAATCAGGACGTTGCCGTCGAGATCGACGGTCGTCGTCGGGATGGGCAGGGATTGGAGGATCTGCCGGAGGCGTTCGCCGGCCTGATGCGCGGCTTGTTCGGCCGCTTGGCGCTCGACGATCTCCGCCTTCAACTGCGCGGTGCGCTTTTCGACCGTGCGTTCGAGCTGGCGGTGCAGTTGAACGCGTTCGAGGCCGATCGCGATCTGATTGCCGATGCCCGAAAGCGTGCGCATCTCGTCGGCGGAAAACATCCCCATTTCCGCGCCGACCAAATTGAAGATGCCGATCGGCGTGCCGTCGACGATCAAGGGAACGGTCGCGTGATAGCGAAGACCGTCGGCGTTCTCGACACGCCGGAGCCGTTCGCAGTCGATCATGCTCGCACCCGCCGCGAACGTGCCTTCGCGCATGCTGCGCTGGCATTTGCATTCGCGGCACTGCTCGTCGAGCTCGAACATGCCTTCGGGCGCGCCCTGCGCGGCGAGCAATCGAAACTCGTCGCCGTCGAGCAGATAGACCCAAGCGGCTTTGACGCCGGGCAGGCGCAATCCGCCTTCGATCGCGCTCGTGGCCAGATCCGTCAGCGTCTTGCCGCGGTTGAGACCGTCGGCGACGCCGTAGAGCGCGTTCAATGTCTCGTACGAGCGGGACAATTCGCGTTGGCGCGCGTCCAGAGAGTCGTAAAGCGACACCGCCTGTTCGTAGGTCGAAATCAGCAGGTCGAGGATCTGCTGGCGTTCGGCGGTGATGAAATGGCGCTGACCGGCCAGCTCGATTTCGATGCCGAGTTGAAGCTTGCCGGCCTTGCGCAGGATGCGGTTGGTCAGGAGATACCTGACGCGCGACAGCAGATTGCTTTCGTTGAAGGGTTTGACGATGAAGTTGTCCGCGCCGACGTCGAGGCCCTTGAAAACGTCCTGCGGGTTCGACAGCGACGTGACGAGGATGAACGGCGTCTCCTTCAAATTGGGGTCGGCCTTGATTCGCCGGCAGAATTCGTATCCGTCCACTTGCGGCATGACGATGTCGCTGATGATCAGATCCGGTGCGAAACGGCGGGCGGCTTCGATCGCGACGAGGCCGTTCGGGGCGATTTCGACCGTGTAGCCGTTCTCCTCGAGCAGAAACGACAATTCTGCGGCTTGCGTCGGACTGTCTTCGGCGATCAGAATCTTCGCCTCGGTCCGTTCTTTGAAGCTGGAGATCGACATCGCGTCAGGCCCTTGGTTGGAATTTCGAGGCGTTGATCCGTTTCGAAATCTCCGCGGGCGGCAATATGTGGCGCGCGGCGCCGATTTCGATCGCAGCCTTCGGCATCCCGAAGACGACGCACGACGCTTCGTTCTGGACGATCGTCGCCGCGCCCGCATCGTGCATCGATTTAAGGCCGGCAGCGCCGTCGCGCCCCATGCCCGACAGCAAAATTCCCATTGCCTTATCCGCGCAGGATCTGGCGACCGATTTGAACAGGAAATCCGCCGATGGCCGGAAGCCTTCGATGTCGGGCTCGTCGCTCAGCACCACGCGCCCGACGGAATCGATGCCCAAATGATGATCGTCGGGGGCAAGCAGCACATCGCCCGGCCCGGCGACTTGATCCTTCTGCGCCACGTCGATCCTGTAACCGAGAACGTCGGACAGCCATCGCGCGAAACCGCCGACGAAACCCGGCGTCATATGCTGGACGATCAACACCGGCACGGGCGGGCGCCCGTCGCAGGCCGACAGGATATCGACGATGATGCTCGGCGCACCCGTCGAGCCCGCGATCGCGATCACTTTGACGCTGCCGAGCGCACCGACCGACGGCACGGCCGGCGCGCGCGCCGGCGGCTGGATCGACCGGCGGACGACCTTCACCTCCGCCATCAGGCGCAGGGTCGTCGCCAATTCCACGATGTCGCGTTCGAGGTGATCGGCATCGGCGAAAACCGGCTTGCGCAGGAAGGCGACGGCGCCAGCACGGATCGCGTCGAAAGCGTAATGCGTATCCGCGTCGTCGAGCGTGCTGCTGGTCATGACGATGGGCAGCGGATGGCGATCCATCAACCGCCGCGTCGCCTCGAAGCCGTTGAGCCTCGGCATGTTGCAGTCCATCAACACGACATCGGGCTTCAGCGCGATGGCGCGTTCGATCGCCGTCTCGCCGTCCGGCGCCGTCGCGACGATCTCGAATCCGCCGGACTCTTCGAGCAGACCGACGAGGAGCTCGCGCTGAGTCGGGCTGTCTTCGGCGATCAGCACGCGCAGCGGCGGTTTCGCGGTGATCATATGAGTCTCCGCACGATTTCGAGCAGGTTCGACTGATCGAAAGCGGATTTGAGGACGTAGGAATTGGCGCCGACGCGAATGCCCTTGTCGCGGTCGTCGCGCGATTCCATCGCGGTCACGAGAACGATCGGCAGATCCGCGAGCTTGGCGTCGCCGCGCACGCGTGACGTCAGTTCGAAGCCGTCCATGCCCGGCATGTCGACGTCGGAAACGATCAGATCGACGCTCTTGTTCTGCAGATAGTTCCACGCGTCGACACCGTCGGTCGCGACGTCCACCTCGTAGCCGACGGATTCCAGCAGGTTGCGCTCCATGGTGCGGGTGGTCAGCGAATCGTCGACGACGAGGATGCGGCGCGTTCGCGTCGCCTCCGCCGCAGGGTTGCGGCGGACGGACGCCGTCTGCGCCGATTGCGCGGCCGCCAAAAGATCGCCGGGGCGTAGGACGAGGGCGATCTCGCCGGTCGGCAACAGGCCGGCCGACGAAATGTTGCGCACGCGGATCAACGGCGGCGGCAGTTCCTTGACCAGAATGTCGGTTTCGCCGACCACGCGATCGACTTGGAACGCGGCGACGCGTCCGCCGCCGCCGCCGATGACGCATGGAACAAGCGTATCGTGCTCCGCCTTTTCGCCGCCTTCGGGCAGCCCCAGCAGGCGCGCGAGATTGCGATAGGGAATGGCGTGTCCGTCGTGGACGATCCGGCCCGAGGTTTCGGCCGCATCGGCGGCTGCGCGTCCAATGCCGATCACCCGCAACACGGCGTCGCCGGGCCATAGCAGGCGCGATTTGGCGGTCATGACCAGCAATCCGCCGAAACTGGCGATGCTGGTGGGAAGCTCGAGGCGGATCGTGGCGCCCTTGCCCGGTGTCGAACGGATCGCGACCCGGCCGTCGATGCGCGAAATTTCGTCCTGAACGATCGCCATTCCCATCCCCATGCCCGACAGTTTGGAGATGATCGTCCGGGTGCTGACGCCCGATCGGAAGGCAAGGTCGAGCGCGTCGTCGTCGGACAACGACGCGATGGCTGTCTTGTCGGCCACGCGCGCGCGCAACGCCGCGGCGCGCAGGCCGGCGCCGTCCATGCCGCGTCCGTCGTCGGATATCTCGATCGCCACGCGCTTACCGTCGATATTCGACACGACGATCGCGATGCGCCCGCGCGGCGGTTTGCCGGCGGCTTCGCGTTCCGACGGCGTTTCGATGCCGTGATCGATGGCGTTGCGGACGATATGGATCAGCGGATCCTTGACCGCTTCGATGACTTTGCGGTCGAGTTCGATGCCGCCCCCGCGGACCCGCAGCTTGGCGCGTTTGCCGGTTTCCGCGCAAAGATCGGCGATCATGTCGGGCAGGGCGTCGAGCACCGCGCTGGCGGGCAGCATGCGCGCCTTGCGGGATTCGCGGAACAACGCGCTGGTGCTCGCCTTCATCGCGCGCTGGTCTTCGGCGAGCATCGCCGCGAGGCGTTTGCCGCGCGCCTCGATCCCGCGCAGCGCCGCGAGCAATGTCTTGCGCTCCGCTTCGTCGACGCCGGCGCCACCGCGCGTGCGCCGGCGCAAGGTGCTGGCGAGCCGCGCCGCCTCGTCGCCGATATGGCGCGCTTCCTTCGCGCGCTCGATCCCGACGAGGCTGGGCAGCAGCATATCCTCGACATTGCTAAGGATTCGGTCGAGCAGACCGATCCCGACGCGCACGCTTTGCGGGCCGGCCGGGGCTTGCCCGGTCGCGACGTGCGTCGGCGGCGTGGGGTCGGGCGTCGCCGTCGGCGCGGTGGCCGGTATCGCCGATGCGGCGTCGGACGGAAGGGACGGGGCCGGCGGCGTGTCCGTTGTGGCGGCGGGATGTGCCGTGGCGACTGGCGACTGCGGCGGCGGGGTTTTCGGCATCGCCGCCGGTTCGGACACGGCCGCTTGTCCGGCTTCGCGCGCGAGAAGACGCAGTTGCGCGACCGCTTCGTTCAGACGCTGGAGCAGCGCCGTGCCGGGCAACGCGCCGCTTTGCACGGCGGCGCGAAGCGCTTCCTCCTGCGTCTGGCAAATCGCTTCGATCTGGGTGAGCCGCACCGATCGCGCGGCCCCCTTCAGCGTGTGAACCACGCGGAACAGCGTTTCGAGCCGCGCGCGCGCACCGGGCGTGTCGGGATCCGCGAGAAGTGCCGCGGTTTCCGTTTCGAGCGTGCGGACATGGTCGCCCGCTTCGTCGCGGAACGTCGCTAGCAGCCGCCTCTGAAGCGCCTCGCGATTCATGCCCGTCAGCTTTTCGCGGTCTCGGCGGCCAGCTTGGCGACGGATCGGGTGAGATGGCCGGCGAGCGCGTTGAGATCCGACGCCGCGCGCTCCACCTGCTGCAGGGCGGCGACGGTTTGTGCGGAGGATTGCTCGATGTTTTTCATCGCGAGCGCGATCTGATCCATGCCCGCTTCCTGTTGTTGGGCGGTCGCCATGATCTGCTGGGCCGCCTGCGACGCTTCGAGAACGCTGCCGGTCAGCGACGCGATCGCTTGGCCGGAGCGCTCGGCGACGGCCGAGCCGCTGGTCGCGGCTTTGACGCCCTGCTCGGCGGCGATGACGGTCGATTGCGCGGATTTTTGGATGTCGATGACGATCCGGCGGACTTGGCCGGTCGCTTCCTTGCTGCGATCCGCGAGCGCTTTGATCTCGCTCGCGACGACGGCGAAGCCTTTGCCGGCGTCGCCGGCCTTTGCCGCCTCGATGCCGGCATTGACCGCGAGCAGATTTGATTGCTCCGCCAATTCGCCGACGGCCGCGTTGATTTCGGCGATCGCTTCGGCCTGTTCGCTGAAGGCGAGGATGCGTTCGGCCAGTTCCTCCATTCGCCGCCGCGCCTCGTCGCTGCCGCGGATGCTGTCGTCGGCGGATTTTCGTCCGTCCTCGGCCGTTGCGGCCGTCTTCTGCGCCAGATCGGCGACATGCCGGGTCTTGCGCGCGGCCATCTCGGCCGCTTGGCGCACTTCGGCGACGGTCGCGACGGTCTGGCGCACGGCGGCCGCTTCCTCCGACGTCGCGGAGACTTGCTGGCGCGTCGCCGCGACGATTTCCGAGGCCGCGGACGCCAGCCGCGACACCGCGTCCTGGGTATCGCCGACCAGCGCGCTGAGCGATTCGGTCATTCGGTTAAGGCTCAAGCCGAGCCGGTTCAGCGCCGGGTCCGGGTTTTCGGCGACTTTCGCTTGGAGGTCGCCGTCCGCGACGCGCGTCGCGAGCGCCGCGAATTCGCCGATCGCCGTTTCCAGCAACTGACGTTCTTTCTTCTCGATTTCGATGCGTTTGTGCATGGCGTCGGCCATGGAATTGACCGATTTCGCGAGTTCGACGATCTCCCGTGGCCCTAAAGTCGAGGAGCGTTGGGCGAGATCGCCTTGCGCGATTTTGGCGGCGGTCTCGCGCAATGTCTCGACCGGCAGCACGACCTTATGGGTGTAATAGGCGCCGATAAGCGCCACGATCAGCACCGCGAGAGCGGAGAGGGCAGCGTCGCTGGCGTAGTTGGCGTAGATGTTCTGGTCGATCTCGTCCAAGGCGCGGCTCGTCCAGACCTTCCATCCGACCAAGGGAATGGTCGAATAGCCGGCGATCCGTGCCCGGCCGGTTTCGTCGGTATATTTTTCCACGCCGCCGCTGGCACTGCCGGCGATGTCCCGCCACAGCTCGTATTTCGTAAGGTCGAAGCGCTGATCGACCAGATCCTTGTTGCGATGCGCGATGACCGTTCCGCGCTCCGTGGCGACGCCGACCTGTCCGGACTTGCCGTAACTGCTCAAGGAAATGATGTCCTTGATATTCTCGATCGACAAAGTCCCGACCACGGCGCCCACGACGGCGCCGTCGGCGGAAAACGCCGGCGCGGCCATTGCGATCAGTTGGCGACCCGAGACCCGGCCGATGATGGGATTGCGCGAGATCACCGTTTCGGATCGACGCATGGCGTCGCGCAGGTAATCGCGATCGGCGACGTTGACGCCGACCAGCGACGCGCCCTTGTCGGCTTGATCTTGCGCGTCGGCCGCCATGACCAAGCCGTTGGCTCCGACGAACAACAGCTGATCGAGATTGGCGTGCTGCTGGTTGAAGAGGCGCAAAAGCGGTGTGACGTTCTCGGTCGACGGCGTCGCGACCATGCGCAGCATGTTGCCGAGATCGGCAATGGATGTCATTTCCGCTTGAAGCGTCTTCTCCAAAATCTGCGCCACGAGCGCGGATTGCGTCTCCGCGCGGCGGATTTCTTCGGCGATCGTGGCGGTGCGGATCGCGAAAGCCGATCCGATGCCGAGGATGGCGGCGGGAATGACCGCGCAGGCGAGCGAGCCGGCGAGCGCCACGCGCCGCAGACTGAAATTCGAAATTGCGAGCATCATTGGCGCGTTTCCTTGTTTTGAACCGCAAGCATCGGCTCTTCGTTGATTTGAAGACGCGAGTCGGCCATCAGCCTCTGCGCGTCGAGCAGCAGCGTTCCATCGGCCAACACGCCGGTCACGATGCCGGACGAATTCGCGTCGCCGCCCGAACGCGCGATCGACGCGGCCGAGATCGTCATCAGCCCCGTTATCGCGGTGGCCGCGATGCCAAGCGAAGCGTCGCCGTGGATCAATACGGCGTAGCGCGCACGCGGCGCTTCGCCGCCGCTGCCGCCGATCAGCGCCGGCAGATCGATGATCGGAAAGATGCCGCCGCCATGACTCAAAACGCCGAGATAGAAAGATGGAACACCCGGCAGATAGCAGAGCTCTTCGCACGCCGTCACCGCTTCGCAATGGGCGCGCTCGATCGCGTATGCGGCGCCCGCGACGGTGAAAGCGAGGATTTCGATCCGCTCGCCGTCATCGGCGGCTTGCGGCGCCGGAGCGAATTTGATCGCGCGTTCGCGAAGGATTTTGCGCGCCGCTTCGGCGGTCAGCGTGCCGCCCGCTTCCAAACGTCCGATCGCCGCTTCGATTTTCCGCTTCGTGGCGGGCCAATCGATGGCGCGCGGCGCTTTGGGGGCGGGCTCATCCATCGGATTTGTCCCGCATCCCGCCGTTCAAATAGGCGGTGGCAGCCTTGCGAATGTAGACCGCCGGCAATGTGCCTTCCAATTCGTCGGTCTCTTCGGTTTGCACCAGCTTCAAAGCGACGCGCATCGCCCGGCGCGCACGTTCGCCATCGCCGTCGTGACGCCATGCCGTCGCCATCAGGAAATGCGCCGTCGCGCAACCCGGAACGAGATAGATGGCGCGCCGCGCCGCCGCGCGCGCGCCGGCGAAATCCGCCATCTCCAGGCAGATCTGCGCCAGGACGAGATTGGTCCGCGCGTCGGCGGGATCGCGCGCCAGCCGGGCGAGGCAGAGTTCGCGCGCGCGCGCGTGATCGCCGCGATCGGCCGCTTCGTTCGGCTCGCCTTGCATATCCGGCACGGACACGGGCGCGGATGCGGGCAAAGGCGCCTGGGGCGGCATCGCGACGAACGCCGGCGGTGGAACGGCGGCGGCAAGCGCTTCGCGCGACGCGGTGCCGGCAACGCTGCGGCGATCATGGCTCGCATCGCGAAAGAAAATCGCGTCTTCCGTATTCACCGGCACCAGTGGCGCGAAAAGTGCTGCGGTTGCTTCGGCGGGTGCCACGGCAAGCCAGCCCTGGGGCGCCAGCGCCGTGACCAAATGGCGCGCGATGCGCGATTGGATTTCGGCGCCGAAGTACATCAGCACGTTCCGGCACACGACGAGGTCGTAGCCGCCGCGCCGCGCCGTCACGGGGTAGGTCGCGGGATCCGCGAGGTTGAAGAAGTCGAACGCGACCAGGCGCTTCGCGCCGTCGTCCACGCGGTAAGTCGCGGGGCCGGCCGCAACGAAATGCCGCGCCACCATCGTTGTGGCGAGTTCGCGCAGCTGGTGTTCGTGATAGAGGCCGCGCCGCGCCGCGTCCAACGCGCCGACGCGGATATCGGTGGCGTCGATACGGACGTTCCACTCGCCGATATCGGCAATCAGATCGCGCAGCAGCATGGCGAGGGAGTAGGGTTCCTCGCCCGACGAACAGCCCGCGCACCAAATCGCGATCCGCCGATCGCCGTCGGCCCGCCGCCGGGCGATCAGCGGGCGCAGCACGCGATCCTCGATCTGCGAGAACCAGTTTCGGTCGCGATGGAAGCGCGTTTCGCCGATCGTGATGGCTTCGATCACCGATTGCCAGGATTCGCCGTCGATCGGTGCGGCAGCGAAGATTTCGTCGATCGCCGGATTCGCCGGGTCTTCGGCGAGGGTGACGTTGTGCGCGCGCAGGGCGAGACCGATGCGCCTTTCGATCAGACTGGCCGCGGGGTGAAGGGGGCGGGCTTGGGTCATGCCGAGGCGGCCGCGATCGCGGCTTCCTCGCCGTCGGTCAACACCCGTTCGGGGTCGAAAATATGGATCAACCCTTCGATATCGGGCGCGACGCCCGAAAGACGCGACATGCCGAGACCCAATCGTTCGGCCCGCGCGATCGTCCCGGTATCGATATGCCGGACGCCAAGAACGGTGTCGACGACGAAGGCGACGATGCGATCGCGGGGCCGCGCGAGCAGGAAAAGCGTGCTCGGAACGATTTGCATGGCGGACGTCATCCGCAAGAGCCGCGCCGGATCGAGAACCGGCACAAGCGAGCCTTCGAAACGGAGCGCGCCGATCGGCGGCATGGAATCGGCCGTGGGCAGCTCTGCGATTTCACAGGCGGGGATCGCACGCAGCGCGTATTGGAGATCGAGCGCGAACAAATGCCCGGCGGTGCGGAAAGCGACCAGCGCGATGACACCGTCGGCAGAATTCGATTTTTTTGAATCGTGCGTCGATGCCATTTGACCCTATGCACGACAATATCCGATTGAACGGCGTTTTCAATTGAATAACAGAGCGGTACGCGACGAGCTGATTCAGACTTTGTTTACGATTGCGTCCTCCGCGTGCATCAGCACAGTGCCAATGCGACACAATATTTAGTTTAATTTGGATCAAGTTTTACAGGAGCGAAACG
>VFQQ010004537.1_pt1 | contig 12173 bp, 13 predicted proteins | sample 3512341 | NCBI WGS metagenome assembly VFQQ01 (sample SAMN10412373, study PRJNA504923) | tailings metagenome | isolation source: Relicate 2 Philex TSF1 revegetated site | place: Philippines: Tuba, Benguet | collected 2017-08-29 | reverse complement strand
TGTCTCAAAAGTCTTTGTTACCAAATTTTCTTTTGTGCTTATTTAACCTCACCCCCTAAATCCCCCTCTCCTTTCAGTAGAGGGGGACTTTTTAAGCCCTTCTCCAGAAAGGAGAAGGGTTGGGATGAGGTTGAAACCGAAGATAATTTGGTGCTGTCAGACTTTTGAGACGGCCCTGACTTGGTATGAATTAATCTGGTGTACCGTCGTCGGCGATATTGGGTTCGAGCGTATCAATCAAAGCATTTTCATCTTCACTGACTTTGGCTCGGATTTTGGCCTCAATTTCTTCCGTCAGTTCAGGGTTGTCTTTGAGTAGTTGCTTTACAGCGTCACGACCCTGTGAAAGGCGGTTGCCATCATAGCTAAACCAAGAACCTGATTTTTTAACAATCTCTAACTCAACGGCCAAATCAATGATTTCGCCTACTTTAGAGATGCCTTCGCCGTACATGATGTCAAATTCCACTACTTTAAATGGAGGAGCTAATTTGTTTTTTACCACTTTTACTTTGGTACGGTTTCCGGTGATATTGTCGGCACTTTCTTTGATTTGACCAATCCGACGAATATCCAAACGTACCGAAGCATAATACTTGAGTGCGTTACCACCCGTAGTGGTTTCAGGACTGCCAAACATAACCCCGATTTTGTCGCGCAATTGGTTGATAAAAATGCAGCAACAGTTGGTACGGTTGATAACCCCTGTCAATTTACGCAGTGCTTGCGACATCAAGCGGGCTTGTAGACCCATTTTACTGTCACCCATTTCTCCTTCGATTTCGGCCTTAGGGACAAGCGCTGCTACTGAGTCAATCACAATGATGTCAATAGCACCCGACGAAATCAAATGTTCGGCGATTTCGAGGGCTTGCTCACCGTTGTCGGGTTGTGAAATAAGAAGGTTTTGGGTGTCGATTCCTAATTTTTGGGCATAGACACGATCAAAGGCGTGCTCCGCATCAATAAACGCAGCCAATCCTCCTGCTTTTTGTGCTTCGGCAATACAATGCATGGCAAGGGTGGTTTTCCCAGACGATTCAGGGCCATAAACTTCCACGACCCGTCCGCGAGGTAAACCCCCGATTCCCAATGCTAGATCGAGGCCTACTGAGCCAGTAGAGATTACTTCTACGTCCATTACTTTGGTGTCACTCAGACGCATTACAGTACCTTTACCATAGGCTTTGTCTAGCTTTTCAAGGGTGGTTTGCAGGGCTTTGAATTTTTGTTCTTTGTTGTCGGCCATTTTGTTTAATTAATTGCTTACCTAAAAAATTTAGATTAGTGAAAGAGAGATGCTATTCGTTATTGGGAAGCATTATTTACATGGGCTGTTAATACTCATTAAGTCCTTTAACGACTAACTGAAGGGACATCCTTCATAGGGGTAAAATTACGGTTTTTGTATGAGTTTACCAAGTGTTTTTTTGAACAAAATTTGGCGTTTAGAGGGTTTATTTTTTATAAAAATAAAAAGAAATAAGGGAGGTATTTAGGAATGAACATTTATCCTGATACTCCCCAAATGTACTTCGTGGAAGAAGGGATACAGGTGAGAGCTTAACACTTATTTTCTCAAAATCTTGGGGGAATAGGTATTACTTTTGCGGCAATTAGCGTACCTTTGCACTCGGAAACACAAGCAAGTTCTTTTCCTTGCTGCTTATTTGCACAAACTCTCAGGACTGAATGTTAAGTCGAAGACATCTTCGTATAAAGGTATTACAATCCCTTTATGCACTTCAAGCTGCCCGTGAGGCAGACTATCAATTGGCCGTAGATTTCATAGTGGAGTCGTTTAAGCCAGACCTCAATTCTATGACTCCCCAAGATCCAGTAAAACTGGAAGGTATGCGCAAAATTACTACGATGCTTCTAGAAGAACACTATCGTAGTGGGGATATTTCAAAAGATGAAGACGCGCCCGCCGAAGCAATCGTAACGGCCAAAAATGCCCTAAAATACTATCAAGACCTTTATCGAAAAGATAAGCAGCGGATTGCCCGGCAACTTACTCCTGAGGTAGAAGCGATTTATAATTCGTACTTATTGTTGTTGCAGCTATTCATTGAGCTGGGTAGCTTATCTCAGGGCGAGCGTGAGCGCCAATACGACGATCCCGATAGTAATCCTTTGGCCAAATTGTCGGGTTTTGATACAAACCAAGTGGTCATTGCCCTTACCCAAAGTACGGTTTTACAAGATGAATTTATTCGTCGTGGCATTACCTGGGGAGAGCATGCTACTGGCTTAGTACGTAAGCTTTTTAGGGAAGTTTTTCGGCAAGATGAGGTATATCGTGCTTATTGTGCGCAGAAAAAACATACCATCGAAGAAGACCAGCAGTTGATGCAACATGCCCTGAAAGAGGTGATTCTGAAAAACGAAGAAGTTATCAATTTCTTCGAATTGAATGACTTATATTGGAGCGAAAATGGGGATTTGGCGCGTAAAATGACCAATAAAACCCTAAAATCAGCCACAGAGCCAGAGGGCGTTCAGCTTTCACCACTGACCGACGATTGGGAAGAAGATCGTTATTTTATGGAAGAGCTGTTTGAACAAACCGTGACCCGAAACGATGAATACGAGCAGCTTGTGGCAGAGCCACTCAAAAACTGGGATTTGGAACGATTGGCACCGATGGATTATTTAATCCTGAAAATGAGCGTTTCGGAGATGGTCAACTTCCCTGGTATTCCCGTAAAAGTGACCATCAATGAGGCAATTGAAATCGCAAAAGAATATAGTACGCCAAAAAGTGGTAAATTTGTGAACGGAATTTTGGATACACTTTCCAAAAAACTTGTCAAAGAAGGAAAAGTGCGTAAGAGTGGAAGGGGACTTTTGGACAATAAATAGGTTGGAAAGCCAAGCATATTTTAAATTAGCCTTAGGCAATAAGTTTTAAGCCATAAGCATTTTTTGCGATGTTTTAGGCAATCACAGCCGAGGTTCGTTGAGTATACAAAATCATTTTTAATAAAAGGCTTATGGCTTACAGCCTAAAGCATATTGCTAAATAGTGACAAATAATCATTAGTAATCGCAGGATTACAAGAAAACATTCCAAAACATGAGCAATTCATCAAGAACATTAGTAGCTTTTTTGGCTGGAGTAGCTACAGGAGCTGCCATTGGGGTATTGTATGCCCCCGAAAAGGGAGAAATCACTCGTGACAAACTGTCGTATCGGCTTTCAAAATACCGTGAGCAACTGCAAGGGTTGATTTCTGACTTGTTAGAAGGAAAAGATTTGCCAGAAAGCCTCGCCAAAACAGAAGGCCAAAAAGTAGTAACCGACGCACGTGAAAAAGCAGAACGCCTGCTCGAAGATGTGGATCGTTTGATGGCTCAAATCAAAAAACAAACCGTATAAAACTACTTGCCCTCGTGTATCATACGCGAGGGCATCGTTATTTTCGTATAAAAAAGGTATATCTTAAGCTTTTTAGTTTTGCTCACTTAAATTATCCCTAAAAAATTAGATCAAAATGCGGATTCTTTTTTTTATCCTTGTAAGTGTTGCTTTGTTTTCGTGCGGTAGCAATCAAGACAAAACTGCTACCAACAATATGGATGATAAACTCCCAAAATTTGAGTTTGCTGAAGATATAAAAAATTTTGATTTTGGGACTGTCAAAGAAGGACAGGAAGTAGAACACCGATTCAAATTTAAGAATGTGGGTGATTTTCCGCTGATTATCAATAATGTAAGTGCTTCTTGTGGTTGTACCATTCCTCAATGGCCCCGCGAACCAATCGGCCCCGGAGAAGAAGAGTCTATTTTGGTACATTTTAATAGCAAAGGTAAAGAAGGACAGCAGTTAAAAACGGTGACTATTTTTGCCAATACCAATCCCGCTACTAGCGAAATTCAGTTTAAAGCCAATGTGGTCGCTACCAAAGACTCAACCGCTACCCCCTAACATTGTATTTTTAATAACCTAATCCTGTTTATTTGATTGAGTAAAACTCAACCAACTGATTCAAAACAATCAATTTTTATGCAAACTATTCTTTTACAAGCCCAAGGAGGGCAAGCATCTATGATATACCAACTTGTTCTTTGGGCAGGTATCATTGGCGTTTTTTATTTTTTTATGATTCGTCCTCAGCAAAAAAAGCAAAAAGACCAAAAGAAGTTTTTGGAAGAACTTAAAAAAGGAGACGAAATCGTTACGATAGGAGGCTTACATGGTACAGTCGTTTCGGTATATGAAAGTACAGTAACTGTGGAGGTTGACGGTAAAGGAACTAAACTCAAATTTGAAAAATCGTCGATTTCGCGTAAGGTATCTACTCCTGCCGCATAACATGGTAGGTTTAGAAGAAATGGAGAGTATGACTCTCTCATAAGACACTAACCTGTTATTCACATTGGCACAGATTCCTCTCTCGTCACAACCTTCTCGTAGCCGCATTGCTATCTTGTGTATGATTGCGGCTACGATTATTTGGCTCTTCAATGAGCTCAATAAAGATGGCTACACCCTGCAAGTACGCTATCCCATTCATATTACATACAACGACTCATTGTACATTCCCACTACCCCGCTTCCCCAAAGCGTAAGTGCGGTATTGGTAGGTAATGGATGGACACTACTGCGAAAATCTCTTTCGTTTACGGTACCGCCAGTTTCGTACCCTCTCACCAATCCGCTCGCTACTTCGGTGCTTAATACCAATGCCCTCGTAGCCACGATGCATGAGCAGGTGAAGGATGTGCGTATTTCTAATATAATACTTGACTCAGGGGTATTGGATTTTGAAGAACGAATGATAAAGACCAGCGTGCTGAAAGTAGATAGCCTTGGCCTTAATCTCGCCCCTCGTTTTGTAGTCTCAAGTTTTATTAATCTTAATCCATCAACTGTTACTTTTGATGGCCCTACTTCGTTGATTGTTGATATTCCTGATACCATTGTTGTGAGAGTACCAGCTCAAAAAATTCAGGGAAATTATGATGAAGAACTGCCCATTCGCTATCCCCAATCGCCTTTGTTGAAGGCAAGTGCAGAGCGGGTTTTTGTGAGCTTTGAAGTAGGCGAACTTCTAAGAAATATTAATACCTCCCCAGCCGCCAAAGCCGCGCAGCCCGCCAAAGAAACATCTTCAAAAAGCAAGTCAAAAAAGAAGAAATAATGGCAATCTGCTTTTGAAAAATCGAGAGTAAGAAATGTTGATTTAATCTTCGAGTTCGTTTAAGAAATGGCACTTCAAATCGGAATTACGGGAGGAATTGGCTCTGGCAAAAGCTTGGTTTGTAGAGTATTTGGAGCGTTAGGGGTGCCGGTGTACTCGGCTGATGAGCGTGCTAAGTGGCTTCTTAACCACGACCCTAAACTCCGAAAAACCGTAGAGGCATTGCTAGGAAACGAAGCCTATACCGCAGAAGGTAGCTACAACCGTCAATGGGTAGCGGGGCGAGTATTTCAAAATCCCGTGCTTTTGCGTGAACTCAATGCTGTAGTACATCCACGCGTGGGTGAAGATACTTTACAATGGATGGAGACCCACCAAGATGCGCCCTATGTTGTGAAGGAAGCGGCTATTATGAGCAAAGCTGGCAGCAACAATTCTTTAGATAAAGTGGTGGTAGTACAAGCACCAGTGGATTTGCGGGTGAAAAGAGTACAACAACGCGACCCACACCGCTCCGAAACCGAAATCATAGACATCATCAATCGACAAGTATCGGAAGAAGAACGATTGAAAATCGCTGATTTTGTGATTCAGAATGATGAGCAACAACTGCTTTTGCCCCAAATATGGCAGTTGCATGAACTATTTTCGCAACAGAAATAACGGCGCTCAAACTACCCTAAGCACCTCTCCACTTTTTCTTATTCTTCCAAAATTCAAATTTCCTAGAAACGTAAATGCTTTTTATTTGGTTAAAAAAGTAGCTAAAACTACGTAGCCAAATCTGAAAAACAACGAAAATATACATGAAAGCTATTGGATTTAAAACATCGCTACCTATTGGCGAGCAAGAAAGTTTTATCGCTTTTGAAACCGAAGTGCCCACACCTCAAGCGCACGATTTATTAGTGAAAGTACAAGCGGTGAGTGTCAATCCTGTTGATTACAAAATCCGTCAAAACAGCGCCAAAGATGTGGTTTTGGATACCCCTAAAGTCATAGGTTGGGATGCGGTAGGAATTGTAGAAGAAGTAGGAGGCGCGGTGACTTTATTCAAAAAAGGCGATGAAGTTTATTATGCCGGAGATATTACTAGGCCAGGGAGCAATGCTGAGTATCAGTTGATTGACGAACGTATAGTGGGGCGAAAACCCAAAAACTTGAGCGTGGCTGAGGCGGCAGTTATTCCTCTGACTGGTTTGACGGCCTGGGAAATCCTCTTTGACCGGATGAGGATTAGTACCGAAAAAGACAAAGGTAAATCGCTTTTGATTATCGGAGGGGCAGGGGGCATGGGCTCAATCGCCATTCAATTAGCAAAAACAGTAGCTGGGCTTACTGTCATCGCTACGGCCTCGCGCCCCGAAACGATAGAATGGTGTAAAAAAATGGGCGCAGATGTGGTAGTCAATCACCAAGATTTGGTAAATGAAGTGCGCAATACAGGCTTTCATTATGTTGATTTTATCGCTGATTTTGTAAATACGGGTGCTTATTGGGATGCTATGGTGGAGCTTATCAAACCTCAGGGGCATATTGGGTCTATCACAGCAAGTAGTGAACCGGTAGCTCTCAACAAGCTGAAAACCAAGAGCGCTAGTTTTTCTTGGGAATATATGTACACCCGAAGCATGTTTCAGACCGAAGATATGATACAACAGCATCATATCCTAAACCAAATCGCCGACCTTATAGAAGCTGATGCTCTTCAATCTACCTTATATCTGACGCTAGAGGGGTTGACGGTGGAGAATTTTAAACAAGCACACCAACTTCTGGAATCAGGTAAAACCATCGGAAAAGTGGCAATTACTTTTTGAGCAAAAAAAGAGTGAATTTTATTGAATGTGACTAGTGTCTACTTTAGATTTGGCTTTAGCAAGGTCGTAATTTTCCTGCACCTTTAGCCAAAATTCTGCGGTCGTATTGGGGAATGCTGTGCCCAAGCGGATGGCCATTTCGGGCGTTACGCTCTGCTTGCCATTGATAATTGAGGACAAGGTTTTACGGGTCGTACCTAAGCCCTCGGCTACTTCCGCAACTGTTAATCTTTGTCCTGTTTCTTCGCGTAACCCTTCGATGGTTTCGCGGATTAATTCTCCTGGGTGGGCGGGGTCAAATAGTGCCATAGTTTTGCTCTTTTAATGTAAAACGTCACGTGTCAATGTGTTTATTTAAGGTTGATTTTATAGACTTTAATCGAATGTGATTATGCTTAAATCCCCCTGATTGATGATAAATTGTCTGTGCTGATGCTGACTGTGTGTTTTAGAATTAGTTTAAAAAATTTAAGCCTGTATTTCAAAAGCTACTGTTTTGACGCGTTGGCTCAGAGTACCATCGGGCCAAGTTTCTTCCAAAATCATGGATTGTGCAGAGGGAAGTTCAAATACCTGTTGCATATTTCGAATAGAGGCGGAAGGAACGCCTTGTTTTTCAAGATTTTGCAACAAAATAGAGGATTCCCGTACAGAAATTTTCTCAGACAATAAAGTGTTTAGTGCTGCCCGATTTTTTACTCTAGCAGCATTGGTATCAAATCGTGGGTCTTCCAATAAGGCTTCTAGCTCTAGTTGATAGCACAAATGCGCAAACTGTTTTTCGGTGCCTATTGCCAATACAATCTGCTGCCCATCGCTACAAGTATATAGGTCGCCGTAGGGAGCGATATTGGGATGGTGAGTTCCCATGCGTTGAGGGATATAGCCACCCATGAGCCAATTGGTCGCTTGATTGACCAATGAAGCTACTGCGGCTTCAAACAAAGAGGTTTGTACGAAGGCCCCTTTTCCGGTTTGGGTGCGGCGAAGTAGGGCGAGTAGAATCCCCTCTTTGAGTTGGTGGGCGGCTAAAACATCAATCAACGCAACGGGCATCTTGACAGGCAGCCCGTCAGCTTCGCCATTCATGTACATAAAACCCGCCTCAGCTTGGAGTACTACGTCGAAAGCAGGGCGTTCGCTTTCAGAATCGAAGGCGTTGAGTTGAGCAAAAATAAGAGAGGAATTTAACACCGAAAGAGTGGCATAATCTACGCCTAATTTTTGGGCAACTTGCATACGGTAATTACTAATGACGATGTCGGCGGTTTCAATAATATCATAAAGTTGCTGACGGTCAGTGGGGTTTTCTAAATCTAATAAAAGGCTAGTTTTATGCCAATTGACACTCGCATAGTAAGCCGAGAAAGAAGAGACTGGATTTTCGGAGGGGAGTTTCCAAGTGCGAGTCATATCACCTCCCGTTTTTTTATTTTCGATTTTGATAACTTCTGCCCCAAGTTCAGCAAAAAACATGCCCACTGCTGGCCCTGCCAACACGCTAGCAAGCTCGACCACTTTAAGCCTGCCTTTAAAAAAATCTTTCATGGTATCAACTGCTTATTTACTCCAAATTTGTCATATATTCTTTGATTTCCCCTAATGATTCGGTTATTTTACTTCATCAATAAAATCAGACAATATTATGAATGACGGATATAGTCCAGAAGAAATAGAACTTCTAAAAGAAGAATGCCGCGAAGCCGGTACCAATTTTGTTCATTGTGATGATGAAGAAGATAGTATGGCCGACCAAGGCGAACTGGCACATGTGCAGTTTGTTGGAAATTACAAAGGCCAAGAGGTTATTTACGATGCTATTATCTATACCCTACGCTTACATCATAGTAGTTTGGTATACGAAAAAGCCGTAGAACAAGCCCAAAAAGTATATCCTAAATACTTGCCTCTGGATGAGCGCGGCCCCGGTTTTAACATGAGCCCTGAAGAGGAAGAAGAAGCCGAAGAGCTAATCACCGAATTGATCGAAACCTTCGAAGAAGAAGAAGCGGTAAAAGTAAAAGAACACTTGGAGATTGAAACCGATTTTGAATATGGCGTAGGACTAGATGCTAGTTTGAATGTAGAAGCCATTACGGACGACGTAGTTTCAAAATTTATCGAAGATTTTAACAGCGGTCGTCTGAAATTGGACACGACACTTTATTCGTTTACGAGCGACGAAGACGACGAATAACTCCTTCGAGCAAACTCATAGAAAAGAGGGAAGTCCGTAAGGGTTTCCCTCTTTTCTATGAATAGCGTTAGGAATTAGCCTTTTTGGCAAAGGCCAAATACGCCCCTAAGCCAATCATCATGAGGCCAGTGATTTTATTTTGAAGACGTGCAAAATTGGGAAGTTTGTTGAAATAATTACCCGCTTTTCCAAACACAACCGCTACTAAGCCGTTTACCAAAGTTCCTGATAAGTTGAACCAAACTCCCAAAAATAGGATTTGCCATTTGAAGTTTTCGGCCTCTACGTGCGCAAATTGTGGCAAAAAAGCCAAGAAAAACAACGCTACTTTCGGATTAAGGGTATTGGTATAAACACCCTGCCAAAAGATTTTTTTGAGGGGAATTACTTCCACTTTAGAGTTGGTTGACAGGTGGCTTTTATCTAACAAAGCGGTGATACCTAAATAACATAAATAACCCACTCCCAGAAACTTAACGATATTGAAAGCCACCGCCGACTTTGCAATGAGTACCGACAGTCCCAAAACAGCCGCTAAGGTATGAACTAAACACCCCCCTGCAATTCCCAATGCCGATACGATTCCTGCTTTGGTGCCTTGGGTAGTACTACGCGTAGCGACGTATATCATGTCGGCACCTGGGGTGAGGTTGAGCATTAGGGTCGCAAATGCAAAGAGCAAAAAGTCATTAGCATTCATCTGAAAAGGAGGTAGTTAATAATAATTAGGAATATTTTTTCCTAAAGTTATATCTCTTTTGCCAATCCAGATACCTTTTTCATTTTTGTTGAGTTTAATAATGCCCGAACCGCCGCGATTTTGAGCATTTTGTAAGTCTTTTTGGGTAAGGAGTGGGTCATCTTCAAATTGATATTCGTCAATCCAATATTCATTTTTTTGCGGCTCCTTGATGATAGGATGGATATGGGCCGCAAATCGCTGATTAGGGTATGCCGCTGGGCGAATCGTACTAAACTGATAACGCCCTTGGGCGTCGGTTTTCATCCATCCTCGTAGGTGTCCATGCCGCCGCCCGTGCTTTTGGGCGGCGGTAGGTTTGTATTCACCTTTTACGTCCGTATGATATACGTACAAGATAATGCCCGCCGCTGGTGTTTTACCGTCTTTTTGGTAAATCGTACCGATAATTATCATGCGTTCACCTTCTTCTTTGGGGGAGGCGAGGGTGGTTTGCCAAGGCAGCTGCTCCGGAATACCTTCAAACATCAGCTCGCAATCTTCGCAACCACCCCCTATTTTTTGGCAATAACCCACAAAAATGGTAGCGGCACACATCAAAGTTAAGGTCAGCTTTTTCATTTGTTTTTTGTATAGATTATCCAAAAATCTCTTCTCAAAAAAGCAAGGCGTCTTAGTTGTCGCCGCCTTTTTTATCATCGTTGTTGATACTTTTCTTACTGCGTTGAGGTTGGCTACTCATTTTTCCAAATTCATAAGAAAAACTTACTCGCCAACCCCGATTGAAGAATCGACTCATGCCGTCTTGGACAAAGGTAGGAGAGGAAAATTGAATTTTTTGTTCGATATAAGGGGCAAAAAAGTTGTCTAAACCTAGGCTTACTGAGCCTTTTTTCTTTAAGATTTCTTTTTGTAAAGCTACATTATAATAGGCATAGCCTCCGATTTTGCCTTGGAGCATTACCCTTGGTGAATTGAAAAAACCAAAGAATTGGGCTTTCAAGCCTTTACCAAAGTCGTAGGTAGAATTAAGGTTGAGGCGGTACATCCAATTGGAATTTTGAGTCTGTAGAGCTGGGCTATTGAGGATATTATAATACAAATTGATAGAGCCATTAGAAGTGAATTTTTTCTTGATTTTGGCCGAACCACTCAGCGTGAGCCCGTAGGAGATATTTTGAGAGATGTTCTGAAAGGTCAAATTGGATACTCCTTCGCTATCTACGGTGCGGATACGTTCGATGGCGTTGTTGGTTTGACGCATGAAAAAGGTCGCATTGACCGATGACTCTTTGATATAAACGTTGTAGCTTGCTTCGGCACTATGAGTCAGCTCGGGGTTGAGGTAGGGATTGCCCGAATAGGTTGACTGAGGCTCACTTGCATTGACGTAAGGATTCAAAAACCAGAGCATAGGGCGCTGGATTCGTTGTGAGTAGCTGAGTTTTAATTTTTGGTTTTTGGGTAAATTTCTCGAAATACTGACATTAGGAATGATATTGCCATAATTGTTTGAGAAAGGAACCTTGCCCGCCAAAAACTGCGCCTGAATAAAAGTATGCTCATAGCGAGCACCTGCATTGATACTCCATTTGTTTTTGGAAGTACGCGAGTAGGCTAGATACGCAGAGGCGACTTGCTGGTTATAATCAAAGACATTGGCAAGTGCGGGTACATCCTGAAAATCATCACTTCCGTCGAGGGCGGTGGCTACCCGATAGTCGCTTTTTACATTTCTCAAAATACTCTTAGCCCCGATTTCTAAGGTGCTTACGCTATCAAGCGGATTAGTAAAGTCGATTTGAATAGTCCCTTCATAATTGCGGCTTACGTTAGGGCTTTTTTCGCGGTAATAAATAATGTTTTCGGCGTTGAGTTGGTCGAGGTTGTAATAACTGTCTTCTGCTTCTTTCGAAAACATCGTCAAAACGTTAAATTCTTTTTTAGGCTTTTTGAAAGTCTTATTATAGTCAATGTTGAGCGTACCCCCGTCCCAATCATAAATACGATACAATTTTCGGGTAAACAAAGAAGGATTGGCCGTGCCGCTCGAAAATTCATTGAAATAGTCAAAATTCATGGCGTTTTTGCCATCATAAAAATTGAGTCCTGCACTCAAACGATTGAGGGTATCGATATCCCATTCAGCCGAAATGGTACTATAAAGGTTTTCTCCACCGCCTCTAAATGAAGTATTTTGAATAAGTTTGGTTTGATAGCTTTCGACGGTAGAGAGGCGAGTCATGCTATTTTCGCCTAGGTTACGCCATTTGTTAAAACCTCCTCTTGCCGATACCCCAAAGCTTTT
>VFQQ010004535.1_pt1 | contig 12181 bp, 12 predicted proteins | sample 3512341 | NCBI WGS metagenome assembly VFQQ01 (sample SAMN10412373, study PRJNA504923) | tailings metagenome | isolation source: Relicate 2 Philex TSF1 revegetated site | place: Philippines: Tuba, Benguet | collected 2017-08-29 | reverse complement strand
GGCCGAGCAGGATTTCCGGGATGAAGAGCGGCAACGAGATGAGGCCCATCGCAATGCTCTTGCCGGGAATCGCATAGCGGGTGATCGCCTTGGCGGCGAGGAGGCCGAAGAGGGTCGCCGTGATCGAGGCGATCAGGCCGACCTGGATCGAGTTCCACAGCGCCTTGTGCATCTCGGGCTTTGCGAACATCTCCTCGTACCAGTGGGTGGTGAACCCCTTGATCGGGAAGTCGATCACCTTTTGGTCGGCGAACGAGAAGACCGGCAGCACGACCATCGGCGCGTAGAGGAACGCCAGATAGAGAAAGGCGAAGATCGTGATGCCCCAGCTCTTCTCGCCGACCTTCTTCAAGGGTTTCGCGGCGCTCATCTGAGTGACCTCGATGCGGCCCTGAGTGCGGCGACGAAGAAATAGACCGCGAACGCCACCATGATCATGGAGACGATGGCGGTGGTCGCGGCCAGCGGCCAGTCGTTCGATTTGATCTGACCTTGGATGATGTTGGCGATCATGAAGGTCGAGGGCTTGCCGCCGCCGATGAGGGACGGCGTCACGTAGTCGCCGATGGTCGGCACGAAGATGAGGGTCATCGCCGAGATTACGCCGGGCAGCGAGAGCGGGAAGGTGATGCGCCAGAACCGCCGGACCGCGCCGTCGCCAAGATCGGCGGCGGCCTCCAGCAGCGTGCGGTCAATTTTCTCCAGGCTCACATAGATCGGCAGGATCGCGAAGGCGGCCCAGGCATGGGTGAGGGCGATCACCACGGCCCCCGGCGTCGCGCGCAGTTCGTCCGGCATGATGACGCGGAGCGCGAAGACACGCAGCAGATAGCTTGTCCAGAACGGAATGGTCAGCAGGATCAGCCAGATGAACTTCGAGTTCTTGGCGTGGAAGGCGACATAATAGGCAACGGGATAGCCCAGCAGCACCGTGAAAAACGCCGCCGCCGCCGCAATCCAGAGCGAGCGCAACAGCACCGGATAGTATTTGGTGGAAACCTCGGCGTAGTTCGCGAGGCTCAGATCGGTGTTGAGGGTCAGCCCCTCCTGCTTCCAGAAACTGTAAAGCAGCATGATGCCCAGCGGCGCCGCCAGGCCGATGACCATGAGAATGGTCGTGGGGCTGAGGAGCGTCCAGCCGCGCAGGGCTTCGGATCGCGTGAAGGCCGCGCCCCATGAGGGCTGCTTGACCTCAGCTTTTTGTTCTGCCGTGTCGGCCGCCAAACGCACCCCCGCGCGGTGATCCTAAGGCAAAGTCTTTCGCAGAAATCGCGGCACCGCAACCGCATTGCAGCAAAATCAGCTCACGACAGCAGCCAGGATCGGAAGGCGGCGAGGGCGGGGGAGGGCAGTTTGCCGCGCGGCACGGTCAGCCAATAGGCCCCGCTGCCGACCTCGATGGCGAAGGGCTGCACCAGACGCCCCTCGCCGATATCGCGGGTGAACATCGCGAGCGGGGCCAGCGCGATGCCTTCCCCGGCGAGCGCCGCCTGCACCATGGTCAGCGAGGCGTCGAAGACCGGGCCATGCGCCGCGACGGCCTCGCTGAGGCCCGCAGCGGCGAACCAGGCCGGCCAGTCCTGAACCCGGTAGGAGCGCAGGAGCGTGTGCCGGGCGAGATCGGCGGGCTGGCGCAGGGTTGCGGCGAGGGCAGGCGTGCAGAGCGGCGAAAGCGGCGCTTCGAGGATGCGTTCGCCTTCTAGGCCTGCCCAGCCGCCCTCGCCATAAAGGATCGCGGCATCCAGCCCTTCGGCCGCGAGATCGGCGCGGTTGTTGTTGGTTAGCAGGCGGAGATCGACATAAGGGTGCGCCTCGCGGAACGTCTTGAGGCGAGGCAGCAGCCAGCCCACCGCGAAGGTGCCGACGGCGCTGACCGTCAGCACCTCGCGCAGCCGCCCGTCCTGAAAGCGCTCCAGCAGCCGCCCGATCCGGTCGAAGGATTCCGAGAGCGCGGGCAGCAGCGCGACACCCTCATCGCTGAGCATCAGCCCGCGCGGCCCCCGGTGAAACAGCTTCACGCCCAGTCGCTCCTCGAGGCCCTTCACCTGATGGCTGATTGCCGCCTGCGTGACGTACAGCTCCTGCGCCGCCTTGGTGAACGAGCGGTGCCGGGCCGAGGCCTCGAAGGCGCGCAGGGCATTGAGGGGCAGGTTGGGGCGGCTCATCGGGCTTAGAAAAACTAGGGCGCATCCCTAGCTATCATCGTTTGCGCCAAATGCATGGCTGAATCACTCTCGGGTTAAGCTGATTTGACCCGAGGAAATCTGGCGGACATGATGAGCAAAACTAATATCCCTGTTCTCCGTCGCGGCCTCACCCGCCGCCAGTCCTTGCTCGGCATTCTGCCCGCAGCGGCGGCGATCGCCCTGATCGGCCGGGTCCGCGCCGAACAGCAGGACGACCTGATTACAGCGCTGGAGGCGCTGGAGAAGAAGGAGGGCGGGCGGCTCGGCGTGCACGTCCTCGACACCGGCAACGGCGTGCAGCGCGGCAATCGCTCGGACGAGCTGTTCGCGCTCTGCTCGACCTTCAAGTTCGTTCTTGCGGCGGCGATCCTGCAGCGGCATGACGCCGGCAGCGTCAGCCTCGACCGCGCCCTCGCCGTGACCAAGGCCGACATCACACCCAACTCGCCAGTGACCGAGGAGAATGTCGGCAAGACCATGACGGTCGGAGAGCTGTGTCACGCGACGATGACGACCAGCGACAACGCCGCCGCCAACATCCTGCTGCGCGAGCTGGGCGGACCGGAGCCGGTCACGGCTTTCCTGCGCAGCATCGGCGACACAGTCACGCGCCTCGACCGCTTCGAGCCGCACATGAACAATGCCGATGTCGAGAACGGCGACACACGCGACACGACCTCGCCCGCCGCGATGGCCGCGACCATGAAGACGGTCGTTCTGGGCGATGCGCTGACGCCCGCCTCGCGCGAGATCATCACCGGCTGGCTGAAGGCGGCCGTAACCGGCAAGACGCGCCTGCGCGCCGGCTTCCCGAAGGATTGGATCACCGGCGACAAGACCGGCACGGGCGAAGACGGCCCGACCAATGACGTCGCCATCACCTGGCCGCCAGGGCGCGCCCCGCTGATCGTCTCGGTCTATTACGACCGCAAGGCCAGCACGATGGCCAGGGACGCCGCCGTCATCGCCGAAGTTGGGCGGATCGTGGGACGCCTCGCTTAGCTGCAGGCCGTCGCGGCGGAGGAGAGCGCGTTCCGCGTCTCCAAGCGCCGCGAGAGCAGCGCCAGAGCGAGCGCGCCGAGCGGCGCCAGTGCGGCGACATAGGGCAACGCAGCGAGGCCAAAGCCGCCTGCAATCACCGCGCCGCCCAGCCACGCACCGATTGCGTTGCCGAGATTGAAGGCCGCGATGTTGAATGACGAGGCGAGGCTTTGTCCCGCGCCCTCAGCCTTGTTCAGCACCCACATCTGCAGCGGCGGCACGGTCGCAAAGCCCGCGACGCCGAGGATGAAAACGGATGCGATCGCGCCGACCTGGCTGTGGATGGCGAGGGCCATGATCAGCAGCGCGGCGGCCAGCGCCGCCAGCGTGGCCAGAACGGCCGGCATCACGCGCCGGTCCGCGAGCCTGCCGCCCAGGATATTCCCGGCCACCAACCCGGCGCCGAAGACGAGCAGGATCGGCGAGACGGCGCTGTCGTCGAAGCCTGAGATATCGGTTAGCAGCGGCGCGATATAGGTGAACGCTGCAAAGACGCCGATCCAAGACAGTACAGTGGTCGCAAGCCCCAGCAGCACCGCAGGCCGCGCCAGAACCTTGAGATCGTCGCTGAGCCGTGTCTGCGCCGGCGGCTCGCGATCGGCCGGGACGAGGGCCGCGATAATCGCCAGCGCGGCGACGCCAATCCCGGTCACGACATAGAACGTCGAGCGCCAGCCGAAACTCTGGCCGAGCCAGGTGCCGAGCGGTACGCCGAGAATGTTGGCGACGGTCAGGCCGGTGAACATGATGGCGATCGCCGAGGCCTTGCGATCCGGCGCGACCAGCGTCGTCGCGACGACCGAGCCGACGCCGAAGAACGTGCCGTGCGCGAAGGCGGTCACGATGCGGGCGACCATCAGCGTGCCGTAGTCGGGCGCGAGGGCGCAGGCGAGGTTGCCGAGCGTGAAGACGCCCATCAGCGCCAGCAGCGTCGTCTTGCGCGGCCATCTCGCGGTCAACGTCGTCATGAGCGGCGCGCCGACCACGACGCCGAGGGCATAGCCTGAAATGAGAAGGCCGGCCGCCGGGATGGAGACGCCGAGGTCGCCGCCGACTTCGATCAGCAGGCCCATGATGACGAACTCGGTGACACCGATGCCGAAGGCGCCGGCTGCGAGGGCGAGAAGAGCGAGGGGCATGGATGATCCGGTGCAGGCGAAGGGCGGAAATCTGAAAATGGACACTATCGATCCGCGGGACTAGCATTCCGCAAAGACAATCATTTGTGACATGCGGTCCAAAATGGCGATCGAGATCAATCGCTCTGGCGAGATGGAGGTCTTCGCCCGCGCGGTCGAGGCGGGCGGATTCTCGGCTGCCGCCCGCGCTCTTGGCCTGACGCCCTCAGGCGTCAGCAAGCTGATCGCGCGCCTTGAAACCCGGCTCGGCACGCGTCTGCTGACGCGCTCGACGCGGCGGATCCAGCTCACGCCCGAGGGTGCTGCCTTTCTGGAGCGCGCCCATCGCATACTCGGCGAGATCGACGAGGCCGAACGCGAAGCGACGGCCGGCGCTAGCCCGCGTGGCCGCTTGCGCATCAACTCGAACCTGCCGTTCGGGCATCAATATCTGGTGCCGCTGCTGCCGGAGTTTCGCGCGCTCTATCCGGAGATCGTCATCGATCTCGTTCTGACGGACATGGTCATCGATCTCGTCGCCGAGCGGGCGGATGTCGCGATCCGCGTTGGACCGCTGAAGGAATCGCGCCTGATGGCGCGCAAGCTCGGAGCGAGCCGCATCCTCACCGTCGCCGCGCCCGGCTATGTCGCCAGCCGGGGCATGCCGCGAAAGATCGAGGATCTCGCGGGGCACGACTGCCTCGCGTTCAATTTTCCCCGGCAGATCCGCACCTGGCCGTTCCGCACGAAAGACGGCGGGGCCGTGTTGTGGACGCCGCGCCCGGCGGCGCTCGCCAGCGACGGCGAAACGATGCGCCGCATGGCGCTAGCGGGGCTTGGCATCGCACGTATGGGCGAATTTCACATCGGCGCGGATATCCGTGCTGGCCGCCTCATCGAGGTCCTGAAGGCGCAGAACCCCGGCGACACGGAGGCGATCCACGCCATCTATGTCGGGCAGGGCGGGCATCTGCCCGCCCGTGTCCGGGTGTTTCTCGATTTCCTCGCTGAGCGCGTGACGCTCTAGCGGCGCTTACTTGCGCTTCTTCGGGACCAGCTTGGCGATCCAGGCGGGCAGCGCGAACGCGGCCTGGTGGATGGCGGCCGTGTAATAGGCCGTCTTCACGCCGGAGGCGGCGACGGCCTTCTCGATCTTCTTGGCCTTCTTCGGGTCGCCCAGGATCGAGCCGTCGGCTGACACCCAGGTGAGGGCCATGAAGCCGCCGATATAGGTCGGGACGACCGTGAGATAGGCGCCGCAGGCTTTGAAGAGACGACCGAGCTGCTTCAGCGTGTCGGTCAGCTCTTCCGGCTGGAAGAACGGTACGCCGGTCTGGAAGGCGGCGAAGCCCCCGGGGCGCAGCGCGGCGCGGATGCGCTTGTAGAAATCGTCGGCGAAGAGGATCGCGCCGGGGCCGATCGGGTCGGGCCGGTCGGCGATGATGAGGTCGAAGGCGGCCTTCGATTCTGGGCGGGCGAGATAGTCGAACGCGTCGACCACCTGGATATCCATCCGCTTGTCCTTAAAGGCGGACTTGTTGATGTCGGCGAAGAGCTCGCGGGAACGCTCGATCACCACGGGGTCGATCTCGGCCAGCACCACCTTGGTGACGCCCTTGTGCTTCAGCGCCTCGGCCGCGATGGCGAGGTCGCCGCCACCGACGATCAGCACCGTTTTCACCTTGCCGTGCTCGAAGATCGGCAGGTGGGTCAGCATCTCGCTATAGGCGGCGTGGTCGCGAGTCGTCGTCTGCACATTGCCGTCGAGCACCAGCACGCGGCCGTTCCGCTCGCTGTCGAAGAACTTCACGTTCTGAAAGGGCGACTGCTCGTCGACGAGCATCTTGCCCTTCAGCGTCATCGTCTGGGCGTAGCCGGCGTGCAGCGTTTCGGTGAAGGTCTCGGACATGGCGATGCTCCTGAAGTCTAGCTCTGGAGCGGCTTATAGAGCATCGCGACCCGATGGCGAGCGCTTCTTGAGGCCTGTCGCAGAAGCGTCGCTCCGCACGCGGATGACTGTCATATTTCACCGCTGAAACAGGCTTAGTGAGTCTGTCACACCGCAGTCGCGCAGTTTTTTCAATCAAGGGTCAGAAAACGCTTGCGTAGGCGGACCCCGATCCATATATCCGCGCCTCTCCAAACGGGGTTCGCCCACGAGGAATCACCGGAGTGCGTATCACTCCACTTGTCGATAACGCTGCTTTTTTAGGGAGGGTCCGATGGCCCGACTTGCGAAAAAGGTGGCGGCGATCAACGAGGCACTGGCGGTTTCCGTACAGACCCCGGCGAGGACCGTCCCGGTTCTTGTTTCGGCTAATGATGCCGAACAGGGAGAACAGCCCAAGGATTACTGGATCACCAAGAACGGCGTGAAATACGCCGGTCAGCACCTCACGATCGACCTGTGGGAAGCCACGGGCCTGGACGATGAGAAGCGCATCCAGCAGGCCTTCCTGGACGCCATCAAGGCGGCCGGCGCGACGCTGCTGCACATCCACACGCACGTGTTCGAACCGAACGGCGGCATCTCGGGTGTTGCGGTGCTCTCCGAGAGCCACATCTCCTGCCACACTTGGCCGGAGAAGGGCTTTGCGGCCTTTGACGTCTTCATGTGCGGCGACGCGCAGCCCGAACTGGCGATCCCGGTTCTCAAGGCCGCGTTCAAGCCCAAGCGTGTCGTCGTCGAAGAGATCAAGCGCGGCGTCATCCACGAGGCGTAAGCCTCGGGCATTCAACTGAATTGCGACCGCCGGACGGAACGAAAAGTTCCGTTCGGCGACGTGCGCCACGAGTTCCGGCGTCGGGGTTCTTCCTGGCGGCGGCGGGCGGCTGTGCCTGCCTCCGTTCACCTTCCTGTGTCCTCACAGCCACTATTTGTGCTCTCTGCGACCCGGTGATGCCGTCCCCAGCGACGGATTGACATCGGCTTTCCGTTGAAGGGAGCAGTGTTGCCTGCGGGAAACCGCAGTCAGGCGCAAACAGTAGGACGCATGGTGGAGGATCCCGACGCCGGTCTCGTCGCTCTGACGGGCCAAGGCGACGCAGAAGCGGCTTCACGGCTCGTCGCGCGGCATCTGCCGCGGATGACCGCGCTTGCCCGCCGTATGCTGGGAGACTCTGCCGAGGCAGAGGACGTGGCCCAGGACGTATTCCTGAAAGTGTGGACGCAGGCCAAGCGCTGGAAACCCGGCGCGGCGAAGTTCGAGACCTGGCTGCACCGGGTTGCGATCAACGCCTGCTATGACCGGCTGCGCAAGAAGAAGGGCGTACCGCTCGACGACACCGACGAGCGCGCCGACCCCGGTCCGGACCCGGAACAGGCGCTTGGCAACGTGCAGCTCTCGCAGGCGGTCGATGCCGCCTTGCAGACGCTGCCGGAGCGCCAGCGGGCGGCCATCACGCTCTGCCACTACCAGGGGCTTGGAAATATCGAGGCGGCCGCCGCGCTGGAGATCAGCGTCGAGGCGCTCGAATCGCTGCTGTCGCGCGGCCGCCGCGCACTGAAGGAAAAGCTGCGTCATCTGTCAGGTGCGGGGGCACCGGGCGGACAGGTGGCGCAGGCATGAGGGAGATGGAGATGAAGACAGAACGTCTTGCCGAAATTCTGCAAGCCTATGGCGGCGATCCGCTGCGCTGGCCCGAGGCTGAACGCCTCGCTGCACAGGGCCTCGCCGCCCGCGATCCGCGCGCCGCCGCTATGGTCGACGAGGCCGAGGCGCTGGATGCGCTGTTCGATGCGGCGCCCACGGTGACGCCGGATGCCGCACTGATCGCCCGTGTCCTCGCCCGTCGTCCGCGCCCCTCGCTGTGGCGTGAGCTGTTTCCCAATACCGGGGTCTGGAAACCGGCCGCCGGCTTCGCGGTGGCGCTGGCGCTTGGCGTCGGCATCCAGAACGCGGCCGCTGATCAACTGGGCCTCAATGATGAAGTCGCCACCACTTACCAGGAGAGCGACGGCAACGGCCTGACGCCGCTGAGCGGCGGCGAAGAACTGTCCGAGGAGGACGTGCTGTGAGTGATGTAACGACTGTAGCGGTGCAGAAGCCCCGCCGCTGGCCGCTTTATGTGTCGTTGTTCCTGAACGTGGTGCTCATCACGGTGATCGTGCTCGGCATGTGGCGCATCCACCAGTTCCGGCGCGACTTTGAAGGGGGGCCGATGGGCGGCTGGCTGCCGGGCCAGATCGAGCGTGTCCTGCCAAGCGAGACGGCGGCGAAGGTAAAGGCGATCCGCGAAGCCCACGCCGACAAGGTGCGTCAGCTCTGGAAGGCTGCCCGCGAGGCGCGCGCTGCCATGCGCCAGGCTCTGGATGCCGACCCGTTGGACGTCGCGGCGCTCAAGGCCGCCGTCACCGCCACGCGCGATGCCGACGCGGCGCTCGCCACCGAAACCGGTGCGATCATCGTCGAGATGGCCGAGAACCTGACGGCGACCGAACGGATGCTGGTGCGTGAGAAGATCAAGGATCTGCGCAAGCAGCCGCGCCGCAGCAAACCCGGCAAGGACGGCCGCATGGACGGCCCCGGCCCAGGCGGCGAGCACCCCGACGGACCGCCTCCGCCCCCGCCCGGCGAGGACGATATGATGCCGCCGCTGGATGCGCCGCCGCCGGGACAAGGCCCGGATGAGCCGCCACCGCCGTCGCCGGAAGCGACGCCCGCGCCGACACCCTGACACGAAGAAGGCCCCGGATCGCTCCGGGGCCTTCGACTTTAGACTGCAGGTGTGCCGTTACAGACCGGCGCGAATATCGGCCCAGGCCTTGATGATCGCGTCCTTGTTAGGCAGTCGCACCTGGAAGGTGCCGTGGCTCAAGAAGGCTTCCACATCGCGGGTCAGGCCGGCTTCGCTCAGTTCTTCGTCCGTCAGCTTGCCCATCGCCTCGGCATTGGCTGAGCCGTTGGAATATTCGGTGACGAGATACTTCGCCGCTTCCTCGGTCAGGCCGCTATCCATCAGCGTGTAGGCCTTCTCGATGTTCTTGGCGTCCTTGTGCAGCACGAAGCCGCAGACATAGGTGAAGCGCCCGGTGTCGGCGGGATCCATGAAGCCCACATCGACGCCCTCGTTCTTCAGCGTCGCCCAGCTGTCCGACCAGGTGATCGCCGCGACGAGATCGCCGGAAGTCAGGCCCTGCGCGATGGTGGATTGGTCTGTGGTGATGATGCCGGCATTGGCGACCAGCTCGCGCAGCTTGCCCTGCACTTCGGTCCACTGCTCTTCGCTCATCGCATAGGGGTCGATCCCCATCGACTTCGCGACCAGCGTCACCGTGTCGTCGACGCCTTCCAGCGCCGCGACCTTGCCCTGGTATTTTGGGTCGAACAGGATCTTCCAGCTTTCATTCGCGGCGTATTCGGGGGCGAGATCCTTGCGGTAGGTCACTGAGGTCTGCGCGAAATACTGCGGCACGAACCAGGCGTGGGTGTCGTCCACCATCGCGCCGGGGATTTTCTTCAGCGTCGGGGCGATCACAGGCCAGTATTTCAGCTTGGTCACGTCGATCGGCTGCAGAAGACCCGCTTCCTGCCAGCGGCCGAACTCGTAGCTGCACGGACCCATGATGTCCGGCACATAGCCGGCGCGCATCTTGGCGAAGGCTTCGTCCTCGTCTGCGAAGACGGCGGTGTTCGGCTTCGCGCCGTATTTGGCGACGTATTCGGTCAGCAGCGGATCATTCGCCAGCGTCTCGAAGGTAAAGAGGGTGACTTCGCCTTCCTGCGCCGAAGCGGGCGCGAGAATGGCCGCGAGGCTGACCGCGCTGGCGAAGAGAACTGATTTCAGGGATGACATGACGCCTCCAGTGAGGATGGGGTGGCCGCACGCAGGCCGACCAGACCCCGAAAAAGTGGCCGGAATGCGCCACGCCGTCAATCTCAGGCTTAATTCGGGGGATGAGTTGCCGCTTCCGGTCCGGGCAGCCTAAGCTGCGCCCGCACAACCAGAAGGGCATCATGCCGGACAAAATCACCGAGCCGATCTCAAACGCCGCCGAATTCGACGCCTTTATTTCCCAAAACCCCGATATCTCGATCATCGACGCCGTATTCGTCGATCTCTCCGGCACCTTCCGTGGCAAGCGCGTGCCGGTAAAAGAGGCCCGCAGCCTCTACACCTCCGGTCTTCAGATGCCGGAAGATATCTTCATGCTCGACGCGCGCGGCGAGATGACCGATCCGCTGGGGCGCGGCTTTGGCGACGGCGACCCGGACGGCACGGCCTATCCGATCCCCGGCACGCTGGTGACTGTCGGTGCAGCCCCGCACAAGCGCGCGCAGGTGCTGATGACGTTGAACGGCCCGGAAGGCGAGCCGAGCGACGTCGAGCCGCGCAACGTGCTGGCCCTCGCGGCCGAGCAGTTCGCCGAAACGGGCCTCAGCCCCGTGGTCGCGTTCGAACTCGAATTCTTCCTGATCGACCCGCAGCGCACGCCCGCCGGGCCGCCGCAGCCGCCGATCTGCCCGACCACGGGCGTGCGCGAGAAGGCGATCTCGGTCTACGGCATCTACGATCTCGACCGCTACGAAGTGTTCCTGAACGCCGTCGCGGAGGAATGCGTCCGCCAGAAGCTGCCCGCGACCACGGCGGTCGCCGAATACGCGCCGGGCCAGTTCGAGATCAATCTCAACCACGTCGGCGATCCCATCCTGGCCGCCGACCATGCCGCGCTGCTGCGCCCGCTGATCAAGCAGGTCGCCCGGGCGCAGGGCATGGAAGCCAGCTTCATGGCCAAGCCCTATGCCGGCATGGCGGGCAGCGGCATGCATGTGCATGTCAGCCTCGTGAAGGACGGCGACAATGTGTTCGCCGGTCGTCCCGGCATTACGCCGACACTGCGCCATGCGATCGGCGGTCTTGCGGCCTCGATGCACGAGGCGATGGCCTTCTTCGCGCCCAACGCCAACGCCTATCGCCGTTTCACGCCGAACCTGTTCGTGCCGGTGAACCGCCGCTGGGGCATCAACAACCGCTCGACGGGGCTGCGCGTGCCGGCGGGCAGCGACAACGCCACCCGCATCGAACACCGCGTGTCGGGCGCCGACGCCAACCCCTATCTGGTGCTGGCGGCGATCCTCACCGGCATGAAGCACGGCATCGACAACAAGATCGATCCAGGTCCGCCGCACGAGGGCAACGCCTCGGACTTCGCCGACCCGTCGGTGCCGTTCGAGGTGCTGCACGCGCTCGACGAGCTCCAGAACGGGCGCATCCTGCGCGCCGCGCTGGGCGGTTATGTCGATGTCTATGCCGAGGCGAAGCGCACCGAATACAAGCGTTTCATCGCCACCATCCCGGCGCACGAATACGACTGGTATTTGTAAGGCTTCAGGCCGTGGCTTCAGCCTTCGTGGAAGGCTGAAGCCTGAGGACCAGGTATCCCGCGATACCCGACAGGATCGAGCCGCAGAGGATGCCGAGCTTCGCTTCGTCCTGAAGCAGCGGCGCGTTCGCGAAGGCGAGCAGGCCGATGAACAGGCTCATCGTGAAGCCGACGCCGCACAGCATCGCAACGCCCAATATCTGGGCGCGTGTCGCATGGGCCGGAACTTCCGCCAGCTTCAGCTTGATCGCGATGGCCGCGAAGCCGTAGACGCCAAGCAGCTTGCCGACGAACAGGCCGAGCGCGATGCCGAGCGTCAGCGGCTCCAGAAGAATTGCCGGGCTGAGCCCGAGGAATGAGACCCCGGCATTGGCGAAGCCAAAGACAGGAATGATGAGGAACGCCACCGGCTTGTGCAGCGCGTGTTCAAGCCGGTGCAGCGGCGATGCATCCGGATTGTCGGTGGCGCCGGCGCGTGCGCGCAGCGGAATGGTCAGCGCCAGCGCACCACC
>VFQQ010004534.1_pt1 | contig 12181 bp, 19 predicted proteins | sample 3512341 | NCBI WGS metagenome assembly VFQQ01 (sample SAMN10412373, study PRJNA504923) | tailings metagenome | isolation source: Relicate 2 Philex TSF1 revegetated site | place: Philippines: Tuba, Benguet | collected 2017-08-29 | reverse complement strand
TGGACTGGAACCGCATCGAAGGAAACTGGAAGCAGGTCAAGGGCAAGGTCAAGGAGCAGTGGGGCAAGCTCACCGATGACGATATCGACCAGATCGCCGGCCGCCGCGACCAGCTCGAAGGCAAGATCCAGGAGCGCTACGGCATTGCCAAGGATCGCGCCAAAAGCGACGTCGACAGCTGGTTCAGCCGTCTGCCCTGAACCGCGCAGTGGCCGGCCTCGCACGGACGCGGCGGCCATGAAAGCATAGGTGGAGGAGGCAGGGATCCCGGCTTCGGCCGGGGTCCCTTCTTTGTATCCTCTCGACGGCGCAACGGTCGTCGTATCGGCGCTCATCCGCCGCCCGATAAGAACGCGCAGCGGCCACCACGGTTTTTTGTAGTGCTTCAATGAGGGACCCATAAAAAGCCGGCATCATCGTTCAGGAACCATTCAGCGTTCCGGCTGTTCAGTGAATCAGGGACGCTTTTTCTTGGAGGATACAATGGAACGACGGCAGTTTCTGATGTCGGCTCTCGGCCTCGCCGGAGCGGCGGTAGCGGTTTCCGCCCTGCGGCCCGCCCAGGCTTTCGCGGGTGTCGCGGCCCCAGGCCCTGGCATTCTCGATGAACTGGACAGGGCCGAGCCCGCGGTTCTCGACGGCGCCGACGAGGCACAGGTCGAGCAGGTCGACCATCGCCGCTGGCACCGCCGCGGCTGGGACGATCGCCCCGGCTGGCGCCGCCACCACTGGCGTGATGGACCACGCTACGGCCGCGGACCGCGCTGGCGCCGTGTCTGCCGCCGCGTCTGGCGTCGTGGCGAATGGCGCGTGCGCTGCTGGCGTGAGCGCGTCTGGCGCGGCGGCTGGTAAAAAGTCCGGCGAATGATCTGACGGACAGCCCGCTGCTGCGATCGGCGGGCTGTCCGGGCAACACAATGTGGGGCTGCCCCGGGCCTTTACGCGGCGGCGGCCGCGCGCGCGATCGCCGCATCCTGATCCGGGGCGCCGCCCGATACGCCAACGGCGCCGATCAGCGTTCCATCGCTGTCGTGCAGCGGCACGCCGCCACCGATCAACAGCAGCCCGCCATGGTGGATATGGTCGAAATGCAGGGCCGGTTCGCCGACCTGCAGCGGCGTGTTCAGCGCTTCGCTCGGTGCCTGGAACATCACGGCGGTGCGCGCCTTGGCGATGGCCAGTTCGTTCGACGCCAGCCATGCGCCGTCCATGCGGGAGAAGGTCACCAGGTTGGCGCCGGTGTCGAGCACCGCGAACACCGCTTTCAGGCCGATCTCGCTGGCGGCGGCTTCACCCTGCGCCACCAGGCGCCGCGCGTGGTCGAGTGTCAGCTCAGGCATTCTGGGTCCACTCCGTTTCCTGCCACTGCCTGGCGGTGTCGATGGTGCCGAGCGGACGCATCGTGCGGTAGAGGTGCTCTTCGGCCGGGATGATCTCGACCATCGCGTCGATCATCTCCTGCGGGTCGAATTGATCGGCGAGTGCTGCACCGAAATCCGGCATCGGAACGACGGCGTTCTTGGCGTCGTACCATTGCGTGTGGCTCTCCGCGCCGGTGTCGTTGAAGCCGGTGCCGAAGACGCCGGGATTCACCGTCGCGACCTTGACGCCGTAAGGCGCGAGCTCCGCCCGCATCGACCCGGCGATGGCCTCGATGGCGTGCTTGGTAGCGCAATACACGCCGAGGAACGGGATGACCAGGATGCCACCCATCGATGAGGTCCAGACCACCTTGCCTGCCTTGCGGGCGACCATCTTCGGCGCGATGCCCTGTGCCAGCTTCATGTGACCGAAGACGTTGATTTCGAAGGATTCGCGTACGCGTTGCAGCGGGATGTCGAGTACCGATCCGCTCTCCATCACACCGGCGTTGAGCACGAGGATGTCGGGGTCGTAGGTCGCGGCATGCGCGATATCGATATCGTCTAGCAGGTTGAGTTTGATCACCTCCAGCGAGACGCCTGCATCGCCTGCATCGGCGCGCAGGCTGCGAACCTGCGGCCAGGTCTCGGCGGTGGCGACGACCTTGTGTCCACGTCGGGCGAGCTCGATTGCCGCGCCGCGGCCAAAACCGGAGCTGGCTCCGGTGATCAGGATTGTCTTTGACATGGTTGTCCTCGTTTTTCAGTCCGATAAGCCATCCGCTTTTTCGCGACGGCGACGTCTCCCGGAGGGGACCTGCTGAAAACTAGGCAGCCTTGACTGTCGCAACAATCTCGCCAATCCTTGGTGACGTGATGAACAACGCTCATCAATCGACCGATCTTTTCGCGCTCAACGTGTTTCTCGCGGTGGCCAATCATCGCAGTTTCCGCGCGGCGTCGATCGAGCTGAATGTCACCGGTTCCGCCGTCAGCCATTCCGTCCGCAGCCTCGAGCAGCGCCTTGGCGTACGCCTGTTCAACCGCACGACGCGCAGCGTTTCGCTGACCGAGGCCGGACAACGCCTTGCCGCCAGGCTGCGCCCCGCCGTGACGTCGATCGCGGAGGCGCTGCAGGAGGCCAACGATTTCCGCGAGGTGCCGAGCGGCACGCTGCGCATCAATGCCAGCGATGCGGCGATACGCATGATCCTGCGCCCGCTTCTGGCACGGTTCCTCGGCCAGTACCCGCAGATCCATCTCGACATCGTCACCGACGGCAGGCTGAGCGACATCGTCGCCAACGGCTTCGACGCCGGCATCCGCCTTGCCGAAGCCGTGCCGCAGGACATGATCGCGGTGCGCCTCACCGAAACGGTGCAGTTCGCCGCTGTCGCTTCCCCCGATTACGTCCGGCGTCGCGGCCGTCCTGCCGTCCCGCAGGATCTCCACCAGCACGATTGCATCCGCTTCCGCTTCGAAAGCGGCGCGCTCTACCGCTGGGAGTTCGAGCGCCACGGCATCGCCGAAACCGTCACCGTCAACGGCCCGCTCACGCTCACCGATCAGGCGTTGATGGTGGATGCGGCCATCGATGGCATCGGCATCGCCTTCGTGCCCGATTTCCTGTTCCGGGAAGCGCTTGCGGCAGGCAGCCTCGAGCGCTTCCTCGTCGACTGGTGCCCGGTCTTCCCGGGCGTATGCCTCTATTACCCCGGCCGCCGCCATGTCTCGAGCAGCCTGCGCGCGCTGATCGACACGATCCAGAACGAGCGCAGGTCCGGCGCCTCGGCAGGTTAGGTCCGTTGGGCAAGGCCGGGCAAGCGGATGGTCATTGGCGGTCGCGAAGCCGGCTGGAGCGGGACACTACAAGCCCCCGTCGATGCCACCTCAACTTCGCCTAAAGTCCACCGTTGCCAGCCCGGCCGGCAATTGTCCGACTCACTGTTTGCTGGCAAACTTCACGCTGCTGACGAGGGGTAAGTCAGTGGGCTGAGGCCCGATTTTGCTTCGGCATGCTCCCAGGTCGGGCCTCGCCCTACCCCTTGTTTTCCGCCAGGCGGCCAGGTTGGCCGAAGAAGTCGAGACTCTTAAGGCGAAGCTCGCCGCCCTAGAACAGAAGAAGACGCCGGCACCCGGTCGATTGCGAGATCAAGGCCTTCGCGCAGCGGCATGGCCAGCTCTCGACCGTTCCCTTTTACAGATCTCTTCTCTCGAAGAACTTCTTGGTCCGCTGACCGATATAAAGCACCACCAGGAAGAGCGCTGCGCTTGCGTACACATTGAGGTAGATTGAAAGCAGCAATGAGGTGGCAGCAAAAAGAGCAAACGCCAGACCGATTGTGATCCTGACAGACCACGAATTGTCTCTGCAACCCCACGCCGTAATCAGCCCGGTCGCAAGAGTAACGAAGAGGGCGAGTCCCGTAAGCCCGCCAAGCGATGGCCAGTGCGGTTTGACAAAAATCTTGACCGTCAGAAAGATCGCGACAAGTACGACAAACGGCAATGCGAACTGTCTCAGGGAATATCGCAACAGAATGCCTCAAGCACCAGATTGTGCAGACTTACCGCAAAAGCTTGAATCTTGCGTTTCCAGCCTCTGCGGACAGCAGCCGGCAATAATCACCCGCTAACCATCTTCATCGCCCCGCGGTCGATCTACGGCATCTGCCGTATGTCGCGGTTTCCTCCGCTGCGGCATGGTCCAGGCCGCAGTCCATCAGACAGGAGGGATGAGATGAAATCGATGATCGTGGCGGCCGCAGCCGCCTTCATGTTGACGGGCACAGCTTCAGCCGGCGTTCCGGCCAAGCTGGTGATCGCCAAGGACTCGCAGAAGGCTGCGGCGACGCTTGTCAGGACCAAGCCGGGGGCGAGTGGCGGCGGTGGCGGGCCTTCGTTCTGCACCCCATTTGGCTGCCCGGTCATCAAGCATGGCTGGGGCGGCTAACTCTTCCTTCGCCCGCTCGGCTCCGGCCGGGCGGGCACTTCATGGACAGAGCGTTTCCGTTTTCCACGGAAATGCGGACACACGCTGCCCTTGTGCGCAATTCCGGACGCAGAACCGCTATGTACTTTTGCCGGAACTGCTCTGGCCGCGCAGCCCAGCCGGGTTGTCGGCACCGACCGCATAGGTGCCGTCGCCGCGCACCACCTTGCCGTTCTCGAAGCGCAGCACTTCGCTGACGCTGGCGCCCTTCTGGTTGCGGTACTGGATCACCAGCGTGTCGATGCCGCCGAAGATGCGCTCGACGGTGAAGTGCAGGTCGGGGATGCGGCTCAGACCCACTTCCCAATAGGCGCGCAGTGCCGCCTTGCCGACCAGCCTGCCGCCCGTCTCCGGCAGCAGCCCCGCCGCGATCGGCGAGGTGAAGACGACGTCATCGGCAAAATGCGACAGGATCCGGTCGAGATCGTGCGCATTCCAGTCGGCGCACCAGCGCTCGGCAAAGGCGTTCCAGTCCACGGCCATCTCCATCGGTTTGGCAACGGACTATGGCGTGACGCAACAGCCGTTCAACGGCCTGACCGCTCTCGCATTTGGGCCAGGCTGCGCGACACCGTTGCACGGTTTTTCCGGAATCGCGCGGGCTGCCACGGAACGCACGGCTTGCCAGCGCGGCGTGATCGCTTCGATCATTTCGCGCGCCCGGACAGCCACGCCTCGAGGTTGCCGATGATCTGCAGTTCCTCAGCCAGCCCGGCATGTTCATCATCGGATAGCGACAACGACCGTAGCTCTTCGCGCAACGCCCTGGCGCGGTCGACATCGTTCAAGGCTACCGCCAGTTCGCAGCGGACTGCCAGGGCGCGGGCAACATCGATCGCGGCTGCCGTTGAGCGATACCGCTTCAGTGCGCCATCCAGCACCTTGGCGGCCATGGCATCGTCGCTTTTGAAATCGCGGAATATGCGGACATTGTCGAGGATCCTGGGCAGCCCTTCCAGCGATTTCGAGCCACCATATTCAAGTTCCTCCGGCTCATCGCGCTGGATGAAGATCAACGAGTTCCCGGCGGGATCGACGATGGTGAAGCGGGTCTGCCCGGGGCGAAAGCGGGTGATGCGCGGCCTGCCGGCGGACAGAACCTTGCCATAGGCAACCCGAAGCGCATCCGTGAAGGCACGGTGATAGAGTTCGACGGCGTCCACCATCACCAGGCAGCCGCCCGACATTTCCTCGCTGGGATCGAGCGTTGCCGGCCCCTTGCCGAAGTGCAGTTCGATATCACCTCGGCGCAAGGCGAGATAAAGATACGGCCGCGTCATCTTGTAGGTGACCACGAAGCGCAGCGCCTCATAGAATGTGATGGTGGCTTCCGGCGAGATGCACGGAAGCACCGGAACAGTGGTCTCGCCCAATCCCGGCATGGTTTCGGTGGTTGCGGCTGACATGAACGACCTCTCTGCTGGCGGACGGATGGTTCGCCTCTTTCGCGGCTCCCGCAGATGGGGAGAGCGCCGGCGATCCGCAAATGAAACCGCGAGGTTTTCTTGCTCTGCCGGCTAGCTTTGAAACATGTCCGCGATCATGATGTCGAGGCTCTGCGCCGTCACGCCGAGCGCGGTATCGCTGGAAGCCACAACGAAACCGGTGGGCTGAAACGCCTGCGGGCGGCTTCATTCCTTGATAACCATCCTCGCACGAGCCGGGCCGAAATACGGCATCTGCCGTATGCCAACGCCAAAGGTTCCCGGGCAGATATCCAGGCGGGCCGCGTGAAGCGCGCCGCGATCCGGCACCGCCAGGTGCCTTGTGCGCATCTGGAAGGGAATAGATCGATGAAACGTATCGTCATTGCCATCGTAGCGGGCCTGCTGGCGGCCTCCGCTGCAAACGCCGCCGGGCCCAACAGGTCGGGCAAAATCAGCAGCGGCCTGCCGAACGGCAAGCACTGGACCCCGTTCGGCTGATCGGTGTCGAACAGCACCTGCTCCGGTCAGCCGGGGCGGGTGCTTCATGGTGTCTGCTGTTGAACTGTCCGGCGGCGCCAGCATCAGGAAAAATGGCAGAGGACGATATCCGCTTCGGCGGTTGCCGCAAGTTGGCTAACGGTGTTGCCGAGTCTAGGAAGTCGCTAGCCAGCTATAGGCCTGAGCAACAACGCCGACAGAGATGAGAAGAAAAGCGACTTTGTAATAACGCCCGTAAGGCGATTGGTATTCGTGTTCCTTGGCAGGCATAGCGGTACTCCCCAACACCACTCGACACGATTATGCACTAGCACTTGCGGGGTAGCGGTACAATCAGTTCTCCCGACAGTGTTAGCGATTCATCCACACCGATGTAACAAAGCCACGGATTCCGATGGCCGACCGCTTGTGGCCCCAGCCCGGGAGCCGCTAGAGCTATTGCGGAGAGCGCGGAAACGCTCTGGCATGCGCGCCAAAGGGGGAGGGGCTCTTGCGGATCTGCAATTGCGGTCTGATCGACCGCAGGACGTTGCTGCGTGGTGCTGGCGCGACAGCGCTGGCGATGCTGGCGTTTCCGGCTGTCGGACACGCCTTCAAAATTCGCGCCGGAACGTTCTGCGGCCTGTCGAAAGACCGGAAGCTGCCGGCGATGACCGGCCTTGCGGCGAGTGAAAAGGCAGATCGGGTCGTCGCCGAGATCTGCGGCATCGTCGGGCTGCCGGCCAACTTCCGCGTCCTGGCGATCGACGATCCGAAGGCGAATGCCTTCGCCTCCATCCAGGATGGCGAGCGCCTCGTCGTCTACAGCGAACCGTTCATGGAACTGATCGCGGACCGGCAGAATCGCGACTGGTCGGGCATGGCCGTCTTCGCCCATGAAATCGGCCACCATCTCTGCGGCCACACGCTGGACAATGTCGGGTCGCGCCCGCCACGGGAGCTCGAGGCGGATCATTTCGCCGGCTTCATCGTCGGCCGCCTCGGCGGCGACCTGGACGATGCGACACGCGTGTTCGCCAGGATGGGCGCCGGATCGGCGACGCATCCGCCGAGCGCCGAACGCGTTGCCGCCGCATCGGCCGGCTGGAGGAAGGCCACCGGCAAGGCCGGCGAGGACCGCCTCAACGTGCTCACGCACAATCTGAAGGACGGCAACTATGTCCGGGTGGTGGTGGAGTTCTCGGGCCGGGACCGACGCTGGACCGAGGTGCAGCATGGCCAGACCTTCGCCGTGTTCGAGGAGCTCAAGCGCAAGGGCCGAAGCGTGTTCCTGTTCGACGAGGGCCGCTCCATCTGGGTCCGGCTCGACGTCGACGGCTCCGGCCAGTTCGCCACCGGCTTCTGGGCGCGAGGAGACAGGCAAAAGGCGACCCCGCCCTGGACACCGCTGGACCCTGTGGCGTGGAGATAGCCGCGGGTTCGTGGGTTGACGCTAGAGAACGCTAAAGGTTGAAAACAGATGGTCAGGATTTCGTTTTTCGCAACGGTAGCGCTGGTCGTCTCGTTTCAACCGGCATCCGCGCGCCGTTGCTACGAGCCATCGGTGCCTGCATGTGCCTCTGGCTACGGGGCGTTTGACGATGAGGACGATTTCCGAAGCTGTAAGAGCGACATGGAGAATTACCAGTCGGAGGTCGAAGAGTACCTGTCCTGCCTCAAGAAAAGCTCCAATGAAACTCTCGACGATTACAACGCGGCTGTAGACAGCTTCAATCGTCGCGCCCAGGACAACTAGATATGGCGTCGCCTAGCCGTTCGGATCCGGCACGCCGCGCCGGATCTCCTCGGAAAAGCCGGGTCCGATGCCAAAGGCCTTGGCGCGTTCGCTGATGCGCGAGCGTTCGATCAGCTCCTTCAGCGGCAGCCGGGTGTCGAGGCGCTTCTGGTCGTAGAGGTAGCCCTGCAGGTAGCCGTTGACGAGCAGGCGCCAGTCGGTCGGCACGCTGGCCCCGATCAGCCGCAGGATGCGCACGATCGCCGTGGTGCAGTTGGTGGTGATCGAGTTGTAGAATTGCGGCCCGGCGGCCAGCGCGTTGGCGTCCTCGACATAACCGGCCAGGAAGACCCGGGCATGGTCGGCCGGCACGGCCAGCCGGTAGAGGTGCACGTCCTCGCCGCGCACATTGGTGCGCAGGCCGATCAGGTCGCGTTCGTCAGCCGCGATCACGATCAGCGTGTCGGTCTTGAAGGCATCGGCCACCGGCGAATATTCCGTGCCCACCCGATAGCGCGCCTCGATCGACCAGGCGACCTGCTCGCCGCCCTCGAAGCCGAAGCTGACGATGGTGTGCGCCATGGCCGGTCCGGCCCAGTAGGACATGAACAGGTCGACGGTCCTGAGCTTCGACAGGTCGTAGCTGCGCGTTTCCCAGCTCTCCGTGAAATCGGTCTTCGAGCGCCAGGTGAAGTTGCGCATGTTGGTGAGGGTCAGCCGGTCGCCCTCGATCCTGCCGGTCACCTGGCGCGCATCCTCCGGCACGAAGGCCGCGTCGCCTGGCGGCATGATGCTCGCCCACCACACCAGCACGCCTGCGAAGACCACGGCGAAGAGCCCGACGGCGCGCCACCTCAGGCGCGTGAACAGAGCCACCAGTGTCGCCAGTCCGAACAGGCAAAACAGCGCGGGAGCGACGATGCGGCCGGCGTCCGGCAGCGGCAGCCGGTAGAAGAAGGCAAGACCGGTCCACACGCTTGCCAGCGCGATGGCAAGGAACAACACGGCGATCAGGATGAAAAGGCCGGCACGACGCATCGAAACTCCCGGAATCACACCCGGCGCAGCGACCGGGCATATGTCAAGTTGACGAGCATGGCCGGGAAATCAAGCTGTCGAACGGGAACTGAGCCGAGGACTGATCTCGCACCCTTCGCTGTGACTCGACAGCCGCTCGGTGTGGTGGGAGGGTAATCACCTCGATGGCGGGATGGATGACGGATGGGGCTCTTGTCGACATTTTTCCGATCTTTGAAGATGGTGACGTCCGGCACGGTCGTCCATCAGATCGACACGCCGATCGTCGACGGACGCTGTGTGCTGTCGTTGCGGCTGAAGCGCGATGGCCAGGATGGACACCACGTCGTGCTCGCAGGCATTGCATCTGGCAACTATCAGTACTTCCCGATGGACCTGTCGGAGTTTTCAGCTTTCGCGACCGCGGTAGACGGCATGAAAGCCTCGATTGCCGATATTCCTTCGCCCACTGGAATTCACCTCCCGGCAGGCAGCAGGCGGAACCCGATGTGGCTGAGGGTCCTCATCCTCGTTCTGTTTTGCGCGGCATGCATGGCGTGGGTTTCCGGCATACTCACGGGAGAGCTCCAGGGTATGACGGCGATTGCAGCCATTACTCTGCCGCTCTGCGTCTTCGGTTTCCTGCGTGCCTTTGGCGGACCGTTTGAACGTTGAAAAGCAAACGGCGATGCGTCGCCAGCTTGCTGATGGCCGGGAGCCTGGCGATCTGTCAGGCAGGCTGTGCTAGGGACGGGAACTGGCCTTTTATCCTCTCCTACTTTCGTACCAACCGGCAGTTTGGGGCTGACAACAGCTGCAAGTTGTATTATGCGCGCGCACTTCAACGCAAAACTGGGAGGTTTGGACAGCGAGGCTTCGATGGCCCGGCCCCGATACGAATGCATTCAAGAGCCTGCGGGCACCTGGAAGGTCTGGGACAACGCGCTCAACCGGGCGGCGGAGCTGGACGGACAGCAACTGGTCAACCGATCGCTGTTCCGTGCCGAAGCCGCCTGCCAGATCCTGAATCGCATCCATCTCGGCTCCCGTTTCTGACAGGCCGGTTGCCTCGGGTCCATCTCCCTCCGTTTCCGCCACGCCATGTCCAGGGGAACGTCTGTCGTGCTCATCCGTTCGATCCCGAAAGGAGATCGAGCCATGGCGAAGGTCCGGCATCTGGAGAAGGACAGCGCGATCAACGAGACCGATGCCGCCGGAACCCCGGCGCTGCGCAAGGGGTCGACGGGCCGCGAGGAAACCACGATCACCGGCTCCTGCCTGTGCGGAGCGGTGAAGTTTACGCTCGCGGGCGACCCGGTCCGCGCCGGCCTCTGTCATTGCCAGGACTGCCGCCGCGCCAGCGGCAGCGCATTCTCCATGTTCCTGATCTGGGACCGTTCGGCCTTTGCCTGCACCGGTCCGACGGGGGTCTATGAAGGCAGGAGCTTCTGCTCTTCCTGCGGGTCCCGCGTGTTTTCGCTGCGGCCCGAAGAAGCGGAAATCATGGCCGGCGCGCTCGACCGGGCGCCTGCCGGCTTCACGCCGGGCTACGAACTGTGGACGAAGCGCCGCGAGCACTGGCTGCGTCCCGTGCGGTCGGCAAAACAGTTCGAGGAAGATCGCAGCTGACAATGGCAAGGCGGGTTACCCGCTCGGCGGAACTTTCCGGCATGCCTGATCGATGATAGCTATCTTCGGTGACCGTCGCTGGATTTCGGTGCGGTTTGTCGGTTTTGTTATCCATTACCGTTTCGAGGTTGCCCGAGGCATTTGACAGCAATTTGAGATGAGCCAACTCCATATTGTCCCCTATGATGACAGCTATAGGGATGAAGTACTTTCCCTCACCATCGTGGCATGGGCTTCGGTGCTCGGGAGTGCGAATTTGGATCAGCTTCCCCGCTTCGCGTATGACGCCTTTTACCCCGAGGGCTGGCAGGCTAGGCAGACGTCGGACGTTGCCGAATTGCTTGCCACCGAGCCGGACAACATCAGCTTGGCCCTTGTGGATGGAAAGCTAGCGGGCTTTATCGGCATAAGAATCCACCCGAAGGACAGTATGGGTGAAATCCATATCATCGCTGTAGCTCCCGACCGGCAACGGCAGGGCGTCGGCAGGATGCTGCTGGCGCACGCCGAAGGTCTCATCAGAGACGCTGGGATGAAAATGGTGATGCTGGAAACCACCGGAGATGCGGGCCATGAAGCCGCACGTCGGACCTACGAGGCTGCACGATACACGCCGTGGCCGATCTCCAGATATTTCAAGAACCTGGAATGATGGCGAGGCCACTCACCATCATCCCATGAGTTCGTTCTCGACTGGTTTAGCCGGGCTTTGCGGCCATTGAGGGGGATTGGCCGTGCAAAGGGGCAACGCCTAGAACCAGCTCAGCGACAGCCGGAACGGTCCGACCTGCAGCTGCCACACCGGGCCATCATACCAGCCATAGGCATAGTGCAAACGCCATTTGCGCCAGCTGACGCCGCCATGCCAGCAGGAACGATCCGCCATTGTCGCGATCAGCGTCGACAGGTGCCAGTCTTCCGGGTCGGTCTCGCCGCGCAGTTTCATAGGCCGTATCGACTATATCGCCCGGAAAAACTCAAGCGAGCGCGCGCATTGCCAGCCGTGGACAACGCGGATGGCCTTCGGCTTCCGCGCGCGTCGTTTCCCTTGCAGGTTGCAAGGAAAATTGACTCCGGACCCGCCTTGCGGCTGAATGGGCTCCCGCTGGGAGCCCCGCATGCGTGTCGTTGTCGCCTTTGCCGTGATCGCCGCCGCTCTGGCGGGCTGTGCTTCCCCCAGGCATGCCATGGTCGGCAACGCCTCGCGCATAACCGTCGCGCCGGACCTGCCGCTCGATGGAACCATCATGCAGCGCGTCACCGCCATCATCTGCGCCAAGGCCTTCATCGACCCGCAGCCGGCTCCTGCCGACGCGCTGGCGGCGCTGCAGAATGAAGCGGCGGCAATCGGTGCGGCCGGTATCTACAACGTGAAATATGCGCAGACCGGCCTGCTCGACCGCTGCGGCATCCTGCCCGGAACCCGGGCGACGGCGATAGCCTACCGGGCGGGCGGCTAGCACGGACCTTGCCTGAAGGCCGTTTCGTCGGCGACGGCATCGGGGCCTTGAATAAACCGCAATCGGTTTCCATATAGCGATGG